>Ga0182012_10008555_pt1 | contig 10115 bp, 9 predicted proteins | sample 612S2SmetaG_FD_120486 | JGI IMG/M metagenome (GOLD analysis project Ga0182012, IMG submission 120486) | Permafrost microbial communities from Stordalen Mire, Sweden - 612S2S metaG | ecosystem: Environmental > Terrestrial > Soil > Wetlands > Permafrost | place: Sweden: Stordalen | collected... | reverse complement strand
GGTTTCCGGCGCCTTACCCGGTTCGGCCGGCGCCGCGGACGCACCGGCCGCCTGCGTCTTGATGATTGCGTTCAGCGTCGCCGCGAATGCTGCGCGCTTCGCCGGATCGTTCAGCACCTCCAGCGCGGTGCGCGCCTGGTCCGCCGAAATCGCCGGCACGCCGGCAGGCGGGTTCGCAGCCTTCTGTGCCGACGCCGTCGTCGGCACACCCAGCATCACGGCGCACAGCAGGATAAGAACGAGACGCATCATCCCGGCGTACGACCACAGATACCGTCGGGTGGTCAACGCAAAACCCGGCATGGCACGCATCTCCACAAACCTTCGCGAACATACTATGTTGATTGGATGCACACGTTCCTGGCGGCCATCGTCGGTATCCTGATGCTCGCCACCCTCGGTGTCCTGATCGCGGGTATGGTCGGCATGATGCGCGAAACCAATCCGCGACGATCCAATAAGCTCATGCAGTACCGCGTTCTGCTGCAGGGCCTGACGATCCTGCTGTTCATGATCCTCATGAGCCTCTTGCGCTCCTGACCCGCGCCCTTGCGCGGGCGTTTGACACACTGAAACCTCGCCAATAAGGTCCGGCGCCCCTCTCGCAGGTGCGAACGGACGCTCGGCACCCTAACGGCACCGAGCGCTCAAAGTTTGTGTTCACCAACGGTCCCAGGAAGCGGTGCGCCTGCCATGAAGATAATTGTCCCCGTCAAACGGGTGGTCGACTACAACGTGAAGGTTCGCGTGAAATCCGACGGCACCGGCATCGAAACCGCCGGCGTCAAAATGTCGATGAACCCGTTCGATGAAATCGCGGTGGAGGAAGCCGTTCGCCTCAAGGAAAAGGGCGTCGCCACCGAAATCATCGCCGTGTCCATGGGCGTTCCGCAATGCGCGGAAACCATCCGCACGGCGCTGGCGATGGGCGCCGATCGCGGCATCCTGGTGGAATCGGACGCTGACCTCCAGCCGCTGGCCGTCGCCAAGCTGCTGAAAGCCATCGTCGATCAGGAACAGCCGCAGATCGTCATCCTCGGCAAACAGGCCACCGACGACGACATGAGCGCCACCGGCCAGATGCTCGCCGCCCTGCTCGGTTGGTCGCAAGGCACCTTCGCGTCCAAGCTCTCCGTCGAGGGCGAAACCCTCACGGTAACCCGCGAAGTCGATGGCGGACTGGAAACCGTCGCCCTGAAGCTGCCCTCGATCGTCACCACCGACCTGCGCCTGAACGAGCCGCGCTACGCCTCGCTGCCCAACATCATGAAGGCGCGGAAAAAGCCGATCGCCAACATGAAACCGGCCGATCTCGGCGTCGACGTCACCCCGAGGTTGACAATTATCAAGGTCAGCGAGCCGCCCAAACGCAAAGCTGGCCAGAAGGTCAAGGACGTGGCGGAACTGGTGAGCAAGCTCAAGACCGAAGCGAAGGTGATCTGACGATGACGAGCCTGGTTCTCCTCGAATTCGACGCCACCGGCATTAAGCAGCCGTCCCGCAGCGCCGTCGCCGCCGCCACCGCCCTTGGTGAGGTGCATGTCCTCGTCGCCGGCATCGATCTTGCCGGCGCGTCTGCCGCCGCCGCCAAACTGCCCGGCGTGTCCAAGGTGCTGGTGGCCGACAACCCCGCGCTGGATCACCTGCTGGCCGAACCGACGGCCGCGTTGTTGCTCGCCCTGGCGCCGAACTATTCGCACCTGCTGGCCGCCACCACAGCCGTCGGCAAGAACGTCATGCCGCGAGTCGCCGCACTGCTCGATGTGCAGCCGATCAGCGACATCTCCGGCGTGGAAGATGCCGACACCTTCATCCGCCCGATCTACGCCGGCAATGGCCTCGCGACGGTAAAGTCGTCGGATAGCAAAAAGATCATCACCGTCCGCGCCGCCAGCTTCGACCCGGTTGCGGCGGACGGCGGCAGCGCCCCAACCGAGAACGTGACCGTCGGCGAGCTGCCCGGCCTGTCCAAATTCGTCTCCGCCGAACTCTCCAAGAGTGAGCGCCCCGAACTGACCGCCGCCCGGGTGGTGATTTCCGGCGGCCGCGGCATGCAGAACGGCGAAAACTTCAAGCTTATCGAACCGATTGCTGATAAACTCGGTGCTGCGGTCGGGGCTTCCCGCGCCGCGGTTGACGCAGGCTTCGTGCCCAATGAGTTCCAGGTCGGACAGACCGGAAAGATCGTCGCGCCTGAACTGTACATCGCTGTCGGTATTTCGGGGGCCATCCAGCACCTCGCCGGCATGAAGGACAGCAAGGTGATCGTGGCGATCAACAAGGATGAGGAAGCGCCCATCTTCCAGGTCGCCGATTACGGCCTGGTGGCTGATCTGTTCACCGCGCTGCCGGAACTGGCAGCCGAACTGGAGCGCTCCTGAATGAACATTGACGTGATACCTGCGGGCGGCATGGCTCCTATGGTCACCGAACCGCCGGAAATCAGATCGGTCGGAATCATCGGTGCCGGGCAGATGGGCAATGGCATTGCCCATGTCTGCGCCCTCGCAGGAATCCCGGTGACCATCGTGGATATCAAGCAGGACGCCCTGACCAAGGCCCTGGACCTCATGGCCCGTAACATGGCCCGCCAGGTCAACCGCTCGATTGTCAGCTCCGACCAGCGCGACGAAGCCCTCGCGCGCGTCAGCACCTCGACCGATTACGCCGCCTTCGATAACGCCGATCTGGTGATCGAGGCCGCGACCGAGAAAGAGGACATCAAGCGCCTGGTGTTCAAGGCGCTGATCCCGCATCTGAAGCCATCCTGCATCGTCGCCTCCAACACCTCCTCGATCTCCATCACCCGGCTTGGTGCGGCCACCGACCGGCCGGAAAAGTTCATCGGCATGCACTTCATGAACCCGGTTCCGGTCATGAAGCTGGTCGAAATCATCCGCGGCATCGCCACCGACGAACCCACCTTCCTGGCCGTGAAGAACCTCGCCAACAACCTGGGCAAGGTCAGCGCGGTGTCGGAGGATTTTCCCGCCTTCATCGTCAACCGCATCCTCGTGCCGATGATCAATGAGGCGGTTTACGCCCTGTACGAAGGCGTCGGATCGGTCTCCGCCATCGACACCTCGATGAAGCTGGGCGCCAACCATCCGATGGGTCCGCTGGAACTCGCCGATTTCATCGGTCTGGACACCTGCCTGTCGATCATGCAAGTGCTCTATGAAGGGCTGTCCGACAGCAAATACCGCCCGTGCCCGCTGCTGGTGAAGTATGTCGAGGCCGGCTGGTACGGCCGCAAAACCGGCCGCGGCTTCTACGACTACACCCAGACCCCGCCGCGCCCCACGCGGTAATCAAACGGCCGGTGGGGCGGTGCCGGTGAGGTGCAATCGAGCATCATCACCGGCGCGACATGTGAACTCTGACACGATCAGGTTGTATTAGTTGCAGAGATGCTCATACTGCGTGTCATGGACCACACAGCAAAAGCGTAGTCCCCTAATCTCGTAGTTCATAACTCGATAGTACACCTAAGTGTGATCGGTTGTCGACAAAGTGCCAAACCTGCGACAGAAACACGCGTGACTTTCTGTCGGTCATCGCTTATGGATTCGGCCGTCATAACTTATTGAGTGCTGATATTGTCGAGTGAATGCTAAGTCATGCTCGGAACCGCCAGTAAGTTCCGCATAGTTCGTGTTACAAACGCCTTACGCGAAACGCGGGACGCCCGGGGTTGGCCCACAGCTTTCGCATTTCTGGTCCGGATGCTGATCGCCAAAGGACCACTCCTCCTGCGCCAGATGCGCGAGAACCGCAAATCGAACAGGATTCGCGCAAACATCGCCAGGGTTCGGGCAGACATGCCGTCCGACATGCCGTATCTCGCGTTCGTACTCACCGGCGGCATCGGTGACTACATCGTGATAGCGCGCTTCATCCGAGACCTCGGCGCGCACATCGGCACCATGAAATTCGATACGTTCTCACCCAATCCAGGTCTGGCCGCATGGGCCTTCGCCAAAGTCCCCGGTTTCACTGCAGCTTATTACGATCTCGTTTTCGATCGCGTGGTCGCCAAGTACGACGTTGGCATTCGACTCAACCAGTTTGCTGTCGTCTACCGCGAGCACATCAAGTGGACGTCCATCCTGCGTAACCATGGACTGACACAAATTGTCGATAACCTGATCCGCTATCAACCGAAGATCCAACTCTTCGTCGAGCGTCACCCTTACATGGACAATGAGCTCGCACGCGCCGCGGTTTCCGGCAATGCCAACCGCCAGGACTTTCTGCACATGATGGCCGGTCTCCCCTACGGCGGCCACCGCCTGCCGCTCGTCCAGGACCCCAGTGTGCTGGCGCGGATGGGACTTCGCTTCGGCCAGTATGTCACGGTCCATAACGGCTTCGACACAGGATTCGTCATCAATGGCCGCCGCGCCACGAAGTGCTACCCCCATTTTGGCGCCGTCGTGACCCGCTTGAAGCGGGCCTTTCCAGATCTACAGTTCATTCAGGTTGGCACCGTCACGAGCGAACCAATACATGAATGTGACCATGTATTACTGAACAAGACGTCCCTCGATGAGGTCGTAAGCTTGCTCGCCAACGCGGCGCTGCACATCGACAACGAAGGCGGCCTGGTGCATCTCGCCGCATGCCTGGGAACGCGGTCGGTTGTTGTGTTCGGCCCGACCCCCAGTGACTACTTCGGTTACGCCGAGAACGTGAATATCGATCCGCCGGTCTGCGGGAACTGCTGGTGGACGTCGCAGACCTGGATGGATTCATGCCCAAAAGGATATGAAGAACCCCGCTGCATGAGTGAACAGTCGCCCGAACTGGTCGCCGGCCACGCCATCCGCGTTCTGACCGAAATGGTCGAAAACACCGATCCCGGCAGTGTAAACGCAACCTCGATGGCCGCTTTGCAACTGGGCCTCACCAGGGTGGCCTCATAACGCTGACTTCTGTCGTTTCAAACCGCGCCCGCTGTCACCCGCCCAGGATTTCGCCGATCTCCGCCTCCGAATATCCCGCTTCCGCAAGAATTTCCCGCGAATGCTGCCCCAGCGTCGGCCACGGCCGGTGCACATTCGGCGGCGACTCGGAAAACCGAGCCGGGATCGCCGGGATCACCACGTCGCCTTCCACCGGATGCGCATACGCTTCGAAGTAACCGGTCTCCGTCAGATACGGATCGGCAAACAGCTCATCGAGACTGTTAACCTTGCCGCACGGTATGTCCGCCGGCCGAAGCTCCGCCAGCCACGCATCGGTCGTGCGCCGCGTCATCCCCTCGGTCAGCGTCGCATACACCGCGTCGATGTTCTTCGATCGTGCAGGCACGGAATTAAACCGCTCATCGTCGATCAGTTCCGGCACACCCATCGCCTCGAACAGCTTGCCCCATTGCGCGTTGCTGTGCGCGATCACGCTGATATAGCCGTCCTTCGTCTTATAAGGACGCCGGTGCGGAGTCAGCATCCGCGGATACCCGACGCCCTTCTCCGGCTCCCCCAGCGTGCCGTTCCACAGATGCTCCACCAGCATGAACGACAGGATCGTCTCCATCATCGGCAGATGGATTTCCTGCCCGGCCCCGGTCCGCTCGCGATGGAACAGCGCCATCCCGATCATCGACGCAAGCTGCGCCCCCGTCAGCTTGTCCACCATCACCGTCGGGAAATACCGCGGCGCCCCGTCCGGCCCGGCATTCAGCGACGCCGTCCCTGACACCCCCTGGATCAGGTCGTCATACGCCGGAAATTCCTGCATCGAGCTGCCCTTCCGGAAGCCCGACGCACAGGCATAGATCAGCTTTGGATTGCGTGCCGCCAGCGACGCATAATCCAGCCCCAGCCGCTGCGCCGCCCCGATCCGCATGTTGTGCACGAACACGTCCGCCGTCTCCACCAGCCGCAGGATCGCCGCCCGCGCCGCCGGCTGTTTCAGGTCCAGCGCCAGGCTCCGCTTGTTGCGGTTGAGGTTGGCAAAATACGACCCCATCCCCGGCGTGCGGGAGGGCCCGATCAGCCGCGTCGAATCGCCCTGCACCGTCTCCACCTTGATCACATCCGCCCCCATATCGCCCAGCGTCTGCGAGCAGAACGGGCCAAGCACCACCGTGGTGATGTCGATGACCCGGACCCCGGCGAGCGGTCCAGTCGGCGGTGTCCCGGTTGAGTGTGTCACGGTTGGTTCCTTTGATCAGCGGCAACGCGAAGCATCACCGCCGCCCGCCGGATTGGCAATGTTCACGCCCCCCGCGCCCGAACCAACCGCTCAGCTTGCACATGACTTCCGCCGCGTTCCCGTTAAGCTGGCTAGTATGAACCCGCCTTTGTCGTCCCCCGCGCCTTCCGCCCCCCTCTCATCCACTGCCGTTCCGGTCGAGCGCCACGCCCGACCGCACACCGTCCTGCTGATCGTCGCCAGTGCGATGTTCATGGAGCAGCTCGACGGCACCGTCCTCGCCACCGCCCTGCCGACCATGGCGCGCAGCTTCAACGCCGATCCGCTGCGCATGAACGTTGCCCTGACCTCCTACCTGCTGACCCTGGCGATGTTCATCCCGGCCAGCGGCCGCATCGCCGACCGTTTTGGTTCAAGATCGACTTTCCGAGCCGCGATCGCTCTCTTCACCGTCGGCTCCATCCTTTGCGCCCAGGCGCCAACCCTTTGGGCCCTTGTCGCAGCGCGCATGCTGCAAGGTGCCGGGGGCGCCATGATGTAGCCGGTCGGCCGCCTCGTAATGCTGCGAGTCGTATCGAAAGCCGAACTTGTCCGCTCGATGGCCTGGCTCATGGTCCCAGCCACCATCGGCCCCATCGTCGGCCCCCCGGTCGGCGGCTTTATCGTCACCTATTTGTCCTGGCACTGGATCTTCTACATCAACGTGCCCATCGGCATCGCCGGCATCACCCTGGTGACACTTTTCATCGACGAGATGAAGGAACCCACCCGCACCAAATTCGACCTGCGCGGCCTGATCCTGTCCGGCACCGCGCTCGCGTGCCTGATGTTCGGCATCGAGGTCGCCAGTCGCGGCGTCGGCTCAACCGCAATCGTCGCCGCCCTGCTCGGCGTCGGCGCGACATCCGCCGTCCTCTACTGGTTCCACGCGAAACATACCCCGCGGCCGATGCTCGATTTTCGCCTGCTCCGAGTCACCACCTTCCGCATGTCGCTGCTCTGCGGCTCGCTCTCCCGCATCGCCGTCGGCGCCATGCCCTTCCTCCTGCCCATGATGTTTCAGCTCGGATTCGGCCTGTCCGCCGCCCACAGCGGCCTGATAACCTTCGTCAGCTCCATCGGTTCGCTCGGCATGCGCGCCTGCGCACCCTGGTTCCTTCAGCGGCTGGGCTTCCGCCCGGTGCTGGTCTGGATCGGCGCCCTCGCCACGTTCCTGCTCGCCCTCAGCGCGGCATTCCGGCCCAGTTGGCCGCTGCCGCTGATCTACGCGATCCTGATCGCCAACGGCTTCTTCCAGTCGCTGCAGTTCATGGCCTACAACACCATTGCCTATGCCGACGTGCCGCGGGAGGACATGAGCGCCGCCACAAGCTTCTATACAACCTTCCAGCAGATGTCCCTGACCCTCGGCATCGCGCTGTCCGCCGCAGCGCTGGCCGCTTCGATCGCCATCTCCCGCCACACGCAGCCCATGCTGCCGGACTTCTCCGCCGCCTTCCTGTTTGTCGCCGCGGTCTCCTTCATGGCCCCGCTGCTGGCAACCCGGCTCGACCCCGATGCCGGCGCCGAACTGTCCGGCCACCGCGACCGGCCGGGCGCAGCCAAACTCGTGCGGTAATCAGGCTGCTTCCGACCGCCGGTCCGTCACCACCCGGTTCCGGCCGCTGCCCTTCGCCTGATACAGGGCCGCATCGGCCCGCGCGATGATCTGCTCGATCGAGCGATCCGATTCGACCTGCGTCGCCAGCCCCAGGCTGATGGTCATTTGAATGGGCCGGTCGCCGAACATCGTCGGCGTATCCGCCACCCGCGACCGCAGTCGTTCCGCCACCACCTCCGCGATGGAGTCCGGCAAGTCGAACAGCACGACCGCGAATTCCTCCCCGCCCAGCCGCCCGAGCAGATCGACCTGCCGCAGCGCCGTGCCCAGCGTGGCCACCATATGCTGCAAGGCGCGGTCGCCCCCGGCGTGACCAAACCGGTCGTTGATCGACTTGAAATGATCGACATCGATCATCAGAACGTCCATCACCCCGGCACTGCCCCGCCGCGCCTCCAGTTCCCGTTGCGCCCGCGCCAGGAACTCGGCCCGGTTCAGCGCCCCGGTCAGGCCGTCCGTTGTGGCAAGCTGGCGCAGCTTGATTTCAAGCTGCCGGCGCTCCTCCACCTCATGTTCCAGCAGCACCCGCGCCGCGTCCGCGCGCTGTGCGTTTTCCTCGGCAGCCTCGGCGAGGGACGCAAGATGCGCGCCTTGCTCCTCCAGCAGTTCGGAGTTGAACCGCAGTTCGGCGTTCATCTGCGCCGCGGTCTCGGACGCCTTCTGCTCAAGCACGCCGGACATATCGGCGTAAGTCAGGATGCGCCCGCCGTCCGGGCAGGCCTGGCAGCGGAACAGGATCTGCCGCCGGTCCGCAAGCGGCAGCAGACGCTCCGGCGTGGAACCCGCCCGCACCTCGGCTTCCCGCTCGTCCAGATAGGCAGCCAGGTCGTCGGCAGGAACGTCAAACAGCCCCACCGACGCCGCGCTCTCCAGCAGTTGCCGGAAACTCGGCGCCGTCGCCAGCAGGTCCGGACGAATCGTCCAGATCTCGTCGATCCGGCGATTGACGAAACGGGTTTGCAGATCGGCCGTCAGCAGGATGATGCCGAAATCCACCAGGTCGAGGGCCTCGCCCAGCGCCGCCAGAATCTTTTCGGCCGGTTCGGAAAGAGGGTATCGCGGCATGCATCCATTCTTCGGGACATTGGCGCGCCGGCTTGCAGGGACCGTATCCAACGACGCGAGGCGGATGCTAAGCGCAATTGGTTATCAATTGGTAAACGCCGCCAACGCCGCGCCAAATTTGTTTCGAATGACACCAGTTCCGTTTCAAATCCGCAAATTACCCGGCGAATGTTCTGCATGCAGACACTTTTCCGCTACACCGGTACTCGGCATCGCCGCGGCCGGCACGGTGCTGCGTACCGGCGCACCCGCGGCCGACGACGATGCAACCACATCGGATGCCATGCACCAATCTCCCTCGGGACGTTTGCTCTCGGCGCCGGTCCTTGGCTGGACCGGCACGCCAACGTCGCAAGCGGGATTTGGTTCAGGATATTAAAACGCCGGCCTCAACACCGACATGACGCAGCATCGAGCCGTCAACGGCCCAGGCGCTCGGCATTGGCGGCGAGCGTCTGCTGGATCGGCACCAGCGCGGCCTCCTGCGCGCCAAGGGCGAGCAACCCCATGGTGAAGAAGTTCGCCGCCGTGCGGTTGAACCATTCCAAAGCGAACAGGCCCGGCGCGGCCGCCATCGCGACCGGGTTGGTCCAGTCCGAGATCGTCCAGGACGCGCGTGCGGTGGTCATGACCTCGTCGGAGGCGAGGCGGGTCAGTTCCAGACCGGCCTGGCTCGAATGCTCCAGCATGATCATCCCGGCGGCAGAGAACGCCTCCATCTTCTCCGGCACCATCCGGCCGAATTCGGCATGATCCGCCCGTAACGGGTCAAACGCGGCGGCGACGCCAAGGGCGACGCGCTTTGCAATCACCTCACCGGCTGAGATCGCGATATCGTTACTCGAATTGGCGGTGCGGGTCGCCGCGTCGATCATACCGGTGAGAGTTGTCATTTGGTTTTCCTGGGGTTGTTGGGTCGGCAGAAACCGCCACCGACCATCTACGTCGTATGTTGCAGTGCAGCATTCCAATTGCAAGGGGAGGCGACACTTCAAATATCAATCGGGCGGAAAATCTCCCGTTGAATCATCTTACTCCTAATGAACCAGAGAAATTTTTCTTGCATTCCCAGGAATGTCACCCTATTGTTCCCCGTGAACGAACATCGAACGGGACGCCCCGCCATGACCGCAGACGTCAACCCGACCGTCCTCGAGACCATCCTCACCCATCTCGCGCTGCTGTTCCTCACCGCCGCCGCCGGCGACCCGTCCGCCGCACGCGGCGCCGC
>Ga0182012_10008553_pt1 | contig 10116 bp, 13 predicted proteins | sample 612S2SmetaG_FD_120486 | JGI IMG/M metagenome (GOLD analysis project Ga0182012, IMG submission 120486) | Permafrost microbial communities from Stordalen Mire, Sweden - 612S2S metaG | ecosystem: Environmental > Terrestrial > Soil > Wetlands > Permafrost | place: Sweden: Stordalen | collected... | reverse complement strand
CCAGCAAGCTCGAAGCCGCATACCACAAAGCCGATCACTCCATCCAAAACATCATCCAACTGCTCCAAGCTGCTTGAAGTTGTTGAAGTATTCCTGTTTACGAATGAAAAGGTAAGAATCTAATGGCAACCATCATAGCGCGATCCCAACATTCACCGCAACAGTAGAGTTTCATCACCGGATGCCGTACCAGGACGCGCCACCCAACGTTGTGGACAACATTTCAGCCCCGTGGCAGAGTACCAGCATGGAGACCCTATTCAAACCCGTTTGGTGCCCAGCAAGTGACTTGAGACTTCCATCCTGCCTAGTGGACGAAAACACCCGGCTTGGATCATGCCACTGCTGTAAACGACAGGTGCCGGTTTTCCAGGACGACGAAGACCACTGGGTTTTCAACCTGCATACGATGCGGGCTGATTCGAGACCGGCTGTGGAAGTCCTACCGCCGTTGCGGTAACTGGGATGGTTCCCATTTGGTCAACATTCATTGACGCCGGGGCTGGGATTAGCCAGGACACATCAGCCACGGACCGGGGAATCAGTTCGCAGAAAACTTATTCCGAATGCAAATGCAAGATATCTTCGACCAGCGTCAGCTCTTTGTCTTTCCCCCAACTGATTGCGGAGTCCCTATTTGGGGAAGTAAAGCAGCGGACCTGTCTCCCCGATTCCTGCGCCTTGCAGACAGCATCAGTCCATCTCCGGTCATCCACCATCGGACCTTCGACGGCAAACAATTTGGCAACGTCATCAACGATGACGAGAACAAACGGTGTAGGCTTCTTTCTCATCCCCTGATTCTAGTCCCCTTCAGTGACCGGGTGGTTCCCGTTTGGTCTACGGTGAATGATGCCGGGGCAGGGATTGCCTGTGTGCAATCGGCGTTCATGTGGTGACCCTTCGCCTGTCGTAATCGCCGGGGGTCTCCTACAGGGAGCGTACACTCCCATTCAAGGATGTGAACAATGAGTGAGCAGAAAAAAGAGATAATAGCCGATCAATTCAAGGTCTATCTGAATTTGAAACTGGAGCAACAAAAGTCAATCGCAGCAACCATTGAAGCAAGCGGGGTCTACCAGGGGAAGGACGAGGAGGTTCGTCAATTTTTTCAATCGGCTCAACAGCTAGGAGAAGACTCTCCCAAAGAAAAGGAATTGCTCTACCTTCAGATTAGGGAAGACATCGCACACAGATAGCCAAACCTTGTGAGCACAAATGGGACCCGGCTTCGGCTGGGTTTTGTTCTGCACTGGAGTAGCTTGCGCTGGGGCTGTGCGCCTCCAGGACGCACCGCTGGGAATTTTGCGGGGGATTCGTCCCTCACTCCTAACCGTCGTTCCGAGAGCCGTCTGCACACTATGCAGTCAATGTGCGTTTTGTGCTAATTTTGTGCTAACGATCTGCGTTAGGTGCGTTTTCTGCGGATTGACAGTGTTTAAAATCTGTAACTTACGTCGTGTCAATACCGGGACGTAGTTCGATCCCAACCCGCGCCTCCAACATTTCCTCTTAGAACCCAAAAGCTATTGGAGCTAGACTCATCTATTCCGGTGTGTCTTTGCCGCACCAGATCGTGGCGAATCAGCGAAGATTGGGCTCGGTTGGGGAGAGATTCGGACCAAAACCGGATCGGCTTCACAGAACGAATTACTGAGCGAGCAGTGGCTCTTTTCGGCGGGCCAGAACGTAGGCTGCGACCAGGGCGGCGGTGAACCCCGCCGCAGCGCCAATACCGAGCGCCCAGCGAGGGCCGAAGTGGTTGGCGACCCATCCGACGATCGGAGCGCCAATCGGCGTTCCTCCGAGCGCAATGGCAACACGCAGGGCCATAACTCTGCCCCGCATCGCTGGTTCCGTAGAGAGCTGCATAGTGCTGTTGGTGCCGTTGCCGAAGGTCAGCAGAGCCGCGCCGATGATTACGAGGGCGGCCGCGAACCACCAGTATCCAGGCGCCATTGCGGCCAGGGTACAGCCGAGCCCGAAGACACCAGCTCCTCCCAAAAGAGACGGTAAGCCTGGTTTCTGGCGACTCGCGGCAAACAAGGCTCCTGAGAGTGTGCCCACGGCCATGATGGAGGAGAGTAGGCCGAAAGCACGTGCATCGGAGTGGAAGACATTCACGGCCATGGTAGCGATGAAGATGGGGAAGTTCATACCAAAGGTGCCGATCAGAAACAACATGATCAGGATCGCCCTGAGGTCCGGTCTTCTCCACACGTAGTGAATCCCTTCCAGGAATCCCGAAGTTGTGCGATGCGCTCTGGCGCTTTTATGCAGTTCCGAGAGGCGAAAGAAAGACATCGAGATTAGAACGGCCGCGAATGAAAGCCCGTTCAGAAGAAAGGCCCATCCTAAGCCAACGTTTGCGATGAGCAAACCGGCGACGGCGGGACCGATCATTTGCGCGGCGTTGAATGAGCTCGAGTTCAATGCCACGGCATTGGGCAGATCGGCATCGCCCACCATCTCTGCCACGAAGGTCTGTCTCACCGGAGCGTCCAGCGCAGCGGCGCAACCGGACAGGAAAGCCAACACATACACGTGCCATAGCTGGATGACTCCCGCGATGGTAAGAACTCCCAGGATGAGGGCAAGCACGCCCATGGTCGCCTGGGTGAGCATCAGGAGCTTGCGCTGGTTGAGGCGGTCCGCAGCCAAACCCGTCCAGGGCAGGAGCAGAAGCATCGGGGCGAATTGCAGGCCCATCACAATACCCAGCGCCGAGGCATCGTGATGGGTGAGTTGCGTCAGCACAAGCCAGTCCTGAGCGACGCGCTGCATCCAGGTACCTATGTTGGAAACCAGAGCGCCAGCCGTCCACAAACGGAAGTTGAAGCTTCTCAGGGAGCGAAAGGTTCCGGCAACCGGGTTATTCATGTGCGCGATGACGTGTTGCCCCCATGAAACTGGCCGAAGTGCCGCGCCGAAAAAAAGCTGATGAGCAGCGCGCCAATGCCGAACGCAACGATGTGGCTTGCGGCTCGCGGATCGAAAGCACCAACGTGCGCCACCAGCAGATACCCGACCACCGCGTTGAAGAATCCCCAAACAACGTTGACCGTTGAAGAGGAGAGCCCTTTGCCGGGCGGCTTTGCGAACGGGCTTTGAAATGAACGCCCCATGACGCCGGAGACAAAGTGAGGAATGGCGTTTGCCACAAAAGCGCCTCCAAAGAAATACGACACAAACCAAAGCCAATTCATGATGCAGCGTTCCTTTCTTCTAACAATTTTTCAAGCAGCGAAATGATTTCCCGCGTAGACCCTGTCTCACCGACACGAGGAAAAACGTTCCTGACGCTGTACTGGTGCGCTTCCTCGCGGATATCGGTCATCGCATCGAGTGCCAGGGTTACGTTGAATCCCTGCTCGTAGGCCTGCCGCGCTGTCGCCTCAACGCCGCCGGAGGTCACTACGCCAGTGACAACCACCTGGGTAACGCCTCGTGCCTTAAGCTGCTGCTCAAGATCCGTTGTTGCAAATGCGCCCCAGCTTCGCTTGGTGACGACAATATCGCTCGGTCGCTGATCCAGTTCCGGGAGCAGGTCGGTCCATCCCTCGGCAAATGTCTGGCTGCTGCGCGGACCCTGTTCCGTCCGGCCCGGCGCCCGTCCCGCCACATTGACCAGCGCAACTGGAAGGTTCTTCGCACGGAAAACATCTATCAACGCGCGCGTCCGGGAAAGGATGTCGCCGATGGGATGAATGAAGTTTCCGTTGACGATGCCTTTCTGCAGGTCAATCGCAATCAACGCGGTATTGGGGTCAAGAGTAGTAAGCGGCATCGGTATTTTTCCTCGGAAACAAAGTCGACTTGGTCAAGCAACGGGAAGAAGTGTGTTCACTCTTCAACCAGCCGCGAAAGCAGTTCGAGTGCCGCCTGAAGCTTTTCCTGCTCGTGAACAGAAAGCTTCTGAGAGATGATCGTGGCAAGCCAGTCCTGTCTCGCGGCCCTGCCCTCCTGAAGCCACTTCAGGCACTTGGGCGTGAGAGACATCAGAGTTTGGCGCCCGTCGCTCGGGTCGGGTGCACCACGGATGAGGCCGGACTCCTGCAACGGCGCAACGATAGCGCGCATGGACTGCGGGCGCATGCCTTCCGCTCGCGCCAGACTTGAAACCGTTGCTGCTCCATCCGTTTCGAGTCGAAGAAGAACGGAAGCCTGGGACGGCGTCAGATCGTTGCCGCCCCCATGCTCGCGTACACGCAGCTTGAGCTTGCGGTAAACCGCACGGATTTCGGCAGCAAGCGCCCGAGCGAGCTCGGTTTGAGTAGGAGACTTTCGATTGCTCACAAGATCAATATCTCATATTTACAGTGAAACTGTAAAGTTTAGCTGTATACATGTCCAGCTGGCGGTTTGTGGAGCTCTCTCGCTGGGCCGGTCTGAGACGCTCGTCCTTATAAACGCGAATTTCAACGCCGAGCCTCCATGAGGTCAAGACATAGCGGATTCCAGCTGCCCTTTTAGGTCTCCGGTCCACCGTCAGCGGGTGGGTCGCGATTACGGGCTCTCCGAACCAAAGTAATCCTTCGATCTGAAGCGCCTGCTGCGTCTCTCCTTGACAGGCTGGGAGAGCCTTGTTACTCTCCCAGTCAGACTGGGAGAGTGACACCGTTGACTCGCAATAACGATGTGGATTTGTTGCAGGGCACGCTGGACCTTCTCGTGCTGAAGGCGGTATCGCTGGGACCGCTGCATGGTTACGGTGTGCTTTTGCGCATCCAGCAAATTTCTGGCGAACGGCTGGAGATCCGGCAAGCATCGTTGTATCCAGCGCTCTACCGGTTGGAACACGAAGGCTGGATCGCGGGGGAGTGGGGCGAGAGCGAGAACAAACGCCGTGCGCGCTTCTACAAGCTGACCGCGGCTGGCCGAAGGCGGTTGGACTCCGAAGAAAAAAAATGGAATGAGTTTGTCGACCTGGTGGGATCGATTCTCAAGGTGAGACGGGAGGAGATATGAGGCTGCGGAGCCGCATTTCGACATGGTGGAGAGCAGTGAGCCGAGCCGGGGAGCTGAATCGGCAGATCAGCGAGGAACTTGAGTTCCACATCGAAAGCTATGCCGAGGACCTGGTCCGCGGCGGACTTCCGCGCGACGAAGCGATGCGCCAGGCACGCGCTGAATTGGGTAGCGTCGCGGCGCGCAAGGAAGATTGCCGGTCGGCGTGGGGCGCTGGTTTTTTCGACGAGTTGCGCGGCGATCTGCGATTTGCCATCCGCATGCTGGCCAAGAGCCCGGGGCTGGCGGCAATTGCGATAAGCTCGCTCGCGCTCGGAATCGGCGCCAACACTGTGATTTTCACTGTGGCCAAGCACATGTTGCTCGATCGCCTCTCTGTGCCGCATCCCGAACAGCTTCGCATGCTATGGTGCACGGAGTCCGATGACGTTGCGGTGAAAGGCTTCTGGGGATATTTCGAGAGCACTCCCGGCGGCCCTGACGTTACAACTTCGTTTTCCTATCCCATCTATCGACAATTGCGAAAGCAGAACCATTCGCTGAGCGACATTTTCGCGGTGAAGCCTTTCGGCCGCATGACGGCCACGATCGATGGCCGCGCCGAAGCCGTGAGCACCGAGATGATCTCCGGCAACTACTACGCCGCGCTCGGCGTGCGGCCCACTCTTGGGCGTGCAATAGGGGAGGCCGATGACGGCGAGCCTGGAAGCGGACCGGTCATTGTGATCAGCGACCGCTGCTGGACCAATCGCTTCGCGCGCTCGCCGGCAGTGATCGGCAAAGTGGTCAGCATCAATTTAACGCCTATGACGATTGTCGGAGTGAACCCTCCCGGATTCACGGGCGCATATGATGCGATGATGTCGCCGGACATTTTTCTCCCCTTCAGCATGCAGCCAATCGCTGCGCCCAACGGACCGCAATCGCTCTTAACGAATCCGGACGAGTGGTGGGTAATGATGATGGGGCGCACCAGGCCCGGCGTTTCAGATCCTGCGGCGGAGGCGGCTTTGAATGTTGCCTTCGACGCGGCGGTGCGCGCCACAGTAAACGTGAAGAAGGACGCAAAGATGCCGCGCCTGATGGTGCGCGACGGCAGGCGCGGGCAGAACCAGGAAGCGGAAATGTCGAAACCCGTGTATGTTCTTCAAGGGCTGGCGGCATTCGTGCTTTTGCTGGCCTGCGCCAATCTCGCTAACCTGCTGCTGGCGCGAGCGAGCGCCCGGCAGCGTGAGATGAGTGTGCGCCTGGCGCTGGGTGCGCGCCGAGGGCGCATTTTGCGCCAGATGTTGACGGAGAGCTTGCTGCTCTCTCTATTGGGTGGCGCTGCTGGACTGGTGCTGGCGTACGTGGGCCGAAACGCAATCCCCAGAATGATGACCGACCCATGGGGCCAACTGCCCTTCGACGGTCGCATCGATTGGGGCATCTTTGCATTCGCCGTGGCCATCTCGGTCGCGACAGGGCTGCTCTTCGGCCTTGCTCCAGCGTGGCAGGCAACGCGGGTACACATCAGTTCGGGATTGAAAGACAGCGCGCAAACGGTGACGCATCGACGCAGAGGAATCGGCGGAAAGACCATGGTCGTTGTGCAGGTTTCACTGGCTATGCTCCTGCTGGTTGGGGCCGGGCTGTTTGTGCGGACGCTGTTGAATCTGGGGTACGCGCACCTGGGGTTCAACCCGGACCATCTGTTGCTGTTCGACATAGAACCGCCCGCGACGAGGTTTCCGGCGCCGAAAGACGTCGCGCTGCATCGCGATCTTGAGCAGAGACTCGCCGCTGTGCCCGGAGTGGATGCAGTGACTCTTTCGCGCGAGCCACTGATCGCCGGCAACATCTCGCAGTCACAGTTCATCCCCGCTGGTGATGCGAAGAGCAAACCGCGGGAAGCTGAGTTCAACGTCGTCGGGGAGCGGTTTCTCTCGACCATGGGCATTCCCATGGTGGAAGGGCGAAGCTTCAACGCAGGAGATACGGAAACGTCGCGGAAGGTTGCTGTGGTCAACCGAAAGCTGGCTGAAGAGTTTTATCCCAACGCCGATCCAGTCGGCCAGACTTTCACGACCGACCTGAAGGACACCACGCCCATCACCATCGTCGGTGTCTGCGGGGACGCCAGGTACGACCGTGTAAAGAGCGATATACGACCCACGTACTATATGCCGTACCGCCAGCAGGATGATCCCAATGGCGGGATGCAGATGACGTATGAAATCTCGACGCGGATGAGTGCGGCCGCGATCGTACCGTCCTTGCGCACAGCAGTGGCGTCGGTGGATGCTGGCCTGCCGTTGCTCGACATACGCACGCAGCAGCAACAGATCGACTCAACCATGAGGCCGGAGCGGATCATCGCCAATCTGACCGCGGGTTTCGGCGTGCTCGCCCTGGTGCTGGCGTCGATCGGTATGTACGGCATCATGGCTTATACAGTTTCCCGGCGGACGAACGAAATCGGCATCCGCATGGCGCTGGGGGCGCGGCCCAGGGTGGTGCTCGGAATGGTGCTGCTTGAGGCCTCGAAGCTGGTTGCGATTGGCATTGTGGCCGGGACATGCGCGGCGTTGGGAATGGGCCGCCTGATTGCCAGTATGCTCTATGGACTCAAGTCGTGGGATCCGGCGACACTGGCTCTTTCGGGCACACTGCTGATCGGCGTGGCCATGGCGGCAAGCTGGATTCCCGCGCGCCGTGCGGCCGGGGTAGACCCGATGAGGGCTCTGCGGCACGAATAGGCAACGCCGAGTGAACATGCGCTCGACGTTGATGCCTCCGCTTCTGTTGAATTTCAGGCAACCATTAATCCCAATCCATCTTCGACGGGTAGTCTCGACGGCTACGTGGTTAACTCCAATTACCACGGCCCCGCTATCCCCACCGGAGTGATCCAGGGAGGTAACACATTCGGGTTCAATGGCGACGGCCAGAATACATGGAATCCGCGTGTGGGGTTTGCCTGGATGCTGCCCCGCTCCGATCGGTTTGTTCTTCGGGGAGGCGTAGGCACATATCACACTACGACTGAGGGCCAGATGAATCTGCTGTTGTGCGCGGAAGCTCCCACCGGTCTCTGGAGTGTCCTGACAGGAACGTATAACGCGAGTTCAACCGATGCCAATCCCTTCCCGGCTGCTCCGGCCTTCCCCGTATCTACGCCTTACTCCTCTTCAACCGAATTCACCTTGGCAGCGCTGGCAATGAATTGGCGTCCTCCGACGATCTATCACTATAGTCTTGGCCTGCAATCCAGGCTTCCGGGCGGCGCCGTCTTAGACGTCGCGTACGCCGGGGCGCGCGACCTGCACCCAATCCTGGGCAGGACAATCAACCAGGCGCCTCTGGCCTCTGCCTCAAACCCGATCCGCGGCCAGACCACAAATACCGTTGCGAACATCCCTCTTCGCGCACCCTATATCGGGTGGACAGCGAACACGATGTATTACTTTGGGACCGATGGCGAGGCTTGGTACAACGCTTTGCAAACATCGCTAACGCAGAAATTCAGACATAGCTTGCAGTACCAGGCTGCCTACACATGGGATCGATTGCTGAGCCCCGTACCGGGCTTTACCACGGGGTCGAACGAATTCGGGCCAACCGGCGAACAGACCAATCTGCGCGCTCACAACCCTGGATACGGACCGGATTACAATGTTCGGCCACAGCGATTTGTACTGTCCGCGCATTACGCCCTCCCCAGTCCGGCGAAATCTCACCCTTTTCTGGCGAGCACGCTCGGTGGGTGGAGTGTTGCAACCGCTACTGTGGTTCAGGCCGGCCAGGAGAGCAGCTTTGCCTTCAACAACATCTACAACGTTTACGGCATTACCTCCGATCGGGCGAGCAACGCCCCGGGTTGCACCGCGAAGAATGTATCGACTCCGGGATCGGTCAGTCATAGAGTGGGCAACTACATCGACAGCGCTTGCTTCGCGGCCCCGGCAGTGATCGGTGACGACGGTATTGGCACGGGTTTTGGGAACACCCCCAACGGCATACTGCACGAACCCGACCAAGCCGATATCGACCTCTCCCTCAGCAAGACCCAGCTCGTGCAGTGGCCGAAGGAAGGCGCCAGCGTGCAGTCGCGGGCGGACTTCTTCAATGCCCTCAACCACCCGAATTTTGCCGGCCCGAACAATGCCGCGTCCAGCTCTACCCTCGGGGACATCACGGCGAGGAACACCAATCCGAGAGTGGTTCAATTCTCGTTGAGGTTCGCGTTCTGACGATCGCAACAGTCTCTGAAGTTAATAACAAAACAGAAGCTGTCATTCTGAGCGAACGGGGCCCCGAACGTCTTTCAGTTCGGGGGTGGTGAGTCGAAGAATCCGCTTTTGTCTTTCGTGAGTTTTACCAGAGCTTGTTTCATAAACCTGCTTTGTGTCAGGGCACGGCTTCAGTCGTGCCGAAATCGCCCGAAAATAAGGGGTCTTGACCCCTGCGGGATGGATTTCCGGATATGGCGGTCATTCATGAAACAAGCTCTGCGTATTTTAGAAACGGCACACCAGTAACTGAGCTGTGGGCAAAAGCTGGGGAACTCCCGTTAAGTATCGAGACGGAAAATTTGCGTCAGGACCGGAAGTTGGCGGGTGAGCTTCCGGTCCATCTGTGCAATGTATGGCGAAAGTTCGCAGCCTCGCTGAATCCCACGAGTTCCGATATGTCGTCAATGCACAACTTGGTGGAACGGAGATACTCCTTCGCGAGGTTGCAGCGCACATCGTCGAGGATCTGCGTAAATGAAACGCTTTCCGCGTGGAGTCTACGGTGCAGCGTGCGGACCGTGGTGGCGAGCCGATCGGCCACCATTTCCATCGTCGGTGAATGTCCGGGTGTCGATGCAATGACTTGGTAAACCTCGCCGGCGACGCCGATCGATGTCTTGACCTCGCCCAGAATTCGATCGCAGGTATCCCACATCAGCTTCGAAGTGAGCCGGTGCGCCATGTGCGGCTTTTCAGCGAGAATCGATTTCGGATAGGTGAGTTCGCAAACCGGTTGCCCAAACTTGAGATCGCAGCCAATATAGCGCTTGTCACGGCTGTCCGGTTAAAAGTTGAATAGATTCAACTGGTTACATGAGTCATATAACTCGTTTTGGGAGTTATCTAGCTGAAGGGCCTGTAAAATGGGGGTTTT
>Ga0182012_10008552_pt1 | contig 10117 bp, 14 predicted proteins | sample 612S2SmetaG_FD_120486 | JGI IMG/M metagenome (GOLD analysis project Ga0182012, IMG submission 120486) | Permafrost microbial communities from Stordalen Mire, Sweden - 612S2S metaG | ecosystem: Environmental > Terrestrial > Soil > Wetlands > Permafrost | place: Sweden: Stordalen | collected... | reverse complement strand
CGTTGTTGCTGCTGCTCGGACTTCCGTTCATATCGGTGAAGTGGGGTTTCCCGGACGACCGGGTGCTGCCGGTTTCGTCGTCGTCGCATCAGGTCGGTGACCGGTTGCGCACCGGTTTCGCAAACGATTCCGCGACGGCGGTGCCCGTCGTCGTCTCGGATGCCCGTGGCCTGAGCCCGGCGGACCTCGACAGATATGCCGCCGACTTGTCACGGGTTTCCGGCGTGTCGGGGGTGACAGACCCGACCGGGACGTTCGTGGGAGGAAACCACGTAGGACCACCGGCTGGTCCAACCGGGTTGGTCGACGGCAGCGCATTGCTGACCGTCAGCAGCACGGCGCCGCTGTTTTCGCCGGCGAGCGGCACCCAGCTCGACCGGTTGCACGAGGTGACCGGACCGGGCGGCCGATCCGTCGAGATGGGCGGTGTCGCGCAGGTCAACCGGGACAGCGTCAACGCCGTTACAAATCGGCTTCCATGGGTTCTGGGGCTGATTGCTGCCATCACCTACGTGCTGCTGTTCCTGCTCACCGGCAGCGTGGTGCTGCCGGCAAAGGCACTGGTGTGCAATGTGCTCTCGCTGGCCGCTGCGTTCGGCGCGCTGGTGTGGATCTTCCAGGACGGCCATCTCGGCGCACTGGGAACAACCCCGAGCGGGACACTCGTCGCCAACATGCCGGTGCTGTTGTTCTGCATCGCTTTTGGGTTGTCCATGGATTACGAAGTGTTCTTGATGTCCAGGATCCGCGAGTACTGGCTGACTTCCGGAGCCGCTCGACCGGCGAAACTGAGCGCAACCGAGGCGAACGCCGCTAACGACGAAAGCGTCGCACTGGGAGTGGCCCGCACCGGCCGGGTGATCACTGCCGCGGCCTTGGTGATGTCGATGTCTTTCGCCGCGCTGATCGCCGCTCAGGTGTCGTTCATGCGCATGTTCGGCCTGGGCCTCACGCTCGCCGTGGTGGTGGATGCCACCTTGGTGCGGATGGTCCTGGTACCAGCATTCATGCATGTGATGGGCCGGTGGAATTGGTGGGCGCCCAAGCCCCTGGCGTGGATTCATGACCGGATCGGGATCAGCGAGGGACCGGCGTCCGTCAAACCGGCTGAGATGGTGGAGCATGAGAGCCTCAAGGAACCGGCGATCGCGACTCCGGTGACGCACCATGGTTGACGTCTCGGTCGGGGGACTCCGTCGGCCCCGGGCGCCCCGTGGGTCCGGTGATCGGCTACGCGACGAGATCCTGGACGCGGCCACCGACCTGCTGTTGGAGACCGAACACGCCAGGGCGGTTTCGATTCGCTCGGTGGCACAACGCGTTGGCGTCACACCACCGTCGATCTACCTGCATTTCTCGGACAAAGACGCATTGCTGGACGCGGTGTGCGCGCGGTACTTCGAAAAACTCGACCAGGAAATGCAGCGGGTAATCGGCGAGTTTTCGTCGCCGGCCGAGGTGCTGCGCGCCCAGGGATTGGCCTATATCCGGTTCGCCACGCAAACCCCGGAGTTGTATCGGATTGCCACCATGGGGGAGTGGAAGTCGGGAAATAGCATCGACGTCGCCCTGCAAACCACTGCGTTCAAGCACATGCTCGCCACGGTGCAGGCGCTGATGGACGACGGTGTCTACCCGCCCGACGACCCGACCGCCGTTGCCCTTGAGTTGTGGACCGCCGCGCACGGTGTCGCGGCGATGTTCATTGCCAAACCGCATCTGCCGTTCGGAGACGCCGAAGTGTTCGCCGATAGGGTGTTATGTTCTGTCTTCTGTGGGCGCGTGGTAACCGGTCTGGCCGGGCCTGACGCCCGCCCCGAGGAATGGGCGTCCTGGGGGATTTCGCACCGATCTACTTAGGAGTTTTGACCATGACGCGGGCCGCGGGTCAGACGATCAACAACCCGTTCTTCGCCCGCGTTTGGTCTGTCCATGTCAACCACGAAGCCAAGACGATACCGATCCTTCGCAGGGAGAATCTTGTCGGCCTGTCCGGCCGGGTGCTGGAAGTCGGCGCGGGCATCGGGACCAACTTTGCCTTCTATCCGCCTTCGGTCGAGCAGTTGGTTGCCATCGAGCCTGAGCCGCGGCTGGCCGCCCGGGCCCGCGTTGCAGCTGCCGTTGCGCCCGTTCCGGTGGACGTGATCGGTGAGACGGTCGAGTCGTTCTGCAGGCAGGAGCAGTTCGACGCGGTGGTGTTGTCGTTCGTGCTGTGCTCTGTGCGTGACCCCGCCGCGGTGTTGCAGCAGCTGCATTCGCAGCTACTGCCGGGCGGTGAGCTGCGTTATCTCGAGCACGTGGCCAGCGCAGGAGGCCGGGGCCGGTGGCAGCGGTTTCTCGACGCGACGGTATGGCCGAGGTTTTTGGGGAACTGCCATTCGCATCGCGATACCGAGCGCGCCGTCGTCGACGCCGGATTCGAGGTGGACTCTTCTCGCCGCGAGTGGTCGCTGCCGGTCTGGTCGCCGATGCCGGTGTCAGAGCTGGCGTTGGGTCGCGCGCGCAGGGTTTTGTAACCTGTCGCGCCGAAACTGCAGTCAGGGAATGAGTTTGGCGGCGCGTAAGCGCGATTTGTGCGCAGGTTCGGCGCGGCCCCGCCGAAACTGCACTCAGGGCGTGGTTTTAGCGGCATACGCGATCTGTGCGCAGGTTCGGCGCCACTAGCGCAGTTTCGATCCTCGAAACTCGAGCGCATCTCGAACTCGGCAGACGATCGAGGGTGGACGATCTGTTGCGATCACCCGGATGACGATCCAGCCCAGCCGGTCCAACGCCTCCCGCCGGCGAATGTCCCACGCATACTGCCAGTAGTCGAGACGGTGATGCTCACCGTCATATTCGGCGGCGACCATGACATTCTCCCAGCCCATGTCGAGGTAATACACCTGCGCCCCGTCCGCAGCCACCACCCGGATTTGAGTGGTCGGTCGCGGCAAGCCCGCGCGGATCAACAACAGCCGCAGCCAAGTCTCCTTCGGCGATTGCGAACCGGCGTCTGTCAGATCGAGTGCAGTTTCCAGTTGCCTGAGTCCGCGCGCACCTGAATACCGATCTGCCAGGCCAGCGATTTCAGGGACCGTGACGCCCGTAGCGCGCATAAGGGCGTCTAGCTGGGCAATCGCGACACCAATCGGCTTGCGGCGACCGATGTCGAATGCGGTGCGGGGCGGCATCGTCACCGGCACGCTCGCGACAACGCTAAATTCTTCCGGTCGAATCCTCGCGTCGTAAGTTCGTAAGCCGTGAGGCGGGCGCGCGTTCGACCAGATCAACTCGACGGGCACTCGTTCGTCCACCCACTTCGAGCCGTGCCACGCTGCCGCTGTCAGCCCGGCGAGCACCCCTCGCCGGTGTGACCACAGCCAGGCCGCCACTGCACGTTGCCGCAACGTCAATTGCTGATCGCGCCGGACGTAGACGTCCGGAAACACTGCGCGGAATCGAGAGCGCAGCTGATGGCGTCGCAGTGTTCCGCTGGCTATTGCTTCGCTACCTATAAATGGTTCGTTGCAGGGTTCGTCAGTTGCCGTCATGGTGGCAGATTGGCTCAATGCGTCGACGCGGACCCGGCGAAACTGCGCCCAGGGCGCGGATTTGTGGACAAACCACGATCTGTGAGCAGGCTGGGGGCGCGAGAAACTTACTTCAGCAGCGCAGGCAGTCGCTGCAGCAATCCGGGCAGCGCCTGGCTCGCCGTCTCGCGGATGCAGATCGTGGCGCTACCGGACAGCGGCGTGGGCTCCGGGTTGACCTCGATGACGACCGCGCCGCGCGCTAGCGCCAAATCGGCTAGCCCGGCCGCCGGATAGACGATCCCGGAGGTCCCCACCACCACCACGACGTCGGCGGACTGCGTCGCCTCGACCGCGCGCTGCCAGGGCTCCTCGGGCAATGGCTCACCGAACCACACGATGTCGGGCCGGATCAGCCCGCCACAGTGATGGACGGGCGGTTCCACCTCGAGCGCCGGTTCTGACATCTCGGGCAGCCTACCGGTGTAGGGCAGACCGCAACGCGCACAACGGAATTTGAAAAGGCTTCCATGCAGGTGGTGCACCGGGTTGCTGTCCGCGCGTTCATGCAGATCGTCGACGTTCTGGGTAATCACACTAACCTCGGCATGGTCCTGCCACGCTGCGATGGCGCGGTGCCCGTCGTTGGGTTCGACGGTGGCCACCAGATAATGGCGCCACAGATACCATCCCCAGACCCGCTCCGGGTTGTTCAGCCATCCTTGGGTGCTGGACAGCTCGTAAGGGTCGAAGCGGGCCCACAATCCGTTCTTGTCATCGCGGAACGTCGGCACGCCGCTCTCCGCGGATATCCCCGCGCCGCTCAGTACCGTCACTCGCATTCCACCAAGATAGTCGGATGACGGTCGGGTGCTAGTGGGCGATACTGGGCACGTGGAGCTGCGGGATTTGTTGCGGGTCGACGCGGAGGCGGGCAAGCCGTTGTTCGAGCAACTGAGAACGGGAGTCATCGACGGAGTCCGGGCCGGCGCGCTGCCCCCCGGCACCCGGCTCCCCACCGTGCGTGAGCTGGCCGGGCAGCTCGGTGTGGCCACCAACACCGTGGCCCGCGCCTACCGTGAACTGGAGTCGGCGGCCATTGTCGAAACACGAGGGCGCTTTGGCACTTTCATCTCTCGCGCCGACCCGACCGACGCCGCGATGGCGGCTGCGGCCAAAGAGTATGTCGATGTGGCTCGCGCGCTGGGACTGACCAAGTCCGACGCGGTGCGCTACCTGACCAACGTGCCCGACGAATAAGGCTCAGCCGAAGTCCAGCAGCGTCATGCTCGGACGCAGCGGGTCGAAGAGCTTTGTGCGGTAGACGAACGACGTTGCGGCGTTGAGTAGCATGCCGCGTCCCAGTGGCAGCTGCATGTCGCGGACCGCGCGGATGCCCGGCATCGTGTTCGTCAGGTCCGCGGCCTGCGCGGCCGACAGGCTGAACGGCATCGGCGGCACCGTGTAGCGGCGCGAGGTGCGCAGGCCGCCGAAGCGGCTCATCTTGGAGAACCACGCCGGGGGCAGGTCGAAGAGCATCTGGCCGCCGGGAAATCGCTTGGCGCACTCGGCGATTAGCCCCAGCGCCTCCTCGGGCTGCAGGTACATTAGCAATCCCTCGGCAGTGATGAGCACCCCGCCGGAATGGTCGACGGTATCCATCCAGCTGTACTCCAGGGCCGACTGGGCGCAGACCGAAACCCGCGGCGACGACGGCAGCAGCCGCGTCCGGAAATCGATGATGGGTGGCAGATCAACCGTCAGCCAACGGAATTGGGCGTCTGGAATGGCGGCGTCCAAACGCCAGAAGCTGGTCTGCAGGCCCTCCGCCAGCGCCACCACGGTGGCCGACGGGTGCTGCGCGAGAAAGGACTCGGTTTGGATATCGAAGGACCGCGCGCGCAACGCGATGCCCTGGTGCGATGCGCCGAACTTGGCGAAGTCGAAGTCGATCGAGTCGACCAGGGCAACCGCCATCGGATCCTCGATCACGCTATCGGGGCGCCGGGCTTCGCCGGCCCGGGCGTTCAGCGTCAGAAGGGCCGTCTCGGAAACACCGTTGAGGGTGACCCTCTCTCTGGTGGATTGGCTGGTGGGCTCTTTGGCGACGCTCATCGGTCCCAACACTACCGACGGTGTGTCACCGCAGGACTTTGGCCAGCGTGCGCAGGTTTCGGGTGGTGGTCGATGACTTGTACCGCGGCTTGCCCATCGTCTTGCCGATCGTGCTGTCCAGCGTGGCGCCTTTGGGCACCTGCCAGTAGATGACCCAGTAATCGGGATTGTCACCGCGGCGAATCAATTCGCCTGGTCCGGTGCTGTCGGCCAGCGCGACCAGCGCATCGAGCACTGCGGCGTCGGCGACGAAGGTGACGTAGGACTGGTATCCGTCCACCTCGCGTTCGAACGGATACGCCTCGTCGATGTTGCGCACGGTATCGATGTCGTAGGCAAGCACCCACGCCTCATAGCCGAACCTCTCGCGCAACGCGGCTTCGGCGTTCTCGCGTACCACGGCTACCCCGGAGGCCGACTCAAGCAGCACGTTGCCGCTGGCCAGGACGGTCCGCACCCCGCTGAATCCGGCGTCGGTCAACGCCGATGCCACGTCGGCCATCTTGAGGTTGACGCCGCCGACGTTGACGCCGCGCAGGAATGCCGCGAACCGGGTCATGATCCGATTCCATCAGTCCCGGCCGTGCACGGCGCCAGCCGGGACCGGGGCGGTTGCCGAGCGACGTAGGCTTTCGACATGGGACGCCAAGCCTTCGACGACAAGCTGTTGGCATTGATCAGTGGGAACTCCCTCGGAGTGCTCGCCACGATCAAAGGTGACGGGCGGCCCCAGCTGTCGAATGTGAGTTACCACTTCGACCCGCGTGAGGTGGTGGTGCGGGTATCGATCACCGAGCCGCGGGCCAAGACGCGTAACCTGCGCCGCGATCCGCGGGCGTCGATCCTGGTCGACTCCGACGATGGCTGGGCGTATGCCGTCGCCGAGGGCACGGCCGAACTGACGCCGCCGGCTACTGCGCCCGATGACGACACGGTTGAGGCGCTGATTGCCTTGTATCGCAATATCGCTGGCGAGCATCCGGACTGGGACGACTACCGGCAGGCGATGGTCACCGATCGGCGGGTGCTGCTGACGCTGCCGATCTCGCACGTGTACGGAATGCCGCCGGGCATCCGGTAGGCACGCTAGGCTGCCGTAATGGCTGAATCGAGCTCCTCGCAAGAGGCTAAGTCTTCTGGGTCCACGGAGTCGCCGGAGTCAGCGGACGACACCAAGAGCAAGTTCCGCGCAGCCCTGGACCGAAAGATGGCGAAGTCCGCGGGCGGATCCGACCACAAAGACAGCGGCGGTAAGAAGGCTCGGGTTAACGGTCCGCAGGAGAACCGCCGTGAATTTCGTCGCAGGAGCGGCGGGTAATCAGTCTCGGGGCGGTGTGAATAGGCCGATCGAAGGATCGGCTTGGCCTGGTTTGCCGCGCATGCTCCCTCGGGTACTGGGGTGTCCGAAGTTCACTTCGGACGGGTCGTTCTGGTACGCCCAGTCCGCCACGATCGTGCGTTGACTGAACTTCCAGCGGCCATCGTGCTTGGTGTAGTTGTCGAGGTACCGGCCGCCGATGATGACGTCTATGTCGTCCGTGGAGTCGCCTTTGGGCCCGGTGAAGGTGTGAAACACCAGGCAGTAGATCTCACCGCGGGCCATGCCTCCTTCGAAGTCGCCCTCGATCACGAAGTTCGTTGTGGTGATGTTGTGTTGGGAGACAAGCACATACGGCTCCGCGGCCTGTAGCTGTGCGATGAACTGTTCGACGCCGCCCGTCGAGAACGAGCCATGCGAGTCGGTCGCGTCGGGGTGATACAGGCTGCGCAGGGCTTCATAATCGGCGCGGTCGACGGCCCGGCAGTAGGCATTGACAAGCTGCTGCAGCTCGTCCCGGGCAAACATCAGTGCCAATCTGGCCTCGTCCACCACCACGCCACGATAACCCGGTCGCTAGCGCCGCTGTCGTGGGTAGAGTTTTGGCAACCGGCCGTCGGTCCTAAAGTGTTGATCGGAAGGAAGGTCGTTGACGTTGAAACTTTGGCTGGCTCAAGATCCTGAGGCCGATCAACTGCTGGACGATGACCCGTTCGCGTTGCTGGTCGGGATGGTCTTGGATCAGCAGATTCCACTGGAGGCGGCCTTCCGCGGGCCCAAGAAGATCGCTGACCGGATGGGCGGATTCGACGCCGCCGAGATCGCCGACTACGACCCGGACAAGTTCGCCGCGCTGTGCTCGGAAAAGCCTGCGATACATCGCTTTCCGGGTTCAATGGCTAAACGCATTCAGGCGCTTGCGCAGATCATCATGGACCGCTACGACGGGGACGCGGCCGCATTGTGGATGGCCGGGAACCCCGACGGGAACGAGCTGCTGCAGCGGTTGAAGGGCCTACCCGGGTTCGGCGAGCAGAAGGCGCGGATCTTTCTGGCCTTGCTCGGCAAGCAGTACGGCGTGACGCCGAAGGGGTGGCAGGCCGCGGCCGGTGAGTTCGGCAAACCCGGCACCCACGTCTCGGTTGCCGATATCGTCGATGCCACGTCGCTTGGGCAGGTGCGATCCTATAAGCAGCAGCTGAAGGCAGCAGCCAAGGCGTCCAAACAGAAGTAAGGGAAAGGCGACAACGTGAAGACACACATCACGTGTCCGTGCGGCGAGGCCATCACCGGCAAGGACGAGGACGAGCTGGTCGAACTGACCCAGGCGCACCTCGCCAGCGTGCACCCGGGCCTGGACTACGACCGCGACTCCATCTTGTTCATGGCGTACTGACGCTGCACTAAGGAACTACGGTCGTGCCGATCGTCGGCATGAACTGGCACTGCCGTTCCCTAGTGGTGACCTGGCCGAAGATCGTTGACATGATGCTGCCCGAACCAGTGTCGGCAATCGCGGTCAACGTCGTCGGGCCCTCCGCGTTGATATCGGGACGCGGTTTGAGCGTTACGCTCCCGGACTTGCCGGTGGTCAGGTTCACCCAGGTGACATTCAGCGGCAGCTTCTGCACCTCGGCCGGACCGGGGGTTCCGACGGCGGTGAACACGTACGCGGTCTGACCGGGACCCGGACCGGGGGCGGGAATTGTCGCAGGCCCCGCCACGGACAGCGCTGCCGCCAGGGCGTTACTTCCGTCCGCCAGGCAGTTCGTGCCGATCGAGGGGTACATGAAGTCTTGCGTTGTCGGGGCATCGGGACCGTACCCCGGGGCTGCCGCAGCGGCAGGTGCCGGCGCGCCGGTCGATGGCGCCGCTGCCGCCGGCACGCTGGACGCCGGTGCTGCCGCGGGCGCGGGACCCGCCGCGTGGGCCGGATCGATACCCGTGGGCAGGTGCGACTGCAGGCCCGGCTCGATGCCCGCTGCTGGTACGTGCGGCGCGGGGGCATTGGCGGGCCCGGTCGCGGCATCGGGCGTCGGAGCTACGAACTGGTTCACCGACGCGGCCACGTTCTTGGACTCGGTGGGCGCCGTCGGATTATGGCTGGTGAATGCCTGCGCGGCGGCCATCAGCAGCTGTGTTGCCTGCTCCGGGTTGCTGGCTGCTTGCTGAATTATCGGGCTCAGCTGGGACAAGGCCGGCAGGCCCGGCAGCTGTTGGGTGGAGTTCTGCTGCGGTGTCGGCTGCCCCGCCACCGGGTCGGCTGCCGCGCTCGGGCAGAGCCCGAACGCGACAGCCGACGCCGTGACGACTGCGGCCAAACCTTTGGACGGGTTCCAAGCGTTTGACATGGTGTCCTCTGGTCGTTGGTGGTCGGTTAGCCGGCTAAAACGCTGCTCAAGGAATGGCGGAAAGCAGCGATGGCGTCGAGGCCGGCGCCGGCGCAGCGGGGCTGGCCGCCGCACCCGGGACGGCACCGGCGGCCAACGCAGGCAGGTCACCCGGAAGCGAAAGCTGCGACGGCACACTAAGTGGCAGGCCCGGCAGGCTCGGCAGCGCCGGCATGTTGACCTTCGCCTGTGGCACCTGCGCGGTCGCCCCGGCAGCAGGAGCGGCGACGCCAGGAATGGACAGTGGCAATCCGGGGACGGCCGGAGCCGCCGGGGCGGCGGGTGCTGCCGGCGCCTGTCCCGTCAGCCCTTGGATCGCCGAGAGCCCCGGGATGCCGGGGGTTGCCGCCGGGGCAGCCGGTGCAGCAGCTGCCGGCGTGAGCCCGGGAATGGACGGGATCGCCGCCGGAGCGGAGGCGGGTGCCGCAGCACCGGCCGGGGTCAGTCCCGGAAACGTGATGCCGGGAGCGGCCGGCGCGGCGGGCGGCGTAGCGCCGAGAGCCGTCGCGAGGTTTTGCAGAATCTGCGGTGCGTTGGCCGCCGAAGCGATCAACTGCTGCGGAATGTTCTGCAACGGCCCCGTCAGATCCGGCGCGGGGTCGGCGTGGGCGATACCGCCCGTCAAAAGGGCGGCGGACGAACCGACAACGACGGCGGTAGCTCGCAAGTAGGTCCAGATGGTTGGCATGACTCTCCCTGGGTTAGCGACGATTAAGGTCTGGCGCCGAAGTTACGTTGATACTGATGGGACTCAAGTGACACGTGTGGCATTTATTCGATCG
>Ga0182012_10008550_pt1 | contig 10118 bp, 7 predicted proteins | sample 612S2SmetaG_FD_120486 | JGI IMG/M metagenome (GOLD analysis project Ga0182012, IMG submission 120486) | Permafrost microbial communities from Stordalen Mire, Sweden - 612S2S metaG | ecosystem: Environmental > Terrestrial > Soil > Wetlands > Permafrost | place: Sweden: Stordalen | collected... | reverse complement strand
GTCGCCGCAACTCCCCAGCCGCCCGGTCCGTTGGAGCCAGCTTCAAGGCTTCGCCGGCCTCTTTGTCTGAATCTTCCAGCTTCCCGCCCGCCAGGTCCAGCCGCCCCAGAACCATATACGCATCCACCGATGGCGTCAGTTTCAGCGATTCGCGAGCTTCTTTGCGCGCAGCCTCGGTATCGCCGGTCCGCTCGCGCACCTCGGCCAGCCCGGTATGCGCCTCTGCAACCGTGTTGTCGATGGCCACCGCCGTCTGATAAAGCCGCTCCGCCTCCAACAGCAGTCCGCGGTTCAGGTAGTCCTGCGCCTGGCTCGCCAGTGTCAGGGCCCGCTTCTGCGGCGTCAGCGCGGCCAGCCTCAAAGCGCCCACCTGGTCCAGCATCATCGCCGCCTGCCGGAAAGCAACGGCATCGAAGTTGCGCGCCACGCGTTCCAGCGGATCGGCCGTGCCCTCCGCCGCGGCACCGGCGGTCTGCCCGGCGGGGGCCTGCGCCTCGGGCGTGTCCCACACTTTCTTCTGAAGCGCCAATGCTTCGCTGTCGTTGGGCCGCAAACGAAGGCACTGCGCCAGTTCCGTCAATGCCTCCGTAGTGTCCCCGCGGCGCTTCAGGCTCACCGCCAGGTTGAAATGGTAGTCCGCAGCATTAGGGTCGGCTTCCACCGCCTGGCGAAAAAGCGCAATGCCGTCGTGTCCCTGACGGCTCACCGCAACCGCCTGGTTGTTCACCACCTCGGCCAGCGGAAGCACGCGCGCCACATCTGCAAACGCCGCCTCGGCCTTGGGATAATTGCCACTGAACACCAGCGAAAGCCCGCGAAAGAAACCCGCCTCCAGAGCGTCCGGATCGTTGCGCTCCACCTTGCCGAAGGCTTTTGCGGCCTCTTCGTACTGCTGTGCGTTGTAGTCCTCCCGGCCCAGCGCCATCCACGCCTGACTGAACGCGGGATTCAGCGCCACGGCCCCGTTCAGGTGGCGCAGCCGCTCCTCGTGGTCGGGCTCGGTTATCCCTCTTATGTATTGCTCGAAGGCGTCCAGCCGCATGCCCGCGCCTGCCGCCACAAAGGTGTCTTCCGAGCCGTTGAAGCCGGGGTCCAACTGCTTTGTCAGCTTCCAGGCCAACGAGTCGAAAACGCCAATCAAGTCCCGCATTTCGCCGCGCGCGGTCACTGGCGCGCTCATCCGCAGGTGCGGCACATCCACCACCTGCGCCTCGGCCACAATTCCGCTGCCGTCGGTTACAAAGCTGCCCACCACAATCGAATCGGCATCCAGCGTCTCAGCCAGCTTCAGCGAGCTGGCCCGCGAGGGATGAAACCCCTGCGGCAGCCCCAGATGGTCCAGCGCATACATTCTGTCCGCGCGGTTCATCGGCGCAAATCCCACTGCCGCAAACCGGTTGCCCAAAATCTCCGGCGCAGCCTCGCGAACCCACTCCAGGCTCGGCTGCCCGGTGCGGTTGTCAAACGGCAGCACCAGCAGAATGCGCCCGCGGCCGCCGGTCGAGCCCACATCGGCCTCCGCCTGGCCTCGCGCGCAAATTGCAGCTGGCTGGGCGAGCATCGGCAGCATCGCAGCGGCTACTGCGATTCGCCTGATCACGAACGAGCGAGATGAGAAAAAGATAGGCACAACAGGCTGATTATAGGCGCTGCGGCGTTTGGGCGGCGCAATGCGGCGCCCCGTGGCGCGGTCGCAACAATTTGAGTTGCACCCTGGCTCCGCAGCTTTGATACCATTTCCTCGCGCTCCTTGTTCTGAAAGGTTCTGAAAAATCTCGCTGATTTACCCTCAGCTCTGGGCTTCGCGGCGCTCAAAACCACCGCTGGCGCTCCGGCCGAGAGGCAAAGCAGCGAGAGTCCCTTTGTATGGAAAGGCCGGTCAGGCACATGCTCCGGAAAGCCCTCGAATCCAGCTTCTATTACAAGGCCTGTTGCTTTGTTTTTTACTTCGTGGTCGCGGCCGCGTCGTTCAACGGCTACTACCACAAATGGCATTTCGCTGAGGTGGATGCGCCCGGCGATGACCTCAGATTCCACTTTGAAATGATGATCGATGGAACCGCATACCGGCCATACGTTCAACGGCAACTGTTGCCCGCCGCCGCCAACTGGATCGACAATGCAGTGCCTCGTTCTTTTGAGACCTGGCTATACTCCTGCCAGAACGGTCCGAACGCGCGGATGGACCCGTTTTTCGATACCCAAACGGCCGAAAACCCCGACTATTTTTTCCGCTACGTGATCGTCTACCTTGCTACCTTCCTTTTCGCTCTGCTGGCGGTCTACGCCATGTACCTGGTGTGCAGGGAGCTGGAGATTCCCCCGGCCGCCGCGGTTTTCGCGCCTGCCGTCGTCATTCTTCTCTTTCCTTACATTGAGAGCGAAGGCGGCTTCTTCTACGACTATCCCGAGCTGGCATTTCTGGCTCTCGCGGTCTGGGTCGCTCTCAAGTTCCCCTGGTGGTGCATCCTCCCCATCGCAGCGCTGGGAACCTGGAACAAGGAGTCCTTTGTGCTGGTCATCCCCACCCTTTATCCCTTCTTCCGGCGGCGCAGTTCCCGCGTTGGCGCCTGGCTCGCCACCACTGTTCTATGCCTGGTCTGTGTCGCGGTTTACTATCCCATTCGCCTGCGCTTCGCGCAAAATCCCGGCGGTGCGCTGGAATTGCATTGGCGCGATCAACTCAGTTATTACATGCATCCGCTCAACCATCTCTTTGGAATCGAGATGACCTACGGGCTTCTCGCGGTCAAAGCATTCTCAGTGGTTCCCATGGCCCTGCTCGCATGGACTTTCTGGCGCGGATGGCGCTATCTTCCAGCCACCGTCCAGCGCCACGCGCTCGTAGCTGCGGTCATCAACATCCCGCTCTATCTTCTCTTCTGCTGGCCAGGCGAAATACGCAATCTCAGCCTGCTGTATATCGTGTTTCTGCTCCTGCTGGCGGTGAACCTGAACCATTGGATCGCCAGCTCTGCAAAGGCCGAAGCCGCGGCCAGTGAGCCCTGAGCTGCATGGTGTCCCGGCCAGCGTCCTCCGCGCGGCGAATTAAACCCGGAATTCCAGAAGTGACGCAGTTTCCGAACCGGCGACCATCTTGAAGTCAAGTGAAGTGAGCCGCGGTTTTCGGAGCGCTACCTTATCATTCCTCTGAGGGTCGTGATGAAGCCATTGATTCTTGCTCTTTGTGTTGCGTCTGCGTTAACCAGTCTGAGGGCGCAGAAGCCCGTGTGGCAACCGTCGCACGGACATACGCAAATGCCGATATGGCCAGGGGTGATACCTGATGCGCAGCCGGTCGCAGAGCAGGAGTATGTGGAGTCCGCTAACAAGCCCAAGGATCTCGTCGCGGGGAGGCCGTGGCTTGCGGTGGAGCAGGTGTCGCGGCCAACGATGACGGTCTATTCGCCGAAGGGGAGGAACACGGGAGTTGCGATAGTGGTATTTCCGGGCGGTGGTTATTCAGTTCTGGCAATCGATCTTGAAGGCACGGAGGTCTGCGACTGGCTGACCTCGCGCGGGATTACGTGCGTGCTGCTGAAATATCGAGTACCGGATTCGGGACCGGCTTACCATGACGATTGCGAATGCAACATTCATCCGAAAGCACAAACGGCGCTGGAAGACGCACAAAGGACAGTGGGGCTCGTGCGCTTCCACGCAGAAGACTGGCACATCGATCCGCAAAAGATCGGCGTGCTAGGGTTTTCGGCGGGCGGACACTTGGTGGCTAACATCAGCACGCACTTCGCGCAGCGCTCTTATGTGCCTGTGGATGGGGCCGACAAAGTCGGCTGCCGTCCAGATTTCGCCGTAGCGATCTATCCAGGACACATGCTGGAAAACACGACAAAAGAATTCGAATTGAATCCAGAAATTCCTGTTACTGCCAGAACGCCGCCAACATTCCTGTTGCAAAACGAGGATGACAATGTGGACGGCGTAAAGCAATCCCTCGTTTATTACATCGCGTTGAAGAACGCGGGGGTTCCCGTGGAGATGCATCTGTACGCGCAAGGCGGCCATGCTTTCGGGCTGCGGCGTACCAAGTTTCCTGTTTCACTGTGGCCTCAGTTGGTAGAGACGTGGCTCGAAACAATCGGCATGATCTCCGAGAAGGTACTTTGAGGTCGCATCCCGACCAACTTTTAAATCTCAAGCCGCGTAGCCTCTGGACAACCGCCAAACCGAAAACTACGCCACCGCCCAAGCCCCCGACCTCCCGTCAATTCCCCGTCGGAATAATCCCCGCGTTCTCCACCATCACAATCACCGTTCGCTCGGGCGCACGCGTGCGATGCACCGTTCCCTTCGGCACCACAAACCCCTGGCGTGGAGAAAGCTCAACCACCCGGTCTTCCAGGTCGATCAGCAGCTTGCCCTCCACCACATAAAAGAACTCGTCGTCCTCGTCATGCTTGTGCCAGTGGTATTCGCCTGAAAGAATCCCCACCCGCACCACCGACTCATTCACCTTGCAAAGCGTCTGGTTGAACCACTTATACTCGCAGCCATCCGACAGCGCCTTCTCATCGATAACCTCCAGCGGCGGATGGAGTATATTCAACCGGGTTTCATAAGGGTAATCGGCAACCGAATCAGCCATGGGGCCTCCGTTGAGATCGTTTCTCAGCTTTCATACGTATCACGAAAGGATGATAAGGTCAGCCCCGGCGACACTTCGACCGCATAGCCCCTTGCCACAGGAATGGACACTCACTCTCCATGATTTGCGAGCCCCATTCCCCAGCCGCCAAGCCTCAACCCGCCTTTCGAACATCGGCTGCGAGTCTTCTCAGTTCCGGCAACACGCGGCCCAGAGCGACGGGCACCGCATCGCGAGTGCCGAGCGCAAAGTACACATCGCGATAAAGGCGATAAAGCTGCTCGTAGACGGCGGCGGATTTGGGGTCGGGCTCAACCGTGCGCAGCGGCAAACAAACCGCGGCCTGCGCTTCTTCAATGGTCTTGTAGGCACCGGCCGCGAGCAGCGCAAAGATTCCCGATCCCAGGCTGGTGGGAATGCCCGCCGGCACCAGCACCGGCTTGTTGAGCACGTTGGCGTAGACCCGGTTCAGCACCTCGCTCTTCTGCGGAATGCCGCCGGCGTTGATAACCCGGTCCACTCGAACGCCGTACTCGGCCATTCGCTCCAGAATGATGCGGGTGTGGAAGGCTGTGCCTTCGATGGCCGCGAACAGCTCGTCCTGCGCGGTGTGCACCAGGTTCCAGCCCAGCGTAACGCCTCCCAGTTCCGGATTCACCAGCACCGTGCGGTCGCCGTTGTCCCAGCTCAGGCGCAGCAGGCCGGTTTGGCCGGCCTTGTAGGCATCCAGGCCCTCTGAGAGTGCGGCCACCGTGGTCTGCGCGCGGCGGGCGATGCCGTCAAAGATGTCTCCCACGGCCGACAGCCCGGCCTCGATGCCGGTAAAAGCCGGATGCACGCTTCCCGGAACCACGCCGCATACCCCCGGAACCAGTTGCGCGTCGCGAGCCATGGCGATGATGCACGTCGAAGTCCCCACCACGTTCACCACGTCGCCCTCGCGGCAGTTCGAGCCGATGGCGTCCCAGTGGGCGTCGAATGCGCCGACGGGAATGGGGATACCGGCGCGCAAGCCCAGGGCGGCGGCCCATTCAGGAGAGAGATGGCCGGCCAGGTGGTTACTGGTCAGGTATTCGCCGCCGAGCTTAGCGCGGACGCCGGCCAAGAGCGGATCGACGGCGACCAGAAACTCCTCCGGCGGCAGGCCGTTCCATTCGGGGTTCCACATCCACTTGTGGCCCATGGCACAGACGCTGCGCTTCAGTTCGCTCACAGTCGTGATGCCGCTCAGCGTGGCCGCCACCATGTCGCAGTGCTCAAGCGCGGTTACAAATTGCCCGCGCTTGTCCGGGTTGTGGCGCAGCCAGTGCAGCAGCTTGGCAAATCCCCACTCGTGCGAGTAGACGCCGCCGCACCAATCAATCCCCTGAAAGCCGAGTTCGTGCGCTTTGGCGGTAATCTCTTCGGCCTCGGCAAAGGCGCGGTGATCGCACCAGAGATAGTATTCGTCGAGCGGCTGAAGGCCCTCGCCAACGGGAATGACGCTGGAGCCGGTGGTGTCGAGAGCGATGGCCGCAACCGCGCTGCCGTCCACGCCGGTGCTTGCGAGCGCGCTGCGAGTAGCGGCGGCAAGCGCGGACATCTGATCCTTATGAGACTGGGTGGCAAAATTCGGGTCCTCGCGGCGGCGGTGCAGCGGATACGAGGCAGACGCCGTTCCGATAGGCCCTTTGATGCTGTCCACGAGAGTAACGCGGACGCTGAGTGTGCCAAAGTCAACGCCGGCAACAATAGTCATGAAAACAGGGTCCCCCGAGTAAACGCATACGAGTTCGCCATTCAGACTACACCACGGGTTGGGGCCGTGTCAGAAGGCAAGGGCCGCTTTGCGTCGTTGCCCGCTCGATCAAGGAAACAATGCCTTGTCGGAGCTTGCAGCCGGCCGCGCCGTTCCGCTGCTGCCGACAAGCTGCAGCGAGCCTACTTCTTTGCTCCCGGCATCATGCTCTTGAGCCTGTCCATCAAGCCGGGCCTGGCAGCCGGAGTTCCCGCCGGAGGTTTGGCCTGAGCCTGTGCGGGGGCTGCGGCTGGAGATGCGGCCTGCCCCGCGACCGGTCCCGCGGCTTTGGCTGTTGCGCTCACCGGCGGAGGCCCTGCTTGCGGATTTGCCGAAGGCCTGGCTTCGCCCGCCGTGCTCGCGGTCTTCGGTGGAGCATCCACAACCCGCGAACCGGGAAGAGCCGGCACGGGTTCTTCGCTATTTTTTACCAAAATCGAGATTCTCCGGTTCGATGGGTCGTAGGGATTGCTCTTGACGTGCAGAAGCTGGTCGGCGTAGCCGCGCACCTGGGTCACCTGGTTGCCTCGAACTCCGTCCTGCTGAAGCAGACGCCGCGCGGAGTTGGCGCGGTCCGCCGAAAGCTCCCAATTGGTGTAACTGTTGTCTGTCGAGTATGGCGTGGAGTCGGTGTGGCCCTCGATCAGCAGCGCGTTGGGAAGGGTCTTCAACTCCCCCGCCAGCAGCGCCAGCAGCTCCTGCCCGCTATCGCTCAGGTGCGCGCTGCCAAGCTGGTAGAAGGTGCCGTTTTTGTCTTCGATCAACTCGATGCGCAACCCTTCGGGCGTGATCGTGATCTCAATCTGCTTGGAAAGCTTCTCCAGTTCTTTCCGCTCCTTGATCTCTTCTTCCAGCTTCTCCTTCAGCTTCTTCATGTTGTCGTTGATCTTGGTGGTCACAGCTATACCGTCTCCCGACATGGTGGTTCCAAGCAGGTTGGCCGTGCCTTTGGGGTCGTTGAAGTATCCCGCGACAGCCTTTTTCACTTTCTCGCTTGAGCCCATGAGCCAGAGCACAATAAACAGCGACATCATGGCGGTGACAAAGTCGGCGTAGGCTACCTTCCATGCGCCTCCGTGGTGGCCACCGTGGCCGCCCTTCTTCTTGATCACGATGATCGGTTGTGTCTTTGCCGCTTGCACCACGCTGAATTCCTTCCGGAAACTGTTGCTGGGGATTGCTCCGGTTTCACGCTACGACTCAAAACCGGAGTCCCATCTCAGATCGAAACGCTAAACTCCGGGGGTTATTCTCCTGCGGCCGGGCCGCCCTTGCAGTTCTTTTCCATCTCGTCGAAGGAGGGCCGCACATGCGCCGGAATTGCGCGCCGCCCCATTTCGATGGCGATCATGGGCGCGGAACCCTTGAGAAACGAGAGAAGGAGCACACGCAGCACATGCAGGTATTCGTTATGCTCGTCTGCACTCTTGGCCATGTTCGAGCTCAGCGGGCCTGCCACCCCGTAACACAGCAGAATGCCAAGGAACGTCCCAACCAGCGCCGCCGCCACCTTTTCGCCAATCTCCTCGGGCGGTCCCCCCAGCGATCCCATGGTGATGACCACGCCCAGCACCGCGGCCACAATGCCCAGCCCGGGAAGAGCGTCGGCCATGGTGGTGAGCGCACTGACCGGTTGCGTGGATGCGTTATGGTGTACCTCCATGTCCAGTTCCATCATCTGGTCCATGTCGAACGGCTCAACTCCTCCGGTGATCGCCATGCGCAGCGTGTCGCACACAAAGTCCTTGGCATGATGATCCGCGAGAAATTCGGGAAAATTCTTGAAGATGGAGCTCTCCTTGGGCTTTTCAACGTCCATTTCCACACTCAACAGCCCCTCTTTGCGCACCTTGTTCAGAAACTGGTACATCATCTTCAGCGCGCTCAGATAGCGTGGCTTGCCGAACGATGAGCCCTTCAGCACTCCAACCAGCCCGCTCCCGATTCCTTTCAAAATGTGGATGGGATTGGCCACCAGCAGCGTGCCGGTAGAAGCGCCCGCAATAATCAGCAACTCGGCCGGCTGAACCAGAACCGCCATGTGCCCCTTCTCCATCAGGAACCCGCCGATGACCGCTCCAAACACGACAACGATGCCTATGATGGCAAACATTCGTGCCTCCATGGCGCGGGTGTAATGTGGTTTCCACCCGCATGAATGCTCGAGATCATGGCGGCCTTGGCCCGCTCGAGAAGTTGTGCCAGCGTTTCGGCAGGGTCAGCCTGCGCCGCGCCAATGCTAACGGTGAGCGATATCCGGTCGCCCCACCAGCGGAAGTCCGCTGTCCTGGCGAGGCCTGCAAGTACCTGCGCATGTGCCGCCAGCATCTCGGGCGTCCGCTCGTGCGAGATGACAAGAAACTCATCGTCGCCCCAGCGGCCCACTTCCTCGCCCGGCCGCAACCCGTTCACCAGCGCGTGTTCCACCTTTTCCAGCATGGCCTCGCAAGCCCTGGCGCCATGGGTCTTGCGCAGCTCGTGCGACTGGTCGACCGTGATCCATAGAGTTCCAAATGGCAACTGCCCGCGCGAAATGTCGTCAAACTCCGCCGTTAACCTGTCTTCGAGGTCCGCCTGGCTGGCCTCCACGCCGATCCCTTCGCCACACTCGCCGTGGGGGAGCGCGTCCAGGCTTTCGGCCGGATGAAAGACCACTCCGGTTCCAATGCGGCCACCCAGTCCATCGCGCAGCACCAGAATCCGCGCCATCGCCGGAAGAGTGTGACCCAGCTTGTGGCGCACCTCCACCAGCGAACCGCGGCCTGAATTCGCCTCAGTGTCTGTCAGGGTGGTCCACTGCCGAACGCCGCCTACAACCAGCTTTTCCAGCGCATCGCGGACTGGTGCCCCAAGAACCTCCGCGCCCGTATAGCCGGTGATGGCCTCGGCGGCCCTGCTCCAGAACGCGACGCGGCCCTCCATATCCGCCAGGGCGATGCCCTCTGGAAGGCAACCCAGGGCCGCTTCCAGCAATTGCGCGCGATCAACCATGCGTGCCCCTCCAATCCCTTCATCGGCAGGGCGCAGGCCAACTTCATTGCTGTCCGTTGTTAAAATTACGATTGGAATTCGCTCATGCAAAGACAAGCGCGATAATCGAGCCATGAAGCAGGTTACTCTCACGACGGATGGGGCATGTGCCGGCAACCCAGGCCCAGGTGGTTGGGCTTACATCCTTCGATACCGCCAGCATTTCGTCGAGCGGGGCGGAAGATGCCTTGGGGAAACGACCAACAACAGGATGGAGATTCAGGCCGCAATTGAGGGACTGCGCGCTCTGCGTGAACCTTGCAGCGTCGTGCTGGTATCGGACAGCACGTATCTTATAAATGGAATCACGACTTGGCGCCATGCATGGCGGCGCGGCGGGTGGGTTATTCGGCGCAAAAACAACAAGCCAGTCAAGAACGCTGACTTATGGCAGATTCTCGATGAATTGCTGGAGAAACACTCGGTAGAGTGCAAATGGGTGAAGGGGCACTCTGGAAGTCCCGATAACGAACGATGCGATAAGTTGGCCGAATCCTACGCGTACAACCGCATTCCTCACTGATCTCGTGAAATTCAATATGAAAATCACTCGCTCACTTGGACTTTGCTGAGCTCTCCGCTTTGGCGTTGCTGTTCAGCGGCAGCCGCACAACAAACTGGGTGTTTCCCGGTTCGGACTTCACATCAATCGTCCCGCCGAACTTCTGCGTAACGATGCGTTGCACAATCTCCAATCCCAGTCCG
>Ga0182012_10008549_pt1 | contig 10119 bp, 13 predicted proteins | sample 612S2SmetaG_FD_120486 | JGI IMG/M metagenome (GOLD analysis project Ga0182012, IMG submission 120486) | Permafrost microbial communities from Stordalen Mire, Sweden - 612S2S metaG | ecosystem: Environmental > Terrestrial > Soil > Wetlands > Permafrost | place: Sweden: Stordalen | collected... | reverse complement strand
TCGACATCATGGCCTACCGCATCGTCGCGATCGGCCTGCCGCTGCTCACCATCGGAATCATCACCGGAGCGCTGTGGGCCAAAGACGCGTGGGGCGCGTACTGGCAGTGGGACCCGAAGGAGACGGCGGCGCTGGTTTCGTGGATCGTCTACGCGAGCTACATGCACTTGCACACGCGCAACAATTGGCGCGGGTACCGGTGCGCGCTCGTGAACGTTTTCGGTTTCGCGACGATCGTGTTCTGCTATCTCGGCGTAAACATTTGGATCAGCGGACTGCACAGTTACAAAATGTAGTGGGCGACTCTTCCGTTCCGCAAATTTCCGAGCGCAAGAGCGACCATCTGCGCATCAACCTCGATCGCGACGTCACGGCCAAAGGCATCGACAACGGCTTCGATTCCTACCGCTTCGTCCACCGCGCGCTTCCCGAGATCGATCTGCGTGAGGTCGACACGTCGCTGGAGCTCTTCGGTAAGCGTCTGTCGGCGCCGATTCTGATCTCGTGCATGACGGGCGGAACGCCGGAAGCCCGCAAGATCAACCGCTCCCTGGCCTACGTGGCGGAGGAACGCGGCATCGCGATCGGCGTCGGCTCGGGACGCGCGCTGCTCGAGCATCCCGAGTTGCTCGATTCGTTCGACGTGCGCCCGGTCGCCCCGAACGCGCTGCTCTTTGCCAACCTCGGCGCGGTCCAGCTCAATAAAGGCTACGGTACCGCGGAATGCCGCCGGCTCGTCGACGCGCTGCGCGCCGACGCGCTCGTGCTGCATCTCAACCCGCTGCAAGAAGCGCTCCAGCCCGAAGGGGATACCGTCTTTCGCGGGCTCGGCGCGCGGATCGCGCAGGTCTGCCGCGAGCTCGAAGTCCCGGTGATCGTCAAGGAAGTCGGCTGGGGTATCACCGCCCACGAAGTGCGGTCTCTCTTCGACGGCGGCGCCGCCGCGGTCGACGTCGCCGGCGCGGGCGGCACGTCGTGGAGCGAAGTCGAGCGGCATCGGCTCGGCCAAACCTGGCGCGCGAACGTCGCCGCGACCTTCGCGGGCTGGGGCATTCCGACGGCGGAAGCGCTTTGCGACGCGCGGCGCCTGTCGCCCGAGGGACTCATCTTTGCCAGCGGCGGCGTCCGAAACGGACTCGACGCGGCCAAAGCAATGGCGCTCGGCGCGAACCTCGTGGGAGTCGCCGCACCGTTCCTGCGCGCCGCCGCGCAAAGCACCGGCGACGCGATGGCTACCGCGCTGCAATTCGCAGAAGAGATACGAATCGTCATGTTCCTCATCGGCGCGCGCACGCTCGACGAGCTGCGCGGCACGAAAGATCTAACCCGCCTCGTGAATATTTAGAACCGCTTCAGACTGGGGCGATGGCCGTCGCTTCTTTCGGGTTGGGGCCGTACTGGTTGCTACCCGGCTGGCTGTCCTGTACGCAAAACACGATAAGCACGATTCCGCCGATGAAAGGCACGAGACCCAGCAGCACCCACCAGCCACTCTTGTCGGTATCGTGAAGCCGGCGAATCAGCACGCCGATAGCCGGCAGCAGGGTCGCTAGAGCGAACACGATGTTCGCGGCATCCCCGACGTAGACCGCCGAGTTCTCGTTGCCGCCGCTCAGGGCCAAGCCGATGAACCCAAAAACGAGGGTGATACCAAGGCCAAAGAGCAGGTTAAAGAGTTGAAAATACCAGAACTCGGAGCGACGGGATCGACCGTTGAACACCGCGTATTTCTGCAGCGCCTCGATATACCAGTGCATGCGCAAGCCCTTTCTTACGACGCCGTCTCCGGCGTTGGGTAACATTTAGCCTGCGCTTCCTTCCTTGCCGCCACCGCTTGCCCTCTGAAACCGCGCGCCGAAAGGGCCCCGCTTCGGCCGATCCGGGCACCAAAGAGCCGCGTGGCAAGATGTACTATCCAGCGCGGGCAGGCGATGATCGAAGCGACGGTCGCGGTCGCGATTTTTTCGCTCCTGGCCTTTGCGCTCGCCGGGGCGGCCGTCATCGCGACGCGTGGAGCCGCGCACGATCCGGCGCAAGCCGCGCTGGCTCGTACCGCGCAGGGCGAAGCACTACTCGCAGCGGACGTTCTCAAGTACGACGGGTCGCATCTCACACCGCAAGCGGTCGCGACGACGGTTCCGCTCCCGAACGGATCCCCGCTTCCGGCCATCGTTTCGCTTTCGGTCTCGCGGCCGAACGCCGGACGCGTCCGCATTCGGGTGCAGGCGTCCGCGTCCGACGGCGAACGAGCGGAGGTGACGCTCGAGGCGCCGCCGCCGGTGCCCTTGCCGGGCTCGCAGCTCGACGCGCCGTTAAACGCCGCGCAGCCGACGGGAGCTCCGTAACGCGTGCTGATTCGAACGCTCTTTCTGCTAGGCGCGGTCGCGATGCTGGTATCTGCCCTGATCGCCGGAACGCAAGCAACGGCGAACGTCGTCCTGCACCGCAAGGCGCTTGCGGCGATGCGCGCGGCGTACCAAACGCGAGTTGCCGCCATTGAGTCCGGACTCGCGGATTCACTCGAGCACGGGCAAGCCTATGCCGGGCCGCCCGCCGCGACGTCCTGCGTTTTGGAGCAAGGCGACGGCGGCTGCGCGATTGCTGTGACGGCCACCTCGCACCTCGACGCGCGCAGCGGAGGCGGCGAGCTTCAGGAAAACGATGCGGTTGACGAGGGCCGAATCGCAGCGAGCGTCGAGGTCGCGGCGCGAGCATCGTCGGGGCAGGTCTTAGGCGAGCGGCGCACTCGCGTCGTCTTTCGAACGCTCCACGCCGCCCCGTGGGCGCTGCCCTCGGGAGAACTCGACGCGGCGTTCGAAACCTCGCGCAACACGGAAGAACCCGGCGACGACGGCGGCATGATGCCCACCCCGTCGGCGCCGGGTTCGTTGATCGACGTCGTCTACCGGAACGCACAGACCGGCGCGGAAATTCCGGCAAACGTTTGGCACGCGGCTACGCCGGGTCCGGACGCCGCAGAGGCCCCCTGGTCGCCGTAGCGCGCCCATATAAAAACGTTGAGCCTCGACCGAGCTTTCAAATCCGCTCGATCGCCTCCCGAAACTAGCAACCGCCCAGCGGTAAGGGATCGCTGGTTCGCGCGGCGTCTCGCTCACATCTACGGCGTCGCCATGCCCTGACTGATGCAAGATGTCAGAAATGCGGGTATGCCGTGTCGCCGAAGACCGATGAACCCCCTAAGTCTACCGCGACTGGCGATTTACCGGCTCCAGCGTGGCGGGACCCGAATATCCGCGTCTTCCCGCTAATGAAAATTGCCGTAATTCCGAAGACCATATAATACATCGGTACGCTATCAGTATGATGATTATGCGAGCTTACGGGGCGTTGAATGGCATTTTGCACAGTTTGCGGGGCTGCGCTTCCGGACAGAGCCAGATTCTGCCCTGCGTGCGGCAACCTGCGGCAATCCGCTCCGGGGGCGCCGCCGCCAGGTGAACCCGTGCCCGGCAGTCCTACCTCGTCGCCAAGGATCACGACTCCCGGCCAGCCGCCTACCGGCACGAATCGTCCCAGTCCAATATCTCACGACAATAATCGAGGCCTTGGCGTAGCCCTTGCTATCGTGGTCGGTGCGTTTGCGATGCTATTCATCGTCGTAACGGTAATTGGCGCGCTTGGCAGGGGCGCGTCGACTGCAGTGGCAACGGCCGCTACCCACGGCCACCAGCCGGCATCAACACGATCCACCAAAAATACTGATTCGACGGCGATCTCTGGCGATTCGGCCTGCCAAATTGCCGACTCCCGAGAGCGGCAGGCTGCCGATTACATTAACCACGACCATTACCAGAAAACTTACGATACCGCGGTCTCAGGGCTGCACTATGTCTCGTTGTGCGATGATGACGACGATAATCTCGAGAATAGAGCCTACCTTCTTTCGTTTAAGGCGATAGCCGAGCATAATTTGTCTTCGGGCGACAGTCGCACCGACCTCAATGAGGCAAACACATTACTAGTTGAATGCCAGACCCATCCTGGCTTCTATGGCACGAACGTCGGCGCACAGTGCGAATCTCAGGAGCAGTACAATATCCAAGATCAAACGAATTGGGAAATGGAGCAATACAATCAGTGATTCCTGACATTGGCTTATGATCGCCTGCTACACGGTTGTACGCCTCGTTGAAATCATGACTAACGCGAATACGAATGTTCCGGTTCGGATTCTGCAGTCGTGGGATGCCTTGGAACTATTATGCTGGCGGCCGGCCTTTTGACCCGTTCCTCATCAACACCAGCGCTCTGATTCTGGCAAGATTGGTTCAATCGCGACGAACATGCGGACGTCTGTAAGTTCTCCCAGCCTTCGTGCTAATCTCCTAGGGAGATCCGGAAGCATTGCGGATCAACGACGCAGGCTAAGGATCCCGTCCGAATTCCCTGAACTACGAAACCAGGTATAGTCTCCGCAATGGCATTTTGTACTGCGTGTGGTTATCAACGGCCTGACGGCGCGACCTTCTGCCCTCGTTGTGGTGCGTCGTTTTGTACCGGCTGCGGCGCGGATCTTCCCAGCGCGGCAAAGTTCTGCCCAGACTGCGGAGCGGTCTACTCGGAGCCTGGAGACGCCAAGCCCATGGCTACAGAGGCGCAGGCGTCTCCTCCAATCGCGAGTTCTGCCCCGTCCCGAAATCATGCTGAATTGCCCCTTGCTTCACAATCGGCCAGGCCTGGGGCGGATAGGGCGCTGCTGATAGCCATTGGAAGTGCTATCGTTCTGCTTATCGCAGTCCCCCTAGTAATAATAGTGCTGGTCGGTTGGGGTAAAAACATCCCAACGCGGCCATCTACTGGCGGGACGACCGCGACCTCAAATTGCAAAACTGCGGAAGCGAGCGCAACCCTAGCGCGGCGTCACATCCAGACTGGCCATTATCGGGAAGCCTACGTAAGCGCATCTTCCGGCCTTCATGTCATGGAGTCATGCAAAGACGACCGCACGAACATCTTTACTAAAGCCGAACTCTTGTCGCTGAGGGCGATCGCAGAGCGTAACCTATCGGCTAGTGGCAGTAGCGCCGATTTTAGCCAAGCAGACCGGCTCCTCGTCGAATGCGAAGCCCGTCCGCAGGCCTACGGAACCGACGTTGCAGCACGCTGTCGGATTCAGTCGCAACAAAACTTAGAAAGCGTTCCAAAAGCGTCAAATCAAACACCCGCGGTCGCTGGAACACTTAGGGCGCCTAGAATCGTCAGCCCAGTAGCAACCGCGCTACCTAAGCCACGGCTGAATCACGCGGGTGAAAGCACTACGCTCACGCATCCAGTCGCGAATCACCGTTCGGCTCCGAAGGCAAATTGTGCCGATCCGAATCGCGAAGCGAGTGGGTCCAATATCGTGCAACCGGCATATCCCGAGTCTGCGAAGGATCTCGGCCTTGGCGCCGTGACCGTAATAGTTCAGGTTACGATCGGTGCTTCCGGCAGCTTAGAAGAGGCGAGCGTCGTTCAAAGTTCGGGCAACATGGCCATCGACCAATCTGCGCTACGCGCGGCACGCCAGTCAACATACACTCCGCAGCTGAAAGACTGCAGCCCAACAACAGGGACATACACCTTTCATGCTGAGTTCTCACCGGATAACTAGCCGCAGTGTGTTTGCAGAAACCTCAACGTCCCGTTGCAGCCGTCTTTCTTTTGCGGCGTGGCTCATTATTCGCGATGGCAGCGCTTAGCATCTGGAATGCGCGATATCTTCGATGACGGCGCTGCTCTTCGCAACGCGACATTTATCCGCTTAAGTTAACTCAGACTCGCTTCGCATGGATTTACGAGAGAGAACTCCGAAGGTAACGAATAACGCAACGATCACAGCCATATTGGACACCATGAACCAGATTTCCGTGCGAGTTTTTAGATCGGTAAAGATACCTACGCACCCTAATACAAATAAGAGCCCGCCCAAAGTCGAGATGATCCACTCCCAGGCACCGAAGGGTGGCCAACGAAAGTTTGCGTAATCTGCGGCTTCTGCTTTCGCAAGGCTAACGTGCATCGAGGCAAGGAGCCCTGGCGGCACAGTGATACATACGAACCAATACGGATCGGGTATCCTCCACATCGCCGAAAACAGGAAAAACAAAAATGTCGTAACCCCGAGCGAAACCGTCACAGAAACGCCGGCGGCGAGGATGCGTCGCTCGATCTTTTTGGCGCTTATGATACCGGACACCAACGCGACGATTGGAATCAGCCAAAAGAGACACCACCAGTATGACGTTATCGTCTCACCCAAGCGCCTTTCAGCCAACCGCCTACCGCGAATGAGCCAATAGAAGCCGTAAAATCCGAACGTCGCGTACGTTAGGACCAAAACCTGAAGCGGCGTCCGAAAGAAGCCGTCAGAAAAAACGGCAATCGTCGGCGACTCTGGCTCTGCTTGTTGTCGTATCTGGTATGATTCACCAACCGGTGGAACTGTAGTAACACCAACCTCATCGGGCGGCTTCTCTGACTGCGCGCCGATTGAGTAGACTGGAACTACCCTTGTGCCGCAGGCGGTGCAAAAGGGTGACCTTACTGGGCTACCGCAATTTGAGCAGAATCCCATAGCAGCTACTCCGGCGGCGCGTCAGTGCTAAGGACGCGCACCTTCGACCTCTCAATGAAGGGCCACAAAACCTTGAGCGATGTCGCAAAGCTGCCTTGCACAGCCTGGGACTCCCCGGGAGCGATCGCCGTAACGATACCGTAGACGACACCAGTCTCCGGATTGAAAAGCGGTCCTCCGCTATTTCCATGGTCAGTCGTCGCATCAAACTCGATCATCGAACCGTCCGGCACCAGCGCATTGATGGTCCCCAGATGTAGCGACGGCGTTAGGCCCTTCAGGCCCATATCAGACAGTGCGGCGATCTCGACTTGCATAAAAGGAAATCCGGCGATTGCGATGTTCTGTCCTTCTGTCGGGAGACCAGCCTGGAGCTTCAGAATGGGTACGGCTGGTATTTGCGCCTGAATGATAGCGGCATCGTGATCAACGTCCCGAAACAGTACGTTCACGGTGGCTACATCCGTGGCCTTTCCATTCATCGGCAAAATCCACGAAACACTGCCGTCTGGAACAACATGCAAGCTCGTCAGGTAGTATGAGTTCGTCTCGTCGGACCCAATGCAGAATGCAGTACCGGAGCCCACGTCGTTGTCGCTGGTTCGCGTGAGAACGAAGGCGAGGCTGGGTTTGATCTTCTGGTATATGCTGGAAATCGGCTCCGTCTTCGACGGCTTGTCGAGAAAGTATGAGTCGTACAGGAGTGCCAAATGCTCTGTATTGAGGCGCAGTCCCCCGGCGTTGGTGATGTGCCAACTGCCATTAGAAATGGTGGTGAGCGTACCGGAGTCGGTCTTATTCTGTTGCCGCAGACGAAAGGACACTGAATCGTTTGATACGGCTACGTTCGATACCGATGCAGTTTCGATTGAACCATACGCGTCCACCCAGGAGTTAAACTCCTGGCTTCGTTTCGCTGCGGGGGATAGGCGATTATAAGCTGCCTGGAGATCGTGGCTCGAAATATCCGAATAGTACGACGTGACGAGGGCACGCTCGCGATCGGCAATCGGCGGGGGCGTGGGCGGCGCAAAGGCACCGTTCGCCGCCATTACCGCGCCGATGATGACCACCAGTAGACCCGCTAATAAAATGCCGAGCCCCCAGTAGAGGGGTCGGCGAGACGACTGTCTCGTCGCAGGGAAAGCCCCGCGAGTGGCACCACAAGCGTGGCAAAACCCCGCTTGGCCGTTCAACTTGGCCCCGCACTGCCCACAGTACATTTCTCAGGTACCTTCGTCTGTCGACGACGAATGCTGCGCCCACACACTCGTTTCACGACTTTTACGCCGATTGGCGCGACAACGCAGCAGGCCGACAACCATTTGGTCTCCTTAAAATCGGCGCAAATGCCCGCGGATTAGCGAGTCCCCGGAGACAACTTTCTTCGCCCCTGCTGCACGCTCTTCTGGACGGGCAAGTTCTAAGCATTGAGCGAGGGAAGCCCGATCACGCGAACTTATGTTCGGCCGATCGAATAGCGCTCGGCTGTTCTCCGAACGTCCGGATCCGCGCGCCAACTTTGAAATGTGGCCGACGCCATTTGCGATTTCCTTCGGGGACCGCGGGCCGCGGACAACACTTGAGACCGCAATAACGGCTCACCCTGTTGATAGCCCCGAGCCACAAATAACGTCGCCGCCGACTTCACATTTGCTTAAGGATCGCCGATGACAACGGATCTGGACGGGTCATGGTCTACGGCAAGTAAAGCCCTGGTCTTGGTGCCCGGGCGCCGCCCTTGCGGTTGTCGCAAGACATCGCCCGCGCGCCCGATTCTTTTCTCTTTGCTCCAGATGCATGCCCAGTCGATTTTGGCGGCATTCTCTGCTTTACGGCGACTCTAGGCCTGGGCCGCTAATAGGACCCGCCCGCCCTGCTCGTGAAGTCATGGAACCTTCGCCTGCCGACTCGCTACGTCGAAGACTGGAGATGGCCAGTGTTTTGCAGCCAGTGCGGCACCTCGCTAAACGAGGATGCTCGTTTTTGCAACCGGTGCGGTCACGAGAGTAAGTCATCGCAAGCCATTCTGGGCAGCCCCGACGGGACTCGGCCAGCTGTAGTCACTTATGACGCGAAGCCTGTAGAGGCCGCGGCCGCTCAGGGAGTGCCGCCTGCAATGCCGCCGGGTTCGGCACCAGCCCATATCCAGGGCTATTATCCGGGACCAACGCAAATCGTGCACGTTACCCAACAGGTGCAGCAAGTGGCTCCCACAGCCACGTTGGCGCCGCCTAAGAGCGTCGTCACGTCATTGGTGCTCACGTTTTTTTTCGGCCCGCTCGGACTTTTTTATTCAACCATCACCGGTGGCGTCACGATGCTAATCGTATCATTCGTCGCCGCAGCGGTGACTATGGGATTCAGCCTCTTTATTACATGGCCGATTTGTATGATATGGGGTGCGATGGCCGCTACTAACCATAATAATGCACTGACGGGCTCGAGTAGCGTGACGCAAGGCAATCGGTGACGCAAGGCCGCAAAGCAATCGCAACCACCGATCAACGCACCCTACCAAGCACGCCAAAGGGAACACCAATATGCCGGCACTGGTGCAGAAATATGATGCGTCTACTGCTCGGGTCTGGCTTTTTAGTCGTGCCTAAAGCGAAAACCGCCCGAGAGATCAGGCAAGTTTATTAGCGTCGTGAGGTCACGGTCACGACAATGCGGAACGCCCCATAACACCTCACTCATCACCGATTGCCCGAACCGCGATGCTGGTGTCGGCTCTGATCGCCGGAATCCGGTCCCCCGCACGGATCATCCTAAGAGGCAAGGCGCCTGCGGCACCACATGCGGTGTACCAAGCGATAGACGCCGCCAATTGGGCCAGACTTGCCGAACCGCTCAAGTACAGCGGAAGATTACGCTGCACGAACGTCACGCCGACCCGCGTTCTCGCGCAAGGTGATGGCGGTTGCGGTATCCGCCTAATCGAAGTTCAATGCGCGCCGCCGTAGAGGCGTACCGAAGGAAACAACGCGGACGGGCGCCGATGTTCCGGCAAGCGTTCGGCGTGCATCTACGACTGCCGCGAAAGCGGCCAGCGTTCCGCGATCACCGCAGATTAAATTACGCGCCGCCGAGCTGCGAGGCAAACAGCGAACGGGTCAATCCGGCGACCACTGGTAGCTCGACCTCCTTTCCCTGAAATGCCGATATGAACGTCCACAGCCAACCGACGAACCAGATAATGCCTAGGACTGGGAACACAAACCCAAACACTGATGCCATACCCCATCCCATCGTCGCCATTATCATAGTGTGAATAATCCCACAAGCGACTTCAAGCACAAATATGCCGCCCGAAAACGTGATGGACTGGGCAGCTGCCCACTTCACAAACTTGTTGGTACCACCACCGACCAGCATTATGATCCCTCCGATGAGTCCGAAGAGATACGCGAGACCCGCAGCTACGTTGGGTTGGAGCCCAAACGGGGCATCTGTCTGTGGCTGATTAACCATTCCTACTCCTCAAAGACGACGTGTGGCCGTGCCTAACGCAGACCTCGTGAACGGTGTGCGCGTTGGCG
>Ga0182012_10008548_pt1 | contig 10119 bp, 8 predicted proteins | sample 612S2SmetaG_FD_120486 | JGI IMG/M metagenome (GOLD analysis project Ga0182012, IMG submission 120486) | Permafrost microbial communities from Stordalen Mire, Sweden - 612S2S metaG | ecosystem: Environmental > Terrestrial > Soil > Wetlands > Permafrost | place: Sweden: Stordalen | collected... | reverse complement strand
CGGTGCTGGCCGGCTCGGTGCTGGCCGGCTCGGTGCTGGCCGGCTCGGTGCTCAGCCGAGTTTCCGGACGACGTCGACCATGGCCTCGCCGGCTTCGGTCGGGTTGAGGGCCACGGTGACCCCGGCGGCGGACAGGGCGTCCATCTTCGCCTGGGCCGTACCCTTGGAGCCCGAGATGATGGCACCGGCGTGGCCCATCTTGCGCCCCGGGGGAGCGGTGACCCCGGCCACGTAGGAGACCACCGGCTTGGTCACGGAAGTACCGATGAACTCCGCCGCCTCCTCCTCCGCCGAACCGCCGATCTCGCCGATCATCATGATGGCCCGGGTGTCGGGGTCCTCCTCGAAGGCGGCCAGGCAGTCGATGAAGCTGGTGCCCGGCACCGGATCGCCCCCGATACCCACGCAGGTGGTCTGGCCCACACCCTGCTGGGAGAGCTCGTGCAGGGCCTGGTAGGTGAGGGTTCCCGACCGGCTCACGATCCCCACCGGACCACCGGCCAGGGCGATATCGCCGGAGGTGATGCCGATGTTGCACTTGCCGGGCGAGATGATGCCCGGACAGTTGGGTCCGAGCAGGCGCGTGCCGGGGAACTCGCGGACCAGGCGGTTGTAGGCCAGGGCCTCGTCGCTGGCCGGGATGCCCTCGGTGATGCACACCACGAAGGGCACGCCGGCCGCGGCGGCCTCCACGATGGCGTCGGCGGCGAACTTGGGCGGGACCGAGATGAACGAGGCCGTGGCCCCGGTGGCCTCCACCGCCTCGGCCACGGTGGCGAACACCGGGATGCCCTCGATCTCCTCACCCCCCCGGTTGGGGTTGGTGCCGGCCACCACCTTGGTGCCGTAGGCCCGGTTGCGCAGCCCGTGGTAGAGGCCCTGGCTGGTGGGGCTGATGCCCTGGATGACGACGGTGGTGGTCTCATCGACGAAGATGCTCACGACTGGCCTCCTGCAAGTGCGACCGCGCGGCGCGCGGCATCGAGCATGGTCGGTTCGGCGACCAGGCGATCGGACAGGTGTTCGGACAGGATCTCCCGGCCCGCCACGGCATTGGTCCCGTCGAGGCGGAGCACGATGGGCGAACTGATCTCCACCCGGTCGAGGGCCTCCAGGACGCCCTTGGCCACTTCGTCCACCCGGGTGATGCCACCGAAGATGTTGACGAAGATGGAACGCACGGCGGGGTCGGAGTTGATGACCTCGAGCGCCGCCGCCATGACATCGGCGTTGGCCCCGCCTCCGATGTCGAGGAAGTTGGCGGCGGACCCCCCGCACTGGTTGACCACATCGAGGGTGCTCATGGCCAGTCCGGCACCGTTGGCGATGATCCCCACCGAACCGTCCAGACCGATGTAGTTGAGGCCACGCGCCTTGGCCCGGGCCTCCCGCTCGTCCTCGACGTCGCTGCCGGCGAACTCCTCCCACTCGGGGTGCCGGAAGGCGGCGTTGTCGTCCAGGGTGACCTTGGCGTCGAGGCAGTGGACCCGTCCGTCCGGCGTGTAGATCAACGGGTTGATCTCCGCCAGGTCGCAGTCGCCCTCGGTGTAGCAGGTGTACAGCTTGATCAGGATCACCGCTGCCTGCTCGCGGGCCTCCTCGTCCAGGCCGGCCCGTGCCACCCAGGCCCGGGCCTCCTCGAGGCTGAGGCCGTCGACAGGATCGACGTGGAGGAGGGCGATGGCATCGGGATTGGTGGCCGCCACCTCTTCGATCTCCACCCCGCCCTCGGCGGACAGCATGCCGAGGTGCTTCTTGGCCGAGCGGTCCAGGGTGAAGCTGGCGTAGTACTCCTTGTCGATGTCCGAGGAGTGCTCGATCCACAGCCGCTTGACCACGTGGCCCTTGATGTCCAGGCCCAGGATGTTGGCGGCATGGGTGCGCAGTTCGGCCTCGTCGTCGGCGAGTTTGACGCCACCGGCCTTGCCCCGGCCCCCCACTTTCACCTGCGCCTTGACCACGACCGGGTAGCCGGCGTCCGCCGCCACCACCACGGCTTCGTCCACGGTGTCGGCCACACCTCCTTTGGAGATGGGCATGCCGAACCGGGCGAAGTACTGCTTGCCCTGGTATTCGTAAAGATCCACCGGATCTGATCCTCTCTGTCGGTTCTGTCGGAGTGCGGTCTGTCGGAGTGCGGTCTGTCGGTGTGCGGTCTGTCGGTGTGCGGTCTGTCGGAATTCGGTGTGGGGTCTGTCGGAATGCGGGCTGTCGGAATTCGGAGTGGGGTCTGTCGGAATGCGGGCTGTCGGTGTGCGGCGGGTCTGCCGTGCGGTCGGTCGGTGTCGGTCGGTGTCGGTCGGTGGGCTGGGGGTGATCCCACGTGCGGGCCGGATCCGTCCACCGGTGGTCGGCCGGCCGGCACCCGACCCGGGCGGGAGGGGTGGCCCGGTCCGGACGGGGGGGTCCCCGTGTCCGGTGCCCCTGCCCCGCGATGTCAGTGGTTCAGGCCACCTCACCATCTTCGCGTCGGTCGAGCGCCTCGCCCAGCCAGGCCCCGATAGCCGGAAGGGGTGCTCCGGGTGTGAACACCTCGGCCACCCCCATGTCCTTCAGGACGGGGATGTCGGCCGCCGGGATGATCCCCCCCACCAGGACCAGCACATCACCACGCCCCTGGGAGCGGAGGCCCTCGATGACCCGGGGCACCAGGGTGAGATGGGCACCGGAGAGAAGCGAGAGGCCCACGGCGTCGGCATCCTCCTGGATGACCGCCTGGACCACCTGGTCGGCCGTCTGGTGCAGTCCCGTGTAGATGACCTCGAAGCCCGCGTCCCGCAGGGCGCGGGCGATGACCTTGGCCCCGCGGTCGTGCCCGTCCAAGCCGGGTTTGGCCACCACCACTCGATACGGGCGCTTCACGGAGGCTGATACTAAGCGCTGACGGACCGTCAGGCCCACCCGGGAGCCACCGGACCCGGTCGGCCACCCGACATCGGTGGCCCGAGGGCCGGGCCACCAGGGCCTACGCTGGGTCCTCCGTGCTACCTTCCCACCGGCGTCCCCGTTCCCTCCCGAACCCCCGAGCCCGCCTTGACCACTCCGGCTGAAGCTGTGGACCCCACCAACGACGACCCCGGCGAGGCCGCCGCTCCGGCGCCACGGAACCTGGCGGTGGGCCTGGTGGCCCTCAGCCGGCCCCGCCAGTGGATCAAGAACCTGCTGGTGTTCGTGGCGCCGGCCTCGGCCGGCGTGCTCTTCCACCGGAGTGCGTTCTGGCACAGCGTCGGGGCCTTCGGCATCTTCTGCCTGGCGGCGTCGGGGACCTACTTCCTCAACGACGCCCTGGACGCCGCCGCGGATCGCAGTCACCCCACCAAGCGCCTCCGGCCGGTGGCCGCCGGGGTGGTCCCGGTGGCCCTGGCCCTGGTCATGGGGGTGGCCCTGTTGGCGGTGTCGACCGCCGCCGCCGAGCTGCTGGCGGGGTGGCACCTGGCCCTGGTGATGGCGGTCTACGCCCTGGTCAATGTGGCCTACTCCCTGGGTATCAAGAATGAGCCGATCCTCGACCTGGCCGCGGTCAGTGCCGGATTCGTGCTGCGGGCGGTGGCCGGCGGAGTGGCCACCGGCATCGTGCTGTCCAACTGGTTCCTCATCGTGGCCTCGTTCGGGTCGCTGCTCATCGTGACCGGAAAGCGGTCCGGGGAGAAGCAGATGCTCGGAGCCCACAATGCCGACGATCGGGCCATCCGGCCCAGCCTGGGTTCCTACTCCCCGACCTTCCTGCGGTCGGTCCGGACCCTGTCGGCGGCGGTGACGGTGACGGCCTACTGCCTGTGGGCCTTCGAGCGGGCCACCCAGGTCCATCCGGGCCGGGACCCGATCTGGTTCCAGCTCACCATCGTCCCCTTCACCGTGGCCCTGTTGCACGTCATGCTGCTGTTCGACGCCGGTGAGGGCGCGGAGCCCGAGGAGCTGGCGCTCCGGGACCACCGGTTGCAGGCCTACGGCGCGTGCTGGATCGCCCTGTTCGCGATCGGCATCTACGGGTGACAGGCGTCGGCGGGTGACAGGCGTCTGCGGGTGACAGGCGGCTGCGGGTGACGGTCCCGATCGGCGAGCCAGCGGACCAGCGGGCCGAGCTGACCGGGTGGGGGCGTACCGCCCCCACCGCGGCCGAGGTGACCCGGGCGGTCGACCCGGCGGTGGTGGAGCGGGCCGTGGCCGGGGCGGCCGGCACCGGAGGTGGAGCCGGGCGGGGGATCATCGCCCGGGGGCTCGGCCGCAGCTACGGCGACGCCGCCCAAAATGCCGGGGGCTCGGTGGTGGACACCACCTGGCTGGACTCCTTCCACCGGGTGGACCTCGGGTCCGGGGTGGTCACCGTGGCGGCCGGGGTCAGCCTGGCGTCCCTGATGGAACGGCTGGTGCCCCTGGGATGGTTCGTGCCGGTGACCCCGGGGACCCGCCTGGTGACCGTGGGGGGCGCCGTGGCCGCCGACATCCACGGAAAGAACCACCATGTGGACGGGAGCTTCTGCTCCCACGTGCTGGACCTGACCCTGGTCACCCCGGTCGGGACCAGGACGGTGTCTCCGTCCTCCGATCCCGACCTGTTCTGGGCCACGGCCGGGGGGATGGGCCTGACCGGCATCATCACCGCCGTCACCCTCCAGATGATCCCGGTCGAGACCAGCTACGTGCTGGTGGACACGGAGCGGGCCCCCGATCTGGATACGGCCATGGACCTGATGCTGACCGGCGACTCCGCCTACCGGTACTCGGTGGCCTGGATCGACTGCCAGTCCACCGGACGCCGGCTCGGCCGGTCGGTCCTCACCCGGGGGAACCACGCCCGCCTGGACGACCTGCCGGCCCGGATTCGGCGCCAGCCCGCCCGGGCCCGGGCCTTCTCCCCCCACACCCTGGCCCGGGTGCCCGTGACCCCCCCGGGCGGTCTGCTCAACCCCCTCACGGTGGGGGCGTTCAACGAGTTCTGGTACCGCAAGGCCCCCGTCCGCCAGGTGGGCCGGGCCCACCACATGGCCGGCTTCTTCCATCCCCTGGACGGAATCGGCGGATGGAACCGCCTCTACGGGCCGCGGGGATTCCTCCAGTACCAGTTCGTGGTGCCCGACGACCACGGTGAGACGGTCCGCCGGATCATCGAACGGCTGACCACGGTCCGGCTGGCCTCCTTCCTCGCCGTGCTCAAGCGGTTCGGACCGGCCGATCCCGGGCCCCTCTCGTTTCCCGCGCCCGGCTGGACCCTGGCTCTTGACCTACCGGTGGGACACCATGACCTCGACAGACTGCTGGACTCGCTGGACACCATGGTCCTGGAGGCCGGAGGACGGGTGTACCTGGCCAAGGACTCCCGGGTCTCGCCGGCGACCTTCCGGGCCATGTACCCGCGGGTCGACGAGTGGCGCGAGGTACAGGCCCGGGTGGACCCCCACGGGATCCTCCGGTCCGATCTCGGACGACGGCTGGGGCTGTGCACCGACCGCCCATCGGCCCCCACCGCCGACCTCCCCCCCGCGGACACCCCCACCGCGGACGCCCCCACCACAGACATCCCCACCACAGAACGGAACCCCGCATGATCGACGCCGTCGGACGACCCCAGTCAGTACTCGTGCTCGGAGGGTCGTCGGAGATCGCCCGGGCCATCGTGGCCCGGCTCGTCCCGGCCCGGTGCCGGACCGTGGTGCTGGCCGGACGGGCCGGGCCGCGTCTGTCCGAGGCGGCCGACGAGGCCCGGGCCGCCGGCGCCGACGTGGTCGAGACGGTGGACTTTGAGGCCACCGCCACCTCCGACCACCGTGAACTCTTCGACGGCGTCTTCGACCGGTGGGGCGACATCGACCTGGTCATCGTGGCCGCCGGCGTGCTGGGTGACCAGTCGGCCGATGAGCACGACCCGGAGGCCACCGCCGCCGTGATCACCACCAACTTCACCGGACCGGCGTCGGCCATGGTGGCCGTGGCCGACCGGATGCGCCACCAGGGCCACGGCCGGCTGGTGGTGCTGTCGTCGGTGGCCGGCGAGCGGGCCCGACGGGCCAACTTCATCTACGGCTCGTCGAAAGCGGGGCTGGACGCCTTCTCCCAGGGCCTGGCCGACTCGCTGGTGGGCACCGGGGTGCAGGTGACCATCGTCCGGCCCGGCTTCGTGATCGACCGGATGACCGAGGGGATGGACCCGGCCCCGTTCTCCACCACCCCCGGGGACGTCGCCGACCAGGTCGTGCGGGGTATCGAGACCGGCGCACCGGTGGTCTACGCACCCCCGGTCCTACGGTTGGTCTTCGCCGGTATGCGCCACCTGCCCCGGGCGGTCTGGCGGCGGGTGCCGGGGTGATCCGGCCCGGGTGATCAGGCCCGTTTGATCGGCGCCATCCGCAGGAGCAGCTTCTTGCGTCCCACCGTGGAGAACTGCACCACTGCTTCGGCGTCCTCCCCGGAGCCGGCGGTCTCCAGAACCGTGCCCTCCCCCCAGGTCCCGTGGACCACCCGCTCGCCCGTGACCAGCCCCAGGGCCTCGGCCCCGGATGCTCCGCTGGTCCGCTTCCGGCGCCGGCCGGTGGCATCGAACTCACCGTCCGGAGCGGCCACGCCCCGCCCGAACACGCTCCGGCCCGGAGTGCCACCGTCGTCATCGGCACTCCCCCGGCGGCTCCATCCGTCACCCCGGCTCCGGTCGCCGGACCGGTCGCCGAACCCACCGGACCCACCGGACACATCGCGCACCAGCTCGGTCGGGATCTCGTTCAGGAAGCGGCTCGGGATGTTGGAGCTGGTGCTCCCGAAGATCATCCGGCTCCAGGCGTGGGAGAGGTACAGGTACCGCTCCGCCCGGGTGATCCCGACGTAGCAGAGCCGGCGTTCCTCCTCCAGCTCCACCGGGTCCCCGAGGGACCGCAGGTGGGGAAAGATCCCGTCCTCCATGCCCACCAGGAAGACGGCAGGAAACTCCAGACCCTTGGCGATGTGCATGGTCATCAGCGAGACCCGGGTCCCGTCCCCGTCGAGCTCGTCGGAGTCGGCCACCAGTGAGGCCGCCTCCAGAAACTCGGCCAGGGTGCGGTACTCGTCGGCCACCCCGACCAGCTCGTCGATGTTCTCGACCCGGCCCAGTGCCTCGATGGTGCCCTCCGACAGCAGTTCGCTCCGGTACCCGGTCCCTTCCACCACGGCCGACACCAACGCCCCCGGGCCGAGGGAGCCGGACCGGATCCCGCCCGGGACGTCCAGCGGAGGATCGCCGGCGGCCGGCAGCTCCTCGGGCGCCGGAGGCAGGGCGTCACCGTTCTCGTCCACCAGCTCCGGCACGGCCATGAGGCTCCGCCACTCCTCCAGGCGGGCGGACAGCTCCACCAGGGCCGCGGCGGCCTTCCCGCCGATACCGGCCTCGTCGGCGTGGGCCACGGCCTCGCCGAACGACACGCCGGCCAGGCCGGCCCAGCCCGCCAGCCGGGCCACCGAGGTCTCCCCCACCCCGCGCTTGGGCACGTTCACGATCCGGCGCCAGCTCACCTCGTCGTCCGGATTGACCAGGACCCGCAGGTAGGCCATGACATCCCTGACCTCGCGCCGATCGTAGAACTTGGTGCCCCCCACGATCTTGTAGGGCACCTCGCCGCGCACCATGGCCTCTTCGAGGGCGCGGCTCTGGGCGTTGGTCCGGTAGAAGACAGCCACGTCGCCCCAGCGGAGGCCCTGTTCATTGTGGAGCCGGGTGAGCTCGTGGGCCACCCAGGCCGCCTCGTCGTACTCGTCCTCGGCCCGGTACCGGACGATCCTCTCGCCGTCACCGACGTCGGTCCACAGGGTCTTCGGTTTACGGGAGACGTTGTTGGCGATGACGGCGTTGGCGGCGTCGAGGATGGTCTGGGAGGAGCGGAAGTTCTGGTCCAGGGTGATGGCCGTGGCGTCGGGAAAGGCCTGTTCGAAGTCGAGGATGTTGGAGATGTCGGCCCCCCGGAACCGGTAGACCGACTGATCGCTGTCCCCGACCACCACGATGTTGCGGTGCTCACCGGCCAGCAGCACGGCCAGGGCGTTCTGGACGGCGTTGGTGTCCTGATATTCGTCGATCAGGACGTGGGTGAAACGGGTCCGGTAGTGCTCCAGGATGTCGGGGTGCCGGCGGAACAGCAGCACCGTGTTGAGCAACAGGTCGTCGAAGTCCATGGCGTTGGCGGCCACCATGCGCTTCTGGTACTCGTCGAAGACATCGGCCACCCGGCGGTCGAAGATGGTGACGGCGGCGGCCCGGTACTCCTCGGGACCGAGCTGGCCCGACTTGGCCTGGCTGATCTGTCCGAGGATCGAACGGGGGGACATCTTTTTGGTGTCGATGTCCATCTCGCGACAGACCATCTCCACCAACCTCCGGGAGTCGGCGTCGTCGTAGATGGTGAACGAACCCCTGTAACCCAGGCGGTCCCCGTGGGCCCGCAGGATCCGCACACAGGCCGAGTGGAAGGTGGACACCCACATCCGGCCGGCCCGGGGCCCGATCAGTTCGGCGACCCGCCGCCGCATCTCGTCGGCGGCCTTGTTGGTGAAGGTGATGGCCAGGATCTGCCACGGGGCGGCGTCGCCGGAGGCGATGAGATGGGCGATCCTCCGGGTCAGGACCCGGGTCTTGCCGGAACCGGCCCCGGCCACGATGAGCAGTGGACCCCCGCGGTGGAGCACCGACGCCCGCTGCGGTCCGGTGAGACCCTCGACCAGATCATCGAGACCCGGCCGTCCGGAGCCCGCAGGCGCCAGGGTCAATGGCCCATGCCGACACCCTGCGAACGCTGCAGGTCCTTGCCCTCCGTCTGCAGGGCGGGGGCCACCATGACCTCGGCCTTCTGGAACTCCTTTACCGTCTGGTAGCCGCAGGTGGCCATGGCGGTCCGCAGGGCGCCGAACAGGTTCATCCGGCCGTCGTTCTCATGGGCCGGCCCGAGCAGGATCTCCTGCAGGGTGCCCCGGGTGGTGGTCTTGACCCGGGCCCCGCGGGGCAGGGTCGGGTGGAAGGTGGCCATGCCCCAGTGGTAACCCCGGGCCGGCGCCTCCACCGCCGATGACAGCGGCGAACCCAGCATGACCGCGTCGGCACCACAGGCCACGGCCTTGGCGATATCCCCGCCCTTGGACATGCCACCGTCGGCGATGACGTGGCAGTAGACCCCGGTCTCGTCGAGATGGCGCATGCGGGCGCCGGCCACGTCGGCCACCGCGGTGGCCTGCGGGACCCCGATCCCGAGGACCCCCCGGGTGGTGCAGGCGTTGCCGGGGCCCACCCCGACCAGCACCCCGACGGCACCGGTGCGCATGAGGTGGAGTCCGGCCTGATAGGAGGCGCAACCCCCGACGATCACCGGGATCTCGAACTCGCGGATGAACCGCTTGAGGTTGAGGGGCTCCGCCGTCTTCGACACGTGCTCGGCCGAGACCACCGTGCCCTGGATGACCAGCAGGTCCAGTTCGGCAGCGAGGAGGGCCGGGGCGAACCGCTCGGTCTTCTGGGGGGTGACCGAGGCCGCCGTGGTGATACCGGCCGCCTTCATCTCCCGCACCCGTTCCGTCACCAGCTCCAGCTGGACCGGCTCGGCGTACATCTGCTGCATCCGGGCGGTGGCCTTCTCCGCCGGGAGCTCCCGGATCTCGTCGAACAGGGGGGTGGGGTCCTCGTAGCGGGTCCACAGGCCCTCGAGATTGAGGACGGCCAGGCCACCGAGCCGACCGATCTCGATGGCGGTCGACGGGCTCACCACCCCGTCCATGGCCGAGGCCATCAGCGGCAGTTCGAACCGGTAGGCATCGATCTCCCAGCTGATGTCGACATCCTCCGGGTCGCGGGTACGACGGCTGGGGACGATGGCGATGTCGTCCAGCCCGTAGGCCTTCCGTCCCGACTTGAAGATGCCGATCTCTAACTCAGCCACGTGCTTGCCCTCCGGATTTCGGTCGTAGTTCGGTCGTCGTTGTCAGGACCCTCCGGTCGGCGGCGAACCGACATTGAGCCGGCCGACTGCCCCCCACGATATCGCCTGGACCGCGGGCGTCCGGTCCATGGGTGGGCGGCCGTGGCGGCCGGGCCGAGTGGGGGTGGCGGCCGGGCCGAGTGGGGGCGGCGGCCGGGCCGAGTGGGGGTGGCGGCCGGGCTCAGCGGGGGTG
>Ga0182012_10008547_pt1 | contig 10119 bp, 13 predicted proteins | sample 612S2SmetaG_FD_120486 | JGI IMG/M metagenome (GOLD analysis project Ga0182012, IMG submission 120486) | Permafrost microbial communities from Stordalen Mire, Sweden - 612S2S metaG | ecosystem: Environmental > Terrestrial > Soil > Wetlands > Permafrost | place: Sweden: Stordalen | collected... | reverse complement strand
TGCGCGGCGTTGTTCATGGTATGTTCATACCTGATCAAGACGCATCTGTCGATGGGTGATTTCTTTCACTTTTGCGGCATGCGTCGTCTATACTTCGAACATCTCGCGCAAGGCAGCCAAGGTCAGGCCCAACGTGCGGGATTCAATGGCGCCAAGCCGCCGTACCAGACGTTGTTTGTCCAGCGTGCGGATCTGGTCCAGCAGAATCAGCCCGTCCTTTCGCTGGAAGCGGAGCGGAATGCGATACGGGGCCGGATGGCTGCCGCTCGTCATCGGTGCGACGGTCACTGTGCGCAAGTAATCATGCATGTCCGGTGGTGATACGACCACACAGGGCCGCGTCTTCTGGATTTCACTTCCGACCGTCGGATCGAGGGCTGCCAGCCACACATCGCCCCGGACGACGGCGGCAGGACGCATCACCACGTCAGGTCGGCATCCCCGGCATTGCCGAACGCCGGCCAAACCAGGGCATCATCCCCGGCGGCGGCGATGGCACGTGACGCATCGGCCCAGCCGGCGCGGTTGGTTTGCCGGACGGGAGCCAGGATCAGGTGGCCGTTTTCCAGCCGCAAATCAACGGCATCGCCGGCCGAGAGCCCAAGCTCCGCCAGGACCGATTTCGGGATGATGACGCCGGCAGAGTTGCCGAGTTTGCGGACGGCTGTTTGCATCTGACCCTCATAGCACATCGCGAGCGCGGTTACAACAAAGTTGGCACGCAGTGGCGGCCTTTCAGCCATGCTCCGCCGAGCTCGGCGCCGAACCATCCGGTTGCTTCATCAGCACGAACCCCGACTCCCGCAAATGCCGCACCAGCCGGTCGGCGGTGATGCGCGCCATCATGTCGTCCGCATGCGTCACCCGCTTGCGGCCTTCATAGCGCAGCGCGAAAGCCAGGCTGTCGGCGATTTCCTCAGCCGAGGCGGGGCGCAGCCGTTCGTCATCCATGGTCGCAGTCCTTTCAGAAAAAACCGTGCAGGAACCAGCGCATATCGCCGGTCACCGGATCGTCGCCGTCGCCGCGGCGGAACAGCCAGTAGCGGTGGCCGTCCTCGTCCTCGACGCGGAAGTAATCGCGCACCGAACGCAGTTCGCCGTCGCGCTTCCACCATTCGCCGGCGATGCGTTCCGGCCCGTCGGCTCGGCGTACGCGGTGGCGCACGCGGCGCCAGGTGAAGGCGACGGGCGGGTGGTCGGGCAGCAGCGCCATCGCCTCCACCGGCTGCGGCGGGTCCAAAAGCCGCACCGGCCGCGGCAGGTCCGCCGGCCAGGCCGTTCGCACCGGCGGTGCCAAAGCCGGCACGCGGCGGGCCGATCGTTCCGGGACGTCGCTTTCCACCGGGGCGATGCGATAGACGCGGCCGGGTCCCAGCCGGTTGGTCAGCCGGTCCACCAGCGGCGCGATATCCGGGGCCGGCGCGCCGGTCTCCGTCAGCGGCGCCTGCGCATAAGCCAACGGGTCGCTCAGCGGCGCCACCAGGGTCATCGCCTCGACCCCGAGGCCGGGATCGACCCGTTCCAGCCGCTCATCCAGCATCCGAGCGAGGTGGCGGATGTCACGGGTGGCGCGGGCGGTGCCGATGCGCAGGGCCTGCACCGATCCGTCCACCCGCTCGAACAGCAGGTCCAGGCGGCGGGCGCCGCGGCCGGCTTTCTCCAGCTCGGCGCAGAGGGTCGCGGCCAGGCGGACGATGACAGCCGAGAAGGACTCCGCGGTCAGCAACGGTTCGGCGAAGGCCAGTCGTGCTCTGGGTAAATCGGGGGGAACGACGGGGACGATCGGCTCGAACACCGAACCGAAGGCCTGGTCCAGCCGGGTGGCGAGAAGCGGGCCGAAGCGGCGGACCAGCGGCGCCCGCGGGGTGGCGGCGAGCCGGCCGATGGTGTCGAAACCCAGCAGGCGCAGGCCGCGGATGGTCTCGGGTGGCAGGCGCAGGGCCTCCAGCGGCAGGCCGGCCAGAGCGGTTTGTGTGGCGCCGGCAGGCACCACCGTCAGATCGTCAGCCCCATAACGCGCCACCGCATAAGCCGCCCCCGGTGTGTCGGCCACGGCCACTCTGAGTGGCAGGTGGTGGCGGAGGTCGCGCAGCACGGCGGTTTCGCCGCCCTGCAAATGGGCACTGCCGGTGATGTCGATCCAGATGCCGTCGGTCGGATCGGCGGCGGTCAGCGGGGCATAGCGCAGGCACCAGGCGGCGAGGCGGTGCAGGGCGTCCGCATCCGCGCCGGGGGTGGCGTCGTGGATCGTCAGGCCGGGGACGCGCGCCTGCGCCTGGGCGAGTGCCATGCCGGCGTGCAAGCCGAGGGCGGCGGCGGCCGGGTCCACCGCGGCGATCACGCGGCGGCGGCCGTCGTGGGTGGCGGTGACCAGAGGGGTTGCGTCCAAGCCGAACCGGCGCAACCGCTCGATGGGCCAGGTCGGAAGGAACAGGGCGATGATGCGGCGCATTGGCATGGGTTCACTGTTTGGCAAAGTGTGCGGGGTATGGGTGGCTTTGCTGGTCAGGCCTGTGACGGTTCGGACCCCGCCCGTTCAAGCCGACCGCCGCCACACGTCCGCAACCACGTCTTCCCCCAGACAACCGGCTTCATCGCACGCCTCCACAATCCAGCTTCCGGTCTCGCCACCCCGGCAGCGCAGCAACTCCAGTCGCCAGCGCGCCCGTCCCAGCCCCGGCGTGGCCGGCGCGTGCGGCAAGGCCGGCGGGGAGGGCAAAGCGGTCACCCGCCAGCGCGTCACCGCCGCGGTCGGCTCCCGCAGCGCGGGGTCATCAAAGCGGCGGCTGCGGCGCAGGGCGACCGCCAGCATGCCGGTCTGCTCCGCCGCCAGTTGCAGCCGGCGGGATGCGACCAGGGTCAGGCGGCCGCTGATCTCCCCCACCACCGCGGCGAGGCCGGGGTGGTGCAGGCCTTCCTCCATCGCGGGCAGCACGTCCTTGCCGGCCTCGGCGAAGACCACGCGGTCCGGCGGCAGGCCGGCGCCGGCGAGGCCGGGGGCGAACAGGTCGGTCTGCGCCACCACCCACAGCACGGTGCCTGGCAGGCGGGCGAGCAGGCCGGCGATGAACAGGGTGGCCGCGGCGGCGTGTTCGGTGTCCGAACCGGCGCCGGCGACCTCGTGCAGGGCGCCCGTGGCCAGGCCGCCGCCGGGCAAGGCCTGGTCGATGGCCGGGATGCCCGGGGGGATGGTCCGGCTGGGGCGGTCTGCCGCACCGCTGCGCTCGATGCGCGCGATCCGCTCCCGCAGGGTGCGGAGGACGGCGTTGGCGGGGCGGTTGGGCATGAACATAGAGCGAACATTAGACTCGGAGGAGGGCCGAGTCGAGTCGCGAATCGGGGGAGGGGCCAATATCTTCGCCGTTCACGCGAGTTCGTGCCGATCTGCTTACGCCAGGGTTGTGATGCGGATCATTTCACCGGGGCCGGGAGGCGATGGCGCTCACGCCACCTTCGGCACGAAGGGGCGGTTGGTGAAGTGCTCGTCACCGCTGGCGAAGCGCAGGCCGGCGGCCTTCAGCGCGCTGTCCGGGGTTTTTTCCAACGGTACGAAGTAACGATCGTGCTCGCGCGTCAGCGTATCGTTGTCTACCCGGTTATAACAGCAGATCAGGGTCCAGCGCCGGTGGGGAGACCGGTTCTGGTCCGACCGGTGCAAGGTGTTGCTGTGGAAGAACACCGCGTCGCCGGGGTCCAGCTCGCACGGCACCAGCGGCAGGCGCGCCAGGATGTCCTTCATCCGCTGGGGATCGGCAACGTTCTGGCCCTCACCGGGCACCGGCATGTGGTCGATCCGGCCCAGCCGATGGGATCCCTGCACCATCTGCAAACATCCGTTCTCGCGCGCCGACCGGTCGAGCGCGACCTGGCAACTGGCCAGATGCGGGAACAGGCAGCCGTTGTAATACCAATAGCCGTAATCCTGATGCCATTCCCAGGCGCCGCCGACGAAGGGTTCCTTCGCCGTCAGTTTGGACTGGAAATGATACACCGGCCCACCGAGGATATCTTCCATCGTATCGACCATGCGGGCGCCGCGGGCCGCCATGCCATAGACGCTGTCGCCTGCTCTGTTCCACAGCGCGATGCGGGTGGCGGCGCCGTGGGCGTCCAGCCGGTCCAGCATGTGGGCGGAGACCTCGGGGTCTTCCTCCATGGCGCGGCGCAGCAGATCGACCTCGGTGCGGTCGTACATGCCGCGGACGAGGACGAAGCCGTTGGCGTGGAAAGCGGCGAGGTCCGCGGGGGAAAGCAGCGATGGCATGGGGCGCTCCGGTCAGCTTGCGGTCCGCGTGGCATAGGCGGAGATGGTGGGGCGATGCAAATCCGCGCGATGGCCTGCTATGCTGACACAGTCGCGGCAGGAGGCTGGGTGGGTGGTTTCGACTCTCGATCATATTGAGAAGGCCCTGGCCGACTCCTATCGAAAGGAGATCGATCAGGAGGAGAACGTGTGGCGTTCGCTGCCATTCTTCGCCGCGACCATTGCTTTCCAGTTTGTGACCCTGGCTCAGGTGGTTCTGCGGCTGCCGGAGAAGGGAACGGGTACTCGTTGGGACGTAGTCACTGCCATCGTATTGCTGTCCATCTGCATCTTGCTCGCGCTCGCCTTTCTCGTCGCCTCGATCCTGCCATCGCGGTTTAGTTACATATCGCAAGAGCCGGCGTTGTTGGACTATGCCCGGGGTCTGGATGAGGACGAGGCAGAGGCTGCACGGATTGGTGCACCCCCGCTCGATGCCGTGGCCGAACTCAAGCGGACTTTGGCCGATCAGTATGCCGTCGCGACCCGCGATAATCGTATGATCAACCAGCGTCGGGCCTGGTACCGCTCCATTGCCGGGTTGGCCACCCTGGCTTCTATCGGTTGCACGGCGTTTCTCATTGTGCGTATGATGCTGTATTATGTCCAGCATTGAGTGGGAAGGAGCGCGATCATGGACCAACGCGCGACGACGGTGAGGGAGACTGAGACACCGGCCAACGTCACGGATCAGACACGGCCGCCGCCGGTTGTGCAACGGCGCCGGCCGCCGCCGATGCGGGTTGTTACCAAGGGGTGGTGGACCTTGGAGGAGAGCACGGCCGATATTGATGACCTGAGACAGGGGAGCGAGCATGAGTGAGAACAATCCCCTGGACGACAAGCCCGGCACCGTTTCCTCTCAGATTCAGGCCCGGCATGGATTGCCGGCTGAGATCGCGGCGGCGCCCGGGGACGCGGCGCCCTCCCCCGGCGCAGTACGTCCAGATGCGTCTGGCCGGAAACGAAGGCCGCCGCCGATGCAGTTCGCCCATCACTTCATGGGCGGCGGGACCAGCCCAGGGGACCTGCTAGCCGATCTGGCGGAGCGCTTGGCCGAAGCGCTGAAGCGGCACCCGAAGCCACCATCCAAGGACAAAGGGTCGAAATAAGCGGCCCGGGTCGGCTCTTGCGGGACTTCTGCTTGGGAAAAGCGGCAAAAAATGCAACCAGCGTCACGGGCTTGGGTTGTGTAAGCTCGGCGTCTCGCGCCGCCCTTTGAAAGAACCGCCATGTTTTCCGTCGGACAAATGCTGTATCACAAGACCGGCAAGCACAGCGGCCGGGTCGTCGAATGCGATGGCGACATCGTGTACCTGCGCCAGGCCAACGGCGTCGAACTGGATTTCCCAAGCCACGAGCTGACGGCCACGGCGCCCGCCGCGAGCAACCCGGCCGCCGCCCTGTCGCGCACCCTGACCCTGAAGGACATCGCGCCGGAGCATCATAAAGTCCTGGCGATCATTCCGCAACGAACCTTGCAGTCGGTGGCGACGGTGTTCGAACGCCAGCCGGGTGCGGGGCGGTTCAGCGCGTTGAATGTCGCGCAGAAACTCAATGTCATCGCTGATATCACCGCGGTGCCGTACCGCACCATGAAGGAATTCAGCGACAATCCCGGCACACTCGGGTTGATGATGGGGCGTGAACTGGCGCAGCGGTTGGCTGGTGCGAAAAAAACCTGAGCGCCGTCAGACGTCGTCCGGACTGAGCGTCACCAGCCTTTCGGCGGCCTGACGATGGACCTCAGCCTCGCGTTCCAGGTTTTTCGGGAAACGGGTTCGTTTCGCCAGCACCAAGGCCTGCTTCGCCTGGCTTTCATGCCAGCCGCGGACGGCGCGGATCGCGGCGTCCCAGCCGCGTTGGAAGTCATCGGTTGCGTCGGCCATGGCGGTTTCTCCGGTGAATCCAGCCTATTCTCGTTAGGACCGGCATTTGCGTCTTGCAAGGGCCATCCGTCCCGGTAACGTTGACGTTGAGTCAACTAGGGGAACCAGCCAGCGTGGCCGAACCGCTTCCGCCCATCGGGTTCTGGAGCTACACCAGTTCCGACGACACCGCGTCCGGCGGGCGGCTGAGCCAGTTGCGGCGGCGGCTGGCGGATGAGTTGCAGTTGCGTATCGGCCAGCGTCCGAAGGTGTATCTGTGGCAGGATGTTGCCGCGATCCCGCATGGCGCGGACTGGCAGCAGGAAATCCACAAAGCGCTGGATCAGTCGTCATTTCTGATCCCGATCGTCACGCCGGCCTTCCTGCAAAGCGAATGGTGCTGCAAGGAAGTCCTGCACTTCCGCCAGCGGGAGCAGGCGCTCGGGCGCGGGGACCTGATCTTTCCCTTTCGCTATATCGACGTCTCCGACATCGAATCGCACGAGGTCCACGACCCGGTCGTGCTGGCCTTGCTGAAGGCCCGGCAGTGGATCGATTTCACGCCGTTTCGGTATCGCTCGCCGGAAATCGAGGAGGTGGCGAGCTTGCTGGGTTCGCTCGCGGCGTCGCTCCGTGCGGCCTTGCGCCGGGCGCCGCCACCACCGCCTGCTGAACTCACGCTCCGTGGCATGGCCCCACCCCGTTCGCCGGACCCGCCGCCCGAGCTTCCCCGGCCGGCGATCATCGCACCGTCACCGCCGGCCTTCCCCATCCCGGAAACCGTGCTGATCCCGGTCGGCACGTTCCAAATGGGCGCGCCGGAGGCGGAGTCGAAGCGCGAGGGCACCGAAGACTGGGACAAGGACGCCAGCCCGATGCATGAGGTCACGATCGCCAAACCGTTCTGGCTGGGGAAGTACCCGGTGACCCGGGGTGAATTCGCCGCCTTCGCCGCTGACACCGGACGGGACGGCGAACCTTGGGCCTCGCCCGGCTTTGCGCAGGACGACCGCCATCCGGTGGTGAGGGTCAGTCACGCGGACGCACTGGCCTATCTCGGTTGGCCGAGCCAGAAGACCGGGCAGACCTGGCGCCTGCCAAGCGAGGCGGAATGGGAATACGCGGCACGTGCCGGGACGACGACGGCGCGGTACTGGGGGAATGCGGCCGGGAAGCCGGGCGAGCATGCGCATTTTGCTTCGTCTGATGGCACCTGTCCGGCTGGCTCGTTTCCGCCGAACCGGTTCGGGTTGCACGACATGCTGGGTAATGTCTGGGAATGGACCGCGGACGCCTGGCACGACAATTACCGCGGCGCCCCGGCGGACGGTTCGGTCTGGATGGCCGCGGGCGAGGCGGATCGTGTTGTCCGCGGCGGGTCATGGCGCAACGTCGCGCGCGCCGTCCGCGCCGCGGGTCGCAACCACTACGCCCCGGCGAACCGCTACGGCGACTTCGGTTTTCGCCCCGCCCGAGTTCAGGGACCATAAGCGAGAGCGGAGCGGGGTGGGGTTGCGGGCGGGCCCGGCGAGGGGCGATAGCGCGGAGCGCCGCCCCCGCAGGCCCGCCGGCAACCCCACCGCGCGGAGGGTCCGACGGATAGCGAACCGGGAGTCCAGAGGGCGCAGCCCTCTGGTCAAATTTTCTGGCCATCCGCCACCATGCGGCACCTGTCACCAGTCGCTGCCAGCCGAGCCACCTGAGTCCGCAATCGTCCCCGCCGGTCGATCGCTGTCGTGCGACGCGATGATGGCCGGCCCGCCTCGGTCAAATCCCGTCCACGCCACAACCCCAAATTGTTCTGGCTCACGTCTTGCCACCAGACGTATAGGGCGGAAAAGAAACCCAATCGCTAGGACAAGACCATGGCCGCGACCGCCGCGCACCCAACCGCCTCGCCCGCACCGGAAACCGGCGCACAAGACCCCATGCACCAGACGGCCGGCAAGCGCCGCGGCAACCCCAACCTCGGACTGGCGCCCCGCTGCGGCGCGAAAACCCGAGCGGGGTGTCCCTGCCAGGCGCCTGCCATCCGCGGCCGGCTGCGTTGCCGGATGCATGGCGGGCGCAGCACCGGACCGCGGACTCCGGACGGGCTGGCCCGTCTGCGCGCGGCTCGGACGATCCATGGTGGCTACTCGGCCGAGGCGCGTGCCTTCAATCGCTTCGTCTGCTCGACGGTGCGCCGCACCCGGGTGGCCAATCTGGCACAGCGCTACAAATCCCGCCTGCCGCCCGCCTTGGCCGAGCGCCTGGACGAGTGGGTGCCCGAACTGATGCCGCCGGCGTTTCCGGTCGGCGGCCTGTCCCCGGCTGAAGATCGCGCGGCACGGCACGCGGAGGCCGAGGCGCTTGCGCCGTGGCGGCACGCCATCGAGATGGCGCGGCAACCGCGCCCGGCGGGCCGTGGCGATGCACTGGCGGTGACAGAAGCCCATGCACCAGAAGCGCTGCCCGCACCCGCGCCGCGTGAGGATCAGCGCGACCATGCCACAATCTTTCCCCCTCCCCTTGAGGGATTGGGTCAGGGGGAGGGGGCCCCGCCAGGAGAAGCGCCAAGGCCGCTGACAGCGTCCCACCGACCCCTCCCCCCAGCCCCCTCCCACAAGGGGAGGGGGAGAGCTTCTTCTCTTCTCCAGCCGCACCGCGACCCTGATGCCGATCCTTCCCCGCCGGCCGGCCTGGTTCGCGATGGCGCGGCAAAAGCCCTTGCACCAGAACCACTGCCCCAGCCCGCCGCTCCGGTCCGTGACGGCGCGGCAAAAGCCCTTGCACCAGAAGCGCCGCCCCCGCCCACCGCCTTGGTTCGCGATGGCACGGCAGAACCCCATGCACCAGAACCGCCGCCCCCGCTCCTCGCCCCGCTCCGCGAGGGCTCGGCAAAAGGCTGTGCACCAGAACACGCCCTGCGCTGGACCGGCGCCCAAGCCCCGCGTCCGTCACGCCCCTTCCGCCAAACCCAGTTGGCGACGACAACGCACCAAGGCCTGACCGCCATTGCGGACTGGGCGGGGGGCTGGGGCGTGATCGCCCAGGCCGCCGCCGAGCGGCTGACCGCCCGCCCCGGCCATGCGCCCCGGAACCGGGATCACAGCGCGGCGATATTGTCCAACAGCCGCACCGTCCCCAGACGCGCCGCCGCCACCAGCCGCGCCCCCGGGTGCACCGCGGCCAGCGGCGCCAGGGTCGGCCCGTCCACGAGCGCAAAATAGTCCACGTCGAACCCGGCGGCGCGCAAGGTCGCCTCCGCCGTGGCCAACGCCACCGCGGCTGGCGTGCCGCCCGCCAAGGCGCGGGCCGTGGCGGTCAAAGCGGCGAACAGCACCGGCGCGGTGTCCCGTTCGGCCGGAGCCAGAAACCGGTTGCGCGAGGACAGTGCCAGCCCGTCCGCCTCCCGCACGGTCGGGATGCCGACGATCTCCAGCGGCAGCAGCAGGTCCGCGACCATCCGCGTCACCACCTGCAACTGCTGCCAGTCTTTCTCCCCGAAATAGGCCCGGTCCGGGCGCACCTGGCCGAACAGCCTGGCGCAGACCGTCGCCACGCCGCGGAAATGGCCGGGGCGGGCGTCGCCCTCCCAACGGTCCGCGGGGCCGGTCAGGCTGATCGTGGTGGCCTCGTCCGGCGGATACATCGTTGCGACATCCGGAAGCCAGGCCAGGTCGCAGCCGCTGGCGGCCAGGATCGCCAGGTCGCCGGCCTCATCGCGGGGGTAGCGCGACAAGTCCTCGGTGGGCGCGAATTGCAGCGGGTTGACGAAGATCGAGGTGACCGTCGCCGCCCCCGACCCCACCGCGGCCCGCACCAGGGCGCGGTGCCCGTCGTGCAGCGCACCCATGGTCGGCACCAGCGCCAGAGCGCCGCGTGTGGCGCGCAGTTCGCGGCAAACGGAGCGCAACGCAGGTAGGGTTCGGACGACTTGCATCCTCTGGAGCTTGGTGCAACCGC
>Ga0182012_10008546_pt1 | contig 10119 bp, 6 predicted proteins | sample 612S2SmetaG_FD_120486 | JGI IMG/M metagenome (GOLD analysis project Ga0182012, IMG submission 120486) | Permafrost microbial communities from Stordalen Mire, Sweden - 612S2S metaG | ecosystem: Environmental > Terrestrial > Soil > Wetlands > Permafrost | place: Sweden: Stordalen | collected... | reverse complement strand
CAAGCGCAAGATGAGCAATTTCCCCCTCCGTCCGCGGCACAGCAAACCCCTGCCCCTGATCAACATCCGAAAAGCTATCAGGATACTTAAGTGAACAGCATTACGGCTAGTCCCTGCTCGCTGTTCTCGCATTCAAGTCAATCCTTAAAATGAGCGCTCTCAGGCGGACCAAGATAGGTGGACCCCGGGATACCGCGGCTCACCACAATCCGCTCGATTACTACGCCCGGATCGACCGCCCAGATATGAAGCGTGTGGTAGCCGGGGCTGCCGAAGAAGATGGGATAGGAAACGCGTCGCACGCTATTGCTCACGGCTCTTTCCCAATCATTCTGCGACTTGTATTGAAGCGTGTCGACCATGATGCGGTCTTCCTTATCGGCAGAGAATGCAAAGCGCAACCCTCGACCAGGGACAAAGTTCTGCGTTGGCGCCAGCGTAACTTCCAGTTGCAGGCCGTCGGAATCAGTCAGGTACATGCTGTAATCGAGCACCGCTTTCGAATTCGTGTTGCTGGCCGCAGTCACAGGAAAAACAGTCATCGCCGAGCGGGTGATGCCGTAGCCCGGCAGCTCTTCCCAATGCACATCGCCATCGGTGGTGCGCTTTGAGGTGTCCGCAGCCTCGATAGCGACATAGCCGTCGGATTCGAGGAATGCGCCGGCGGCGCCAGCGGGCGGAGCAGGCACCCGAATGGCACGGAGTTGGACCCCGGAGATGTTCTGACTACCAGAAGTGATGGAGACGAAGGCGCTATACCCGGTGGTTCCTGGGGGCAGCTTGCTCAATTCCCAGGGGTAGATTCCGATACCGGAACTGGAGCCGGAAGAGAATTTGCTCCAGTCGACCTGAAAGGTGATTGGAACAATCTGGCCGGGTTTTACGGTGCCGCTGGTTTGAGATGCGACAAGCCAAGGCTCGCTGGTAGAGATGTTGAAGGGAACAGGCGATGCACCGATATCGAAAAGGTTGAGCGTGCGTATCATGTTTGGGTGAAAGTCACCAACGGCAAGAAAAAAATCGCTTGTGTTCCGGATCCAGTCAGTGTTGTAGTCGAGCGCTCCCTTCTCCGGCACCTGAATCCAGCGCACAGCGGGCATCGTGTTGGCGGTTGGCTCGTTCCACCTGCTGTAGGCGATGTGGGTCTGGTCCATCATGTGGTCCCACTTGCCGTCGAGCAATTTGTGATTGTACTCATCGCTGAGGGTTGCGTCGTAGTCGAAACGCCTGCGTACCTCGTCGGCATCGGCATTGGCTCGCGGATTGATCGTAAATAAGAAATCATCTGAATTTCGCGCGGCCGCAATGTACATCTCGGTCAGGTTGGCGCACGCGTCGACCGGATACTGGATAAGTTCAAAATACGAAGCTCGCTCATCTGCCGGTAACTGCTTCGCGAGTTCGTCCACACGATCGGACAGTGATTTCCACTCGTCGTAAACACGATCAGCCTCGTGATAATTCCTGACGCTAAACGTCGAGGGATCGATGAGCTCGGGCTTGCGGCGGCCGTTGTAACGCGTGTAGTCCTCCATTGCCGAAGCAATCTCATCAGCGTGTTCGGGGCCGAATTCGCGCGTGGCCCACTGCTTTGTAAATTCGTCGAGATGGTCCTTATCCCAGCGCTTTGGCGTGCGCGCATAGCTCAGGAAGAACTCAATCGGAAACTCCATGGGCTTGCCGTCGCCGACATTCACCACCCATAGCCGGTCGGCTCCGTAGTTTAATGCGAGATTCATCTGTTCCTGAATCTTGGGGATGGGGTTGGTGTTGAGCCACTTGTAAGAACGCGGTCCGCCCACATAGTCGAAGTGATAGTAGATGCCGGCGCCGCCTGAGCGCTTGCGTTCCTCCGGCGTAGGCAGGCGGCGCAGGTTGCCCCAGTTATCGTCAGACCAGAGCAGTGTTACATCGTCGGGCACGCGCATGCCTTTCTCGTAGTAGCCCTGTACTTCTTTGTAAAGCGCCCACACCTGCGGGATTTTGGTCACGTCGGGGTTGACTGTCTGCTTGAGAATTTCGCGTTGATCCGAGACGACGCGCTCGAGCAGATCGATATTTGCGTCGGCCGACATGGGCGTGTCGCCATGGCCGCGCATGCCGAGCGTTACCACTTCTTCGTAGTTTTTATCGCGCTCCATGCCCTCGCGCCAGAACTCGTCGATCTTCTTCTGGTTGTTCGTGTAGTTCCATGCGCCGTCAACCTTCGGGTCCCACTCCTTTTCGGCGCGCATCATGGGCTCTTCGTGCGATGTGCCCATCACGATACCGTATTCATCGGCCAGCTTGGCATTGAGCGGATCGTCGGCGGCGAACGCGTTGTTCCACATGGCCGGCCACAGAAAGTTGGCATTGAGCCGCAGGAGGAGCTCAAAGACCTTGGTGTAAAACTCGTGGTTCATGCCGCCGAATTTTTCAGTAGTCCAGCCGGAGAGTGCGGGCGCTTCATCGTTAAAGAAAATGCCGCGGTATTTGACCGCGGGCACCGGTTGCACATACCGACCGGGATCGACATAGAGCGCATCGGCATGCGGCACGCGCACATCGGCCCACCAGTACCAGGGCGAGACTCCGATCTGCTCTGAGAGGTCGTAGATTGCGTAGATGGCGCCGCGCTTGTCTGCGCCGGCGATGACCAGAGCGCGAGCAACGTGAGGCAGCGGATGGTCAACGATGGTCGTCACCGACGACTCCCATTGTCCGGCGATTCCGCTTACGTCGAGCTTGTGCCTGCGAATAAGCGCATCGATAAGCGGGCTCTTGCCGATGGTGCCGATGATGACGATGTCGCCCTTTGTTCGCGCGGCTTCTTTTACCAATAGCGCTGCGTGGCCGGTCACGCGTTCAATGTCCTGGCTCAGGTCACCGGCGGCACGAAGCACTCCTGGCCAATCCTCATCGCATACGAGCAGTGGCGCCGGCTGGCCGTTGGCTGCAAGCGTAAAGTCGCCCGCGACCGGAGAGGTGCGGACATATTTTTGCTCGCCGAGAGCCAGGGCGGCGATGGGCTGCAACAGAGCCGCAAGCAAGACGAAAAGAGCGACACGTGTGGGGCTGAGACGCTGAGGATGCGTGTGTGGCATGCGATTTTGAAATGTTGCGGGGCCTGCGGGAAATTGCACTGCAGCTTCGCCGGTACGCATGGTTTCTCCCGCAGATAAGAGTACTCCGCTGGCCGGCGGGAGTGACCACTCCGCCATTTTGAGCGACGCGAAACCGGTCCGTTTTGACTCTAGATTGCTGGAACCGGCGCGGACATTCCGCCGATGATTTGCCATCCCGTGGCCGTTTTGATCCAGGTGTGCGTGACTCGCATAGTGGCCGGCTCGCCGCGACCAGCCTTGTCTACCCAGAAGACAGTCGTCCAATAGGAAGTGACGACCATGTCTCCGGTAGACTGGCTCGCTGCCGGTTCCAGCGAAAACCACTGAAGCCACTCTCCTTTGTCTGTGCGTGCGGTGATCCAGTCGGTAATGTGGTCCTTGCGCACGGGCTGTGAGTTAGCGGATGGCCAGCCCACGAAGTTCTCATGCCACAAGGCCCTGTAACTGTCGAGATCGACTGCCTTCACATACGCCCAGTAAGAAGACTCCAACTTCCAAACTGCTTTCTCATTGTCGGACTGCTGAGATAGGGCTGGCATTGCGGCAGATAACGCGACAGCAAACAAGATCAGGACACACCTGAGACTGGCGGCCGACCGGATGGTTGCGATAGCACGGGAAATCGTGACTTTCATCGATCCTCCGGGGAGTTAAAGTCTAGCAGCTAACTCTGACTGGCAAGTATCGTCGCGGCAACCGCGGCCTGGCCATAGCTCAGGCCGCCGTCGCCGGGGCTCACATGCCGGTGCTGGAAAACCTGGAAACCTTCCTTTTCAAGCCCCGCGCGGAGCAAAAGTGGGAGGCGGCGATTGTGCATACAGCCGCCTGAGAGCGCAACCTGATTGATGCCGGTTTTGCCCTTCGCATTCAACGCTGACCTGATGAATCCTTCCGCGATTCCGGCGTGGAATTCGGCAGCGATCCTTGATGGAGAAGCGCCTCGTCTCAGATCGTCGATCAGTCGCTTCCAGAGGTTCTCCGTCTTCAGGATCAGCGAGCCGTCGCCTTCCCACAGCTCCGGCACATAGTCCCGATTGCGCAGGCGATCGTCTTCATCAATCGCGACCCCTTCAAGCTCAATCGCAGCCTGGGCCTCGTAATCCACCACTCCTCGGCCAAGCGCCACTGCGGCAACTGCGTCAAATAACCGGCCCAGGCTTGAGGTGAGCGGAGTGTTGATGCCGCGCTCGATCATCTGTTTCACTACGCGTGCCTCTTGCAGCCTGGCTCCGACGAGACTACGCACTTCTTCTGATTCAATGTCGAAGCCAGCAGCGTGCAGAGCGCCGAGCGCCATGCGCCACGGCTCGCGAATCGTCTTTTCGCCGCCGGGCATGGGCACATATTCAAGATGCGCGAAGCGGTCGAATGTGGCTGGACTGGGCCCATCGAGACGGACGATCAGCACTTCCCCACCCCAGATCTTTCCGTCGGTTCCGTAGCCGGTGCCGTCGAGCGAAAGCCCAATGATGGGCCCGGCCAGCGCGTGCTCAGCCATGCAGCTGGCGATATGCGCATGGTGATGCTGGACGGCGATGAGAGGCAATCCCCGCTCTGCGGCCCACTCGCGGGCCAGCGTGGTTGAGAGGTAGCCGGGATGCAGGTCGTGCGCAACTGCGGTGGGGGCAACCTCGAAGGTGCGCATCAGGTGATCGAGCGATTCGCGGAAGAAATTGAGGCCGGTAAGGTTCTCAAGGTCGCCGAGGTGCTGGCTCTGGTAGACGAATCGGCCGCGCGCAAGGGCAAAAGCGTTTTTGAGATGACCGCCGACGGCGAGCAGAGGCGGCGCGTCGATGTTGAGCGGAACGCTGAGGGGCACAAAGCCACGGGCGCGGCGGATGAGCTGCGGCGCAGAATCGACGACCGCCGTTACGGAATCGTCGCAGCGCTGGAGGATCTCGCGGTCGTGCATCAGGAACGCGTCGGCGACTCCGGTGAGGCGGGTGAGGGCTTCGTCGTTGTCGATGGCGATGGGCTCTTCGCTGAGGTTGGCGCTGGTCATCACCAGAGCGCGGATGCCGGTATCGGCAAAAAGCAGGTGCTGAAGCGGCGCATAGGGCAGGAAGATTCCGAGCCAGGGCACGCCGGGGGCGACGGAGGGTGCGATGACGCCGCTCGCGCGGGCGCGAACCAGCACGATGGGCCTCGCAAAGGTTGCCAGCAGGGTCTCTTCTTCGGGCGTTAGTTGAGCAATTGCGCGCGCCGCACAAAGATCGCGCACCATGATGGCGAGTGGTTTTCCATAACGGTGCTTTCGCTCGCGGAGACGCATTACGGCAGCTTCCTTGGTGGCGTCGCAGGCCAGGTGAAATCCGCCGATGCCTTTGATGGCGAGGATTTGGCCATCGAGGAGGCGGCGGATGGTTTCTGCGATTGGCGAATAACCCTCACCTGTTTCAGCTTCGTCTGCTGGAATCTGGGCCTTCCCACTTCCCCAAATGCGAGGGACCTGGGGCACCCAACTCTGTGCTGAATCAGCGCCTACTAGCCAAACTAGCGGGCCGCACTGCCAACAGGCGTTGGGCTGGGCGTGGAATCGTCGATTGGCGGGGTCGTCATATTCGGCCTGGCAGGCTGGGCACATTTGGAATTTTGCCATCGAGGTTTGCGGGCGGTCGTAAGGGATTCGGCGCGTGATGGTAAAGCGCGGGCCGCAGTTGGTGCAATTCAGAAACGGATAGCGGTAGCGGCGGTCTTCAGGATCGAGCAGTTCGCGCAGGCAATCGGGGCAAGTGGCGGCGTCGGCGGGGATTCCCGTCGCAACCTGGCCGCGGACCTCGCTGGCGACGATGTGGAACTCTTCTTCTTGTTTTGGAGGAACGTCGCGGGAGGTCACGGAGTCGATGCGGGCGAGTGCGGGAGACTCTTCACGCAGCCGGCGCAGGAACGACGCGATTTGATCCGGCTCGCCCTCGACTTCAATAATCACGCCGTCGGTGTCGTTGCCAATGAAGCCGGCGAGAGACTCTTCCCGGGCTAGGCGGTAGACGAAGGGACGGAAGCCGACGCCCTGCACGACGCCCTGCACACGCACTTCGCGCCGTATCGGTTTTGGTGGGGTTCCGAGCATTGGAAGAGCAATCCTGGCCCAGCATAAACCCTTTGCATCGCGATTTCCTACTGAATCCACACGGCTTTACGCGAAGTGGGCAACCAATTGTGTTGGAAGGCCCTCCAATCGGAGACGGCAAAATGAGGACGAAGGATGGTCGCGCGCTCCTCTCCCCTGCCGCAGAACTGGCGCACCTTCACGGTGGCTCTGCAAATTGCAGGCACCCCAAAAGGAAAACCAAACTAATTCTTATGGATAGGTGGAGACAATGAAAAAAATTCTGTTTGTGATGGCGTTGATGTGCCTCGCATCATTGAGCTGGGCCGAACAAACGGCACAGGACGCCGACGACCGGCTGCAACATGCGGGCGAGGTACTGCGGCAGATTATGGCTACGCCCGACAAGGGCATTCCGGAAGAGGTTCTGGACCATGCAAAGTGCATCGCGGTGGTGCCGCACCTGGTGAAGGGCGGGTTTGTGTTTGGCGCAGAAGGCGGCCGCGGAGTAGCGACCTGCCGCACCAGCACTGGATGGAGCGCTCCGGCGTTCTTTGACGTGGAAGGCGGAAGCTGGGGATTGCAGATCGGTGTGGAAGGCATCGACCTGGTGATGATTATCCAGAACGACCACGGCATGCAGCAGTTGCTGGGCAGCAAGTTCCAGATTGGCGGCGATGCTTCAGCCGCTGCGGGCCCGGTGGGACGCCACGCATCGGCGGATACCGACTGGAAGCTGAATGCGGAGATTCTGACCTACTCGCGCGCCAAGGGTATTTTTGCAGGGCTCACGCTGAACGGCGCAGCCGTGCATCGTGACGATGACGCCATGAATGCCTTCTACGGTCCGAACGTTTCAACGCGCAGCGTGCTCACGGGCCAAGTGCCTCCGCCGTCGGCTTCGATGGCATTTCTCAGTTCGGTGCGGGCTGCGCGTCATCAGGCCCACGAGGCTGCGGCTCAGTAACACGCCGAATCTTGCGGCGAAATTGCGGCCTGATCGCGGCCCGATCGCAGTCTGCGCCGTGAGAAAATCTTGAGCATGAAGCATCGCACACAGCGAGCGGTGACCCGGATGCTGGTCACCGCGACGCTATGCTGTCAAGCCAGCGCCGTCCCGTTTGCGCAAAGCGAACCGGGCGGCGCTGCCGTTATACGTTCCGTCGACGCGGCCGTCAAAAAGCGCGCCGATCACGTGCTGGGGTTTACCGATATGGAGCACTACGCCGTCTTCCGCGGCAAGGATGAGACCCATCCGGCGGCGGAGACGACGGTGAAGGTGACCTATAAAAAGGGCGTTGGCAAGAGCTACGAGGTACTGTCCGAGAGCGGGTCGGAGATCATTCAGCACTTCGGCCTGCGCCCGCTGCTCGATAACGAAAAAACTGTTAATCAGCCTGGGAACGTGGAACATTCGTGGTTCGATTCGGCGAACTATGAGATGAAGCTCAAGGGCGCGGGCGTCGAGCGGCTCGATGGGCGCGATTGCTACCTGCTTGAAGTGAAGGCAAAGCGCAAGGCGTCGAATATGATCGACGGAGAGATTTGGGTTGATGCGAAGGATGGGTCCATTGTGAAACTGGATGGAGTTGCCTCGAAGAACCCGTCATCCTTTGCCGGGACAACGCACATGATGCGGCAGTACGTTGAAATCGACGGCTATCCGATGGCTACGCACGCACGGGCTGAGTCGTACAGCGCGCTGTTTGGCCGCACCGTGGTGGTGATTGATTACGGCCAGTATCATCTCGAGTTGTCGCCTGCAAAGTGAACGATTGCACTCGCTTCAGATTGCTGGTTGTGCCTTCGGCAGCGATGTTTTGAATCAAGAAGCGAGTCTACTCGCGCCACAAAGCGTTATCTCTTCATTGCCGGACTTTTGCCCTGGCGAGTGGTTGGCGCGCGTCAAACAGCCGAATTCCCCGAAATCTGCATTGGCTTCCAACAATATATAGGTCAAATTGTGAGCAATTTCACATTTGCCGCAAACCCGCCAAAATCAGGCTCAAATCAATGAACCGGAAAGGGATAACACGCTGTGTCGTGACCACTATCACCGCCGGTCATTTTGCCGATGGCGTAAAAATGTGTCAGGCGCGACGCAGCGCACAAGAGTGTATGCGGGCTCGATGTAAGCTGACCCGCTATCATCGAATGCACGGCAGCAAGCCGCCTTTGAGATCAAGGTACCAGTAAGGAGGACCTGTGTCGGCTTACACACCTCCGCCGCTACCCAGCGACGACAAGCGATGGAAAATCGTAAACGGTACCATGCGCAAGAACGGCTTTGCCCGTCATGCGCTCATTGAGACGCTCCACACGGTGCAGTCGTCGTTTGGATATCTTGATGACGATGCCATCCGTTTTGTGGCTCAGTCGCTGCGCGTTCCCTTGAGCCAGGCCTACGGCGTGGTCACGTTTTATCACTACTTCAGTCTGAAGCCGCCGGGCAAGCACACGGTAACGGTATGCGCCGGAACCGCCTGCTACATCAAGGGCGCCGACAAGCTGATTGCCGCTGCGGAAAAGAAGCTCGGCATTGCCCAGGGCCAGACCACAAAAGATGGCAACGTGAGCCTGATGGTGGCCCGCTGCGTGGGCGCCTGCAGCCGCGCGCCGGTGGCGCTGTGCGATGGCGAAGTTGTAGGTGAAATGAGCCGCGAGCAAATGATCGAGCAGCTGGAAAGGTGGACCGTGGAATGACGATCGAAGAGCTCGAGCAAATAGCTAAAAGCGTGCAGCAGGAAAATGCGAAGTACGAGTTCGAGTTGAATGTGTGCATGGACCTGGCCTGCGCCAGCCAGGGTGCCGACAAGCTGAAAGACGCCTTGGTGAAGGCGGTTGAAGAAGCGGGCAAGAAAGTGCTGATACGGCGGACAGGCTGCATGGGTCCCTGCTCGCACGGGCCGCTGGTGCGCGTCGATCCCGACGAAACTCTTTACAGCAAGGCCAACGCGGCGCACGCCGGCAAAATCGTGGCGCAGCTTGGCAGCGAGCCGGTTGCCGAACTGCAGTGCGATCTGAACGAGCACTTCGACAGCCAAGTACGCGTGGTGCTCGAGAATGCCGGCTACATCGACCCCGAAAAGATTGACGATTACATCTCGCGCGATGGCTACAAGGCGCTGTTGACAGTGCTCACTGAGATGACGCCCAACGGCGTGATTCATCGCATTACTGAGAGCGGATTGCGCGGGCGCGGCGGCGGCGGCTATCCCACCGGCCTCAAGTGGGGCACGGTGGCAAAGTCGCATGGCGACCTCAAGTATGTAGTCTGCAACGGCGACGAGGGCGACCCGGGCGCCTTCATGGACCGCAGCGTGATGGAGGGCGATCCGCATCGCGTGATTGAAGGCATGGCTATTGCGGCCTACGCCGTGGGCGCGAGCAAGGGGTTCATTTACGTGCGCGCCGAATATCCCGTGGCCGTATCCCGGCTCACAACGGCCATTCGCGAGGCGCGGCGCCGGGGATTGCTGGGCAACAACATCTGCAACACGCCTTTCAACTTCGATGTCGAGATCAGGCTGGGCGCGGGCGCATTTGTCTGCGGCGAAGAAACGGCCTTGATTGCCTCAATTGAGGGCCGGCGCGGAACGCCCAGGCCGCGCCCTCCCTACCCCGCGATGAGCGGGCTGTTTGGCAAGCCCACGCTGATTAACAACGTTGAGACCTATGCCAATATCGCGCCCATTGTGCGCAACGGCGGCAAGTGGTTCTTCAACATGGGCTCTGAGCGCAGCAAAGGCACCAAGGTATTTGCGCTGACCGGCAAAATTGCCAACACTGGCCTGGTTGAAGTGCCGATGGGCATCAAACTGCGCGAAATCATCGAGCGCATTGGCGGCGGCGTTCCTGACGGACACACCTTCAAGGCCGTGCAAACCGGCGGCCCCTCGGGCGGATGCATTCCGGCTGAAATGCTCGACGTGGGCGTGAGTTACGACGCGCTGCTCAAAATGGGCT
>Ga0182012_10008543_pt1 | contig 10120 bp, 7 predicted proteins | sample 612S2SmetaG_FD_120486 | JGI IMG/M metagenome (GOLD analysis project Ga0182012, IMG submission 120486) | Permafrost microbial communities from Stordalen Mire, Sweden - 612S2S metaG | ecosystem: Environmental > Terrestrial > Soil > Wetlands > Permafrost | place: Sweden: Stordalen | collected... | reverse complement strand
TCAAGGGGCACGGGACGGTGCTGGTCTTCTACCCGTTCGCCTTCAGCCCCGTCTGCACCGACCAGCTGCAGCTCTATGAGCCGCTGTTGGCCGAGCTGCGCGCCAACGACGTCGAGCTCTACGCGGTCTCCTGCGACGCGACCTACTCGCAGACGGCCTTCAAGGAGAAACTGGGCGTCTCGAGCGGGCAGCTCTCGGACTTCGAGCCGAAGGGCGCCGCCAGCGAGGCCTTCGGGGTCCGCCACCCCGGCGGCTTCTCCCAGCGGGCGCTCGTGATGACCGATTCCAACGGGGTCATCCGCTGGAGCTATGAGGCGGACTCGCCCGGCGAGCTGCCCGGACCGGACCTGCTCCGCGAGGGCATCGGCGCCGCCTTCGGCCTGACCCTCGGCGTCTGAGCGGGGACGCTCGCCGGCGCCCCGGTCCGCTAAGCTCCCTGCGTTCGGAAAATAGAAAAAGAGAATTGGACCGCCGACCGACGGGCGGGACAGGAAGGCAGTGAATATGAGCAGTGACGCCGTTACCACGGTTTCCGTGGAGATCGCGGGCAGCGAGATCTCGTTCGAGACCGGCAGGATGGCCAAGCAGGCATCGGGCGCCGTCGTCGTCCGCCAGGGCGACACGATGGTCCTCGCGACCGCAGTCGCGGGCAGCCTCCGCGACGTCGACTTCCTCCCCCTCACGGTGGACGTCGAGGAGCGGATGTACGCCGCCGGCAAAATCCCCGGCTCCTTCTTCAAGCGCGAGGGCCGCCCCGGCGAGAAGGGCACCCTGACCGCGCGCATGATCGACCGCCCGATCCGCCCGCTGTTCCCGAAGGAATGGCGCTACGACACCCAGCTCGTCGCGATCCCGCTCTCGATCGACCACGAGCACCCCTACGACATCCTCGCCATGAACGGCGCCTCCGCGGCGCTGATGATCTCCGACATCCCGCTGCCGACGCCCGTCGGCGCCGTGCGGATCGGCAAGATCGACGGCAACTTCGTCGTCAACCCCAACGAGGCGGACATGCTCCCCGACGCGGAGAGCCCGTCGGACCTCGACCTGATCGTCGCCGGCACCGAGGAGGCCATCCTGATGGTCGAGGCGGGCGCGAACGAGATCCCGGAGGCCGAGATCCTCGACGCGCTGGACATCGCCCACGCGGAGATCAAGAAGCTCTGCGCCCTGCAGCGCGACCTGGCAGCGAAGGTCGGCAAGGAGAAGAAAGTCTTCGAGGCGATCTCCGTCGACCCGGCCGTCCTCGACGCGATCCGCGCCTCGCACGGCGCGGCACTCGACGAGGCCACGCAGGTCGAGGACAAGCTCGAGCGCCAGGACGCCACCAAGGCGGTCGAGTCGGCGATCCTCGAGCAGCACGCTCCCGCCGCGCCCGAGGGCGCCGACGAGCAGCAGCTGGTCGCCGCCAAGGAGCGCAGGGCGGCCGTCCAGTTGGCCTTCGACAAGCTCGAGAAGTCGATCATCCGCGAGCGCATCGCCGTGCACAAGAAGCGCCCCGACGGCCGCGGCGAGGCAGAGATCCGCGACATCTCGATCGAGGTCGGGGTGACGCCGCGCACGCACGGCTCGGCGCTGTTCACGCGCGGGCAGACGCAGGCCCTCTCGGTCGTCGCGATGGGCACCCTCAAGGAGGAGATGCGCCTCGACACGCTGGGCCTGGAGACGAAAAAGTACTACTGGCACCACTACAACTTCCCGCCCTTCTCGGTCGGGGAGGCGGGCCGGATGGGCGGCGTCAAGCGCCGTGACATCGGCCACGGCGCGCTCGCCGAGCGGGCGCTGGCGCCGATGGTGCCCTCGATCGAGGAGTTCCCGTACTCGATCCGGGTGGTCTCGGACATCCTCGAGTCAAACGGCTCCTCCTCGATGGCCTCCGTCTGCGGATCCTCGCTGTCGCTGATGGACGCGGGCGTGCCGATCAAGCGCCCAGTGGCCGGGATCGCGATGGGCCTGATCAAGGAGGGCGATGACTACATCGTCCTGACCGACATCGCCGGCGTCGAGGATCACCTCGGCGACATGGACTTCAAGGTCGCCGGCACCGAGCGGGGCATCACGGCCCTGCAGATGGACATCAAGATCACGGGCGTCACCTTCGAGATCCTCAGCGACGCGCTCGCCCAGGCCAAAGAGGCCCGGACGTTCATCCTCGCGAAGATGAACGACGTCATCCAGGGCCCGCGCTCGGAGCTCAGCCAGTTCGCGCCGCGGATCCAGACGATCCAGATCGACCCGTCCCAGATCGGTCTCCTGATCGGCAAGGGCGGCGAAACGATCCGCGGCCTGGCCGACGAGTTCGAATCGCAGATCGACGTCAACGACGACGGCCAGGTGCTGATCTACTCCGCCAACGGCGAGCTCGGCGACGCGCTCGTCGAGCGGATCCGGATGATGATGAAGGAGGTCGAGGTCGGCGACGAATACGACGGCAAGGTCGTGAAGACGACCACCTTCGGCGCCTTCATCGAGCTCGCCAAGGGCACCGACGGGCTGCTCCACATCTCAAACGTCTCGCCCGGGGCGCGCGTGGAGACGGTGGAGGACGTCCTCAACAAGGGTGACGAGGTCAAGGTCCGCGTGGTCGAGGTCGACCGCGAGCGCGGCCGGATCGGCCTGCGCCTGGCTCACGACCCGGACATCGCCGGCAAGTCGGTCGAGGAGCTCGCCGGCGTCGGGACCGGCGGTGGCGGCGGCGGCGGGGGGCGTGACCGCCGTCCGTCGAGCAACGGTGGCGGGCGCTCGGACCGCGGCGATCGCGGCCGCCGGCGCGAGGGCGAGCGCGGTTCCGGTCGCCCCAGGCATGGCCGCGACGGCGACTGACGCTCAGCTGCGGGCCGCCGCCGGCGGACCCTCTCATCGGATAACCACGCTGGACTCCGGCGTGCGGGTCGTCACCGAGCGCCTCCCCGGGGTGCGCTCGGTGGCGCTCGGCTTTCTGATGAACGCCGGCTCTGCCGCCGAGCGCGACAGCGAGGCGGGAATCTCCCACCTGCTCGAGCACATGCTGTTCCGCGGCACCGAGCGCTACGGCTCGCAGCAGATCGACGAGATCTTCGACGCGCTGGGCGCCGAGATCAACGCCGGGACCGACAAGGAGTCGACCTCGCTCTACACGCGCGTCATCGACGTGCACCTCGAGGAGGCCTTCGACGTGATGGCCGACATGGTCTGGCGTCCGCGCTTCGGCGAGCTCGAGGCCGAGCGGGAGGTCGTGCTCGAGGAGATCGCGATGTACGAAGACGACCCCCAGGACCGGGTCTTCGACATCCTCGGCCGGGCGATCTTCGGCGATCACCCCCTGGGGCGGGCGGTGATCGGGACAGCGGCGGTGGTCGGTGCCGTGGACCGGGAGCAGCTGGCCGCGTTCCACGCCTCGCGCTACCGGCCGGGCTCGATCGTGATCGCCGCGGCGGGCTCGGTCGACCACGACGCGCTCGTCGCGCTCGCCCGGGCCGCCGAGGGGCCGGCGGGGGAGGAGACCCCGGCGGGGGAGGGGCGCCACAGCCCCGCGCCCGCACCGGAGTTCACACCCCGGGTGCGCTTCCTCGCGAAAGACACCGAGCAGTACCACGTCTGCGTCGGCGGGGGCGGCATCGCCCGCGAGGACGAGCGCCGCTTCGCGCTGCGGGTGCTCGAAGGGATCCTCGGGGGGACGTCCTCCTCGCGCCTGTTCCAGGAGGTTCGCGAGCGCCGGGGCCTGGCCTACTCGGTGTTCTCGTTCTCGAACCTCTACGCGCAGACCGGCGAAGTCGGCCTCTACGTCGGCACCCGCCCGGAGAACCTCGGCGAGGCCCTGAAGGTGCTCGCCGGCGAGCTCGAGCGCTGCCTCGCCGACCCCGCCACCGAGCAGGAGCTGAGCCGTTCGCGGGAGAACCTCAAGGGCCGTATGGTCCTCGGCCTCGAGTCGACCGGGGCGCGGATGGGTCGCCTCGGCGCGGCGGTCCTCAACGACATGCCGATCCTCTCGGTCGAGGAGGTGATCGAGCGGATCGATGCGGTCACGCTGGAGCAGCTGCGCGAGCTGGCACGCGAGCTGTATGACCCCGCCAGGCTGTCACTGGCCGGCGTCGGCCCGGACGAGGCGCGCTTCCAGGCGGCCGTCGCGCCGCTGCGGGCGCCGGCCGGAGCCGGACGGTGATCGCGGTCGCGGTCGCCGGGGCCGCCGGGCGGATGGGCAGGACGGTCTGCGACGCGGTCGAGCGCGCACCCGACATGGAGCTCGTCGGCCGTGCCGACCCGGCGCTCGGAACGACGCTCGCCGAGGTCCTCGAGGCGGCCGATGTGGTCGTCGATTTCACGCGCCCGGACACCGCCCTGGAGAACGCCCTGGCTTGTGTCGATGCGGGCGTCCACGTCGTGATCGGCACGACCGGCTTCGATCGGGCGCCGCTGGACGACGCGCGGCCCGCCGCCGGGCGTCCGGCGGCGAACGTCCTGATCGCGCCCAACTTCGCGATCGGCGCGATCCTGATGATGCGCTTCGCGGAGCAGGCGGCGCTCCACATGCCCAGGGCCGAGATCATCGAGTTCCATCACGAGGCGAAGCTCGACGCCCCCAGCGGCACGGCCGCGCGGACCGCGGAGCTGATGTCCGCCGCCTCCGGGGGGGCGCCGCCGCCGATCCACTCGGTCCGCCTGCCGGGCCTCGTCGCCCACCAGGAGGTGATCCTCGGCGACGTCGGTCAGACGCTGACGATCCGCCACGACACGATCGACCGCGAGTGCTTCATGCCTGGCGTCCTGCTGGCCATCAGAGGCGTCGGGGAGCTGGCCTCCTCGCCCACCGTCGGCCTCGAGAAGCTGCTCTTCTGAAACGACGACGGCGTGAGATACTCCCCCGATGAGCGACCTCGGAGCCGTCCTGACCGCAATCGTCACGCCCTTCGACGAGCGTGAGCGGGTAAACGAGGAGTCCTTCGTCGCGCTGATGCGCCACCTGGCGGAGAACGGCTCGGACGGCTTCGTCGTCGCCGGCACGACCGGTGAGGCCTCGACGATGACCGAGCGGGAGCATCTCGCGCTGATCGAGCTCGCGATCGCCGAGCGCCCGGCGGGCAGGTCGATCATCGCCGGCACCGGGACAAACGACACCGCCCAGGCCGTCCACCTGACCGAACGGGCGACCGAACTGGGCGCCGACGCGCTGCTTTCGGTGACCCCCTACTACAACCGCCCCAGCCGCCTGGGGCTGACGCGCCACTACGAAGCGGTCGCGGCCGCGACCGACAAGCCGGTCCTGCTCTACAACGTCCCCGCGCGGACGGGGACCAACATGGATCCCGAGCTGCTGGCCGAGCTGGCCCAGATCGAGAACGTCACGGGTGTCAAGCAGGCCAACCCCGCCGAGCTGTGCCAGATCGACGGGCTCGACCTCTACGCCGGCGATGACGGCTCGTTCGCGCGGGCGCTCGACATGGGCGGAGCCGGCGGCATCCTCGTCGCCAGCCACATCGTCGGCAACGAGATGCGCCGGATGGTCGACGAGCCCTCGCAACGGGCCGCGATCGACGCGACGCTGCGCGACGTCTATGAGGTCCTCTTCCTGACGGCCAGCCCGACCTGCACCAAGGCGGCGCTCAACCTGCTCGGCCACGAGGTCGGGGGCCTGCGGCTGCCGCTGGTCGAGGCGACGCCCGAGGAGACCGAGGCTGTCAGGGTCGTGCTCGAACGCCACGGCCTGCTCACCAGTGCCCACGCGTGAGCGCCCGGGGCTCGGCCAGCACGCTGCGCGTCCTGCCCCTCGGGGGACTCGGGGAGATCGGCAAGAACATGACGGTCGTCGAGCAGGACGGGCGGATCGTGGTCGTCGACGTCGGGCTGCGCTTCCCGACGCCCGAGATGGTCGGCATCGACCTCGTCCTGCCCGACTTCGCCTACCTGCGCGAGCGGGCCGGCGACATCGAGGCGATCGTCATCACCCACGGCCACGAGGACCATCTCGGTGCTTTGCCCTGGGTGCTCAGGGAGCTCGGTGATCAGATCGACGCACCGGTCTACGGCGGTGCCCTGACGGTTGCGATGGCCCGCTCGAAGCTCGACGAGCACAAGCTGAAGAACGTCGAGCTCAACCAGATCGACCCCGGCGAAGAGCTCGAGGTCGGCCCCTTCTCGCTCGAGCTGGTCCACATGACCCACTCGATCCCCGACTCCAGCGCCGTCGCGCTCGGGACCGAGCTCGGCACCGTACTGATCACGGGCGACTACAAGTTCGATCAGACCCCCGTCGACGGACCGCCGGCGGATGTCTCGCGCCTGGCCGAGCTCGGCCGCGAAGGCGTGCTTTTGCTGTGCGGGGACTCGACCAACGTCGACCGGCCCGGCTTCTCCCCGTCGGAGTCGGTCGTGGGCCCGCACCTCGAGGAGGTCTTCGCGCGCTGCGAGGGACGGATCATCGTCACGAGCTTCGCCTCGAACATCCACCGGGTCCAGCAGGTGGTCGACGCGGCCGAGGCGCTCGGGCGCAAGGTCGCCCTGGTCGGGCGCTCGATGCGCAAGAACGTCGGCATCGGGCGCCAGCTCGGCCACATCGAGATCCCCGAGGGGATGCTGCTGGGTCCGCGCGAGATCTCAGACCTGCCGGACGAGCGGGTCGTGATCATTTCGACGGGCTCCCAGGGCGAGCCGCTCTCGGCGCTGCGCCGGATGGCCTACCGCGACCACCGCCAGGTCGAACTGAAGTCGGGCGACACGGTCGTCTTCTCGGCCACGCCGATACCGGGCAACGAGCGCGCCGTCAACGAGACGATCGACCGCCTGTACCACGTCGGCTGCGACGTCATCACGCCACGCGACGCACCGGTCCATGCCTCCGGCCACGGCTATGCCGAGGAGGTCAAGCTGATGCTGAACCTCGTCAAGCCCCGCTACGTGATGCCGTTCCACGGCGACTTCAAGCGGCTGCGCCTGCACGCCCAGCTCGCCGAAGCCGTCGGGATCGAGCCGGGCGACATCTTCCAGGGCGACAACGGGCTGCCGCTGGAGATCACAGGCCGAGGCGCCAAATTCGGCAAGCTCGAGCAGGCCGGCATGATCTTCGTCGACGGCGTCGAGATCGGCGACATGGCCGATGTCGCCCTGCGCGACCGGCGCATGCTCTCGGCCGATGGCATCTTCATCGTGGTCGTCACGATCGGCGAGCAGGACGGCACGTCGGTCGCCGACCCCGAGGTGATCTTCCGCGGCGTCCCGTTCATGGACGAGGCCGACGAGCTCGAGGACGAGATCCGCCTGACGATCGAAGGGACGCTCAGGGCGGCCCACGACGAGGGGATCCGCGAAGTCGACCTGCTGACGCAGTCGCTGCACGACGACCTGGCGAAGCTAGTCTACGATCGCCTCAAGCGGCGGCCGATGGTGCTGCCCGTCGTCGTCGAGGTCTGAGCGGCCCGGCAGCCGCACCACGAACCGCGCCCCCGAAGGCTGCCCCGGCTCGGTCGGCGCCAGCTCAACCGTCCCGCCGTGCGTGCGCACGACGGCGTCGACGATCGCCAGGCCCAGGCCGAACGAGCCGCCCCGGTCCCCGGCGCCACGTACGAAGCGCTCGAACAGCGTCGGCGCGAGCTCGGCCGGCACGCCCGGCCCGTTGTCCGCGACGATGAGCTCGACGCGCCCGTCCGCGAGCGTCCTCGTCGAGGCGTGGATCTCCGTGCCGGGCGGCGTGTGCCGGAGTGCGTTCTCGAGCAGGTTGATGACGAGCCGGTGGATCTCGTCGCGGGAGGCGTCCAGCGGCGCGGCATGGATGTCGAGCGAGAGCTCGTGATCGAGCGTCACCGCGCCGAGCTCGCTGGTCGCCTCGACGACGATCTGACCGAGATCGCAGGCTTCGCGGCGCTGTACCCGCGCCGCGTCCGTGCGCGCCAGCAGCAACAGGTCGGCGACCAGCCGGCGCATCCGCTGGGAGGAGCGCAGCGCCGAGGCGGCGGCCTCGCCCTGATCGCCGTGGAGCGACTCGGCGAGCAGCTCGAGGTTCGCCAGCACACTGGTCAAGGGTGTCCGCAGCTCGTGTGAGGCGTCGGCGACGAACTGGCGCTGGCGGGCCAGTGCAGACTCGGTCTCCGCACGCGCGGCGTCGAGCTCGCGGAGCATTCCGTCGAGCGTCCGCGCGAGCTCGGAGACCTCATCTTCGGCCTGCGGCTCGGGCACCCGCATCGAGGGGTCACGGGTGCGCGCGATCTCGGCCGCGGTCGAGGTCAGGGCCGCGATCGGCGCCATCGCCCGCCGCGCGATCGCCATCCCCGCGATCAGCGCCAGCACGCTGCCCGCCAGGACTCCGATCAGGAGGAACAGCTCGACGCGCTTGACCGTCGCCTCGGTCGGCGCGACCGGGCGGCCGTACTGGATGAAGACTTTGCCGCGCAGTTCGCCGTCGGGGCTCAGCAGCCGCACGTTGGCGAGATGGCTGATCACCCTGTAGCCGTGAATGGTCACCGCTTCGCTGGTGTCCGGGGTGCCGAGCGAGGGCGCGTTGTGGGGTTCCTGGGCGAGTACGGCCTGGGCCTCGCTGAGGATCTTCACGACCGCGTGGCTGGTCGTGAAGTCGACCAGCGGCGTTTCGATTTTGCCTGCCGAGGAGAACGTCAGGTGGGAGTCGTAGCCGAGCTCGCTGGCCGTCTCGGAGACCTCACGGTTGAAGTCCGAGCGGATCCGGTGGACCGTCAGCGAGCCGATCGCGAGCGCGAACGCGCACAGGATCACGAACGTCAGCAGGGCCGAGACGGCCGCCAGGCGCAGCCTGATCGGCAGCCTGTCGAAGCCCGCCGAGATGCGCTCGAGGGCTTCACGCGGCCTAGGCGCGAAGGACGTAGCCCGCTCCCCTGATCGTGTGCAGCAGGCGCGGCTCCTGCTCGGCCTCGAGCTTGCGGCGCAGGTTTGAGACGAAGACCTCGATCGTGTTGGTGGTCGAGAAGGGGTCATAGCCCCAGACCTCGTCGAGCAGCCGCTGGCGGGAGATGACGATCCGCTCGTTGCGCATCAGGTACTCGAGCAGCTCGAACTCGCGCTGGGTCAGCCCGATCGTCCGCTCGCCCCGCTGGACCTCGTGGGTGTCGGAGTTGAGCACCAGGTCCCCGACGCGCAACGGCGCCGAGCCGCGCGGCGGGCGCCGGCGCAGGAGCGCCCGCAGCCGCGCCAGCAGCTCCTGGCGCTCGAACGGCTTGACGAGGTAGTCATCGGCACCCGAATCAAGGCCTTCGACCCGCGACTCGAGCGCATCGCGGGCCGTCAGGATCAGGATCGGCACGTCGTCCTCCGCGCGCAGCGTGCGGGCGACCTCGAGCCCGTCCATGCGCGGCAGGCCCAGGTCGAGGACGACGAGGTCGGGCGCGAACACGCGCCCCTGCTCGAGCGCCGCCTCGCCGTCGGCGGCGGTGCGCACCTCATAGCCCTCCATCCGCAACGAGCGCTGCAGGGCCTGGGCGATGTCCTCGTCGTCCTCGACGACCAGGACGCGGGGGGCACGGGAGAAGTCGTTCATCGTCTTTATGTAATCGGCGGCTGCTAAAGCGATGGTAAGAGTCCCAAGCAGGTTACGGGCCGCTGGTGTCGAAGTTGCGCGGGATGGCGAGCCCCCGCAAACAGACCCCTGCACGCAGGCGCCCCAGCCGCAAAGCGCCGGCCAGGCGCCCGGCCGCCTCGCGCCGGCGCCGTGGCGCGGCGCGCCGGCCGCGTCTCGGCCTCGAGCTCCCGCGCCTCGGGCCGCTCGAGCAGCGCCACCGCGACATCCTGGGACTCGGCCTCGCCGCGCTCGGGGTGTTCATGGGCTTCGTCCTCTACGGCTCCGGCTCGCCTGCGCCCGGTGGCCGCGCCGGTCACGCGCTGGCGCTCGCCTTCGGCTGGGCGATGGGCCGTGCCCGCGTGCTCGCGCCCGTGACACTCGTACTCGCCGGCGGCGTCCTGCTGCTGCGGCCGGTCCTGCCGGCGCTGCGCCCGCTGCGGACCGGCGCCGCCTGCCTGTTCGCCGGCCTGACGCTGGCCCTGGCGGCGGGAACGCTCGGCCTGAGCCCGGCCCCGCCGGCGGGCGGGTCGAGCTTCGCCTCCGCGTACCTGCAGGGCCACGGCGGCATCCTCGGCGAGGCGCTCTACGCGCTCGCGCACCCGCTCGTGCAGGGTGTCGGCGTCG
>Ga0182012_10008540_pt1 | contig 10121 bp, 11 predicted proteins | sample 612S2SmetaG_FD_120486 | JGI IMG/M metagenome (GOLD analysis project Ga0182012, IMG submission 120486) | Permafrost microbial communities from Stordalen Mire, Sweden - 612S2S metaG | ecosystem: Environmental > Terrestrial > Soil > Wetlands > Permafrost | place: Sweden: Stordalen | collected... | reverse complement strand
GATGAAGCAGGAACGACGTTGATTGTGGAAGCGGCAGAGTCAACTCCGTTAGCACTGCGCGTCAGAGTGCCAAGCTGGGTGGCGGCCAGCCCCAGTGTGAGAATTAACGGCCAGCAGAGCGAAGTGACTGCTGGACCGGGAAGCTGTCTGGCGATAAAACGGGTATGGGCGAAGGGCGACCGAGTGGAGATCTCGCTTCCGATGGGATTGCATTCGGAAATGATGGCGGATGACCATAGGATGCGCGCCGTCCTGTATGGGCCGCTGGTTTTGGCCGGCCGGTTAGGGCGTGAGGGGCTCACCCCAGATCTACAGCTTGGACCGGAGGGGCCAGAACTGAAGAGAGCGGCGAATTTGGCAGTTCCGGAATTTAAGGCAAACGGCAAGCGGTTGGATGAGTGGATCAAGCCGGGCGATCAACCGATGACGTTCCAGGCGAGCGGAGGGACCAGTAACGTTCGGATGGAGCCGTTTTATCGAGTGAAAGATGAGAGGTATTCGCTTTATTGGAAGGTCAGTTGATGCTATTTAAAGGCTGCGTCCCGTTCGATCCGCAGCTTTTCGGCTTCTAAAGCGCAACGATTCAGGGCATTCACCATTGAAGGCGGGGCCTTTCCCTTTGGATCGCCTACGTACAAAGCGGGGACACCGTCGGTCCAAACGAGGGGGCAAGCGACACCGGGGCCAGGGTATCTCTCGTTGATTTCGCGCACTAGGTCCATTTGGTCTTCTTCAGGAAAAGCATGAAACGCAGTACGGAGACGTTCCAAGGCCTTCGCTCCCGGGCTGGCATCGGTAGAAGCAGAATTATCAGAGGTTTGACGAGATTTGCTGGCACTCGCGACACCAGCGGGCGGCAAAGTTTGGGCGACGAGAGGCATGGGCGCTGGATCAGGTGCGTGCGCCGCCTCCCAACCCAGTTTCACCAAGGCAGCCGTCATCATGATGACAGCGGTGGCGCGCAAGCGGAATTTCGCATCGCGGGCCGATTTCTGCATGCGAGTCCGCGCTTCGGCTGCTGCTTCGTGCGCGGCTGCTGCTTCCTCTCGGATGCGCTCTGTTTCGGCGCGGGCCTTCTCTAGCTCAGTCGGCTGTTTCCGTCTGTGCGGGGCATTGAAGGGAACACGCAGGCTCAGCGTACTCGCACTTCGAATGTTATCGTTCATACTGAATGCCCGCTCGTGGCGACGGTCTCCCATGAGTCTTATCGCGCAGAGAAGCCTTAGCGATAGAGCGTATGCACAGCACTGAAGAAAATTAGGTAAAAGACTTTATTGAATAGCACCCATGCCAACACCATGCCGATGAGGCTATAGCTTCGCATCGAATCGGCCCATGCCAAGTACTGACGGCCTACGTTCTCCGACAAGAGCAGTGGAACCACGTTAAAACCATCCAACGGGGGCACCGGAATCAAATTGAACGTGCCCAGCAGGACATTGAGAGAAAAGAGGAGGCTTAGGAACTTTGCCATCCCTTCGGCAATACCAGGCGCGGCCGCTTCTACTACGCTGGGCAGGTCTATCTGGTCGGGCTGGACAAAGAAGTGGGCGTGTACACCGATTTGAATGGCCAGACCAGCCAAGATCACCAGTGAGAAATTCGCGGCCGGGCCAGCCAATGCCATTCTGGCCGCTTGCTTAGGATGTTCGCGACACCAGGTTGGGTTGTAAGGCGCACTGGCCCACCCCATCATCCAGTTCCACATCACATAGGTGATGATCGGAAAGAGCACCATGCCTAACGGCTCACGGCGAATGTGCGGGATCGGATTCAAGGTCACCTGTCCACCTTCGAATGCCGTAGAATCGCCGCCCCATTTGGCCACCAGCGCATGGGCCGCTTCATGGCACGTTGTGGACAATAGAAAGACGACATACCAAACAAGGCCTAAGACCAGGAAATCAGGATTCGTGATCGAGTTAAATGCGTCCACAGCTTATGGTACGATTCAGCGCAACGAAGGAGTGGGCGCAGGCGTCCTTGTTTCGAAATGCTGCTACAGGGTTGGGTGAGATTGGCGTTGTGGCTGGTGTTTTGCGTGATGTGCATGAGGGCGCAAGAGCCCACGTTCAAGACGCAAGCGCCGCTGGTGGTGGTGCCCGTTACTGTTTCGACGCTGAGTGGCGAACGGGTTTGGGGCTTAACGGCAAGCGACTTTGAATTGCTCGATAACGACCGACCGCAGAGACTGACGGTCGAGCCTTGGGGCACCTACGAATCTCAAGTTTCGCTGGTGGTGGTTATCCAAACCAGCTCAATCTCAAAAGCTGCTCTTTTGAAGATCAAGAAGATGCCGGCGATGCTGGATGGGATTACGGGAGACGGCGGCGAAGTGGCTGTTGTGACAACTGACAGTGAAGTAAAGACGGTGCAGAACTTCACAACGCGTTGGGAGCCGATCCAAGAGACTTTCGAAAAGCTTACTGCTAGCGGCGGCAATGCAGGTCGCATATTGGACGGTGTGGATACAGCGGTACAGATGCTGGCGTTGAAGCCGCAAGGACGACGGCGCGTGATCCTGCTGTTGAGTGAAGCGCGCGACCGAGACAGCAAGGTGAAAGTGGGCGATCTTCTCACGCGAGCCGAGCAACAGAACGTCACCATCTACACGGCGAGTTATTCGGCATACGTAACACCGTTCACTACCAAGGCCGGGGAATTGCAGGCGCAGGGTGGCGGCTTTGACATACTGGCAATGCTTGCGGAAATTGCGCATGCAGCACAGCAAAACGTTGGGAAGACACTGGCCGAATATACCGGCGGCCGGCAGTTGGGATTCAATACGCTGCGCCATTTGGAAGATGATTTGGCAGAGATCGGCAAGGAAGTGCACAGCCAGTATCAACTCAGCTTCGTGCCGGCGGCGGAAGAGAAGCCGGTTTACCACGAAATTGTTGTGAAGATCAAAGACCACGCAGACGCCGTGGTTAGAGCAAGGCCCGGCTATTGGAGTATCAATGAGCTGGCGAAGTAAGCAAGCCGCGCGTCCTCAGCCAATTCTCCGCTCGTGTTGGCCATTGGGTAACGGGCTCGGCGGTTTTGCGCAAGCCATAACCATGGCCTCCGGTTGCGAACAGGTGCATTTCCGCCGGAACTTTATTGTTCTTGAGCGCGGCGTAATAGACAAGACTATTTTCCACATGCACCGGATCATCCTCCGTTTGGACGATAAAGGTGGGCGGTGTCTGCGGTGTGACGGTGAACTCGGGCGCCAATACGGTGCGGTCGGTTTCAGGAGTGAGATAAGCAGGGTAGATCAGGATTGCAAAGTCGGGGCGAGTATCGGAATTGCTCAACAAAGCAGCGAGATGTCCACCAGCCGAAAAGCCGATCACCCCCACCCGATGCGGATCGATCTGCCATTCCGCTGCATGCGCGCGCACCATAGCCAGAGCATGTTTTGCATCCACCAACGGCGCTTCGTAGCGGGGAATGTGCGGTGCCTGTGGTACGCGATATTTCACGAGCGCGGCGTTCACGCCTATGGAATTCAGCCACTCGCAAATTTCGCTTCCTTCCAGATCCCAAGCGAGAATGCCATAGCCGCCGCCGGGGAACACCATTACCGCCGTATGAGAGTTGTTGGCGGCTGGCGCAGGGTAGAAGGTGAGCGTTGGATCACTGACATTTGCCAGCCGAATAACCGGCCTGCCTCCGGGCTGACCATCTTTCGCAGTGGTGGCATCATGCTCGGGCCCTGGGTTGTAAGCAGAAGATCCCGCCGGTTGGAGCGGGATCGTTTGTAAATCGGCGGCCATGGCAAAAGCGGCAAAGAAAAAGCTGATGAAGGCGTAACGCACAGAGACAGCGTATCAGCGTCCGTTTTAGATTTGCGAGTACGCCGTGGGGCGCAGAATAAGATTCGAGATGTTCGAGACAATGGATTCGAACGTGAAGCGAGGCTCGGAACTTAGTTTCTTCCAGTCGGGATGAGTGGTGAAATTTTTCCATTTGGCATCGAGTTCGGCCAAATCGGGCATGCTCACCATGTAAGTGAGGTTGGGACGCCGTGCGCCGATGAGCGTGTCGCCGAAGAAAACGTTCCAGAAACCAGCTTTGGCGAAGATGTCGTACTCGCCGCTGTTGAACATTTCCACTTTGCGGCGATGATCGCGAAGGCTCGGGCTTTCGTAGGTTCGCATTTGAAAGACGCGCGGACCCTTTTGGGCAGTGGCGGGAGTGACTGTCAGCTTAGGATAGCCTTCGAAGGCGATCATCAGCGAGCTTTCAATGCGCGCAAAGGCAGGTGAATTGGCAGGCGCCGCGTCGAATGGTTCTGCGGCCTTCAGATACTCTTCATCGTGCCCGAGTTTGAGTTCACTGGTCACCAACGCTTCCAGGGATTCTGAAGGAATCAACAGGTAGAGGCTCGGCGTTTCCGGCCCCAGATAAAGATCGAACGCGCCGATGGTTTTCAGACCCTGCCTGTTTAAGGCGGGGATCAGTACTTCAGCTAAATATTTGTGCGCCACCTTTGGTTGGTCGCCGCTTTGCATCTTGTAGCAGCGCAATTCGTAGTATTCGCGCGCCTGATTGGCTTGCGCCTTCAAAAGAGCGCCGCCCGAAGCCGCAAGAGCTGAGGCGGCAGCCAGGGAGGAAGAAAGAAAACGTCGTCTTTGCATAGTGGATGTAACCAACCCTCTGCATTCTATCCGACGAAGCGCGAAAGTTTTGGAAGATCAAAGTTCGCGGAACATTTGCTGCTTGTTGCCGCCCTTTAACCAATCGTCACTCCATTTCACGTTGGTACGCCGCGGACGCAAATCATAAAACTGCAAACGGCAGAACCAGCAATGATAAAGCTGCCCGCCCAGCATTCGGTGAATCAGGTTGAAGATGCCACCGCGCATGCGGTCAATCTTGTCGATTCGCTTCATGGCTGTGATGTCTTGATAGCGGCATTTTGGACATTTCGCATAGCGTGCCAAACGCAGACGCGACGACAGAGTCACGTGGTAACGAGCGCCACAGCCTTGGCAGCGATAGGCTTCGAGATAACGCAGGCGATCAATAAAACGGCGTTTGGACCGACGCAGGTTCCCGCCGCATTCCCTGCAAGACAGAGTGTACATGGATTCAAGGAATGTTTTCTGTTACCACATTGCTGCTACGAGACTTCTACTAGTTTACAACTGGATCGATCTGCGGTCTACCCAAGGCCTTCGAGTTTAACCAGGCAGCCCGAAACGCGCGAATTTGGTCAGTCACGTCCACGCCCGCTTTTTCAAATGTCACTAGTTCCACGGCGGGGTCTTCCGCCAGATTGACCGTGGCGTTCTTTACACCGGCGCGCGAGTTAAACTCTAGCGTGACCTGCTCGCCCAGTGCGTGTTTCGCAACGCAGGATTGCAAATCGTCGCTTTTCTTCATGGGCTTGCCGTCGCATTGCGTGATTTCATCGCCCATCTCTAAGCCTGCTGCATACAGCGGGGAACCACGCAAGACTACGTCTGTGAGTTTCAATCCCTGGCTGGTTGCATCCAGGCGGGTGGCACCAATCCACGGTTTACCGGCATGTGTTTTGCGCAGTTGTAAGCCAGCGGCAGCTACCAGCCCAGCGTAGTCCAGCGGTTCCCTGCCCTGAATGTGGCGGGTGAACACATCGGCCGCAAACTCGGGGCTGCCGGTTGCCTCCGCCAAAGCGCTCTCCAAATCTTTCAGCTTGTAGGGCTTCTCTATATCGGGATGATGCCGCCACATCGCGCGCATCCAATCGTCTAGAGACTTACCGGGAAACCGCTGCCGAATGCTCATATCTAAGCCAAAGGCCAGCGCCGCACCGTAGGTGTAATAGGAAATGAAAGTGTTGCGGAAGTTTGTGGCGTCAATGGAGCGGGCCGCATCGACGAACGGCGCTTGCTCACTCATTTCCACAACTGAAAACACGTCATGACCTGGTCCGTTTATTACACGATTGACGCTGCCGCCGACTTCGCGGACAAACTGATCGAGCGTAGAAAAGCCCGCGCGCTTGATCATGAGCGGGCCGTAATAGCTGGTGAACCCTTCGGCAAACCATAACTCACCGCACATGTTGGCGCGCTCAAAATCAAACGGCTCCAGCGACTTCGGCCGAATTCGACGCACGTTCCAAGCATGGAAGAACTCATGCGAAACCGTACCTATGGCTTCATCACCGGACTCCTTCAAATCAAATGACCCGCTAATGGAAGTGGAATCACGGTGTTCCATGCCATCGCCAAATGCATAGGGCAGGTAATCCATCAGGAAGGTGTAGGTGCCGTTGTCGAATTTTGGGAACGCTCCAAAAATGCCTTCGCCTTCCAGCACAATCGCCTGCGCCTTTTTCGCGTAGCCCTTAACGATATCCGGCGAACCGCGCTGATGCATGGCCATGCGGAACGTTTGATTTCCCACCTGCCATTCCGCTACGGCATGAGCGCTCAATTCCACCGGGCTATCCATCAACCATTCCAGGTTGGGAGCCGACCAAGCACCGTTCGCTTCGGGCTTCAACTGTGTGGCCACTCGCCAACCGGAATTGGCGGGAATCTCAAACGTCAAAACCGACGGGACCTTTTCGAAACCATGCGCCCAGACCAAAGTGGCGGGCAAGTTTAGATGGGCGTGCGTCTCGTCAATGCCGGCATACGTGCCATCGGCATGGTCGCCGAATAGGGTGTAGTGAACAATCACGGCGGGGACATGTGCGCTCGCAGTTTCAGCAGAAACGTTCCAACTGTATGGATCGGGTCGAATGATTTTCAGCGGATGGCCAGCGGCATCTGTCGCTCGAAAGTCGTAAACGTTTTTGGCGAACTCATGCAGCGCGTAGCGGCCCGGTGACGAGCGGCTCATCATAACCTCAAGCAAAGGCTGAGAAACGCCGCGAAAGGTTGCGGTGATTTCCGCTTCGTGATGAACTGCGTTTGGGAAGCTCAAGCGGTACTCTACCGAAGGACCCGCGAAAAGAGGGGATACCGCTAACAACCAAAGGAGTTTCTTCATTTTTTAGAGTTCAATTTTCCCGTGATATTTCATGGCTGAAATCTTAAACTTAGCCTTCACATTCAGTTTGCCGAAATGGGTTGTGAAGAGAACCTCTTTTTGCTCCGGATCAATCGCAGTCTTGCGCGAGAAAAAGATCCGGACGACGCCGGTAGCCGGGTCGAGCTTCACATTTTCGGGCTGGAGATCAGGTCCGCTTTTCTGAGAGATCTTCGAGAACTGCATAAAGGCCTCTAGCAATTCTTCTGGGTTGCGCGCGTCAACCGAGTCATCGCTGGATGAAGTTGTTTCCGTTTTACCCACCGCGCGATAGCGCCCCGCTGGAACCAAGCCAGCCAAACTGATGACATACCACTGGTCTGGCGCGGGTGAATCCTTCTGCGCCTGGCGGATAGGCAGCGCGCTTTCCCAGCGGAGCATCACGGGAACCGAAGCCAAGTGGCCCATTCGGTTGCGCCCCACACCGCCGTCCCAAGCAGGTTTATTCGACCCCACACCCTTTTGGCCATTGTCGGGCGGGCCCGCCACTTCGGGCTCCTTGGCATCGTAAGGATCTTCCATGACCGCTACCGACTGCACAGACCAAGGCGAATTGGCCAAAAGCGCCTCAACGTCGTCTGGCGTCCAGCTTTCCACTGGCTTTTCCCACTTGGGCTGTGCTGCCCAGAGCGCTACAGCCGAAGCGACAGCAAAAAAAAGAATCTGGAAACGTTTTTGAGGACGCATGCATTAATGGATGCCCCATTTTTTCAAGGAGTTGCCAAAGAAGCGCAACATCTTGTCAGGAACTATCGTCATTCTATTATGCGCGTCCCATTAGTGTTGGCGACATTCTATGATTGGGCAAGCGTCTGAAATGACAAATTCACCCACCCTTCGCCTCCTTCTGGGACTGCTGATTACCTTGGCCGCCGTAGCCGGGTTCTCGTCGTATACCCTACTTCAGCTCGACCACTTGCGCAAGCTGCAAACCGATACGATCGATTTGAACCGCCACGATTCGCTGCTTTTGGTGCGCGTGCAGGGCGATATCAATACAATCGGGCTGAAGTTGCGAGACATGCGCGATCTGAGCATGATTAACGGCCCTGAGACGCAAGCCATTTCGGAGGCTAGGAATGATCTCGACCGCCTGCGCGTCGATCTTCAGGACGCGATCGAAGAAGAGGAAAAAGTTGATCCTCTTACCCGTAATTCGGATCAACACACGGAATTGATCAAAACGCTCAAAGAATTCTGGCGGAACTTTGACGATGTCTTTGCCTCGGCCAAACAAGGGCACGCGGGGATTGTGCGAGTTTTGGCATCGACGAATTTGTTTGGGCGTCAGGAGGCTTTGGCCACGCGGGTATCGCAATTGCTCGAGCGCAACAACGAAGCGGAGGAACGGGCCGACGAGAAAGTGGCGGTGATTTATGAGCGAGTGGGCCGCGACATCTACGCATTTCTAACCGCCACCATCTTGGCGATTCTGATCACCAGCCTCTACTTGATTTATTCCAACCGTGAGATTTTCGACCGGATCGAATCGCTCTCCCAGCAGCGAAGAATCCTTGCTGCCCGGTTGATTACTTTGCAGGAAGAAGTGCTGCGTTCCGTTTCGCGAGAATTACATGATGAATTTGGGCAGATCTTGACTGCGGTGGGCGCCATGCTTTCGCGCGCCGAACGCAAAGGCCTGCCGCCCGATTCGCCGTTTCGCACTGAATTGAGCGAAGTGCGTGAGATTGTGCATAACACTATCGAGAAAATGCGCAGCCTGTCACAGATGCTGCACCCGGCAGTGATTGACGACGATGGATTGGTGAAAGGCTTGGAGTGGTATGCCGATGTGTTTACAAAGCAGACCGGCATCGAAACGACGGTTTTGATTCATGGGCAGCCAGTGCGGATCACGGGTCAACCGGCGACGAACTGTTTCCGTATTGTGCAAGAAGCCTTAAACAACGCGGCGAAACATTCTGGCACCAAGACTGCCTTTATAGAGATGACATTTTCAGCCACCACGTTTACTCTGAGTATCAAAGATTTCGGCCGCGGCTTGCCACCGCACAAAAAGCCGGAGCAAAAAGGATTAGGGTTTATTGCCATGCGCGAACGCGCCGAATTGCTGGGTGGTACGTTGGACATCCATTCCGACATTGGGGAAGGCACTACGCTGACGCTGAACATCCCGCTTGACCAAACAAAACTCGCTGCAAAAACTGGAGAGGAACACAAACTAGCGGAGTCGATCATCGGCTCCCAAAGGTAGATTCGTATGAGTGAAGAGATTACGGTTTTATTGGTAGATGACCACAGCCTGGTTCGACGCGGCTTCCGGCGCATTTTGGAAGACGAAGAGGGCATGAAAGTCGTGGGCGAAGCCGCCAACGGCGTCGAGGCCATTCGCATGGCGCAGGAATTGAAGCCGAACGTCGTCGTCATGGATTTGTCCATGCCGGAACTGGACGGTGTCCAAGCCACCAAGGAAATTGCCAAGCATCTGCCCGAAACGAAAGTGTTGGTGCTGAGCATGCACGCCGAAGACAACTATGTACGCAATGCGTTGGACGCGGGCGCAAAAGGTTATCTACTGAAGTCGGCCATTGATGTGGACCTGGTAGGAGCAATCAAAGCCGTTGCCGATGGCCAGCGTTATATGGGTAGCGGGTTGAAGTATGTTGCTCACGAAGCGGATGATGAGTTGAACCGGCTGACGCCGCGCGAAAAGCAGGTGCTGCAGTTGATTGCGCAGGGCAAATCAAACAAGGATATTGCCGGGCTGCTGGATCTCAGCGTGAATACAGTTTCGGTACACCGCGCGAATCTGATGGAAAAGATGAATATCCACCGGACGGCAGAGTTGGTGTTGTTTGCGATCCGGAAGGGGTTGGTTGCGCCTCAGTAAAACTTACGAGTCTCTATCACTCACATGAGTGGGCGCTGCATGAAATCGCTCTCCTCCGCCCGCTCGCTTACGTTCATCTATGCCACCTAGCTGCTTCGCGATACCCGTCCTGCGATAAACGAGAAGTTGTAGAAGCATCAAAGCGGAAAAATAGGCGGCTGGAAAGCCTTTACAACCAGCCGCTGACCGCCTTACGGTAACAACGAATCGCCGGCCCAAAGTAACAAGCGAAAATGTAAGTATGCTGGCGTCACTTCTC
>Ga0182012_10008536_pt1 | contig 10122 bp, 8 predicted proteins | sample 612S2SmetaG_FD_120486 | JGI IMG/M metagenome (GOLD analysis project Ga0182012, IMG submission 120486) | Permafrost microbial communities from Stordalen Mire, Sweden - 612S2S metaG | ecosystem: Environmental > Terrestrial > Soil > Wetlands > Permafrost | place: Sweden: Stordalen | collected... | reverse complement strand
GAGGGCACCTGGCGGGACGAGGAGCGCGAACAAACGGGGGTGCGCGGGGGCAGGGGCGGGGGTTGGGGTGGCGCCCGGGGCGGGGGCTGGGTTGGGGGCTCGGGCTGGGGTTGGGGTCACGGGCCGGCGAGGTTAGTCGGGGACGGTGAGGAACCGCCGGGGAGGCGACGAACCGGGTGCGACCGGTGTGACCCGTGATCCACGCAACGAAGGGCAGCGAGTGACTAACCTGCCCCGCCTGTGGGATCCGTACGAACAACGGGACGCGTCACCGGGCCGATAGTTGGTGGCCACCACGGCTGGCCCTTCGCCGCCGCCGGTCCTGGGCGTCTTCCCGAAGGCTACGTGGAGGAGGAGTACTTCATCGAAGGCGATGCGGTTCCCTACGCCCTCGCCCGAGGCAGCGAGTACACGCGCGACGGGCGGTGGGAGGTAGCGGAACGTGAACCGAGCCCGTTCCGCACTCGCTTCATGGTGCGCCGCCCGATCGATCCGGCACGCTTCAGCGGCACGGTGGTGGTGAATTGGAACAACGTCTCGCTCGGTTTCGAATTCCCCGGACGACTGCGCGACGAGGAAAGTGAAGTGATCCGATCAGGGAGCGCCTGGGTAGGTGCTTCCGTGCAGCGCGTCGGGCTCAATGGCCTTCCGACGGCGGAGGAACGTGGTCTCATCGGTTGGGATCCGGAGCGCTACGGCGCCCTGTCCATCATCGACGACGATGCGTCGTTCGACATCTTCACCCAGATCGCCGACGTGGTCGGGCCCGACCGCCCGGGTGCCGGCACGACGATCGACCCGATGGGCGGCTTGGCGGTGGAGCGGTTGCTCGCCACCGGCGAATCACAGTCAGCCTGCCGCTTGGCGACGTATTACAACGCTGTTCAACCCGTCACGGGACGCTTCGACGGCTTTCTCATCATCATTTACGCCGGCTGCGGCACCCGGATCGAGGCCGCCGCCCCGGGGCCAGGCCTCGATGCCATACCGGAGGAACTTCGGTCGGTCATCAACATCTTGCCGTTCGGCTCCCACCTCTTGCGCTCGGATCTGTCGACGCCGGTGTTGGTTCTCAACTCCGAGACCGAGGTGCTGTGGTACCGGTCGGTGCGCCAGCCGGACACCTCTACCCACCGCCTATGGGAGGTCGCGGGCACGGCACACCTCGATGGCGGATTCGGGGACGGGCTCAAGGATGAATGGAAGAGGGATTTTGGCGAGGTGGTGACGCAGCCGATCATCGAGACCGGCACCAGCCTCCCCAATACGCTGCCGTTCGATCCTGCGGCCAACGCCGCCCTCCGTCACCTCTGGTCGTGGATGCGAGGCGGCCCCCCTCCGCCGGAGCAAGACCGCGTGGAGGTTTCGGGAAGGCCGCCGGCACTGGTGCGCGACGAGTTCGGCAACGCGGTGGGCGGAATCCGGTTGCCCGATTTCGCCGTGCCGACGGCGACGCATGTCGGAGAGAGCATCGGGGCCGTGGTGGACCTTGCGGGATCGAGCATCCCTTTCACGCCGGAGCGGCTCCGTGAGCTCTACCCCGACCATGACGCGTACGTCGAACGGTACAACCGTGCCGTGGACGAGGGCTTGGCGAAGGGGTTCCTGCTCTTGGAGGATGCGCAGCGGCTGCGGGCGCGGGCGGCGGCAGCCGCTGTTCCCTCCTAGGCGGGCTGCGTTGCTGCGTGGTTGGCAGTCACCAGTCCGTTGGCAGGGACGCAAGGGCGTCAGTGCGCGATACGTGCCGGCCACTCGGCCCTTCTGCGCCCCGGCGGTGTCCTAGCAAGCGGAGTCGGGGTGGCACGAGGTTGCGATGTGTCACCAAGATGATGCTTGCAACAACACCGACGTAGAGGGCGTCGATCAGATCACGCAATGAGGGCGCTCGCCCGCCGAACGACCCGAACACGCCGGGCCCGACGATGGCAAAGATCAGATAGGCCGCCAGCACCCCTGTGACCAGGAGAACGAGAACGGCCAGAAAGCCAACTCCTGAGACGTAGCTCTGACCGACCCGCAGGATGGGGCTCGTCGGCTCGGTCACGGCGCGGACGAGAGCGAGCCCCCGACGAAGGTGGACAGTGAAGAGGATCAGGCTCAGCACGGTGATGAGGCCCCCCAGCGTCGCGGTGCGAGCGACCGAATCCACGATGTAGTGGGGGCCCTCTCCGGGAAGCGTCTGATGAGGGCCGCTCAGTTGCACCAGGGCGGAGACAACGATGGTGGAACCGATGACCGAGCTCACGAGGGTCACGAAGGACACGGCGAAAAGATAGACAGATTGCGGTCGGCGACCGGTCGGATCGGGATCGGAGCGGTTCGCAACGATGACGATCATGACGAGCCCGACGAGGGCCAGCACGGCGAGCACGCCCAGCACTTCCGCCAGCGTGGTGAAGATCGAGGGCCCATTCTGGATCACCGTCACCGCGCCGCCGTTACTCCCGAAGCTGGTATTCGTGCTGATGCCGCCGCTTTGCAGCACTACCGTGCTTGGAGTTTGCGTGGCGAAAACGATGGTACTCATAGCGTTGCGGTCCGATCCCCTGTGCGCTACCGAGACAAGGTTCCCATCATCGCCGAGGCCGAACTCCTTTATCTAGGGCATTTGGTCCTGTTTGCACGTGACCGCTCGGTGTGCCCGTCCCGGGCTGTGCTCGGTGTGCCCGTCCCGGGCTGTGCCACGGGAGCTCTCGCCGCATCGGCATTGCAGTTCTAGACTGGACGGACGCCCGTACATCCGAGGAGGACGACATGGCCGAGACTCCATTTCCCCGCACCGTTGACGGCGACCCCGCAGCCGAGCGCCTGCACCGGCAGCGTCAGTTGGTCGCAGCCTTCCACCTGTTCTCCAAATTCGGCTTCGACGAGGGAGTGGCCGGGCACATCACCGCCCGCGACCCTGAGCGGACGGACCACTTCTGGGTCAACCCGTTCGGCATCTCGTTCGGGGTGCTGCGGGTGTCCGACCTGATTCTGGTCAACGACCGCGGGGAGATCGTGGAGGGTGACGGCCTCCTCAACACCGCGGCCTTCGCCATCCACTCCCAGGTGCACGCGGCCCGCCCCGACGTCATGGCCGCGGCCCACTCCCATTCGTTGCACGGCAAGGCCTGGTCCTCGCTCGGGCGGCTCCTCGATCCGATCACCCAGGACTCGTGCGCCTTCTACGAGGACCATGGGCTCTACGACGATTTCACCGGTGTGGTGCTCGACGTCAACGAGGGCAAACGCATCGCCTACGCGCTGGGCGGCCACAAGGCCGTGATACTCCGCAACCACGGGCTGCTCACCGTGGGCCATTCGGTCGAGGAGGCGGCCTGGTGGTTCATCACCATGGAGCGTTCCTGCCAGGCCCAACTGCTGGCCGAGGCGGCTGGAACGCCCATCCCCATCGCACCCGAAGCGGCCCGCGTGACACGCGAGCAGGTCGGCTCGCACGAGGGCGGATGGTTCAGCTTCCAGCCGCTGCTCCAGAAGCTTCTCAGGTCGGAGCCCGACCTGTTCGACTGACGGCGACGCCGAAGCGGCCGCTGACGACGTCGCTGATCGTTCTCGCTCAGGCCGGGTTCATGTGCACGGGCAGGTGCTTCAGACCACCGACGAAGTTGGACCTGACGCGCGACGGCTCGCCGGTCAACTCGATGGAAGTGAAGCGCCGTGTGATTTCCTCGAATTCCACTTTGAGGGTGAGCCGGGCGAGGTGGACGCCGAGGCAGTAGTGCTCGCCATAGGCGAAACCGAGATGGCGGTTGTTCGTGCGACGGATGTCGTAGCGGAACGGGTGGTCGAACTGATCCTCGTCCCGGTTGCACGACGGTGACCACATGGCCACCCGGTCCCCCTCGCGCAGCTTCATGCCGCCGAGCTCGGTGTCCGCGGTGACCGTGCGCGCCTCCGAGGTGATGGGGCTGGCCCAGCGCACGAACTCGTCGACCGCCGTCGACAGCAGCGACGGATCCTCCCGGAGGTCTTGCCATTGGTCCGGGTGCGCGATGAGAGGGAGAACGGCACCAGCCGAGGCGGCGGCCCGGGTCGTGTCGAGCCCGCCGGCCAGCAGCAGAGCAGCTTCGGACACCACCTGTTGCCACTGCACCGGTTCCCCCAGCACCTGGCCCGCCAACAGCTGGCTGAGCAGATCCTCGCCGGGATGGTCGCGCCGCTGCTCGACCAGCTGTGAAAAGTAGGTGAACAGCTCGATTCCGGCTGCCATCTGCGCCTCCTGGGCGGATTGGCCATGGGTGAACTCGGGGTCGGTGCCGGTGATCGTGATGTGCTCCAGCTCGGCCAGACGGTCCCAGTCCTCCTCGGGCACACCCATCAGCGCGAAAGCGATCGCGGCCGGGATGCGGTGGGCGACATCAGTCACGAAGTCGATATCGCGGGTATCGGACACGTCATCCAGGCACGAGGTCGTATAGCGGCGCAGCTGGTCCTCCAGACGGGCGACCGCCCGCGGAGTGAAGTTGTGCGAGATCGTCTTGCGCAGCGGCTGGTGCCGGGGCGGGTCGGTGTGGATCATCGGTTTGTTCCGCTCGATGGGGTTGAGCCCGAGCTCGGCGACGGCCAGCGCTTCGGTGGTTCGCAGCACTATGCCGTGCCGCTCCGAGCTGAACAGCATCGGGTTGGTGTGGACCGCCTTGCAGTCCTCGTAGCGAGTGAGGGACCAGAACGGCTCGCCCCCGGGCCGGTCGTGGAACCAGACCGGCGCTTCACGGCGCAGCAGTGTCCACACCGCGTGAGGGTCGCCCTCGCTGAACAGGTCGAGATCCCAAAAGTCGATGTCGTCGAGCGTCTGCGGTTGGAGCACCACAGCTCCCCTCTCGGGCTAAGCCTTCGCGGCTTCGAGGCCAGCTGCGAGCTGCTCGACGGTGGCGATGTACTCCTCGATCAACCGGTACATGACGTCCCGGACCGGTTCTATCTTCTTGATGCTGCCGACGATCTGACCGATCGGGGTGACGAACAGCTCCGGCCGGCTGCGCGCCAGCCGGGCGTTGGCGTCGGCGGTGAGGATGTTCTGCAGCGGCATTCCGAGCGGTCCCGGCCCCTCCGGATCCTCCCAGGCATCGGTCCAGGCCGACCTGAGCATCCGCGCCGGCTTGCCGGTGTAGCACCTCGAGCGCACGGTGTCCGATGAGGTGGCCGTCAGGTAGCGCTCCAGCTGTTCCGGAGAGGAGCTGCTCTCGGCGGTGCCGAGCCACAGCGAGCCGGTCCACACCCCCTGCGCCCCGAGTGCCATGGCGGCTGCGATCTGCCGGCCCGTTCCGATGCCGCCCGCGGCCAGGACGGGCACAGGGGCCACGGCGTCGACCACTTCGGGCACGAGGACCATGGTGGCCACCTCGCCCGTGTGGCCGCCTGCCTCGTAGCCCTGAGCCACGATGATGTCGACCCCGTTGTTGACGTGGCGCTGCGCGTGCTGAGCCTTACCGGCCAGTGCCGCCACCTTGATCCCCTGCTCGTGCGCCCGGTCGATGACGTCTTTGGGCGGTGAGCCGAGCGCATTGACGATCAGCTTGATCGGATGGGAGAACGCCACCTCGACGTGGGAGCGGGCCACGTCTTCGGCCCAACCGATGACCCCGTGGTGGCCCTCGCCGTCAGGCATGGGCGGAACGTCGAAACGCTCCATCAGTTCCTGCACGAACTCCTTGTGCTGCTCGGGGATCATGCCCTGGATCTGATTGATCAGATCCTCGGGGGACGACCCGTGGACATCCACGGACTTCTGCGGCATGACGGTGTCAACACCGTACGGCTTTCCGTCGACGTGTTCGTCCATCCACTGGCACTCGATCTCGAGCTGTTCGGCGCTGAAGCCCACCGCACCGAGCACCCCCAGCCCACCGGCTTTGGAGACCGCAGCCGCCACGTCGCGGCAATGGGTGAAGGCGAAGATCGGATACTCGATCTCGAACAGGTCGCAGAGCTGTGTTCGCATGACAGCGTCCCCTTACGTGGGTGTTTTCGGAGGATTCGTATTTTTGGAGGATCGTTCTCTGATCCGCTGCGGTGATGAAACCACCGCCGTGTCGCGTTCGCAAGCGGGGGATCAGACCGAGGCGGGCACCTTTATCCCCAGTAGATCGATCATGTTGCCTCCCATGATCTTCCTTATGTCCTCGTCGGGCAGCCCGGTCAACTCGTCGACGTACGAGATGGGGTTGGACATCCCTTCCACGTGCGGGTAGTCAGACCCGAAGATCACGTGGTCGGCCCCGAGCAACTCCACCAGTGTGCGGGGATCCTCCTCGTGGAACGGGTGGCTCCAGAAGTGCCGCTTGTACGTGTCGGAAGGCTTCTCGGCGAAGGCCTGGGGCATCGTCCGGTAGGTGTGGTCCAGATTGTGCAGGAGCCCGGGCACCCAGCCCGCCCCGTTCTCGATGAGCGCGATGCGCAGCTTCGGGTGGCGCGCCAGCGTGCCGTGGGCGATGAGCGAGGTCACGGCGTCTTGAATGTCGCGGAAGCTGTGCTGCAACGTGGCCGAGAACGGCTGCGGCTGGGCGAACGCCTGTGCCTCCCCCACCTTGCCCTCCCACTCGTTGAAATAGCGCTCGTAGCCCGAGTCCGAGGCGTGGATCACCACCAGGATCCCCGCCTCTTCGACCTTGGACCAGTAGGGGTCGAACTCCGGGAGTGCGAACGAGCGGGGGCCCTGGAAACCCCAGGCCGGCGCCGGGCGCATGAGGATGACCCTGGCACCGTTCTCGAGCACGAAGTCCAGCTCCCTGAGCGCATTGTCGAGCAAGCCGGGCGTGATGATCGGCGTGGAGAAGATCCGACCCTTGTACGCGAACGGCCACTCCTCGATCAGCCATCGGTTGAGGGCGTGGATGGCGGCGGCGCACAGCTCAGGGTCGTCGCGCATCCGCTCCTCGATGAGGCTGGCCAGCGTGGGGAGCATGAGTGCGAAGTCGATCCCCTGCTCGTCGAGCAGCTCGAGGCGGTGTGCCGCGTCGCGGAAGGCGGGTGGGCAGTCGATGCCGCGCCCGATGATCTCGCGGTAGGACTTGCCCTCGGGATTCCCGATGCGGAAGTACTCCTCTTGGGCCCCGGGGCGCCCGACCCGCTCGAAGGTGGGGTTCGGGATGTAGTTGCTGATCTGGCCGCGTACCACGATCTTGGTCCGGCCGTGCACGTCGACGTAGTCGATGGCTCCCTCGTACTCGGGCGGGAGGAACTTGGTCAGCGCATCGGTGGTCTCGTAGAGGTGGTTGTCGGCGTCGAAGACCGGATAGCCGAGCGAGTTCGATGTTCGTGCCATGGCACTTCCCCTTTGTCGTGAGGCTCTTTTTTGAGGCCCTTTTGGTGTCGCTCCGTTGTGTGGTACCCACACTACAGTTGTGTGGTACCCACACTACAAGAACCGACGGCGCGGCTGCAGCACGACGTTGTTCAGCGGGGCCCCCGCCCGTCCATAGGCTCTGGTCCATGACGGTTCGCGTGCTGGTGGTGGGGGGCGGGGTCATCGGCCTCTCGTGCGCCTGGCGGCTTGCCGAGGCCGGCAACAAGGTGACGGTCGTCGCCCCCGAGCCCGGACGAGACGGCGCCTCTTGGGTAGCGGCCGGCATGCTGGCCCCGGTCACCGAGGTCCAGTTCGGGGAGGCCCCGCTCACCGAGCTCCTGCGGGAGGGGGCGGCCGCATGGAAGGAATTCGCCATGTCGCTCGAGAGGGCGTCGGGGCGTGAGGTCGGGTACGACCAGTCCGGCATGCTCATCGTAGGCCTCGATGCGTCCGACAGGGCGGCCCTGGACCAACTCTTGGACTACCAGCTGTCGCTGGGCTGTACGGCACACCGCCGCACCGCGTCCGAGTGCCGTGCCCTCGTGCCGGCGCTGACGCCGGCGGTGCGCGGAGGGATCGAGGCGCCGGGCGATAACCACGTGGACAACCGCGCCCTGCTGGGTGCGCTGTTGTCGGCCTGCGGCGCCAAGGGGGTGCACGTGGTTGCCCAGCGGGTGGAATCTGTCTGCCCTGGTGCAGGCGGCCCCGAGGTCGTCCTCTCCGACGGGAGCCGCCTCGGTACCGACTACCTCGTCGTGGCGGCCGGCACGGGAACCGCCCACATCCGGGGTCTCGAAGAAGCGGGGCTCCCTGAGATCCGGCCGGTCAAGGGCCATATCTTGCGGCTGGGCCCGGCGGTGGGGGCAGTGGCCGGCGCGTCCCGCGGGGCCGGTGCGGTTGGCCCACCCCTGATCCCCCGCACGGTGCGCGCGCTCGTGCACGGACGCCCCATCTATCTCGTCCCGCGTCCGGACAGGACGCTGGTCGTCGGGGCCACGATGGAAGAGCGCGGCACGGATGTCACGGTCCGGGCCGGTGCAGTTCACGAGCTGCTCAGCGATGCCCGCGCCATCGTCCCGGGAGTCGACGAGCTCGAGCTGCTCGAGGCCCAGGCAGGCCTACGCCCGGCCACGCCCGACAACACGCCGGTGGTCGGGTGGACGGACCTGCCCGGGGTAGCGGTGGCGAGCGGCCACTTCCGCAACGGCATGCTCCTGGCTCCTTGGACGGCGGCCACCGTGGTCGAGATGGTGGCCGGGGCCGTGGCCACTGGGGCCGTGGCCAGGTGCGGGGCCGCGGACCCATCCGGTGCGGCCAGGGGCCCCAGGGGCGGTGGCGACGCGTGAAAGAGATGGTCGTGACCGTGAACGGCGACGCCATGAGCGTGCCCGAAGGGAGCTCGATCCTCGATGTCGTGGCCCGGATCATGGACGGTAGCGAGCCCAGGGGCGTGGCGGTCGCGGTCGATCGCTGCGTCATCCCCCGCTCACAGTGGTGCTCCACTCCGGCTCGGCCGGGGTCGCCCATCGAGATCGTCACGGCAGCGGCCGGCGGGTAGGTGACTAATCTTTCAGGATGTTCGAAGATCCTCGGGACCACACCACGGCATTCGTCCTGGCAGGTGGGGGGACCAAGGGGTCCTTCGAGGTAGGTGCCCTGCAGTACCTGATCGGGACCGAGCGCATCATCCCCGACATCATCACGGCCACCTCGGCCGGTGCGATAGGTGCCGTCGTACTGGCTCAGGCCCGGACCCTTCCCGAATTCGCCCATCGGGTACAGCAGATGGAGGACGACATTCTGGCCATGACCCGCACCGGGTACGTGTTCGGGGAGCAGGCTTGGTTGCGGGCGCTGCGAGGAACGTCGTTGGGTACGGAGATCCTGCAAGCCCTGACCGAGGGGACCCGGCCTCCCCCGCCCTCCGGTGTGGGTCTCGCCCGTACGGCAGGGAGCGACCGGGGTCACGAGCGGGCGACGCCGACGCTGGCGGGTCGTGCGCCGACGACAGAACCCGCGCAGCTCAGCAGCCGGGCCCAGCGCCGGGCCGATCGCAGGTCCCGCCGTCGTGGTCGGCGCAGGGTGGTCCGGCTGGTGGCCGGCGCCGCGCTGCGTCTCCCCCGGGCCCGGCGCAGACTCCAGACGAGCGGGAGCGCGGTCATGAACCTGCAACCGCTGGCTGACGCCATGCGGCGCGGCGGCCCCAGTGGCATCCATGCGGTCGACCCTGCGCTGATCGATCGACCCGGACTGCAACTGCGCCTGGCCGTCACCGCCCTGCGGGCCGGCGTGCTGCGCTACATCACCGAGAGTGGGACCATCGTCGAAGAAGATGCCACGACGCCAGTGGCCGGCCCGGCGGCAGGACCGGTGGATATTCTCGAAGGGGCCCTTGCTTCGGCCAGCGTCCCGTTCGTCTTCCCACCGCGTCGCCTCGCTGACGACGACTACGTCGACGGCGGGGTGCTGCAGAACGTTCCCGTGAAGGCGGCAGTGCACCTTGGCGCGTCGAGGATCATCGCGGTCCTCGCCATCCCGTTGCGCATCCACCGGGAGGAGCACGATTTCGCCAATGAGCAGGCAGCGAATATCGGGCTACGCGCACTTGGCGCCATTTCGCTCGCCGAGCGCCAGCGCGAGAACCTTGCCATTCCGCTCCCTAGCGAGGCCAGCCTGGCCACTATCGACCCCGTCGTCGATGTCGTCGGGTTTTTCGAAGCCGAGGTCGGGCTCCTTCGTATCAACCGTGACTACGGCTGGTTGCGCGCCGCCGACGTTCTCTCCCCGGGCGATCCCACATTGCGAGAAGAGATCGCGGCACAGACCCACCAGAT
>Ga0182012_10008535_pt1 | contig 10122 bp, 10 predicted proteins | sample 612S2SmetaG_FD_120486 | JGI IMG/M metagenome (GOLD analysis project Ga0182012, IMG submission 120486) | Permafrost microbial communities from Stordalen Mire, Sweden - 612S2S metaG | ecosystem: Environmental > Terrestrial > Soil > Wetlands > Permafrost | place: Sweden: Stordalen | collected... | reverse complement strand
TGCCCACCTTCATTCCCGCGAACAATGTCGGCAAAGCGTTCGGCAAGCGTATTTTCCAAAGTACCGCGATCGGCCGCGCCCTGCTGACATAGGCCATCGCCAGAATGTCAGGATCGACCGACCGCAAACCCAGCACCATGTCCACCACGATCGAGAAGATCGCCAGCATGACAGCGATGGCGATTTTCGGCTCCACGCCGGTGCCCATCCAGATCACGAACAGCGGCGCCAACGCCACCTTCGGCAGGCTGTTGAGCGCCACCAGCAATGTATAAATCACTCGCTCCAGCAAGCGCGAATAGACGATCCCGATTGCCATGCCGACGCCGAGCACGACCGCCAACGCGAAGCCGGCCAATGTGGTGATCAGCGTGTCGCCGGACTGGCGCAAATAAAACCAAGGCGCCGACGCGATCTCCGCGATGATGCGCGACGGCGCGGGCACCAGGATCGGCGGCACATGCAACAGGCGCACCAGCGCTTCCCACAGCAGCACCATCCCCACCAGCACCAGCACGGTGCCGTGCATCCCGGTCGACCAGGCCTGCGTGGCGCCCTCGTTCAGGCGCGCGCGACGCCGAGTTCCTCGAACACGCCGCGCAGATGCGTCAGGTACTTCGCGAATTCCGGCGTGCCCTGCACCGACAACGGTCGCGGCCTCGGTAATTCCACCTTCACCACTTCCCTCACCCGTCCTGGGCCTGGCGTCATCACCACCACCCGATCCGACAGAAAGATCGCCTCCGGAATGGAGTGGGTCACGAACAAAACGGTACGTCGGGCTGTCTGCCATATGCGCGTAAGCTCCACGTTCAGGTCGTCGCGGGTCATTGCATCAAGCGCGCCAAACGGCTCATCCATCAGCAGCAATTGAGGCTCGGTCAGCAAGGCGCGACAGATCGCGGCGCGTTGGCGCATGCCGCCCGAAAGCTCCCACGGATGGTGGTCGATGAATCCGCCGAGACCGAAACGTTCCAGCAGCGCGATGGCCCGCGGCTTCTGCTCACGCCGGTCGAGCCCCTGGAATTCCGCCATGATCAGCACGTTGTCCAGCACGGTACGCCAGTCCAGCAGCAAATCGCGCTGGAACACCATGCCGAGGCCGGGCGGCGGTCCATCGACGATCTCGCCGCGCACACGCACTTCGCCGCCGCTGAGATCTTCAAGCCCCGCCACGCATTTCAGCAACGTGCTCTTGCCGCAGCCGGACGGTCCCAGAAGCGAAACGAATTCGCCGTCCTCGACGCTGAGGTTGACGTCGCGCAGGGCGACCACCTCGCCTCGCTTCGAGGGATAGACTTTGCCGCCGCCGCGAATTTCGACGCAGGCGGTCAAGCGATCAACTCATTGGTGTAAAAATCGGCGGCCTTGAGACCGGGTTTAACGACGCCGGCGGCGAGTTGCGTGGCGATTCCGGCGTCCCAGTCCGCCTCGGCCTGCCAGCCGATCGGTTTGCCCATCGTGGCGGGCGTGTCGAACGTGGTGAGGGAAAGCCGCAGTTGCTCGCGCAGGATTTCGGGATCGAGGCGGGCGTCGGGCCGTTGCTTCACGATCGCGGCGACGCCGTCGTCCAGATGGCCATCCTTGAACCATTGCCACGTGCGTTGCTGCACCTGAACCATGCGGCGCAGCGCGTCGCTTTTCGATTTCAACACCGCGTCGGTCGCCACCAGACCGTAGCTCGGCAGATGGATGTCGCCGTCGCTGGCCATCAACGCTTTCGCCGGGCGCGCCTTCTGGGCCACCGGCAACGCGCTGCCCAGGATCGACATCAATCCGTCGGCGCGGCCGGCGGTGAAAGTGCCGAATAACGCCGCCGGATCGACCATCATGATGGTCGTGGTTTCCCGGCTCATCCCACCGGACTTCAACCACAAATCGATGAACGGAGCCCACGGACTGGCGGCGAAGCAGACGATGCTCTTGCCGCGGAAGTCTTGCGCTTTGTTCAGGCCGCTATCCTTCCCGACGACCACAACAAGGTCGGTGGCGCGGCCGAACCCGGCGAAAGATTTCAGCGTCGCCCCGTTACCCGCCGCCTGGGAAATCAGTCCAACCTGGATTTGTCCGACATCGAACTGACCGGCGTTGACCAGTTGCAACGTGTTGGCGGAACCTCGGCCGTCCTGGACATCGACTTCGAGACCAGCGTCCTTGAACCAGCCGTTGACGTTGGCCAGGTGCATCGCCGCGTGCAAACCCCAGGGCAGGAAGTCGAGTTTGACAGTCAACGCGTCGGCGGCACGAGCGATGTGGGGAAGCGCGAGCGACGCCGCGCCGGTCAGCACGAGACGGCGAGAGGTTTTTATCACGGCACGGTCAAGCGTCACGCTGCCCTCCTTCAAATAGAGCTGCGATCTGGCGTTTCCGCGCCGTCGCGGTTCTGAGCGATCGCTTGTCCGGCACCTGTAGCGAAGTCCGTCACGCGGGTTGGTGTCAATAGGGCTGTCGCGGCCCTCGATAACGCAGCGCATCGACCAGCAACGCGAACGCCGGCGTCGGCTGGCGGCGGCTGGGGTAGTAAAGGTGATAGCCCGAATAGGGCGGACACCAATCCGCGAGCACCCGGATCAGCCGCCCATCGGCCAGGTGCGATCGCACCGCGTCCTCGGGCACATAGGCCAGGCCAAATCCCGCCAACGCGGCATCCAGCATCGGCGCGGTCCCGTTGAACACAAGCTGTCCTTCAACCCTAACCCTCAATTCGCGGCCATCCTTCTCAAATTCCCAGGCGTAGAGCCCTCCGTGGGTCGGCAGGCGCAAATTGACGCAACGATGCTCGGTGAGGTCCCGCGGCGTCTCCGGCCGTGGCCGTTTGGCGAAGTAGTCCGGCGCGCCAACAACCGCGGAACGCATATCGGGCCCGATGCGAACCGCGATCATGTCCTTCGCCACCATCTCTCCGGTGCGAATTCCCGCGTCGAATCGCTCGGCGGCGATGTCGGTCAGGCCGTAGTCGATGACGATCTCCACCTTGATGTCCGGATAGTCCGGCAGCAATTTCTCAAGAGCAGGCCACAGCACCGCCTGAATCGCATGGTCGTGGGCCGTGATGCGGACAGTGCCGGACGGCGTGTCGCGCAGCGCGCCCAGGGCCGTCAGCTCCGCCGCGATTTCGTCCAGCCGCGGCCCAGTGGCGAGCAACAGACGCTCCCCCGCTTCGGTCGGCGCGACGCTGCGGGTGGTTCGGGTCAGCAGCCGGAGGCCGAGTCGCGCTTCAAGCCCGCGAACGGTCTGGCTGAGCGCGGATTGCGAGACACCCAGCCGCGCGGCGGCGCGGGTAAAGCTGCGTTCCTGGGCCACGGCGAGGAACGCCGCGATGGCGTTGAGGTCGGTATTCGGCATTCAGAAGCCCAGCTTATAAGTCCATGCGGACTTTAGCTCTTATTCCCTGGGAAGCGCACCCCACATCAAGGGCGGGAGCACGGACAACGCGTTCCGTGCACAGGTCATGACATAAGGAGATCATCATGGAAATCAAACGAAATGGCTCGCAGCCTTCAGGCAAGGGCCCAGCTGACTATTTCACCGGCACGGTGCGCGTCGATCCGCTGTTCAGCGCCCCTGATCCGGCCCGCGTGCGCGGCGCCAGCGTCACCTTCGAGCCTGGCGCCCGCACCGCCTGGCACACCCATCCACTGGGCCAGACCCTGATCGTCACCGCGGGCCTCGGCCGGGTGCAGCGCGAGGGCGGACCGATTGAAGAAATCCGGCCCGGCGACGTGGTCTGGTTCTCCCCCGGCGAAAAGCACTGGCACGGCGCCTCACCGGCCACGGCGATGACCCATATCGCGCTTCAGGAAGCGCTGGACGGCAAGGTCGTCGATTGGATGGAACAGGTCACCGACGCGCAATACCAGGCCTGAATCGGGAGATGAGTCTCTGTCCGGAATGACCCCGAGTGGCGAACGTTATCCGCCATTTCCGCAGGCGATGGTCGATCGCTGATCGTTTCACGAACCGAAAGGACCTGACATGACTGAAAATATCTCCAACAAAGTTGTCGTTATCACCGGCGCCAGCAGCGGATTGGGCGAGGCGACCGCCCGGTTGCTGTCGGCGCGAGGCGCGCGCGTCGTACTGGGCGCGCGGCGCGAAGATCGCATCCTTAATCTGGCGCGCGAGTTGACCGGCGGCGGCGGCAAGGCCATCGCCGTGACAACCGACGTCACCGATCGAACGCAAGTCAAGAACCTGGTGGACTCGGCGGTGCGGGAATTTGGCCGCGTCGATGTGATGATCAACAATGCCGGGTTGATGCCGCAGGCATTGCTCGAACGCCTTCAGGTCGATGAGTGGGACCGGATGATCGATGTGAATATCAAGGGCGTGCTGTATGGCATCGCGGCGGCGCTGCCGCGGTTTCAACAGCAAAAGTCGGGACATTTCGTCAATGTGTCATCCGTGGCCGGTCATAAGGTCGGACCTGGCACCGCTGTCTACTCGGCAACGAAACACGCCGTGCTCGCGCTGTCCGAGGGACTGCGCCAGGAAGTGAAGCCTTACAACATCCGCACGACGGTCATCTCGCCGGGCGCGGTGGCCACGGAACTGCCGGACAGCGTGACCGATGCGGACGCCGCCGCCCGGGTGCGCAAGTTCTACGCCGATGCCGCGATCCCCGCCGATTCGTTCGCGCGCGCGGTCTCCTTCGCCATCAGCCAGCCCGACGATGTGGATATCAATGAGATCGTGTTCCGCCCCACACGGCAGGAGTACTGAACATGCCGCACGTGATCGTCAAGTTGCAATCCGGTCGATCCGAGCAACAGAAAGCGAAGATCGCGGAAGACGTGACGCGGGCCATCATGGCCAGCGCCGGTTGCTCGGAGGAAGCCGTCTCGGTCGCGATTGAGGACGTCGCGCCGAGCGACTGGACCGAGACGGTCTACAAGCCCGACATCATGGGCAAGGCCGATACGCTTTACAAAAAGCCCGGATACGACCCGCTCTGACGGCGGGTTTACTCCGCCGCCGCCAGGCGCTTGCGGGACGGGTACAGCGCGCGCACCCGGTCCTGCGTGTACAGGTCGGTCCAGTTGGCCCAGGCGCGATCGGTGACCTGACGGGGATCGTAGCCACGCTCGGGGATCTGCATGCGCTTGCCGCCGATATGCACGTGGCGGATGCGGGTCTTATCTTGCAGGATCGCAATATTCTCCAAGGGCGAGCCGTCCACCGCGATGAAATCGGCCAGACGTCCGCTCTCCAGCACGCCGACCTGGCCGCCCTTCGCCATGAAGCGCGCGGTGACCGATGTCGCGCAACGCAAAGCCTCCGCCGGCGTAAATCCCAGATCGCGCACGAAAATCTCCAGTTCCATCGCGTGCCATTCGCCGTATGGCGTGACGGCGAAACCGGAATCGGTGCCGGTCATCATCGGAATTCCGGCCTCGCGCGCTTTATGCATGTTCTCGCAGGCGATGGCGTATTCGCGCGCCACGTCGGAGATGCGGCCTTTGATCGCGGCGGGTTCGTGCGCCTGTGTGAAGTCGATGATGTTGCGCGGGAACGTCATGGTCGGGCCGATCGCACAACCCGACTTCAACATCTCATCGATGCATTCGTCGTCCAGATACGTCGCGTGGAAAATCAGATCGACGCCGGCACGAGCGGAATACAGCGTCGCCTCGCGGCCGCGCGCGTGTACCACGACGCGCTTGCCCAAACGATGCGCTTCCGTCACCATCGTGCTGCATTCGTCCTGGTTAAACGCGGCGACCAGAGTACCGTCTTCGCGCGTTTGCACGCCGTCCATCGCGAGCTTGATGCAATCGACACCATTCTTGACCTGGACACGGATTTCCTCGATCGCCTCGTCCTTGTTGGTGATCAAACGGCCGATCGAGGTGTCGGGGACGCCGATCCAGGTCGGATACCAATCGGTCAGTCCCTGGCGGGAGGTCAGATAGCGGCCGGCGGCGGTGACGCGCGGGCCCTCGAACAGGCCGAAATTGATCGCGTTGCGCACCGACAGGCTGATCTGCCCGGCGTCGCCCGGGGCGCAAATGGACGTGTACCCGGCGGCGACCACTTTCTGTGCGAAGAACAACGCCCGCAGCGCGCGGAATTCCATCGGCTGATAAAGGTCGATGTCCTCCTCGCTTTTGGCGTTGCCGTAAGCGAGATGCGTGTGCACGTCGAGCAATCCGGGCATCACGAACAGGTTGGAATAGTCCAGCACCGTGTCATGCACGGCGACGGGCGGCGCGTTGACTGTGTCGATGACGAAAGCGATTTTTCCGTCATCGCCGAAGCCAAGCGTGACGTCGCTTTTCGGTGCGGTCTCGTCGCCGGCGAACAGGGTGCCGCATCTCACATGCGTGGTCATGGTCCGTCTCCCGGAGTTATTTGAAGCCTTGCACATCGTAGGCCGGAACGGCGGCGGCGCGAAGTTCCCGCGGCGCGGCACCCGGTTCGAAATGCGGGATCGCGTCCAGCAGAGCCCGCGTGTAGTCGTCGCGCGGATGCTCGAACACCGCGCGCGCCGGACCGGCTTCGACGACGCGGCCCTGGCGCAGTACAACGATGTCATCGCACAGCATGCGCACGACATTCAGGTCGTGGCTGACGAACAGCAACGCGATATCGTTCTCGCGCCGCAGACGGTCGAGCAATTGCAGGATCACCGCCTGGATTGAAACATCCAGCGCGGCGGTCGGCTCATCCAGCACCAGCAGTTTGGGCCGCGGTGCGATGGCGCGGGCGATGCCGACGCGGGCTTTCTGGCCGCCGGAGAGTTGGTGCGGAAACCGCTCCAGCAAATCGGCGGGCAGTCCGGCGCGTGAGGCGGCTTCCTTCACCCGGTCGTCCAGAACGCCACCGTTTCGCAAGCCCTCAAGCCGGCGCAGCGGATGCGCGATGCTGTCGAACGCGGTGAAGCGCGGATTGAGGCTGTCGTTGGGATCCTGGAACACGATCTGGATGTCGCGACGGCGGGGAGATTGGTGAAACTCCCCGGCCGGCACGAGGGAAATCGACTCGCCGAGGAATATGATGTCGCCGGCGTCGATGTCGATCAGGCGGCAAATCATCCGCGATAATGTGGTCTTGCCCGAGCCGGACTCCCCGACCAGGCCCAAAGCGCCACCGGGCGGGATGCTGAACGACACGTCATCGACGGCCTTCACGCCGCCGGCGAACGTCTTCACCACGTTGCGCAGGTCCAACAACAAGCCGGTGCCCGCCGGCCGTTGCGGTGCCGCCACCACCGGACGCGGCGCACCGTACGCCAGGTCCTCCAACCGCGAATGCCGGGTCGGAGAGGCCGCGATCAGCCGCCGCGTGTAGGGGTGCCGCGCCGATTGAAACAACGCCTCGGTCGCGCCGCGTTCGACCACCAGACCGCGTTCCATCACCGCGATCTGCCCGCAATACCGCGCCGCCAACCCCAGATCGTGGGTGATCAAAATCATCGCCATGTCGCGTTCGGCGGTGATGCCGGACAGCAGATCCATGACGATTTTCTGCGTGGTGACATCCAGACCGGTGGTCGGTTCATCGGCGATCAGCAGCGCCGGTTCGCAGGCGATCGCCATCGCGATCATCACGCGCTGGCACATGCCGCCGGAGAGTTCGCCGGGATACGCGTAGCGCCGCTTCTCCGCCTCCCTGATCCGCACCGCCCTTAACAACTCCAATCCCTGAGCCTTCGCCTCCGCTACGCTGATCTTCCGGTGCGCGCGCAGCACGTCGGCGATCTGATCCTCCACCGTGCGGATCGGATTGAGCGCGGCGCGAGGGTTTTGGAAGATCATCGACATCGCGGCGCCTCGCAGGCCGCGTAATTCTCCGGCGCCGATGCGGGTGATGTCTCGGCCCCGGAACGTCACGCGTCCGGACGCGATCCGGCCCGCCCGGTCCAGCAACCGCATGATCGCCAGCGACGTGACCGACTTTCCCGACCCGCTCTCCCCCACGATGCCAAGCGTTTCGCCGGCGCCGATCGAGAACGAGACGCCGTGCAACGCATCGACCATGCCGTTGCGCGTGGAAAATCTGACCTTGAGGTCGTCAACTTCCAAAAGCGCCGTCATGTGCGCATCCGCGGGTCCAGGATATCGCGCAACCCGTCGCCCAGAAGATTGAAGCACAGAACGGTCAACATCAGCGCCAGGCCGGGAAATCCCACCAGCCACCATTTGCCAGTCGTGATGAATCGCGCGCCCTCGGCGACCATGATGCCCCATTCCGGCGTCGAAGCCTGCACGCCCAGACCAATGAACGACAGACCGGCGGCGTTGAGGATGGCCCAGCCGAGATTGAGAGATATCTGCACCGCCATCGCGGGGAGGACGTTGGGCAGCAGGAAGCGGAGCACGACGGACAGATGGCCCTCGCCACAGGCGCGCGCGGCCTCCACCCAGCCGGCGTCGCGGCGGACGTTGACCTCGGCGCGGGCGAAGCGCGTGTAAAAGGGAAGATTTATGATCGCGGTGGCGATGACGATGTTTTCCACCCGGTTGCCCATCGCCGCGACCAGCGCCATCGCCAGCACGAACAGCGGGAACGCCATCAGCACATCGACGATCCTGCCAACCCAGCGGTCCAGACGGCCGCCGCGGTAGCCGCAGAAGCCGCCGACCAGAGCGCCGATGACGAAGGACAATCCGACGGCGGACACGGCGATCGACAGATCCAGCCGCGTCGCCACCAGGATACGACTGAGGATATCCCGGCCGAGTTGATCCGTGCCGGCCCAATGCTCGGCCGAGGGCGGTTGCAACGCGTGCGCAACGTCGGACGCGATGGGGTCATACGGCGCCAGCCACGGCGAGAACACCGCGACCAGCACCACCAACGTCATTCCGGTGGCGGCCAGCGCGGTGACCGGATTGCCGCGCAGCACGAACATCGCATGACGCGTGGTCGCGCTCATTCGACCGACACCCGCGGATCGGCGATGCCGTAAAGCACGTCGATCAGCACGTTCACCATCACGAAGATCGTCGCCATCAACAGCACGAACGCCTGCACCGGCGCGTAATCCGCGGCGAGCAACGCATCCAGCGCGTAGGACGCGACGCCGGGCCAGGAGAATACTTTCTCGACCAGAACGTTGGCGCCCAGCATGGTGGAGAAGACGATGCCGGTGATCGTCAACACGGGGAGCAGGGCGTTGCGTAACGCATAAACAATGATGATACGTGTTCGAGACAACCCCATCGCCGAAGCGGTACGGATGAAATCGCCACCGAGGACGCTCAGCATCGACGCCCGGGTCATGCGGGCCAAAGGTGCGAGGACGAACAGCGCCATCGTGCAGGCCGGCAGCAACAACTGAGTGAACGCGGCCCACCAGCCGGCCCACTCGCCGGTCAGCGCGAAGTCGATGAGATAAAAGCCGGTGATCTCGGGCGGGCTGGCGGCGAAGATGTCGATGCGCGCGGTGGGATCGGGCGCCCAGCCGAGCAGGTAGTAAAACACGTAGATCAGCAGCAGGCCGGAGACGAATGTGGGCACGCAGACGCCCAGAGTGCATAACATTCGCACGAAATGATCGACCGGCGAACCGGGCCGCAACGCCGCGGTGACTCCCAGAGGCACCGCGAACAGCAAAGCGATGAACAAAGCGGTGAACGTCAGTTCCAGCGACGCCGGCAAACGCCGCCTTATATCGGTGGAGACCGGTTGGCCGGTGGTCAGCGAACGCCCGAGATCGCCGGTCGCCACGTCCTTCAAATAAAGCACCAACTGCACCGGGATCGGCTTATCCAACCCCATCTTATGCCGCAGTTCCTCAATTTCGGCCTTCCCCGCACTGGGCCCCGAAGCAAAGAACACCGCCGGATCGCCGGGCATGACGCGCATCAGGATGAAGGTGATGATGACAACGCCCAGAAGCGCCGGGATCGACGACAGCAACCGCTGCCCGACGCGCCGCGCGATCGCCAGGACGGTGCCGCGCACGCCTTACGTCCGCTTAAGATCCCGGAAATCCGCCTGACGATAGAATTGATAGGTGTAGCCATCGATGTTTGACGCCATCACGGCGTCGTGGTTGGGCTGCCACAGCATGATCAGCGGCACGTTCTGAGCGAAGATCGAAATCATCTTCTTGCACTCGTCGTCGTACTTCGCGGAATCGCGCTCGAAATGGGCCGCGGTCGAAAGTTGCTCGAT
>Ga0182012_10008534_pt1 | contig 10123 bp, 10 predicted proteins | sample 612S2SmetaG_FD_120486 | JGI IMG/M metagenome (GOLD analysis project Ga0182012, IMG submission 120486) | Permafrost microbial communities from Stordalen Mire, Sweden - 612S2S metaG | ecosystem: Environmental > Terrestrial > Soil > Wetlands > Permafrost | place: Sweden: Stordalen | collected... | reverse complement strand
GCCTCCTTCCACACCCAGACGCGGCACGGGGGTTGCCGGAGCGGACTGCTGATCAGTGGCCATGGCAAAAGAACTAACCAAGGCTCAGAACAAACCGCAGCCAGTGACGAGAATAAATTTTTTCATTTCACGTCGATATGCGGCGGATGAATGGTGATGTCGTTTTTGTGGTCGTCGTGATACTTAAGGGCAAATATGACGGCGAGCGTCAAAAAGACTCCCAGAACGATGTAATAAACATTAGTTTCACCTTTGGGTTGAAAACCTTTGACCAGTTTCATTTTTCCTCTTTCAAATCGAATGGAGCAGGAGTGCTCAATATTTAAAGCAGGGATCGTCCCAGTTGGCACCCGATCTTTTTGTGACAAATGCTTTTTGGCGTTTGTCACAACCATTTCAGGCGTTCCCCTTGTCGGTTCACGGCAGGTGTAATTTAGATCGGGTATACCTAAAACTTATATTTAGCCTTATACCCAATGTTATCCTTTGGGTAACCCGTACCCATCATCTGGCGGATGATAGATAGCTATAGGCTCAACGAAGAATCAAAACAATAACTACTATGAGTACCACCAAGCCTATTCCGCCTCCGATATACATAGAAACCTCCTTGAAATTTTTTCGAGCGAACAGCTGGAGTTATAAAAAGCAAGGATCGTGCCGCGCCGTAAGAAGAAAAATGGGGAATTGAATAAATTTTTTCGCTGGCGGAAGGGCCTATTTCGTCGATTTTAAAATTCAACGGCGTTGATAAACGGCGGACCCTATCAAAGTGATCTTTTGATTTTCATTTCGATTTGTTTTGCCCTCTGAAGCGCAAAAAAGATGCAAAAACTCTGTTTAAAACCTGCCACCCACTCGGCCCGTTTATTGCTTTAAAACCAGATAGTCATTCGACTCAATTTGGTCATCAAAAAATAAAGGAAATCGATATGCCCAAAAATACCCGCAAAAAAACCAAACCATCTCTCCCGCCCATTGAAAAGGAACCCATACTGCTGAAGGAAGAAATGGATGAGTCCCGGCAGGAGATTGAAGAAGCGGGTTATTCCATTGGGTTAAACCGTGAACGCGAAACCAAAGATGAATCAGATGATTGGCAGGAAGCAGAAAAAGAAGTGGATGATGAAGAGCAAGATTAGGTCTTGCTAAATCGATTTTACGGACCATCGTTATGACCCTATTTCGAAAAATAGGCCTGTGGTGCTATACCCGGCCCCGTTGGCTGAAGCTTGTCCTGGGCATCGGTCTGGGCGTCCTCATCGTAGGCCGTCTGGCATTGCCCTATGTCCTCAAGGATTATGTTAACGACAAGCTATCCCACCTTCACGACTACAAAGGCACGGTGGGAGATATCACGGTGCATCTTTGGCGCGGAGCTTACCGCATCCATAAGGTGAATATTTACAAAATTTCCGGGAAAATCCAGGAACCTTTTTTTGAAGCCAACTACCTGGATATGTCAATCGAATGGCCGCAGCTCTTCCATGGGGTGGTGGTGGCGAAGGTCTTCATGCTGGAACCGAAAATTCATTTTGTTTCCGGGCCGACGAAGGATCAAAGCCAGATGGGCGCGGGAGACGGATGGGATAAACTGCTCAAAAGTCTTCTCCCGTTTGATTTAAACCGTCTGGAACTCAATAACGGCTCGATTTACTTTCTTAACCACTATTCCAAACCACCGGTGAATGTCTTTTTGAATGAGATGAACCTGGTGGCCGCCAATCTTACCAACGTTCAGAATCAGGAAGAAAAACTGCCGGCCACCGTCCAGACAACGGCCAAAACCATTGGCGGGGGATCGATTGACGCCCAGGTCAAACTGAATCTACTGACCCAATACCCCGCGTTTGAGCTGACGGGCGATGTGAACGGCATGAACCTGATTGCCATTAACAGCTTTATCCAGGCTTACGGCAAGTTTGAGGTGGATAAGGGGTCTTTGAGCTTATACACCTCGGTCGCTTCTCAAGACGGCACCTATGACGGCTATGTGAAAATCTTTTTTAAAAATCTGCACGTGTTCGTTTGGGAAAAAGAAAAAAGGAAAGACATTCTTCAAATTTTCTGGGACGCCATTGTGGGAACGGCGACCACGCTTTTAACCAATCCCAACGGTACTTTAGCGACCAAGGTGCCTATTTCGGGTTCTTACGGTAAAAGTCAGGTGGGCACATGGCAGGCCATCGGCTCGGTTATAGAAAACGCCTTTATCCGGGCGCTCCTGCCGAAGCTGGATGAAAAAATCACCCTCAAAACCGTGGAAAAGAAATTAAAACCAGCACCGGCGCCCGCTTCTTCACATACTCCGGAAAAGAGTTTTTCCAAACCCGCGCCGACAACACCAAAGCCCTAGCTGTTTTTAAAAAACGAAAATAGGACAAGGAAACAAATCAATTCGATAAAGGGAGATGACTCGTGATCAAAGAATTCAAAATCGGGGATTATGTCGAATGGAAAGCCGAAGGGGCCCGTGCTCAGGGAGCTATCTTGAAGAAAGTCGTCACGCCTCTCCGGTTTGAAACCCAGACCGTCCACGCCTCGCAAAAAGACCCTCAATATTTTATTAAGCCGATCACCAGCGGGATCATCGTGGTGAAAAAGGCTTCTGCCCTCAAACCAATCGATGAAAAGGCAGGCATAGCGGCCAAGCGCGCGGCTAAAGTTCTGAAGGACAACTTAAAAAAACCAGCAGTCTCATGATTAGGGCATAAAAATACAACGGGAGAAACCAATGGAAATCACAGTCGCTGAGCAATTGATAGAAACGCTGATCGCGGCGGGCGTTAAGCGGGTTTACGGCATTGTGGGCGATTCTCTGAACGCGGTGACGGAGGCCATTCGTCAGCGTCAGGATGAAATCCAATGGATCCAGGTGCGGCATGAGGAAGCCGCGGCCTTCGCTTCCGGCGCGGAAGCGGCGCTGACCGGATCACTGGCGGTTTGCGCGGGCAGCTGCGGGCCCGGCAATCTGCATCTCATCAACGGATTATTTGACTGCCACCGAAGCCGGGTGCCTGTCCTGGCCATCGCGGCGCATCTTCCCAGCAAAGAAATCGGCAGTTCTTATTTTCAGGCTACCCACCCCGAAAATTTGTTTCTCGAATGCAGCCATTATTGCGAACTCATTTCAACCGCCGCCCAAATGCCCAGGGTATTGGAAGAGGCCATTCAGGCCAGTTTGACCCTGCGGGGCGTGTCGGTGGTAGTTCTGCCGGGCGATGTAGCTTTTGAAAAGATGGAAAAAACCATACCCCGTTTGCCGGCCCTACAGGCGGTTTCGCATCTAAGTCCTTCGGAAGAAAATCTGGACCGCGCGGCGAAAATCTTGGACACAGCCAAAAAAGTAACCATTTTGGGAGGCGCCGGCTGCGCGGACGCCCATCCGGAACTGCTGGCCGCCGCCGAGCGGCTAAAAGCCCCCATCGTGCATGCCCTGAGAGGAAAAGAATTGATTGAGTATGACAATCCCTATGACGTGGGCATGACGGGTCTTCTGGGTTTTCGCGCGGGTTTTGAGGCGATGAAAGACTGCGATGTTCTTCTCATGCTGGGCACCGACTTTCCTTACGAGCAGTTTTATCCCGAAAAAGCCAAAATTATTCAGGTGGATATCCGGGGCGAAAATATCGGGCGGCGAGCGCGGGTAGAGGTGGGCCTGGTGGGCGGAGTGAAAGAAACACTGGAGGGTCTTTTGACCCGGCTTCAAGAACACAAAGACAGCGATCATTTGGTAACGGCGCGTAAAAACTATCAAACTTCCCTTAAAGAAATGAACGATTTGGCCCAGGAGGGTTCGGGCAAAAAACCTATCCATCCACAGTTCGCCGCGCGTCTTATTGACGAGTTGGCCGCGAAAGACGCTATTTTTACCTGCGATGTGGGCACGCCCACGGTCTGGGCCGCGCGGTATTTGCGCATGAATGGGCGGCGACGTTTGATCGGCTCCTTTAACCACGCCTCTATGGCGGGCGCGATGCCACAGGGTATTGGCGCGCAGATCACTTTTCCCGACCGGCAGGTGGTGGCCTTGTGCGGTGACGGCGGGTTTTCGATGTTGATGGGCGACCTGCTGACCATCCGCCAGCTCAAACTGCCGGTGAAATTGATTATCTTTAACAACAGCACTCTGAGTTTTGTGGACCAGGAAATGAAAGCCACAGGGCTTCTGAGTTTTGGCGTCCATTTGGACAATCCCAACTTCGCGCAGATGGCCGAGAGTATGGGAATCCCAGGGTTCCGTATTGAGGAACCGGAAAAGGTTCAATCCCAATTAACCGAAGCCTTCCGCTCGGCGGGGCCGGTCTTGATCGACCTGGTGGTCAACCCGGTGGAACTGGCGATGCCGCCGCATATCGACAAAGAACAGGCTAAGGGTTTTGGGATATTCATGCTCAAAGCGGTTCTGAACGGGCGCAGCGACGAGGTGACGGAAATCATTAAGACAAACTTCGGCAGATAAGAACGAAGAATAAAGGGGCTTATGCCAATCGTTCTATTGTGATTGGTACTGCCAAACAATGTTGCTTACCTTGTACCAAATGATATCCATTTGGCATTAGCAACCGTCGTCCATTACCTTGAGGGTGATGGACCACTAAATGGATAAGATACAAGGCGGCATTCAACACTTTCGCTTTGCCCTGATTTATTCTCGACTCAACCCCATTCTCTTTTTCATTCATCCCGGTCCGTTTTTACCCTTCCTTTTGAAAGCGTCTAATTACTGGAATCAAAAGGGGGGACTGTTTATGATTAAGCCCATGAAAAAGTTCCTTTTGATTTTGTGGATGATAGGGGCGGCGCCTGTGGGGGCCCAGATGGTTCCCGTGTCGGAAGCACCCACTCAAACGATGACTCCTACGGTCGTTCCAGTTATGGCCGCGCCGATGCCTCAAGCGACTCCCCAGACTCCCGGTATGCCCCTTGTTTATTTTTCTTTGGGGGCCGGTACGGCGTTAATTGGAAATGGATTTGGGACCGAGGGCAATCCATGGAACGATACGGGTGCGGACACGCTGGCCAACGGCTTCGGGACCAGCTTTAACCCTTCGGAAGCGCTGATAGTTCTTATCGGTTTAAATCTGGATGCAAAATGGTCTTTCAATTTGAGTCTTGAAAACTATTCTTTTGTCAGCGGCCAAGGCAGTACTTCAAGCTCTTCAAACGAGGAAAACCTTATTCCGTCCCTTCGCTATGTGTTTGATTCCGGCTGGTTCGCGCCCTATGTCTCGGCGGGTTTTGGGTTCAACTTTAACACGACTTCTGCGGCTGCCCCTGCCTCGGTTTTCCAAACAGACAGCGGTGCGCAGGTGGCATACAACACCCAGTCGGTTTCAAACGGGGTGGCCAGCGGTGGAGTGGGTTTATTGTTTAAAATCGCCGGGGATCAGTCAGGCCATGCTTTTTTAGAAGCCCAGTATCAACAAGTGTTTACCGCCCAGGGCGGTTTTTCTTATTACCCGATCAGCATTGGTTATCAATATCCGTGAACTGAGAAATTAGTCCCGTTGAAATGATTTTCAAAAATAAAATAAGGTCGTGCGCGATGTCTGAAAGTTCAAACCCTATACCGGACAATACCGCGGTGCGGGTGGCCTTGTGGCGGGCCTTGCACGTTTTAGTGGATGCGGCGCCGCATGTGTTGGTCGACGAAATCGGCCTCAAGCTGGCGGCTCCCGACGAGGGCTGGCGGGACCGGCCGGACATGCATCCCGAGTTCACCAAAATTTTTCGCGCTTCCATTGTGGCCCGCGCCAGATTCATTGAAGATCTGGTATTGGAACAGGCGGCTCGCGGCGTAAACCAATACGTGATTCTCGGAGCGGGTCTGGATAGTTTTGTTCAGCGCAGGCCGGAAATGGCTTCCCAATTAAAAGTATTCGAGATTGACCAGCCTGGTACCCAGGCATGGAAACGCCGGCGCTTGATAGAGTTGGGGTTCGGTATACCGGAGTGGTTAAAACTGGTGCCGGTTAATTTTGAGGCGAACGAGTCCTGGTGGGAAAAGTTAAAGGCTTCTGGCTTTGACGCGAGTATGCCGGCGGTTGTGGTTTCTACCGGCGTCAGTATGTACCTGACTAAAGAAGCGGTCTTGGCAACCCTGCGTCAGGCGGCGGCGTTAGCCCCGGGTTCTACGTTCGCCATGACGTTCCTGTTACCGATAGAGATGGTGGACCCGGAAGTGCGCCCTGGACTGGAACGGGCGCTGAAAGGGGCCGCGGCAAGTGGGACGCCTTTCCGCAGTTTTTTCACGCCGACAGAGATGCTGACCCTGGCTCACGAGGCGGGTTTTAAGGAAGTCCAGCATGTGTCATCGGCTAGTCTTGCCCGGCGTTACTTTGCGAACAGGACAGACGGCCTTCGCCCGCCAAATCATTCAGAGGAACTGCTGGTAGCGACGAGCTAAGTGTTTTAATTCGCATCCCATTTTTAAAGTATCCTCAGTTTTAGACCAGTTTCTTTCTTCAAAAATCTTGAAACGCCGCAATGCCTCGATTAGTATACCAGTGTATACCTTTTAGTCTGACTTCCTAAGAGGTTCAAACGGGGGTATTGAAATTGGTGACTTTAAGGATGGAATAATCCAATGCTTAGACAACTATCCATCAAAAATTTCGCGATTGTTGACTCAGTCACCATGGAATTCGGTGAGGGGTTTAACGTTCTGACCGGGGAAACCGGCGCGGGGAAATCCCTGATTGTTGACGCCCTCTATTTTCTTTTAGGCGACCGAATTAACGCCGACATGATCCGTCAGGGAGAAGAACGCACGGTGGTGGAAGCCCTTTTTCAGGTTCAACCCAAAAGTTCGGTGACCAAAAAACTAGCCGAGTGGGGCATTGACGCGCCTTACGGTGAAATTCTAATTAAACGGGAACTAACCAGGGCTTCGGGCAAAACCAAAAGTTTGGTGAATGGCGAAATGGCCACCGCCTCCATGATCGCCGAATTGGGCGAGGGACTGATTGACATTCACGGACAGCATGAACATCAGGCGATTTTTAATATCCGCAAGCACCGGGAACTGGTGGATGCTTTCGGCCATTTGGCCCCGCAGCTCGAAAAAGTTTCCCAGGCTTATGAAGCTCTCTCGCATTTGTTAACCGAACAAACCCGTCTGGGCGGAGACTCCCGCGAAATCGCACGGCGGACGGATTTGCTTCAATTCCAGATTCAAGAAATAGAAGATTCGGGCATTGAAAAATTAAACGAGGAAGAACTGCTGCGCCGGTTTCAGGTGATGAAGCACGCGGAAAAAATCACCAAGCTCGTATCTGAAGCCCAGCGATTGCTGGATGAGGAAGGCGAGGGGGGAGCGACGGGGCTTTTTTCCACCGTGGTAGGACGTTTGCAGGATTCGGCCCGCATTGACCCCGACATGGAAAAACTGGTGGAAAGCGCCAAGCTGACCCAGGAGAGTTTGAATCAATTGTCTTTCGACCTTTCGCAAAAACTTGACGGTTATTCTTTCAGCGATTCGGAATATTCTCAGGTATCGGACGAGATTGACGCCCTGAACCGGCTGAAAAAGAAATACGGCGACAACGTTGAGGATGTTTTGAAATTTTTGGAGCGGTGCAAAGAGGAACTGAAAACGCTGCTGAGCCGGGAAGAAAGGCTGAAAACACTGGATGCTGAAATTACTCAGGCGGCGGAACAATACGGCCTGGCTTCGGCCAAATTGAGCGCCAAGCGCGTTCAAGTAGGCGAGTCTTTGGCTTCCCAAGTGCAGGAAACATTAAAAGAATTAGGACTTCCCCACGCCCAGATGGGCGTTCAAGTGGCGCCGACGGAGGAAGCCGCCAGCCCTGTGGTGGAAAAGGGAAAGACCATGCATCTGTCGCCCATTGGCTGGGACAAAGTGGAATTTCTTTTTTCCGCTAATCCGGGCGAGCCTTTGCGGTCGTTAGCCAAAGTGGCTTCGGGCGGTGAAGCTTCGCGGGTGATGCTGGGATTGAAAACCGTATTGGCCGAAAGCGACGAAGTACCGACCATGATTTTTGATGAAATCGACACGGGAGTTGGCGCCCGAACCGCGGGACCGGTGGCCATGCTTTTGGATAAACTGACGAAGACCAAACAGGTTCTTTCTATCTCTCACCTGGCGCCGATCGCGGGGCTGGGAGAGCATCACTTTAAAGTGAGCAAGGATGTGAGCGGCGGAAAGACTTCGATAAGAGTCAAAATTTTGGCTGAAAATGAGCGAATTGAAGAACTGGCCAAGATGCTGGGCGGGGAGCCGGTTTCGGATACATCCCGCCTTTACGCGCGGGAGTTATATGCTAAAATGCGGGCACGTTGAAGCTTAGGCTAGGCGGGCAGTAATAAATTAAGGGAGAAGATTATCTATGAAGCTTTTGAAAAATATGTTTTTTTGCTTTTTATTCGTTTTGGGTTTCGCGGCTGTTGCGAACGCTGAGGACACTATCTATCTGAAAGACGGTTCGGTTGTTCATGGAACAGTCATTAAAAAATTCCCCGCGACCGGTTCGATTAAGGTTCGCAAGGATAACGGAAAAGAAGTCGTTTATAAAAAGAAACAGGTTTTGAAAGTCGAACATTCCGGTTCGACCAGCGAAAAGCCGAAGGCCGAACATTCAGCTATGGCGAGAAAACACGAACATCACCACTGGATGGAAGCTACTGGAACCATTGATGGCGTCAATAACATCGGCCGTCCTGGTTATTTCTTCAGCGACACGGCTTTTGTGCCTAACAAGGGTCAAATTATGGGTTCAGCCGGAGTGGCTTTTTATTCACCGGGAAGCCAGTTGATTGTTCCCGTCGGCGCGGCTTACGGCATTACGGACGAGATTCAGCTTCATGCTGATATTAACTTTTATACCGGCACCGGTATCAGCGGCTTGGGCAACTTGACCGTCGGTGGAAAGTATAAGTTCCACATCGCTACGGAAAATTTATTGATCGCCGCGGGGTTGGATTTGTCGGATGGTCCCTTGACCGGTTCGGGCTTTACCAGCTTCAATATCGATCCCTACGGAATTGTGACCTATAGCTTTGTGGATGGTTTGCAATTGAACGGTCAATTAGGAGTTTATATTCCGACGACTGGCACGAAAATTGGCGCGTTTACTTACACACCGCCTTCTTACCTCCAACTCAATGCGGGCGCGGCTTATGCCTTTGATAAAGACCTGACTGGTATCGCGGAATTGGATATCAATGGACAGGGAAGCGGCGCGACGCCGATTGTTGTCGGTATTCGCACGGGTCATGCTGTTCAACTCCAGGCGTTTGGCGGGTTGGATTTAGCCGGCACGGTTGGTGTTTTGGTCGGCGGCAATATCGCTCTCGTCTCCGAATAATTTAAAAGCTTCAAAAGCCGGTTCGCCCTCGGGCGGCCCGGCTTTTTTTATTTAGGCTCATCCTTAAAGCTTCTTTCGGTTCCTTGAGAAACCCCGGCGCTTTACCCTATAATCCCTTGTCTTCAATTACAGGTTTGAAAGCAAAACCAGCTTGAATAACATCACTTACCGCAGGGCCAGGCCGTCCGATACCAGGCCCATTTTGAATCTCATTAATGTCTATTCCGCCAAGGGGGTTATGCTGCCCAGGCCTTACGCGCAGGTGATGGATAAAATCCGGGACTTTGTGGTGGCGGTTGACGATACGCCACAAGGCGGTTTGAAGGGCATTGTGGCCCTGCACGTGGTGGGGGAAGACCTGGCTGAAATAAGATCGCTTGCGGTAGATGAAGGCCTGCAGGGGAAGGGTATCGGAAAAAAACTTTTAGAGTTCTGCCTCAATGACGCCAGGGAACTGCGTTTAAACCGGGTGTTCGCCTTGACCTATCAGACTGAGTTTTTTGACAAGCTGGGGTTCCACAAAGTGGAAAAACTGTCTTTGCCCCAGAAAATATGGGGTGATTGCGTGCATTGCGCCAAGTTTTCAGACTGTGATGAAATCGCCGTACTGCTCAACCTGGGGAAACCATGACCAACACGACGACCACGACGAATCCGGAACGCAAACAAACCATCAGACCTTCGGTGGGCCGCGTGATTGGTTCCAAATATGTGGATCTGCAGATTTGCGGGTTTATCTCCTGGCTCATCTGTTTCACCTTTGGCTGGCAGACGAATTGGCCGACGGTTACTTT
>Ga0182012_10008533_pt1 | contig 10123 bp, 14 predicted proteins | sample 612S2SmetaG_FD_120486 | JGI IMG/M metagenome (GOLD analysis project Ga0182012, IMG submission 120486) | Permafrost microbial communities from Stordalen Mire, Sweden - 612S2S metaG | ecosystem: Environmental > Terrestrial > Soil > Wetlands > Permafrost | place: Sweden: Stordalen | collected... | reverse complement strand
GTTCGCCATAGCGACCTCCCAATAGGCTTCTCTGTCAAGATGTACAACGACAGAGTCGCCTACAGAGTTCCCACCCGATCGTGATCTCACACGCTTTGACGTGCAGAAATGTGGCAACGACCTGAGAATGTCCTGAGAAGTGCCAACGGCGGGGATCCCCGGAACCCGGCTTAGCCGAACTAACCCTGGCCGGCCGCCGCGTCCGGAGGCGGGTCCTGTCGCGGTATCTGATCACGTCGTAGCTCGAGCGCTGGACGCTCAGCCGTAGGGAACAGCGGGGTGCGCCGCCTGGCATCGTCAAACCGCCGAGGTTCCTCGGAGGTCCGGGGCGGACGGTCGTTGGCGATCAGTACCGCCATCCACGGCAAGGGAATCGAGGCAGCCACGATCGCAAGCGAAATCAGACCGTTGTGCCAGGCGCCGTAGGCGAGGGCGGCGAGGAGCAGCGCCGGAATCCGGATTGACATCAGGGTCAGATACTTACGCACCCGCGCGCGATGCTGCTCTTCATACGAGGGCGCAGCCGCAGTGATGAGTACCGGCCGGCCCTTGCTGCTGTCGAAGTCGTCGAACCTGTCTCCGGATCTGTGACTGGACCCCGGCTCGGAGTCGCGCTTCATCCCTCCACTGTTCCACATCTGAGGTATTCGGACCCAAACAGGTTTCAGACCGGGTTTGGAGGCAGAATGGGGACATGCAGACCGACACCATCGAGCGCACCGAGACCGACGAACGCGTCGACGACGGGACCGGCAGTGATACCCCGAAGTACTTCCACTACGTCAAGAAGGACAAGATCGCCGAGAGTGCGGTGATGGGCAGTCACGTAGTCGCATTGTGCGGTGAGGTGTTTCCAGTGACCAAGGCGGCCAAGCCGGGATCTCCGGTTTGCCCCGATTGCAAGAGGATCTACGAACAGCTCAAAAAGGGCTGATTAGCCCGGCGGTTCTGCGGTTCCGCCGTCGGACTGCCCGCGTGCCGGAGCCGGCGCCGGATTCAAGGGCTGTGTGACGCCACGCGCACGCCACACCAGCCAATTGCGGAGCCGGTGGGCGTGCGTCGCCGGTGCCGGGAATTCCTCCTGGATGGCGGCATTGAGCTCGGCGCCCAGCATGATCGCGAAGCCTGCGAAGAACGCGAACAACAGAAAAGCGATCGGTGTGGACAGCGCGCCGTAGGTGTAGCCGGTGCTGGTTATCCATCTCAAGTAGACCCGCAGGCCCAGGGTCGCGATAACGAAAACCGCCGTTGCCAGGATCGCGCCGAAGATCAGTCGATGCGACGGCAGGGGCACTGGCAGCGACACCCGGTACAGAATCATCACCCCGACCATCAAGCTGAAAATCAGCGCCGGGTAATAGCCGTAGCGCAGCACGTTCGCCAGGCTGACCGGGATATGTTCGGCTACCTTGCGCGGGCCGACCACCACGAAGGGCGCCGCAACTACCACGACCACCAGCCCCACCACGTACAGGAACAGCGCGAACAGCCGCTGTCGCACAGGGTGGCGCAACGGCGTCTGGTCATGCGCCTCGACCACCGAATCGACGAATGCCGATATCGCCGACGAGCCCGCCCACAGCGAGATCAAGAAACCCAGCGACACCACCTCACCGCGAGCGTTGTGGGCGATATCGCGAATCGTGGGCTCGATGATCTCGTTAACCACGCTGGGGGAGACCAAGCTATGCGCAGTCGAAATAACCTGATGCTCGATGGTGGGCAACATGTCGGCGCCGAATAGCGGCGCGACATAGGCGAGAGCGCCCAGCAATCCCAGCAACAACGGCGGGAGGGACAGCGCGGACCAAAATCCGGCTTGCGCTGACTCGGAAAAGATCGAGTCGTCCCAGCTCTTGGACAAGGTACGCCGACCTATGCTCCAAAAGTGGTGACGGGACGGCTTCGCTGCCAGATGACTCATACCTGCTCAGCATTGCCGACGACTGCTCGTGCACCCCGCATTGCCGACGCGCGAGTTCGCGGAATTTAGCTCCCGCTTACCTGTAGCACGGCCGCAAGCTCGGCGAGCTTGGCTTCGTGCTCATTGGCGTGGTGCTGGCAGAAGAGAAGCTCAGCTCCGGAAGGCAGCGTGGCACGCACGCGAGCTGCAGCACCGCAGCGGTCGCATCGGTCAGCTTTCGTCAGGTCGGGACTGGTCAGAGTTGCATTCATGGCTTCTCCGTTCTCGATGTACTCACAATGTCAGACGTTTGAGGTTTTCGCGTTGTTCCCCGATCGTTCTCGGGTGTGTCGTTTCTCACGGATTCGAAATGCCTTTTCAGGAAGACTGTTAGACGTGGATCCTGCTAGTGGCGTGTCGGTTCATCCTGGCTTGTTAGTTCATCTCTGCGGGATCGACGAGTGGTCGGCGGCCCGCGGTCACGGCGGCATTCACCCTGACGCCTCCGGCGCCGACGGTCAGTTCATCCATCTGTCGACGCCCGACCACGTGCACCTGCCGGCCAACCGGCTCTATCGTGGCCGGGACGACTTGGTGCTGCTGCACGTCGACCCGGCGTTGTTGGACGCACCAGTGTGTTGGGAGCCGGGTGTTGCAACTGATCCGGAGTCGATGCTGTTCCCGCATCTGTACGGCGCACTGCCGGTGAGGGCAGTGATCAGAGTCAGCGCCTACCCGCCGGACCCTGATGGCAGCTTTCCGCCACTCGTTATCTAGTCCAGGTAGTCGCGCAACACCTGAGAACGGCTGGGGTGGCGCAACTTTGACATGGTCTTGGATTCGATCTGGCGGATGCGTTCGCGGGTCACGCCGTAGACCTGGCCGATCTCGTCAAGGGTGCGAGGCTGGCCGTCGGTGAGGCCGAAACGCAGCCGCACGACGCCGGCTTCGCGCTCCGACAACGTCTCCAGTACCGACTGCAGCTGGTCCTGCAGCAGCGTGAACGACACCGCGTCGACGGCCACTACGGCTTCACTGTCCTCGATGAAGTCGCCGAGTTGGCTGTCGCCCTCGTCGCCAATCGTCTGGTCGAGCGAGATAGGCTCGCGCGCGTACTGCTGGATCTCCAGCACCTTCTCCGGCGTGATGTCCATTTCTTTGGCCAGCTCCTCAGGCGTGGGCTCGCGGCCCAGGTCCTGCAGTAGCTCGCGTTGAATACGGCCCAGCTTGTTGATCACTTCGACCATGTGCACCGGGATGCGGATGGTGCGGGCCTGATCGGCCATGGCGCGGGTGATGGCCTGGCGGATCCACCACGTCGCATACGTGGAGAACTTGTACCCCTTGGTGTAGTCGAACTTTTCGACCGCACGGATCAGGCCCAGGTTTCCTTCCTGGATCAGGTCCAGGAACGCCATACCGCGGCCCGTATAACGCTTGGCCAGCGAGACCACCAGGCGCAGGTTGGCCTCCAGCAGATGGTTTTTCGCACGGTCCCCGTCGCGGCAGATCCAGACCATGTCCCGGCGCTGGGCGGCGGGCAGTTTGTCGCCACGCTCGGTCAGTTCCGTCATCAGCTGCGTAGCGTAAAGGCCCGCCTCGATGCGCTTCGCCAGCTCAACCTCTTCCTCGGCGTTGAGCAGCGCCACCTTTCCGATCTGCTTCAGGTAAGCGCGAACCGAATCGGCGGAAGCGGTGAGTTCGGCGTCCTTGCGGGCCTGACGCAACGCCTCGGACTCATCTTCGTCCCAGACGAAATCTCCGGAGGCTTTGTCCTTTTCGGTGGGCTCAGCGATTTCCTCGTCGTCATCGGCGGGAGCGGCGGCGATCACTGCGGGTGCGGGAGTCCCGCCTTCCTCGGCGCCGGCGGGCTCGAGGACCACCACTTCCTCCAGGTCTTCGAGAACTAGCTCTGCGGCATCGATCTCAAGGTCCTCGCCAACCTCGATGTCCGGTTCGCCCTCAAGGTCCTCGACGGCGTCGTCGGTTGCGACGATCTGCAGGTCGACCTTTGCGACTCCCGGATCTTTGGGGGCGCCCTTGGCCGTTTTCGTCCGGGTAGACGGTGCCGCGGCGGCCTTGGCCACGGCGGCCTTGGCCGCGGCGCGGGGTTTCTTCGTGGTCTGGCTAGCCTGACTGGCTTCAGCGGCCGCAGGCGCCACTGTGGTTTTGCCCTCGGCCCGCGGCGCTGTCTTGGCGGCCCGCTTTGCGGGCGCGGAGCCATTGGCGGCCTTTGCCGCCGGCCGCTTGGCAGGCGCTGCAGGAGACCCGGGAGACTTGGTGGCGGTGCGCTTTACCGGCTCTTGAGTCGCCGGACTTGTCTTGGTCGCTGCCACATACACCCCTTCGGTTGGACGCACTTCCGGTGGGCTTGGGCATGGTTAACCGAAAGTGTCTGCTATGTCGAATGTCGGCGTTGAGATACCAGCGTGAATATCGCACGCGATCGGTCGGGCGACCGCCATGAACCATTGTAACGACAGTGTGGGCTTGCACTGCCCCACCGGGCAAATTCAGTGCGTCACGTCCGCGGTGGCAGCCATGGCGGCACCGACGATGCCGGCGGTGTTCAGCAGGGCAGCCGCCACCACCGGCGTGCGGCTTTCCAGAAGTGGTATCCATTTGTCGGCCTTACGGCTGATGCCGCCCCCGGCGATGAACAAGTCGGGCCAGATCGCGTTCTCTATGGCCACCAGCACCTTTGTCACCTCCTTGGCCCACTTTTGGTAGCTCCAGTCGTTCTTTTCTTTGACCGACGAAGCCGCTCGTTGCTCGGCCTCCATGCCACCGACCTCGAGGTGGCCGAACTCGGTGTTGGGTATCAGCGTCCCGTTATGGATGACCGCGGACCCGATCCCGGTTCCGAAAGTCAGCAGCACCACCAAGCCCGATTTGTCTTTGCCCGCTCCGTAGCGTTCTTCGGCGAGCCCGGCCGCATCGGCATCGTTGAGCACCGTCACCTCTGTGCCGTTGAGCTTGGCCCCGATGATCTCGCTGGCGTTGGTCCCGATCCAGGCGCGATCCACATTGGCGGCCGTTCGGACGATGCCGTTGGTGACGACGCCGGGATAGGTCACCCCGAGGGGGCCGGTCCAGCCGAACTCGTTGACGACGTCCGCGATCGTCTTCGCGACGGCCGGCGGCGTGGCTGGTTGTGGGGTGAGCAGCTTGAAGCGGTCGCCGATCAATTGCCCGGTGTCCAGGTCGACGATTCCGCCCTTGATGCCGCTGCCGCCGACATCGACGCCGAATCCGCGGCGATGTGGTGTGGCATCGGTTGTCATCGAATCTCCTCGGCGAGGCTTGGCTGTCCGCCCACCTTAGCTTGGGGCGCCTGCAGGTTTGAGCCTGACGAGGTGCACCGACTGTGATGCGATAGAGCGATGACGCGACCCGACATCACGTCCGCGCGAGATCCGGCGCGGCTGCGGCTGGTGGCCGAAACGCTGGCGGCCGAGGGCGCCGAGTTCGTACGTTCCCGTCGTGTCGAGGTGTTCGGCGCCTACGCGGGCGACCTGGATACCCCGGCCGGTGGCGTGGTGCGCTCGAAGAGCACTCCGACCGATCCGGTCACCGTGGTCGACACCGAGACCGAGCGCCTTTTGCGTGACAGGTTGGCTCAATTACGTCCCGGTGACTCGATTCTGGGAGAGGAGGGCGGCGGCCCAACGGATCCGACGGCTGCGTCCGCCGGTGCGGTCATCTGGGTTATTGACCCCATCGATGGCACGGTGAACTTCGTCTACGACATCCCCGCCTACGCGGTTTCGGTCGCGGCCCAAGCCGACGGCGTGTCGGTGGCCGGCGCGGTCGCTGACGTCGCCGGCGGCCGGGTGTATTCGGCGGCGATTGGCCTCGGCGCGCATGTCACCGATGAGCAAGGGACGCGCCCGTTGCGGTGCGCTGACGTCGACGATTTGTCGATGGCATTGCTGGGCACCGGGTTTGGTTACGACAAGCGGCGCCGCGCGATCCAGGCAACGCTGTTGGCACAGCTGCTGCCGGTGGTCCGCGACGTGCGTCGGATCGGTTCTGCGGCGCTGGATCTGTGCATGGTCGCGGCGGGCCGGCTAGATGCCTACTACGAGCACGGGCTGCAGGTTTGGGACAGCGCGGCCGGTGCCCTGATCGCGGCGGAGGCGGGCGCGCGGGTGGTGCTGCCCGCGCAGCACGGACCAGCGGGCGGCGCCGGGTTGGTGCTGGCCGCCGCACCTGGAATTGCCGACGAGCTGTTGGCGGCACTCGAACACTGCAACGGTCTCGGGCCGATCCGGGACTGATCCCGGCCGAATCAGCAGCTGCTGGCGTGAATCTTGGTCACCAGGATTGGATCTGATGGCCCGGTGGAGCCCGGCCGCAGGCTGGCGAGAACGGCGTCGATGTCGTCGTTGTGCGCCAGTGTGGTGAAGTCAGTGCCCACGGCAAGGTCGACAGAGTCGTCGGCACGGTTGTCGTTGAAGAGTTCTGCGCACGGCGCCACCAACCACACGGCGGCGGCGCTGGCTTGCCCGGCGGTACCGAAGCGAATCTGGCCCTGGCAGGTCAGCCGGGCACCGGTATAGAGCGGGTCGTTAGCCGCCGTCGGCGTTGCGAACCCTAGGTCTTTCATGGCGCCGGCGACCTCGGCCGCCTGCCCACCTCGGCCACTGGCGTTGAGAACCCGGACCTTGGTGGCGCTGAGCTTGGCGGGTGCGACGTCCGTCATCGCCGTCCGCGACGCCTGCTCACCGAGTTGGGCGGGTGTCGATCCGGCCGGTTGTGGGGGTGGGTTACAGACTTGGGCCTCGTGAACTTTCGCCGGTCGCGTCAGCGCGATTGTCCACACCACACCGGCCGTGAACACCAGAAACACCAGTGCGAAGATGGCGGGCCGGGGATTGCGCCGTCGAAAGGGCCGACCATGATTGTCGAAGGCGGTACCCTCAGTGATTCGTGCGACCACGAATGCACTGTAGTCGCTCGTTAGACTCGCTGATCTAGGCCTTGTTTGAGGGTGCAGACAAGGTTTCTACTCATGATGTGACGTAAATCATACTTCGATCGGCCGAGATACGGGCACGAATCGTTTGGTGGATGCGTTCGACGCTGGTACAACACGTTGCTTGAGGTACAGAGGGCACTTGAGGGGACAGGACAGGGGATTGCACGATGCCTACCGACTATGACGCTCCACGGCGCACCGAAACCGACGACGTCTCGGAGGACTCCCTGGAGGAGCTCAAAGCACGCCGGAACGAAGCGGCGTCGGCTGTTGTCGACGTGGACGAATCCGAATCCGCTGAGTCTTTCGAGCTGCCCGGCGCCGATCTTTCCGGTGAAGAACTTTCGGTTCGCGTGATCCCGAAGCAGGCTGACGAGTTCACCTGCTCGAGCTGCTTCCTGGTGCAACACCGCAGCCGGCTGGCCAGCGAGAAGCACGGCGTGATGATCTGCACCGATTGCGCAGCCTGATAGCTGCACTCAGCTTGTCAGGGCCGCCAGCACCCGGTCGGGGTGACGGCAGCTCACCAGCCAGTACGGCGTCGGGTCGTCTGGGTCATCGAGGACCACCAGAATCATCGGCCCGACCCACGCCCGGTGCAGCACGAAGGCCGCCGGGTCGAGCTGGCGCCCGAGTGCCGCGGACTTGGCAGAGCGGGGAACTTCGGCGGACCGGGCGATCGCGGTGACGGGCAGGTGCGCTTGCCCGGCGCGGAGTTCCACTCCGGCCCCGGACGCGGGGTCGACGCTGACTCGGATCTCGACACGGCCCAGCCACAGCAGCGTCCCGGTCGCCACGGCGAACAGCGTCGCAAACGGCAGCCAGCCGGGTAGGGCGCTGACACCCAAGTTGACTTCGAATGCGATGAGCGCCGCCAGCGCGAAACCCAGCGGCCACCACCACCACGGCACCCAGAGTCGCTCGCGATATCGCACGACGTGCGGCGCGACGCGGGTACCGGACACGCGGTCAAGGGTAGTCTGTGGCCCCGTGTCGACCAGTCTCGCCGTAGTCCGCCTTGATCCCGCACTTCCGATGCCCAGCCGCGCCCATGATGGCGACGCCGGGGTGGATCTCTTCAGCGCCGAAGATGTCACGCTGGCGCCGGGACGCCGCGCCCTGGTGCGCACGGGCGTCGCCGTCGCCATCCCGTTAGGAATGGTCGGGCTGGTCCATCCGCGCTCGGGTTTGGCTTCGCGCGTGGGGCTTTCGATCGTCAACAGTCCCGGTACCATCGACGCGGGCTACCGTGGCGAGATCAAGGTCGCACTGATCAACCTCGACCCGGCCACGCCGATCGTGGTGCAGCGTGGCGACCGCATCGCCCAGTTGCTGGTGCAGCGGGTCGAGTTGGTTGAGCTGGTCGAGGTCTCGTCGTTCGACGAGGCCGGGCTGGCCGAAACATCCCGTGGCGACGGAGGTCACGGTTCCTCCGGCGGACATGCGAGTTTGTGACCCCCAGCGATACACAGCGAAGCGATGAGTGCGATGAGGAGGTGGAACCAGTGGACCCAGTAGAACCAAACGAGCCCGACGAGCTCGGAGAGTTCGAAGGCCCGTTCGACATCGACGACTTCGACGACCCTAAGGACGCGGAACTGGCCAGACTCGACCTGGGCTCGGTGCTGATTCCCATGCCGGAAGCCGGGCAGCTGCAGGTCGAGCTGACCGAGACCGGGGTGCCGAGCGCGGTCTGGATTGTCACGCCCAATGGGCGTTTCACCATTGCCGCCTACGCGGCACCGAAGACGACAGGCCTATGGCGCGAAGTGGCCAGCGAGCTCGCCGACTCGCTGCGCAAAGACTCGGCCAAAGTCACGATCAAAGACGGTCCGTGGGGCCGGGAGGTGGTCGGCATCGCCTCCGGCGTGGTGCGCTTCATCGGGGTCGACGGCTACCGCTGGATGATCCGCTGCGTGGTAAACGGGCCGCATGAAACCATCGACGCGTTGAACGACGAAGCTCGCACGGCGTTGGCGGACACCGTGGTTCGCCGTGATGACACGCCGCTACCGGTGCGGACGCCGTTGCCGGTGCAGCTGCCCGAGCCGATGGCCGAACAGCTACGCGAGGCCGCGGCTACCCAACAGGCCACTGGACCAGCGGAAGCCGAGCAACAGCCGTCCGACGAGCCGGCCGCCCGTCGCAGCGCCGAGGGATCGGCGATGCAGCAGTTGCGCACGACAAGCGGCGGCTAGCCAGTCCCAGAAACTCCTCAAGCGAGGGCAAGGGCGGCCAGGCAGGCGGCACCCAGCGCGGCGGTGTTCGCGCCCATCTCGGCCAGCGTCACCGTTCGCAGGGCGGCTCGCGGCGCGGCGCTCACCCAATCGACACCGACCTGTAGCGGGTGAATCGGATCGTCCACGGCGGCCGCCACCCCCAGAGGTGCGGCGAGCCGGGCCAACTCGGCGCAACTCGGCGCGACGAATGCGGCCACTTCTTCCATGGCGTCGGGCAATTTCGGCCACTGAGCGTGCCACGAGCGGGTCAACTCCCCGGCCAGCCACGGCGGGCTGGATGCGCGCATCTGCTCGGTCGTCGCGGCCAACCCATCGGCACGCAGATGGGAGGCCGTGTAGCGCGCAGAGAGCGCTCCGGGCGCCAATCCGGGCGCCCCGGTCCAGGGTGGCAGCGCAGCCAGTACGGCGACCACCTGAGCCGGATGGTCCAGCGCCCACGCCGCCGCCACCGCGGCGCCGATCGACACGCCGCCGACACCGATCGGACCTGCGCGCGCGGCGTCGTCCAGGGCGGACAGGTAACCGTCGATCAACCGATCCGGGTGCGGCGGCGGCGTCACCAGCACCGCGCCGGCCGCTCGCAGCGGGCCGGAGAATGCGCGATGGACGTAGTGGTCGTCGGATCCGGTTCCGGGCAACAACACGGTCCTGACACCGCGCAGATCGACAGCCATTCCTTGATATTGCCGTTCGCGCAGGGCTTCCTCCAACATCAAGATCGAATCCAAACACCAGATTATCGATTCCCACACCCACATTTTTGCTTCCAACATCACAGTGATCCGCGTAGCGCCGGGGAACCAACAGGTCTACGGTGGCCGTTGGCATACTGAAGCGCCGATAGCTGCATCAAGCAGTGTCAGGAGTGGCCATGGGGGCCCAAGGTTATTTGCGCCGGCTCACCCGTCGTTTGACGGAGGACCCGGACCAGCGCGACTCCGACGAGTTGTCCGACGAGGTCGCACTCACCGGTGCGCAGCGTGTCATCGACTGCGAGCG
>Ga0182012_10008531_pt1 | contig 10126 bp, 10 predicted proteins | sample 612S2SmetaG_FD_120486 | JGI IMG/M metagenome (GOLD analysis project Ga0182012, IMG submission 120486) | Permafrost microbial communities from Stordalen Mire, Sweden - 612S2S metaG | ecosystem: Environmental > Terrestrial > Soil > Wetlands > Permafrost | place: Sweden: Stordalen | collected... | reverse complement strand
GGACGACAAGGGCAAACAAGTCAAGAAGGCCGGACCCTCGATCCCGGTCGAGATCATGGGCCTCTCCGACGTGCCCAGCGCCGGCGACGCGCTCATGGTGGTCTCCGACGAGCGCGTGGCTCGCGAAGCCGCGGCCAAGCGTTCTTCGCGCCGTCAGGAAGTGCGCATCGCGGCATCCTCCGGTCCGCGCATCTCGCTCGAGAGCTTCATGTCCACCCCCGCCGACGGCGGCGGGCGCAAGTCGCTCAACCTCATCCTCAAGGCCGACGGTCAAGGCGCGGTCGAGGCGCTCCGTGGGCGCGTCGAAGGCCTGTCCAACGCCGAAGCCGACATCCGCGTCATCTACGCCGGCGTCGGTGCGATCACGCCCAACGACGTCAACTTGGCCAGCGCCTCGAACGCCGTGCTCATCGGGTTCAATATCCGCCCCGATGAAACCGTAAAGCGTCTCGCGGAAAACGAACTCGTCGACCTGCGTTTCTACAACGTCATCTACGAAGTCGAAAACGACCTCAAGAAGGCGCTCGTGGGCATGCTCGCGCCGAAGTTCCGCGAGGTCATCCTCGGCCGCGCGGAAGTGCGCGAAGTCTTCAAGGTTTCCAAGGTCGGCACCATTGCGGGCTGCTACGTCCAGAGCGGCAAGCTCACCCGCAATGCCAAGGTGCGCATCCTGCGCGACTCCGCCGTCGTCTTCGAAGGCGAACTCGAATCGCTACGCCGCTTCAAGGACGATGTCAAGGAAGTTGCCGAGTCGTTCGAGTGCGGCGTGCAGATTGCGCGGTATTCGGACCTCAAGCAGGGCGACGTCATCGAGGCGTTCACCTCGGAGCTCGTCGCGCCCGAAGCGGTGCCCGCTTAGTGTCTGTGCCGTTCGGTCACGTCGCTTGCCGGCGCGCGCTCGGAGGGCCGCGCCTTGAAGGCTGAGCGGCGGGCTCGGATCGATCATGAGATACAGCGCGAGATGGCTCGGCTGCTTTCGACTGAGTTGAAGGATCCGCGACTGGGATTCGTGACGGTCACGCGGGTTGAGATCACTCAGGATTTGCAGCATGCGAAGGTGTTCGTTTCCGTTATCGGGGACCGGCATGTGGCGAAGCAGAGCCTTTTGGCCTTGGAGTCGGCTAAGGGGTTTTTGCGCGGGGAGTTGGGGCATGCTATCGCTTTGCGGCACACGCCCGAACTTTCGTTCGTCGAAGACCGGTCCACCGAGCGGGCTATCGAACTGAGTCGCGTTTTGGCGCAGACCTCGGCGGCTTCGGCTGCCGCTGCGTCGGCTGCGGCTTCGGCTGATGAGGAAGTGCACGATGACGCCGACTGAGGCTGCTCCGGAACGTTCTGCCGCCAATTCTTCGCTCGACGACGTCGTGGCGGAGTTGCGGGCGCGCGAAGCGTTCGTTTTCGTTTCGCACGTGAAGCCCGATGGGGATACGCTCGGCGCGGGGTTGGCTTTGGGGCTGGCGTTGCGCGCGATGGGCAAGCGGGTCAACTATTTTCAGCAAGATCCGGTGCCGCGGAATTTGCGGTTTTTGCCCGATGCGGAGCGGGTTGCTCGGGCGTTGCCTGCGGACTTGCCGGCGGATGCGCTTTGGGTGTTTTGCGATATGAGCGACAGCTCGCGGGCCGGTGAGTTTTTGCCGGCGCTCGAGCGGCGGAATATGCTCGACATCGATCATCATCTGGCCAATTCGCGCTTCGGCGGGTTGAACTACATTCTCGAGGACGAGTGTTCGACGGGCACCGTCGTGCTGCGGATTTTGCGCGCGCTCGGCGCGCGCGTGACGCCCGAGATCGCGACCTGTCTATTGACGACGATCATGACCGATACCGGCGCGTTCATGCATTCGAACACCAACGCCCAGGTACTGCGGCTGGCGGCGGAGATGATCGATGCGGGCGCCGACAAGGAATTGATCACCACCGAGATCTTCTCGAATAAGCGCTTTGCGGCGATCAAGATCGTGGGTGCGTCGCTGGAGCGGGCGAAGCTCGAAGACGGCGGACGGTATTGCTGGTCGCTGGTCGACGATGCGATGCTGGCCGCGGCGGGCGCGGACGGCGAAGATACCGAGGAGATCGTGCAGCATCTGCGCGCGGTCGAAGGCGTCGACGTGGCGGCCTTGTTCAAGGCCTATGACGGTGAGGTGCGGGTCAGCCTGCGCAGCAACGGGCGGGTCAACGTGCAGTCGGCTGCAGGTAGACTGGGCGGCGGCGGACACTTCCGTGCGTCGGGCTTGACCTATCGCGGGCCGCTCGCCGAAGCGATCGAGGCGGTGCACGCGGCTTTGCTCGCGGAGGGTTTGTAGGAGCCGGTTTCAACGTGATCGGCTTCCTCAACGTCTTCAAGCCTTCGGGACCTTCGTCGACGCAACTCGGCGCGCGCGTGCGCCGCGTCTTCGAGAGCGCGCTCGATGCGAAGCTCCCCGTGGGGCACGTGGGCACGCTCGATCCCGCGGCCGCCGGCGTGCTTCCGCTCGCGCTCGGCAAAGCGACGCGCCTCATCCCGCTGATCGAGGACCGGCGCAAGGCGTATGCCTTCACGCTCGTGCTCGGGCGCGCCACGGCCAGCGGCGACGCGTCGGGTGAGACGCTGCGCGAGGCCGAGGTGCCCGCCGACGCCGAGCAACGCCTGCTCGACGTGCTGCCGCAATTCGTGGGCCGCATCGAACAGATTCCGCCGATGGTCAGCGCGCTCCATCACGAAGGCCGTCGTCTCTACCAATTGGCGCGCGAAGGCATCACCGTCGACCGTCCGCCGCGGCCCGTCACGATCTACGGCCTGCGACTGTTGGGCTTTGCCGGCGGCGTCGCACGGATGCGCTGCGCCTGTTCGGAAGGCACGTACGTGCGCACGCTGTGCGAGGATTTGGGCGCGGCCATCGGCACCGTCGCGCACATGGGTGCGCTGCTGCGCGAGGGCGCGGGTCCGTTCGTGCTCTACGAAAGTTTGACGCTCGAGCAGATCGTCGCCGACCCGCTCGGGTCGCTCGTGCCGCCCGAACGCGTGATTCCGTTGCCCACGATCGTGCTCGACGGGCGCGGCGCGACCGACTTCTGCGCGGGACGGTTGGTACCGTTGCCGCAAGGCGCCGGCTCGAAGCACGTCTTCGTGCGCGACTCGTCGCGCGTGCTGGTCGGCGTCGGCGAAGCCATCGGCGCGCTGCTCGCGCCGCGGAAGGTCTTCGTGTGAAGATCCATCACGCGCTGACGCCGCGCGAGTCCGACCGGCCGCTGGTCCTGGCCATCGGTTTCTTCGACGGGTTCCACCGCGGCCACCGCGAGATCGTCCGCGCGCTCTTGCGCTTGCGCCGTCCGGGCTATCGCGCCGCCGTGCTCAGTTTCCGCAATCATCCGGCCACGCACTTGCGTCCGGAGAGCGTACCGCCGCTGATCACCACCACCGAAGAGCGGGTCAACCTGCTCGCGGCCTCGGGCATCGACGAACTCTATCTCGTGCCCTTCGATGCCGAACTCGCGGGCTGCGAAGCGCGCCCGTTCCTCGACGAGATCGTGCTCGGCCGCCTGGGCGCGCGCGCGCTCGTCACGGGCGCCAACTTCCGCTTCGGTTCCGGCCGTCGCGGCGATAGCGCGCTCGCTGCCGCCGTACTCGCCGAGCGCGGCGCGACGGCGCACTTCGTGCCGCCGGTGCTCGAAGGCGGCGAGCGCATCTCGAGCACGCGGGTGCGCGCCGCGATCGAGCGCGGCGATTTCGCTCTGGCCGACCGGCTCTTGTGCGAACCCTACGCGCTACGCGGACGGGTCGTGCTCGGACACGGGCGCGGTCACGACCTCGGTTTTCCCACGGCCAACCTCGACGTGCCGCCGGGAAAACTCTTGCCCAAGGAAGGCGTGTACACCGCCACCGGACGCTATGCCGGTCGGGACTATCGCGGCCTCGTATCGATCGGCGACAATCCGACCTTCGGGCCGGGGGCCAAGACCGTCGAAGCGTGGCTGCAAGATTTCCGCCAAACGATCTACGGCGAAGAACTGGCGCTACGCGACTTCGCCTTCGTTCGCGATCAGCGCGCGTTCGGCTCGTCCGAGGAACTGGTCGCGCAGATGCAGGACGACGCCGGTAACGTCCGCTTTCCCGCCTTCACCGTTTCGTGAGGAGATCGATGCCCGCTCGCATGCCCCAAGCCGCGCTGTTCGCGGCCGCCGTTGCCGCGCTGCCGCTCGCCGCGGTCGCCGTTCCGCGCGCGGGCGACGTCGCGCCGCCGATCTCGCTCAAGATTCTGGGCAGCGGCAAGACGCAGACGCTGGCCGCATTCAAGGGCAAACCCGTCTATCTGAACTTCTTCGCGTCGTGGTGCGGCCCGTGCAACGAGGAAGCGCCATCGATCGTCAAGCTCTACAAGAAGTATCACCCGCAAGGCTTGGTCGCGCTGGGCGTCAACGAGTTGGACCCGGAGGCGAAAGCGAAATCGTTCGTCGATCAATATAAGCTGCCGTTCACGGTGCTGCTCGACGATAGCGGCTCGACCGGCAAGGATTACGGCACGTTGGCGCTGCCGGTCCACGTGTTCATCGCTCGCGACGGCAAGATCAGCACCTATCGATTAGGCGAGATGTCGAACCAAGAGATCGAAGACGCGATCAAGGAAATCGTCAAGAAGTAGGTCGCGAAGAAGTCAGCCTTCAGCAGGTCGAGGGTAGCTTCGCGATTTCGCCGCTCGCAGGATCGTAATCGTATCTGGGGCACACGCCCGCCTTGGCGGGCTGGGGCACGATGCCGACCTCGATCGTGCCGGGTTCCGGCGCGTTCGAACCCTCGGGCACGACGCTCGTCGTCACCGAGAACGTCTCGGCGGCAATCAAGTCGGGGCTCGGCGCCCCGGGCAGCGCGCCGTTGCTCCACGCCCGCACCACGGCGGCAATCGCTTCGGCCTCTGCGCCGGGCACGACCCATTCCGGTGCGGGACCGTCGGGACAGCCGGCCGCTCCCGCGTCGCCGCCTTTGGCCATGCGCACGGTCGAGGTCTTCGACGGGTCGCCGGGCACGAAACTGAGCCGATAGCAGCCGGGCAAGTCGCCGATGTGCACGTCGATGCCGGCGAGCGTGCCCGCGGTCTGCGTTTGGTGCAGCGTGACGAATCCGAAGCCGACCGTGAGCGCGCGCGCCGCGCCGCCGGGCAGCGTGTGCACCGCGGGCGCGGTCGCGGCGAGCAGCGTCGCCGCGAGGCCCAACGCCGCGACGTTCATGCGGCGATCACGTCGATCATCTCGCCGCGCAACTCGACCTTGGCGCTGCCGCCTTCTTTGATGTCGCCGCGCAGGATGGCGCTCGAGAGCGGGTTGGTCACGAAGCGCGCGATCGTCCGCGCGACGTAGCGTGCGCCGCTGCCGGCGGCCACGCTCTCCTTGGCCAAGAATTCGCGCGCCGGCTCGCTCAAGGCGATCGTGATGTGCAACGCGCCGAGCCGCTTGGCCACTTCGTGCATCTGCAGTTCGACGATCGAGCCGATGTCGCTGAGGTCGAGGTCGTGGAAGCGCACGATGTCGTCGATGCGGTTGAGCAACTCGGGCCGGATGAACATCTCGAGTTCGGTGGGATCCGCGTTGCTGGTCAGGATCACGATCGCGTGACGGAAGTCGACGGTGCGGCCCTTCGAGTCGGTCACGCGTCCGTCGTCGAGGATCTGCAGCAGGATCGCGGCCACGTCGCCGTGGGCTTTCTCGAACTCGTCGAAGAGCACCACGCAGTACGGCCTGCGGCGCACGGGCTCGGTCAATTGGCCCGGCTCGTCGTGACCCGCGTATCCCGGCGGCGCGCCGAGCAGACGCGAGACCGTGTGCGATTCGGTGTATTCGCTGAGGTCGATGCGCACGATCGCATCCTCGGTGCCGAAGAGTTCGCCGGCCAGCGCCTTGGCGAGTTCGGTCTTGCCCACGCCGCTCGCGCCCACGAAGAGGAATCCGCCCAGCGGTTTGCGCGGATCCTTGAGGCCGGCCCGGCCGCGCCGGATCGCTTGGGCCACCGAACGGATCGCTTCGGATTGACCGATGACCCGCTTGCCGAGCGCGCTCTCGAGCGCCAGCAAACTGCGCGTCTGCGCTTCGTCGAGCGAGCCTTGCGGGATGCCGGTCCACTTGGAGACGATGCCCGAGACGTCTTCGACGCTCACCGACACGCCGCCGCGCAAAGCGACGGAGGCCGCGGCTTCGTCGACCAGATCGATCGCCTTGTCGGGCAAGAAGCGGTCGGCGATGTAGCGCGCCGCAAGCGATGCGGCCGCCTCGAGCGCCACGTCGTCGATCGTCACGCCGTGATGCACGGCGTACTTGCTGCTGAGTCCGCGCAGGATGGCGACGGTCTGCTCGATCGTCGGCTCGGCCACGGTCACGGGTTGGAAGCGCCGTTCGAGTGCGGAGTCGGCCTCGATGTGCTTGCGGTATTCGTCGAAGGTGGTCGCGCCGATGCACTGCAACTCGCCGCGGGCGAGTTCGGGCTTGATCATCGACGAGAGGTCGAGCGATCCTTCGGCCGCGCCGGCGCCGACCAGCGTATGGAGTTCGTCGATGAAGAGCACGATCTCGCGCGCCGACCGCCGCACCTCGTCGAGGATGCGCTTGACGCGGGCTTCGAATTCGCCGCGATACTTGGTGCCGGCAACGAGCGGACCCAAGGCGAGCGAGAGCACGCGCTTGTCGCGTAATACTGCCGGAACCTCACCGCGCGCGATGCGTTGGGCCAAGCCCTCGACGACCGCCGTCTTGCCCACGCCGGGTTCGCCGACGAGCACCGGGTTGTTCTTGCTGCGCCGCGCCAGGATCGCGATGACCCGTTCGATTTCGTCGTCCCGGCCGATGACCGGGTCGAGTTCGCCGTTGCGGGCGGCGGCGGTCAAATCGCGCGAGTACGCCGCGAGCGTGGGCGAGCCGCCGCGCAGACGCTTGGTCCACTCGCGCGGATCGCTGCCGGGCTGCGCTTCGCGCTCCGGATTGCGGGTCAGGCGGTCGATGGCAAAGGTGGTCCCTACCGCGAGCGCCACGGCGGCCAGCGCCGAGCCCACGACGGGCAGCGCCGAGGTGCGGCGGCGGCGGGCGCAACTGTCGCAGACCTCCGCTTCGACCCAAGAGCCCGAACGCAGCGTGAAATCTCGAACGGTCGCGGGACGTTGCCCGCACGTTTCGCAGAGCGTGGTCATCGGAACGAGGTCACCATATGTACCCGTTCGCGAAAGCGGGGCCGTCGGCATGCTATCCCGGTGTTCGGCAAAAGCCGTCGCTCCCAGCAGCGGCAGGACTCCCACCTGCATGAAAAGTCGTGCGAAAACGCTCCCCGGCGGAGAGGACCGGCCGTTGGGCGCCCCCAATAGCGCCAAGCCATGGCCTACGTGATCACAGAACCTTGTATCGGTACGAAGGACAAGTCGTGCGTCGACGTGTGTCCGGTCGATTGCATCCACGGAAAAGATGACGACAAGATGTTGTTCATCGACCCCGAGGTCTGCATCGACTGCGGCGCCTGCGTCTCGGCCTGCCCGGTCGAAGCGATTTACGCCGATGCCGATCTTCCGGACAAGTGGAAGAACTACATCGAAATCAACGCGGACTATTTCAAGAAAGTCTAGCGGTCTAAGCGGCGGGCGCGGCGCGAGCCGCGGGATGCGCTGATGCAGCGCGTCACGGCCGACGAATTGATGGACGATCCGCGCGTCGATCCGGCCGAATTGGCGCGCAACTTCGACGACATCGAACGCGCCAATCGCTGGTTCGGCGGCGTGGCGCCGGTGCTGCGCGAAGTCTTCGCGCGGCCGGCGGAGTGGCTGCTCGACGTGGGCTGCGGCAGCGGCGACATTCCGCGCGCCCTGCTCGCCGAGGCGCGCCGCCGCGGCCGGCGCCTCGAGATCGTGTGCCTCGATCGCAGCGAGACCGTGCTCGACATCGCGCGCCAACGTTCGCACGGCGATGCGGCGCTGCGCTTCACCCGCGGCGACGGCGCGTCGTTGCCTTTTCCCGACGCGAGCTTCGACATCGTGACCTGTAATCTCGCGCTGCACCATTTCGAGCCCGAGGAGGCGATCGCGGTGCTGCGTGAGATGCGGCGTGTCGCGCGGGTCACGCCGCTGGTTTGCGATCTGAGCCGCTCGCCGCTCGCGCACGCCGCTTCACGCCTCTACGTCGCGCTCTTTGCGACGAGCCCGTTGACGCGTCACGACGGTCCGCTCTCGGTCCAGCGCGCCTACACCCCGGCCGAGGCCGAAGACCTCGCGCGCTCCGCGGGCTGGAATCTGCCCAGCGCCGTTCCGCAGCCGTTCTTCCGGATGATGATGCACGATGGACTCTGAGGTCCTCGTCGTCGGCGGCGGCCCGGCCGGCTCGATCTGTGCGCTCGGCCTCGCGCGACGCGGCATCGCGGTGACCGTGATCGAGCGCGCGACCTTTCCGCGCACCAAAGCCTGCGGCGAGTACGTCAACGCGGGCGCGCTGCGCCTGCTCGACGATGCGGGCCTGGGCGAGGGCGTGCGCGCGCGAAGCGTACCGCTCAACGGCATCCGGCTCGTGCCGCCCGGCCTCGAGCCGCTCGAACTCGATTTCAGCGAACCGGCGCGCTCGTTGCCGCGCGCCGACCTCGACGCGTTTTTGCTCGACGCCGCGCGCGCCGCCGGAGCCCGCGTGCTGCTCGCGCGCGCCGAGGATATCCTCTTCGACGGAGGCCGTGCGGCGGGCGTGCGCGTGCGCGATCCGGCGGGCGACGAACGCGAGTTGCGCGCGCGGTTCGTGGTCGGCGCGGACGGCAGCGGCTCGCTCACGGCGCGCAAACTCGGGCTCGTTCGCGCCTCGCGCGGGCCGAAGCGCTTTGCGCTCGGCGGACATTATCGCGGTTTCGGCGATCTCGGCGCGCGGGTGGAGATGTACGTCGGCGGCGGCGCGTATTTCGCGCTCAATCCGCTGGGACCGGACCTGGCCAACCTCATGGTCGTGGTGCGCGAAGCGCAATTGAGCGAGTGGTCGGCGGCCGTCGACGAGGGCATGCGCGGCACGGCCGCGCAACTCGCGCGCGGCGTGCGCGGCGTCGACGTCGCGGCGCGCGTCGGCCCGCGCGTCGCGATCGGTCCCCTGGCCTTCGACGTGATCGCCGCCGCGGCGCCGGGTGCGCTGTTGGCCGGCGATGCGAGCGGCTTCCTCAACCCGTTCACGGGTTCGGGCGTGTTCATGGCGTTGCGTGGCGGGCTCGACGCCGCCGCGACGATCGCTGCATCGCTTGCCGATCCGGCGCGCGAAGCGCGCTACTGCGCCGGTTATGCGGCGCGCCGCGCGCGCCTGTTGCGTGGCCGTCGCCGCTTGGGCCGCGCGGTGGACCTGATGCTCGACGTGCCCTTCGTCTCGACGCGCGTTTCGGAGCGCTTGCGCCGCGTGCCGGCGCTGGGCCGCAGCCTCCTCGACGCGGTCGCGGGCATCGCGCCGCCCGAACGCGCGCTCACGCCGCTGTCGCTGGGTAGATTGCTCTTGTGATTCGATTGATCGATCGCGACGAGGTCGCGCGCGGCCTCGGCTACGAGACGTGCATTCGGCTCGTGCGTCGAGCGATGATCGCCTTTTCGAAAGGCGAGACGCTCCAGTTGCTGCGCTCGATCATTCCGCTCGGGGAAGGCCGGCTCTTCGGCACGATGCCCGGCGCGCTTGCGCCCGACGGCCCGTTCGGCGCCAAATTGATCAGCGTGTATCAAGAGAATTTCGCCAAAGGCCTGCAGTCGCATCAAGGCCTGATCGTGCTCTTCGAGCCCGAAAGCGGCGAACCGGTTTGCGCCGTGCATGCCGGCGAGGTAACGGCGATTCGTACGGCCGCCGCGAGCGCCGTTGCGACCGACGCGCTGGCGCGCACCGACGCGCGGCGCCTCGCAATCCTGGGCTACGGCGAACAAGCCGCCACGCACGCCCGCGCCTTGGTCGAAGTCCGCGACATCGAATCCGTCGTGGTCTGGGGCCGTTCCCGCGAGCGCGCCGTTACGTTTTGCGAGCGCATGACGCTGGAGCTCGATGTGCCCTTCAGCGCGGCGCGCGATGCGCGGGCAGCGGTGGCCGAGGCGGACATCGTGTGCACCGTGACCGCGGCGAGCGAACCGATCCTCGCGGGCGCCTGGGTGCGTCCGGGCACGCATCTCAACGTCGTGGGCTCGAG
>Ga0182012_10008529_pt1 | contig 10126 bp, 7 predicted proteins | sample 612S2SmetaG_FD_120486 | JGI IMG/M metagenome (GOLD analysis project Ga0182012, IMG submission 120486) | Permafrost microbial communities from Stordalen Mire, Sweden - 612S2S metaG | ecosystem: Environmental > Terrestrial > Soil > Wetlands > Permafrost | place: Sweden: Stordalen | collected... | reverse complement strand
TCCAGCGCCTCGTGCCCCATGCCCTGGGCAATCAGAAACAACAGGACACCAGGATCGAGACTGCCGGTGCGCGTCCCCATCGGCAGACCATCGAGCGCGGTAAAGCCCATGGTGCTGTCGATGCTGACGCCGTTATGCACGGCGCAAACGCTGGCACCGCTGCCCAGATGGGCGATCACGACCCTGCCGATGGCCAAATTTGGGGCCACGCGGGCGAGGGTGCGGCTGATATAGTCGTACGATAGGCCGTGGAATCCGTAGCGGCGGACGCCGGCGTCATGGAATTTCCTCGGCAGCGCAAAGCGGGTCGCGACGTCTGCCTGACCGCGGTGAAAAGCGGTGTCGAAACAGGCCACCTGAGGAAGCTGCGGGTGAGCCGCGCTGAGCGAGCGGATCGCTGCCAGATTATGGGGTTGGTGCAACGGGGCGAGCGGGATCAAAGCCTCGAGTTCGCGCAGGACGAGGTCGTCGACGACGACCGGAGCACTGAACCGTGTCCCACCATGCACGACCCGGTGTCCGGCTGCGACGAGGTTGCTGCCGCCGGTATGAAGGGTGATCCAGTCGGCAAGACCGCGGAACAGGGTCTCCTGATCGTCGTCATGAGGTGTCCAGTCGCTCAGGGTCTCGCCGGAGGCATTGGATGCACTGAATTGCGCCCCGTGTCCGATCCGCGCGATCTCGCCCCTGAGCGTTGCCGCGCCTTCGACGTTGCTGGCCGGCCAGACCGCGAACTTGATGCTGGACGAGCCAGCGTTGATGACCAGAACCGTCTCATCCATGTCAGCGCACTCCGTCCTGACCGATCCCCCGCGACGCCAGAACGGCGACGGCACAGGATGCCAGTCGCGTCCGGACGCTGTCGGCACGGCTTGTTAGAATGATTGGCACGCTGGCACCGAGGATCAGCCCCGCGGCGTCAGCCCCATCCGAGAGGGTCATCTGTTTGCCCAGCATATTCCCGGCCTCGATGTTGGGAACGATCAGAATGTCGGGGCTGCCCGCAACATCCGATACGATCCCCTTGGTCGAGGCCGCTGCCGCACTCACCGCGTTGTCGAATGCCAACGGGCCGTCGAGCAGGCCGCCGCGGATCTGGCCACGTTCGGCCATCTTGCAGAGTGCCGCAGCGTCGAGCGTGGAGGGAATTCGTGCGGTGACCGTTTCGACTGCCGACAACAGCGCCACCTTGGGCACTGCAATGCCAAGCGAGAGAGCAAGGTCGATCGCATTCTGTACGATGTCGATCTTGTCCTCGAGGGACGGTGCGATGTTGATGGCGCAGTCGGAGAGAATCAGCGGTCTCGGGGACGACGGCAACAGCACGATATAGGCATGACTGATGCGACGGGCGGTGCGCAGTCCGCCGTCGCGAACCATCACCTCGTGCATCAGTTCATCGGTGTGCAGGCTGCCTTTCATCAGCGCCTTGACCGAACCCGCCCGAACCAGGCTGACGGCCGCTTCGGCGGCGGCATGAGAATGGCTGGTATTTACGATCGGAATGTTTTCGAGATCCAGGCCGCAAGCGGCTGCCACAGATCGGATTTTGGTTTCGGGACCGACCAGGATAGGATCGATAAAGCCGGCGGCCACCGCTTTCAGCGCGCCGCAAAGGCTGTCGGGGTCGCACGGATGGACGATGGCCGTCTTAAGCGGCGGCAATCCTTCGGCGCGATGCAGCAAATCGGCATAGGCCTGGTGATGAATGATACTCACCTCGGGAAGCGCCATTCGCTTGCGACTAACCTTCTCCGTAGGTGCCATGACCTCCGCGCTGCCGCCGATCACCTCGGCGCCATCCTGGTTGATGCATACGCAGTCGAGCACGACGCGGTGCTTTGCAATGTACTTCTCGCGCACGGTCACCCGTGCCGTCAGCGTATCGTTCGGCTTGACGGGACGGCGAAAGCGGAGGTCCTGCCCGAGATAAATCGTGCCGGGACCTGGCAGCAGTGTGCCCAGCACGGTGGAGAACAGGGATCCGCCAAGCATTCCATGGGCGATGACGCCATGGAACATGGTTCCTTCCGCGTAACCACGATCGAGATGCGCCGGATTCACGTCACCCGAAACGTTGGCGAAGACTTCGATGTCGGACTGCGTGACGGTTCGCACGATTTGCGCGGTATCACCGATCCCGATTTCGTCGAAGGTGCGGTTCTCGATGAGGCCGGCCTGGGTAACCCCGGTCGCCAGTTCGGCAGCGTCCAGGGGTGAAAGGTGCTCCAGAGTGTCCATGATTTGGCGGCCTGAGGTTGTCCCGGGTTGATCAAGGGGCGAATACGTAGGTGCCCGGCGCGTCGCAGAGCGCCTGTCGTATCGGCGTGGGCGCCACGGGCGAGCCCGAATGGGTGGCGAGCCAGCGCTGCCACTCGGGCCACCACGATCCGTCGTGCAGGGACGCACGTTCGAGATAGGCGTCAGCATCGATGGTCGGGCTGTCGTCCGGTATGGTCAGTATGCGGTAGCTACGCCCTTTATGGCCGGGCTCACTGACGACGCCCGCGTTGTGGCCGCCGCTGGCCAGGACAAAGGTGATCTCTGTCCGGGTCAGCAAAGTGATTTTGTACGCGGAACGCCAAGGCGCGACGTGGTCTTTCGCGGTGCCGAGTGCGAAGACCGGCACGCGTATGTCGCGCAGGGCGATGGGACGGCCAGCGACCTGGAACTGGCCTCGGGCGAGGGCATTGTTCAGGAACAGTCTGCGCAGATACTCGGAATGCATGCGACGGGGCATCCGCGTCTGGTCGGCGTTCCAGGCCACCAGGTCGTTCGGATGTTCGGTTTCGCCGAGGAGGTAACGATGGACGAACGGCGTCCAGAGCATCTCATCGGCGCGGATCATCTGGAACGCGGCGCCCATCTGCCCGCCGGTCAGGCCGCCCTGGCGCGACATCAGACTGTCCAGCCAGGTGAGCTCACTATCCTCAATCAACAGCTTGAGGTCACCCGGTTCGGTGAAGTCGGTCTGCGCCGTGAACAGGGTCATTGACGCGAGGCGCGTATCGGCGTCGCGCGCCATTGCAGCGGCGGCGATGGCGAGCATGGTGCCGCCGAGACAGTAACCAGCGGCGTGGATCCGCCGTCCCGGCACATGCTTATTGATGGCATCGATCGCGGCCATGACGCCGAGGCGGCGGTAGTCATCCATCGTCAGCTCGGCGTCGGCGGCGGCCGGGTTGAGCCAGGAGACAGCGAAGACAGTGTGGCCGTGCTCCACCAGGAAGCGGATCATCGAGTTCTGCGGCCGCAGGTCGAGGATATAGTATTTCATGATCCAGGCCGGCACGATCAGCACCGGTTCGGGATGGACCGATTTCGTGGCGGGTTCGTACTGGATCAGTTCGATCAGCCGGTTGCGAAAGATGACCTTCCCGGGGGTGATCGCAAGCGTTTTGCCAACAACCAATGCATCACTATTCATACGTTTCGCGCCGGACGCATCCGCGAGGAAGTGCCGCGCGCCGGCAATCAGATTCTCGCCGCCGCGCTCGCACGTTACGCGCTGCACTTCGGGGTTGGTCGCCAGGAAATTGGCCGGCGACGTTGCCTGGAAGAACTGGCTGATGCTGGCGGCGACCAGTTGTTCATTGCGGCTCGACACGCCGCGGACGCCGGTTGCGGCGTTGCTCCACCAGGCCTGGCAAACGCGATGCGCCGCCGCGATCGTGTTGTATGGCCACGCCGCCCACTCCTCGCCGGCGCAACGCGGATCTGCTGGCATGCCATTGGTGGCGGCGCCAGGCGGGTCGCTGACCTGCAGCATCGCAGCGCTCGCCTGCAGGCAAAGCTGCATCTGCCTGCCCGGTGACAGAGCAAGATGCACCAGCCAGTTTGTCCAGGCTTCAGCGGTGGCGAAAGGCGAACGGCCGCCGGAGAGGTGGGCGACCTCGCCCTGAAAAAACCGGTCGGCCGCTGCAAAGCCGTCAGATGCGACCAACTGCTCCGAGGCAAGCGCGGTCTGGTCGAATGGCATAGTCAATCAATCCCCTGGCCCAAAAGGGCGAAGCCCGCTGCTAACCGCTTATCAGCATGAGTTTTCATGCAAGCGATGCAGCCTCTGACCAGGGATGCCTTGTGCCCCTGTTGGCGGTTCTCCTAGTCCGAAAAGGCAAACGATTGGTTAATGCGCAACGATTTTTACGAAAAATGGCAATGCCGGAACGGGGCGCGTCGGGATCGAGGTCAGGCCGCCGGACAGCGACGGAACCGGTCCGAAGACGCGCTTCGGACCGGTGTTCGCACGCTTAACCGTGCAGTTTCGCCGCCACCTCGGCCACGCGCCGGCCCTGGTAGCGGGCGCCGTCGAGTTCCCTCTGCGACGGTTGGCGTGACCCGTCGCTGCCAGTGATCGTGGTGGCGCCGTACGGTGCACCGCCGGTGATCTCGTCCAGGGTGCCCTGTGCGCCGTAGCCGTAGTCCATGCCGACGATGACCAGGCCGAAATGCAGCAGGTTGGTGATGATGGAAAACAGCGTCGTTTCCTGGCCGCCGTGCTGCGTGGCGGACGCGGTAAAGGCGGCGCCGACCTTGCCGTTCAGCGCGCCGGTCGCCCACAGACCGCCGGCCTGGTCAAGGAAGTTGGCCATCTGCGACGACATGCGCCCAAACCGCGTGCCGGTCCCGACGACAATCGCATCATAGTTGGCAAGTTCGCCGATCGCAGCGACCGGCGCCGGTTGGTCCAGCTTGAAGTGGGCGTTTTTGGCAATCTCGGGCGGCACGAGTTCGGGCACGCGCTTGACATCCACCGCAGCGCCCACCTCGCGCGCGCCCTCGGCGACGGCGTTCGCCATCGCCTCGATATGACCGTATGCAGAATAATAAAGCACCAGAACCTTGGCCATCGCGTACTCCTGTCTAGGGTTTGGCGCGTCGAGTCCGCGCCCGGACCGTGTCCGATATGGGAAAGGTATGGACGCACCTGACCCAAACAAATAGAAATCAGCGAAACACATCCTTTCGAAAACTTATGTCAAAGCTGCCTGATCTGGAGGCGATGGCGATATTCGCCAAAGTTGTGGAAACGCGGGGGATCACCGCCGCGGCAACGGAACTTGGACTTTCCGCCCCGACACTGTCCAAAGCCGTCGCTCGCCTGGAAAAACGGCTTGGTTCGCGGTTATTCAATCGCTCGTCCCGGCGCCTGGTTCTGACCGATGCGGGGCAGGCGCTCGCCGAGCGCGCCGCACGGCTGCTGGCGGATGCCGAAGCGGCCGAGGGTGCGCTGATGGCGCAGTCGGCGCACCCGCGCGGGACAGTGCGGCTGGCGGCGCCGATGTCATTCGGCATCCGGGACGTCGCACCAATCCTGCCCGACTTCCTGGCCCGTTACCCGGAAGTCTCGGTTGATCTGCATTTAAGCGACGCGCTGGTGGACCTTATTGGCGATGGTTTCGACGTTGCGTTGCGCATTGGCATCCTGGCGGATTCCTCGCTGCTGGGCCGCCGCCTTGCCCCCATGCCGGCGATCATCGTTGCCGCCCCGGCCTATCTGGAACGGCGCGGGCGGCCGAGGCATCCCGCCGACCTGGCGGCCCATGACTGTTTCGCCTATGCCTATCTGCGAACGCGGGATGCGTGGCACTTTGTCAGCAAGACGGGGGAGCAAGCCACGGTGCGGCCTTCCGGCCAACTGCGCGTCAACAACGGGGATGCGCTGCTGCCGGTGCTGCTTGCCGGTGTGGGCATTGCGAGCCTGCCAGAATTTCTTGTTCGTGATGAGCTGGCCAACGGACGGCTCGAACACGTGCTGCCGGACTGGGGGGCGCCGCGATCGAGCCTGTATCTGCTCACGCCTCCGGGCGGGCCGCGCCCGGCCAGGGTTCAGGTTCTCGTGGATTTTCTGGCGCGGCGATTGTCCCGGCCTGATCAGACATATTGATTTCGCGCAGCCGCATGCCGGCTCGCACTGGCAACCCTGCGCGCATACCCATCGGCAGCAACGTCGATTGGTACTAGTGCCCCGCGTGACTGCCGGAAAAATCCGGTTCGTCGATACCGGAGGCTGCAAGCTGCTCCACGAGCGCCGCTTTCAGGCGATCAAGCCCGGCCGGCGTGCCGGCTTCGCATCTTGCCACCAGCACAGCCTGCGTGTTGGAAGCGCGCAGCAACCACCAGCCGTCCGAGGTCTGGACACGCACACCGTCAGTCGCGGAGACTTTGGCGCCGGCCGCGGACAAGCGGGACGCGACCTCCTGGATGACTGCGAACTTGCGGCGGTCGTCGCAGTCGAAGCGAACCTCCGGCGTGTTGATCACGTGCGGCAGCGCCTCGCGCACCGCTGACAGGCTTTCCGCCATTCGGGCGATGATGCCCAGTGTGCGGACCGCGGCATACAAAGCGTCGTCGAAGCCGTACCAGCGATCGGCGAAGAATATGTGCCCTGACATTTCCCCAGCCAGAGGGCTGCCGGTTTCGGCCATCTTCGACTTGATCAAGGAGTGACCGGTTTTCCACATCAGCGGCTCGCCGCCGGCTTTCGCGATCTCATCGAACAGCACCTGGCTGGCCTTGACGTCAGCGATGATCGTGGCGCCCGGACGTTCCTTCAGCACATCGCGGGCCAGCAGGACCATGAGCTGGTCGCCGAACAGGATTTCACCCGTGTCGTCGACCAGGCCGATGCGATCCGCGTCGCCGTCGAACGCGATACCGATATCGGCCTTCCGGGCCCGCACTTCGGCGATCAGTTCGGCCAGATTGGCCGGCACCGTCGGATCGGGGTGATGGGCCGGGAAGCGACCGTCGATGGCACCGTTCAACACGACGTGCTCGCCGGGCAGCGAGGCGACGAGCTGCTGCAACACATCGCCCGCTGCGCCATTACCGTTGTCCCAGACCACTTTCAGCATGCGGTCCCCGCCGTCCCAGTCCGCCAGCAGCCGGGCGATATAGTCGTCGGCAATGGCAACCGTCCGTTCGTTTCCGGCTGCCTCCGGCACGACATCGCCCGTTTCGGCCAGCCTGCCGATCTGAAGGATCTGCTGACCGAAGAATGGCTTGCGACCCCACATCATCTTGAAGCCATTGTAATCGGCGGGATTATGCGATCCGGTCACCATGATGGCGCCATCGGTCTCCAGCCTCGTCGCGGCGTAATAAAGCATCGGCGTCGGGCCGCGGCCGATGCGCAGCGCTTCGATCCCGCTGGCGCGCAGACCGGCCACAACCGCCTGTTCGAGTTCCGGGCTCGTCAGGCGGCCATCGTAACCCACCGCGACCCTGGAGCCGCCGCTGCGGGCGACCATGGAGCCGAACACCCGCCCGATCGCAAACGCATCAGCGGCGTGAAGGGTTCGCCCGACGATCCCACGGATGTCGTATTCACGCAGAACGGTGGGATCGAAGTGGTGGGAAAACGCCATCGGTCGGGTCGCCTTGGTCAGACATAGTTCTGCAGAAACGCCCGCACCGCGTCGGCCAGGTCGGGACGCTTGAGGGCGAATGCGATCTGCGCTTCAAGGAAGCCGATTTTGTCGCCGCAATCGAAGCGACGGCCCTTGTAACGGAGGCCATGGAACGGCTGTTCGCCGATCAGGCGAGCCATGCCGTCGGTGAGTTGCACCTCATTGCCGGCGCCACGCTCCATGCGGGCGAGGTATTTGATGACCTCCGGCATCAGGATGTAGCGGCCGATGATCGAAAGGTTGGATGGGGCGTCTTTCGGTTCAGGCTTTTCAACCAGGCCGGTGACCTCGACAAGACGCCCGTCGTCGTGACCGACTTTCAGAATGCCGTATCGGTTGGTCTGCTCGTGCGGCACTTCAGTGACGGCGACAATGTTTCCGCCAGTTTCGTAGTAAGCTTCAGCGAGTTGTTGCAGGCAGGGTTTGTCGGCCAGCACCAGGTCGTCCGGCAGCAGGATGGCGAACGGATCATCGCCGACAAAGGCGCGTGCGCACCAGATCGCGTGCCCAAGACCAAGCGGCACCTGCTGACGAACGGTGGTGATTGACCCTGGTTCGCTCTGAGTGCCCAGCAATGCCGCCATGGCCTCGGTCTTGCCGCGTTCGCGGAGCGTGGCTTCCAGTTCGAACGCCACGTCGAAATGTTCCACCAGGGCCGTCTTGCCGCGTCCAGTGACCATGCAGAATTGTTCGATACCGGCGGCACGCGCCTCTTCGACCGCGTATTGAATCAGTGGCTTGTCAACGACTGGCAGCATTTCCTTGGCGGTTGCCTTGGTGGCCGGCAGGAACCGCGTCCCAAGGCCGGCAACAGGAAGGACAGCTTTGCGCAGTTTTTTGATCACGCATTGGCTCCGATCTGAAATTCCCAAATTGCAGCATCCGGGACAGGCGGAAATAAGGCCATATAGAGATTCTTACCCTCGCACACAGACGCGAGCAGCAACACGAAGCAGCGACAGCTTCATAAATCAGCCGGCGTCCTTACCCTAGCAGAATGTCGCGGGCCTGATTGATTCGGGCGGCGAGCCAATCCGATCCGCCGTGATCAGGGTGCGCGCCGCGCATCAGCCGGCGATGGGCCTGCCTGATATCCTCGATGGACGCGCCGGGGCTTAGCCCGAGCACTTCGTACGCCTCCTGCCGTGACATCGGGCCTGTGCGGGGGGCGGCGGGTTGCGGGCCGCTGCCGCCGATACGCGGGCCTCGTGCGGCCTGCCACCGCTGGTAAACCAACGGTCCGAACATCGTGAGCGCGCCCAACGCAATTCCGCCGCGCCCGGTCAATATCAGCAGCAGCGCCAGACTGAGCCCGCCGAGCGCGGCGATCCAGGCGAACAGCGACTTGATGGAGGTGACAGAGGCCCGTTCGAACGCTCGCATGCCGCCGAGGAGGAGGAACAGGACGAAAGCGCCTAGTAGAAGCCAGAGCATCGTCAGACCGTCATGTGGATTGGGATGCCCCAAATTGGGGTATCGCAGACTGTTCCTGCGCCTCGACCACTGCCAGGGCACTCAGGTTGACGATACCACGGGCGGTCACGCTGGGCACCACGACGTGGATCGGCTTTGACATGCCAAGCAGGATGGGGCCAACCGGAAGGCCGTCGGCGGCAGCCTTGAGCAGATTGAACGAAATATTGGCGGCGTCCAGCGTCGGCATGATCAGCAGGTTGGCGCTGCCCGACAGCTTGCTGTCGGGCACTGCTCTGTCGCGGATCACCTGGATCAGGGCGGCATCGGCATGCATTTCGCCGTCGATCTCCAGGCCGGGGGCGCGGGCGCGGATCATCTCCAGGGCGTGGCGCATCTTGCGGGCGGAGGCGCTGTCGCTGGCGCCGAAGCTGGAATGGGACACCAGGGCGGCCTTCGGGCTCAGGCCAAAGCCGCGGACAGCCTCGGCCGCCAGCAGGGTCATCTCGGTAATCTGTTCGGCGGTTGGGTCGGTGACCATGAAGGTGTCGCAGATGAACAGGACGCCGCTGGGGATAATCAGGCAGGACAGCGCGAAGATGCGGTTGACATCCGGGCGGCGGGGGATGATCGGCAGGATATACTGGATCTGCCGCCACCAGGCGCCGGTGCCGCCGCAAATCGCCGCGTCCGCCTGGCCGTCGTGCAGCAGCATAGCCGCGGCGACGGAGACCCGCGTGGCGAGGCGGCGGCCGGCGGGTTCCGGCGGTGTGCCGCGACGGCCGGACAGGCGCTGGTATTCAGGGATCAGCTTGTCGAACACGTCGCGGTCGGTGGACGGGTCCAGCACCTGCACATTGTTTCCGACGCGCATGCGCAGACCCATCTCCTTGACCTTGGCGGCGATCAGGTCACGACTGCCCAGCAGGATCGGACGGGCGATGGAATCGTCGATCAGGGTCTGGGCGGCCCGCAGGACGCGTTCGTCCTCACCCTCGGCAAAGACCACCCGTTTGGGATCGCGCATGGCGGATTCGAACACCGGGCTCATCAGGTAGCCGGAGCGGAACACGAACAGCTCCAGTTCCCGCTGATAGGCCTGGAAGTCTTCGATCGGGCGGCGGGCGACGCCGCTGGCCATCGCCGCCTTGGCGACGGCGGGGGCGATTTCCAGGATCAGGCGCGGGTCGAACGGCTTGGGGATGATGTAGTCCGCGCCGAACACCGGGGCGGCACCGCCATAGGCCGCGGCCACGACCTCGCTGGCCTCGACCCGGGCCAGCTTGGCGATGGCTTCGACG
>Ga0182012_10008525_pt1 | contig 10130 bp, 3 predicted proteins | sample 612S2SmetaG_FD_120486 | JGI IMG/M metagenome (GOLD analysis project Ga0182012, IMG submission 120486) | Permafrost microbial communities from Stordalen Mire, Sweden - 612S2S metaG | ecosystem: Environmental > Terrestrial > Soil > Wetlands > Permafrost | place: Sweden: Stordalen | collected... | reverse complement strand
CACGCCCGAAGTCTTTCCATGTTCTTCATCCGACTTACCGCACGCGGAAGCCAAGAGTTCGGAAGAAAGTAGAAAAGCTCGATCTTGTTTCCGGTGTTCTTGTATGAGGCGAGCGCCTGAACCGTTGCCCAGTGGCACTCAAAAGTCCGTTGGTCTAGCAGGCAAAACGTCGCTTCCTTATCGCTAATCGGCTTGGTTGTCAAAAGTTGCGGGATCAGGACATTGCAATCGCCCTCCTGAATTTGAATCTTGATACGTCGCTTTGAATTGAGCGGCGCATAATCGTGCACAAGAGTTTCCATCACCGGAATTTTGCTCTTTTCTATTTCTATGAGGTAGTAGCGGCGTAGATAGAATGCCTTGGGTTGCCCTTCCAGTACGAGCTTCGCCGCCCATGCATCAAGTTTGCCGATGCGTTGTGGCCCAGCGAACGCATCAATGTATGCTCCATGTTTCGTGACGAGAACAAAATAATAAAGGTAACGCTGAATCAGCTTGGCCTTGTTCTCAGTCCAGACCGGATGTTTGAGATTCTTGAGCTTTTGCGTCTTGTCAGTCGGTTGCTCAGTCGGCGTAAACAGCCAATCGTCGAAATTCGGTTCTGCTTTCACTTCACGCTACCGATTACCTCCCCGCTCTTTGTTGCTAATTCGACAAGGGGTGGAGCGTTCCACCAATCGGACATCCCGGCAATAGTCGAAGCGAGCTTCAATCTGTGTTCGCGGGGCGGCGGATTGACCGGCTGCCGTAAGGGCATTTCATCATACGTGCGTTCATTGAGCAGGCGTCCATTCTTGCTTTTTTGGACGCCACCCCACTGCTTGAAAAAGAATGCTACTTGTGCGTCGGCGCACTGCCTGCGAATGGACTCGACCCAAGCCTCCTTCATCGGTCTCGCACCCGGACCGCTTTCTCCGCCGACAATTACCCAATGAATCCCCGTCAAATCAATTTCCCCGATATCCTCAAGGAGTGGCTCGATAGAGAGAAAGCGAATTCGTGCTGGCGCAGCCCGAAGGTGATCAATTCGTGGCAACCCGTATTTGCGGTCTTCAACGCTCACCCCCCACCAGATGTGCCGTGCCGCCCCGGCGTCCCTGAGTTCCGTTGATAGCAACCTACACATCCGCTCTGAGCGCTTCGTAAGAACCTGATAAGTATGCCAATCTGCGCGCAGCATAACAGTAGACACGGTTGACACGTATTCGTCAGGCACCACATCCTGAAAAAGATCACTCATGCTATTGACGAACACAGTCTTGGATGCAGCCCAACGAAAAGGCTCTGAAAGCTTATCAGGCACAAGACGCGGGTCAAAGCCGTCCTGGTAGGCGTGGTTGTGGACGCCTCGAAATCTTTCCGCGAAGGTTTCCGCATAGCAGTGCTTACAGCCTGGACTGATTTTGGTGCAACCTCGAACGGGGTTCCACGTTGCCTCTGTCCACTCAATCTTTGAGTGCTCACTCATGTTTTGAACGCCAACATTGCCAAAGTGTACTACAATTTTGCCACCTTTTGTTTCAACGGTCGTGGAAGCGGGAATCCGAACGATTAGCTCTCTTCAAAGCCCGCGTTATCGAACTTCAAAGTGCGGCAATTCTCAGTCACAGTGCGAACGACATTGTCAGGCGCACCGGACGGAATCTCCGCATCAATTTCGATTGTGATCTTCACATCAGCGTCAAGCAAGCCCGCGAGATGCGAGACCACTGAACTGGCAATCACATCAGCGTCCCTAGATAGTCGGGCGGCATTGAGCGATGCCGAGCCGTGGAAGCGACGAAGGACAATGGGCTGGGGCACGCTGGGCTGTTCGCCGGGCTGAACTGGTTTGTCATCGCGCGTTGGCACAACGGTCGCACCGGCAGCGGCACCGGCTACCGAAGCTGCGTCTTGCTGAAGTTGCCTGGCGGCTACGCCAGGTCTGACGATAACGCTGTTGGCATTCAATTGAACATTTGGGCGGTGGCCACCAGCCAAGCCACGATAGCGATCAGCGCTGGCGTCGTAGAGGTCGGCGTAGGCAAAAGTGTCTTGCTCCCACGTCAGTAAAGCCGATCCATCCTGGATCGAATCGAGAATCACCTGTGCGTTTTTCACACGCGGCAAGTACAAATACTTCATGAAGTCGTCAACCAGTTGCTTGACTCCAAGATGATTTCCGCGCCACAGGGGGACCGCTTCAATTTCATGTGAGAGTACTGGCCCAGCCATGAACGTCATGAGTAGGCCATCGTTCTTCAGCTTCTTCGACGCCCTCTCAGCCAAACGCTCCTGCCCTTGCAGCCTGAACTCCTGCCACTCAACGGGCGGAAACGCCTGCCCAGGTTCTGGCCGCTTCTGACCCGGCACCAGCAGCCAGACGTAAGTCTCGGGTATTCTGCTTCTGATGGCTTGATCAGAACTCGCAAGACGTTGCTCGACTTGATCAGCCTGGAATGGGGTAAGCTGCAACGCCTTCTTCTCTTTATCGATGGATTTCCAAGCCATGTAGGATCGCACCGCTTTGTCTAGGTCCACCAGTCTGGTTTTATCAGCCGCAAGGAAGACCAACATGTTGCCGCAACTGCGCCCTGCTGAACCCCGATCTAGAATTTCCGCTGCCGATTTCCTGGCTGCACTTGAATCGGTCTTTGCACTGTGTGCGTAGTCGGGACCCAGAATGACTAATTTTGATTCAGGTTCGTCTACGACATCGCCGACATTCGACGGGCACGGGAGAACTCGCGCAAAATCTCCGCGATGCTTTGCTTCTTCCGCCAACCTGATTCTGATCTCTTCTGTTACATCCTCTGGGTGATAGCGCTCTGCCCGCTCTTCGGCGAGCCGGTTGACACTGGGCTGAGTGGCGTACCAGTAACGGCTTCCGTCCACATATAAATAAGTAGCTTGGTCCGACAGTTTACGAAGGGCATCTCCAAATGTGCCAGATGTTTCTCCTGGCTGCACACATCCGAGTTTGATCTGCCGGTCTTCCAGCCCTTTCTTGGCAGACTCCTGGGTCGGCGCAGAGCCAAGATACAGCGTGCGGGCGACGCGGCGGGCAGCGGAATAACGACCCAACATGGGATTCTCGCGGTCGATTTTCAGCGGTAGCGAGTTTGGGCCATCAATGTCCTTCTCAATGATTGGGTCCCATACAGGTGGCAGATACCGGGTTAGTTCGCTTTGGACGGGGGGGGCGTCAATCGGTACGCTGGCGGGCATAATCATCAGCCCTTTATCCTCCCGCTCCCAAAGTTCATGGATTACGGCAGACATCAGGCGCAACACACCACGTGTTCGCTGAAATTTGTCGAGAGTTGACCAATCGTTATAAAGCCGGTCGAACATTTCGGGATGGATCGGATACGCCGTTCTCATCCGGCGTTCATATTCGGACTTGCCAGCCTCCGACGGAAATTCCTGCGGGAACTTACGATACTCATCTGCGAACGCCTTCACTACCCCGTCTCGCGCGGTGAATAGTTCGGGATCGGTTATGGGCTGGAACAAGCGTCTTCGAACGATTTCAAAGCCCTCTTCAGCGCTGGCGGGACGCCATGACGTTTCAACGCGCTCAATAACGTTTTTCAAACGTTCGAGCGCAGCTAAACCGCCTTCGCCGCCGATTTCGTTTTGTGATGCCGGAATACTGACAACCAAAAGGCATTTGTCGGCAAGCTTGGCTGATTCGCTCAGTGTTTGGGCGAAGGTGAAGTGCGCGTCGAAATCTCCTGCCGGTAAGTCCGACTTGTTGTAGAGTTGTCGAGCATACGCCACCCATTCGTCGATCAAAATAAGACACGGTGAATACTTGTTGAATAGCAGCCTAAGCGAATCGCCAGGGCTGACAGCCTTCTCGTCGGCGCTGCGGACCATGGCATAGCCTTCTTTGCCGCCAAGCTGCCAGGCGAGTTCCCCCCACAACGTTCGGATTACAGTGCCATCCGGTTTCTTGTGGATGTCGGCAGGGGAGAGACGGTTGCCGACTAGTACCGCACGTTTCACCTGAGGTGGCTGCGAGACACCGGCTAACTTCGTCACAGTTTCTAGTCCAGGCAACTGTCCCGCCGGAACACCGGCAAAGAGATGCCACAGCGCTAGCATGGAATGCGTTTTGCCACCACCGAAATTTGTTTGCAATTCGACGACTGGGTCGCCACCTTTTCCGGAAAGCCGTTGGAGGGCATTGGCAAGCAGTTTCTGTAAGCCTTCGGTGATGAATGTGCGCCGATAGAATTCAATTGGATCTTTGTACTCCTCCGAACCCTCCTTCAAATAGACCTGCCAAAGATCGGCGGCAAACTCCGCCTGCTGGTAACGTCCAGAAGCCACATCTGGATGCGGCGTCACGATGTCGCGCCAGGGCTTTAGACCGACAGCCGGCTTACCCTCCACAGCGATGCTGGATTCTCTTCGTTTCTGGCTCCTTAGCTGTTCCTCGAACTTGACGCGAAGGATCTCAGCCTTCATCTGCTCGACGGCTTCAACTTCTTCTGCGGCAATCGCCGCTAGCAGACGGGACACACTGTCTATAGCGCGGTAGGCATCGTCGGTCGAAAAGGCTTTCTGATGCGCCCATTTATTACGAACATCGCGAAGCTCAAAAGCTAAGCTGCGTTCCGAGGGACCCAAGATCTTCTTGAAGCAATCCTGCCAAAGCTCGCACATCACCTGTAGCAAGGCTTGCGTATCCCAGTTCAATTCTTTGCCGCTTTTGCCGGTCTGTTGCCAGTCTGGGAAACTGGGTCGCGCGGCATCAATCCACCGATCTTTGTAGGTTGCCTTTAACTCTCGCTCCACATACGGACGCAAGCCGTCCTTGAGCACTTCAAGAGCTTTACCCACTCGCTCGCTATTGGTGATTGCCATTCGTTTCCACTCTTCAACTCAGCTCAAACGGTTCGGATATCATAGAGGGCCACGCGACAACAAGACTGTTGTAATAGCCCGCTTCTTCAGCCCAGCCTTTTCGCTCACAGAGCGTATAAAGTCGGTAGGCGAGATCGCGTGCGATTTCTGCAACTCCGCCGATTTTAACCTTCAGATTCGCAGTCTGCGTTTCGCCCTTTTGTTCAAGGCTGCGGATTAAGTGTTGGGTGACCTCCCATATCGTGAGACGGTCAACGGTCGAAGGGTCCCAATCAGCGGCCAGTTCCTCCCTACGAAGTAGCCGGACTTTACCGGCGCGGGAATTGAGCATACCAGTGGCAGCGAGATGCGAGATGCTAAGTGCCTTCGCTGTGGCGAGGACCTCCGCTTCCCCGTAGAGTCCTTCATCAAACTGGTGCTGTTCAAACCAAGCAAGCGCCCAGCGTGTGTCTGGGTCGAATTCGCTCTCCAATTCTGAGAGCACCTCATCAAGCCCTTGGTTGATGAGGCCCAGGGCTGTACGCACTCGCATCGGTAAGCCATCGGTTTCAAGGACCTTCTTGTAACGCGAGAAGACGGCCATGCCTGGACCAATGGCCGCTTGCGCCAAATCGACAGGGGCAATGTTACCCTTCTGTAGATTACGGAGCGCCTGGGGGAGTTCGCGTTTCAGTGAGGAAAGGAAGTCCTTGCGCGTCGTTATTTGTGCTGAGGTCGAACGGGGGCGGCAGGCGAGAACAATGGAGGAAGCGAGTGCGTTCGTTCCACTCGCTACGGGACGATTACTCAATTCGCTGCGCAGGGGCCAAGTCGCGGTCACCTGAAAACCAGCGGACAAGAGGCCTTCGAGCATAGTCTCCCATCCCGTGGAAGCATGTGTACTTGCGCCAATTTCTTCCTCGTCTTCACTATCAGACTCGGCTTGTTTGAATGCGTAATAGACAGTCAGTGGGAATCCATCCCTCTGGTCCTCGCGCATTCTGGTGAACGCCTTGCCAAACCCAAGCTCAAAATGGCTCTGGGCTTGCTGACTGTCACCGTCAAAACGGTAGGGATCAGCGATTAGTTCTTGCTTCTTCGGTACTAAGAGAGTGCTGAAAATCTCGCTGTAAACATTCCCCAAGCTTTGACGCAGCCAAAGGTAAAAGAAATCAGAAAGATCGGCATATCCGATGTTGTCATAGTAGGGAGGGTCAGTAGAGAACAACCTACCGGCAGAGGTCTGGCCCGTTGCATCAAGCTGTTGAACGCTGCCGACTCCACGGGCAGGTGTTGCTTCCAGTGCCTTCAACAGGTTGCCAAGGCTGACGCCGTAGTCCCCTGCGCCGTTTGCGAAAAGATTCGGCTCAGCGAAGTCCCAAATCATAGGGATGGCCTGCCGACCGAAGAGATTGCGGACCTGAGTTTTAGACGTCTCCCACCTGCAAAACGAATTGCAGATATCGGTCAGGCGACTTAGGGCCATCCCGAGGTAAGTGGCTATTGCCGAAGCATACGGTGCCGCAGCGCCGTCGCGCACGGCTTGCAGTTGCGCCTCACTCACAAGATCGGAATAAGTTGTTAAAGCAACGATCTGACGTTCAGTGAACAGACTCCTATACGTGGTCAACCCGTAACCCGGAGGCGAAAACCACCGAGCGTTGACGGGTAGAGGCTGGTCTAACCATGGCGTCGGACCGGCTTTGATACCATCAGCAGCATTTGCTTCAGATTCGACAAAAACTCGGCCGTGACCTCGGTCCGCAACTGTCGCATACGGAATGGTACCGATTCCATGATTTCGCGATTGCTCTCTCAATTGGGAATCGTTGACTAGATTACCGCAAAAGAGGCAGCATGTTCGACCTCTTAACTTCGTCCCTGGAGGTGGAGTTCCATCTCCGTTCCGCACTTTAAACCGCACGCTTCCTTTTGTGTGGTCCACGACCGGCTCAATCCACGCCTTTTTCCCCGCCTTAGTAGAGAGTGCAAACGACCGAATGAGTGGCATCCGTTTTCCGCACGCCGGATTCGGGCATAAGACAGTTCGTGCCCAAAGCCATGCTACTACCGTCGCATCTTCGCCGCCATTTTTGTTCGGCAACTTCACTGTGGGATATAAGGGGCCAATGCGCTCGAAAGCTCGGTCGCGCATCCATTGTCCGTAGTATCGAACGTCGTCTGCAAGTCCCCTCGCTCCCGTCCACATACCCTTCCCACTCATCCTCGCCTTAGCAACGGGATTCACTGGCGGTTGCCCTGCAAACTTCGGGGGGATCTCGATCAGCGCTTTCGTAATAAGCACAGCGACAGGGTTCAGGTCGCTGCCGTAGGCTTTTAGTCCGAGTCGTTGGGCTTCCAAGGGAATTGAACCGCCACCACAGAATGGATCGTGTACGGGCGGAGGATTGCCGTCCGTCGATTTCAAGATTTCCTGATACGCAGCATCGAGCACCGCGCGATTGTTCGAGTTCTCCCACAACACAAGTTGCTCAATCAGTCGAAAAAGCCGTTGCCGCTCCTCGTCCTGATCGGCCTCAGTCGGAAACTGCTCTGGCAAACTAACCGGGTCATCAACCAGCGAAGCGAACAACACTGCTCGGCACGCCGACAATGGCCGTCGCGCCCACCAAAGATGCAGGGTCGAAGGATGACCGTGTCGGATAGACTTTTCCCGCGCCGATTCTTTATTTATTGCTTCCAATGGGAGCGCGACTTCAATTAGTTTTTTCTTCATGCCCATTTGTGATTCGCGAATGCCGTCACCCGCTTTCCAGCGATTCCGGTTCCTCTAGTGGCAATAACCAAGCAAATCAAGACGGAGGTAGCCCCCGACACAGCAGTTCCTGAAGCTTATAGTTAATGCTTTCGACGGCAAATTCGGGCTCGTTCTGAAATGGCTGCCGGACATAAACGAGTTTCTGTTGCCCATCTTCTACCTGTCCGACCGCCAGGATGAAATCGTCGGGTTTGTTAAGGGCGGTAAGAATCTCGTTCCGCGTCACAGTCACCGTCAGTGCACCGGCAACCCTTCCCTTTACTTCAATGAATCGCAGTTTGCCATCTGCCTTTACCTTGGACTCGATATCGTAACCACATTTTTCATCGCTCACGTCGCGGGGCTGATGTCCCAGCTCTTTTTCCGCTGTCATGACCATCTTCATCGCTAGCAGTTCCATTCTCTTTCGAGCCTCTGCCGAGGCTGTTTGGCTGGCTGTGTCCTCCGTTTCAGGCACCGGGAGGATTTTGCGAAGAAAGCCGAGCGGAATGACTATTGAGCCACCTATGGCAACAGGAGGAAGGGGAGAAATCTGGCGTTCTTGTTCGAGCTCCAGCATCCGTTTTTGAAGCCGCGCCTGGAGATCATCCGCCCTCTGGCGCGCTTTGCCAGAGTTAATTCTTGCGTTCGGCTTCCCTGCGAGTTCCTGGTCTTTCAATTGGTTTGCACGATGGTCCCAGTGCGTGATTTCCTTGGTAAGACGGTCCTTAACGGCGACCATTGTCCGCTTGATGAGATCTTCACGCCGTCGTTTGACTTCTTCAAGATGCCTCGGGACCAAATTCGCAATGGCGTAGCCCACAATCGCCGACTCCAGATCACCTTTCAACCAAGCTTGGGATTCTAGCGGGGCCGTAAGGCTGTTTCGTTCTTCAGGAGTTGCCGCCCGGTAGTCAAGATAGGGAGCGTAACCGGCGTTTTTGGTGTTACCGCTGGAATCAGTCTCAACGAATTGGAGTTGCCGGGAGACAACTCGGCGATTACCCGCCTTATCGGTGCGTCCATCTTGAATTGTGTGTTCGAGATAGAAAAGCGCACGGAGGTCTTCGCCCAGATCGTCAGGGTCGATCAAAACCGTACCGCGTTTGAGCAGATCCCGATTGCGTTCCAGGATAAGGTCAATCGTGGCGGCGAGAAGAGGCTGGCCGGGACAAACAAAGGTGGCGAGCGGTTGGCCAGGAACAGCTCGGAGCGATTTTTCAAAGGTGATCCGCTCATACTTTGAAAGAACAGGTTCGCCGGAGCCGATCAGACGGTCACGGTGGCGGATTACGGCGGGCACATGAGTAATCTCAAAGCGGCGTGCTTCACGCTCCTTGATGGAACCGCCCAAGACGCGGAAGGCTTCCAGAAAAAACGATTCAATGAAGTGCGGTTGAAGGCGTCGGGCGTCCGCACGTTCCATATCTTCACGAATTGCCTGCACCGACGAGGCATCCATGCTGTCGTTAGCCAGGGCACGTTCTTCGAGTAGTTGCTGGCAATGTTTCCGATCCGTAAGGTTGTCAACGATCTGATGGAGGCGCGCTTTCACCTCGGGCTGGTCGCCGTAACGTATGGCTTCAATTAGTAAATCGCGAAGGCGCTGCTCGCGAAACAGTTGGCCAAGGATATCGAACACGCCACCGCCGAGCGCGTCGCGTTCCAATCCGATTTTTTCCAGGAGGCGCTTATAAACGTCACCTTCCCGTGTCTCTTCCGCCAGCAGATTCCAAAGGTGACAGACCTCAGTTTGACCAATGCGATGGATGCGGCCAAAGCGCTGTTCGAGGCGATTTGGATTCCACGGCAAGTCGTAGTTGATCATCAGATGCGCACGCTGAAGGTTGATGCCTTCACCGGCAGCATCGGTCGCCAGAAGGATCAATACGTCTTTGTCTTGGGTGAAAGCTTCCTGGGCTTTGGTCCGTTCTTCCCGTCCCATGCCGCCGTGAATGATGACAAGTGCTTCGGGTACGAGTAGTTCGCGCAGCTTTTCGGACAAATAGTTAAGAGTGTCGCGGTGTTCACTAAAGATGACCATCTTTCGACGGTGGCCGTGGGCGTCGAACATCTCCGCCTGATTTTGCAGAATGCTGCGAAGTTCTTCCCACTTTTTGTCAGTTCCGCTCCTGCGAACTTTGAGTGCTAACGCTTCCAGCCGGGCAAGGATCGCGATTTCACTTTGTAGTTCAGCGATTGTTCTGGCGGCAGTCGCTTGATCGACGACGGTTTCTTCCGTTTGCTCGACTTCGCTATCCGGCGCGTCGTCCAGTTCATCAATGTCGTCGGCAGAGAGGTTGGGGAGGCTAGGCGTGTGATCTTGCAAATCGCCCCCGCGTTTGAGCAATTGTTCTTCACGGAGACGGCGCTCCAGCCGTTCGCGGCGGCGACGAAGGGATTGGAGGATCGCTTCAGGTGAGGAGGCCAGCCTTCGTTGCAGGATGGTCAACGCGAAGCCAACAGTTCCTTTGCGGCTGTCGCTTTCGAGGGAGTCAGCTCGACTGAATTCATCGCGGACGTAATCGGTCACGTTCTT
>Ga0182012_10008522_pt1 | contig 10133 bp, 8 predicted proteins | sample 612S2SmetaG_FD_120486 | JGI IMG/M metagenome (GOLD analysis project Ga0182012, IMG submission 120486) | Permafrost microbial communities from Stordalen Mire, Sweden - 612S2S metaG | ecosystem: Environmental > Terrestrial > Soil > Wetlands > Permafrost | place: Sweden: Stordalen | collected... | reverse complement strand
GCACGTTTTCCGTTCCGGCGCGGCGTCCGCCTTCCTGCACGCCGCCGTGAATATGGCTGGTCACGCGCGCCTTGCGGTTGCGGTAAAGCACGCCGATGCCCTTCGGGCCGTAGAAGCGATGCGGGCTGAAGCTGAGGAGTTGCACGCCGAGGTCCTGCACGTCGATGGGCATCCAGCCGGCGGCGGCGAGGGCGTCGGCATAAAGCGCAATGCCTTTTTCGGCGGTGATTTTGGCGATCTCCCTGACCGGCTGGATGGTGCCGATGTCGTGATTGACGAGGTGAACGCAGACGAGAATGGTTTTGTCGGTGATGGCGGCGCGGACGTCTTCGGGATTGATCCGACCGATGGTGTCGACGGGAACCTGGGTGACTTCAAAGCCGTGCTTGGTCAGGTACTCGACCGAGTTCATGACCGAGGGATGTTCAATGGCCGAGACGACGACGTGGTTGCCCTTGCGGTGATTCGCATCGGCGAAACCTTTGATGGCGAGATTGGCCGACTCGGTGCCGCCGGAGGTGAAGATGAGATCTTCCTCGCTCTCGGCGTTGATCATTCGGGCGATCTGCTCGCGCGCTTCCTTGAGGCCTTCCCGGACCTGAAGACCGAAACGGTGCAGGCTGGAGGGCGAACCGTAGGCCTCGCGGAAGTAGGGAATCATGGCCTGCAGCGCCTCTTCCAAAACGGGCGTGGTGGTCTGGTGATCGAGATAGACGGAGCGCTTATCCATGGGAAAACAATATTTTAGCACGTACGCCGCGGATGACAATCCAAGTTGCTTAGCGTTTTGCGGAGGTCTTCCCGCCGAAAAGGCTGAGGGAAAAAATCAAAAGCATTTTCGAGTGTTGTTGCTGTTGCTCTAGGGCGTTCCAAAGCCTGAAGGCTTGGTCTGTTTGTTGGATGGCTTTGGTTGCGTCCGATTTGGTAATGGGTTCCGAAAGATTGTAATCTGCATCATGCCGCAGTTCCTGTAATTCCACAAAAGCTTGTGCAATTCGCGCTATCTCGGGCGGCGTTGTGAAATTGAGCTTCGTCTCAAAATCTTGGAAGACCGGATCACTTGTATTGCCGAAAAATTTGCAGACTTTTTTCATTACCCCATGTTCCAAGGCCCGTGCTTGCCACGACCGAACCTCCGCGAAATCGTTTTGTCCGCCTATTATCGCGCGAGTAACTTTATCGGAGAAAAAGTGGAAAAGGGCGTAGTAAGACGTCGAGACGGCTCGACGAACGGTTGCTTGTCTTGGCTTCCTTTTGTCTTTTAGAACAAGCTCCTTAGCTTGTGTTAGTAAATCGTCGCACAACTGGGGCATTGTTAGGAGGCGACGTGAAGATCGCTTTTTCGGCGGAAACGAAAATAAGGCCAGCGATCATTGTCACCACGAATCTCAAATATTTTTTTCCGAATCCAATCCGTCATGCCCAGTGTCTTGACTAGATCTAGTTGTGCCTCCGCAACGCTATCGGGATAGACAATGACCACTTGATAAGCATCTTCTCCTCCGGAATCTTTTATCTCCGAAACAGTGATCTGCTCGGGTTTAGGTAATTTCGGAAATTCCTTACGAACTGCATCCGCCGTAATTGCGTTGGTGAGCCTATTCAGAATGGCGAGTGTTTCAGTAGGCACAGTTTTGCCTTATGCTTTCTAGGCCTCAGGCCGCTACGGTTTTGCCCTGCTTGGCCTCGTAATCCTCGATGGCGGCCTTGAGCGCTTCCTCGGCGAGAACGGAACAGTGAATCTTGACCGGAGGCAGGCCACCCAGGGCGTCGACGACTTCCTGGTTGGAGAAATTCTTGGCTTCCTCGAGGGTGCGGCCCTTGATCAATTCGGTGGCCATGCTGGAGGAGGCGATGGCGCTGCCGCAGCCGAAGGTCTTGAAGCGGGCGTCTTCGATTTTGCCGTCGCGAATCTTGAGCGAGATTTTCATGATGTCGCCGCAGGCCGCCGCGCCGACTTCGCCGATGCCGTCGGCTTCCTGCACATCACCCATGTTGCGGGGATTGAGGAAGTGGTCCATCACCGTCTCGTTGTAAAGCGTGTATTCTTTGGTCTCTTTCATATAAATTACCCTCTTGCCCATATAGTAACGCAACGGCTCGCGAAGTAAAGGGGAGATGCCGATAATTGCAGGCGCGCGGCGACTACCAAGAGGCGCCGACGATCTCAAACTATTCGAGCAGTGTGAACTGGCACTTGTAGAGGCCGGAGACCCGTTCTTCCTCGCGATGGACGCGAACGCCGAGCACGTTTTCGATGAGGTTGTTTTCGAGCTGGGTCAAAATCTTGAACTGATCGGCGATGACCAGCACCGGCGAATTGTATTCGATGATCTGGTGGCGCTGAACGTCGCCATTGAAATAATACTCGCTCATGTAGCCGTCCTGGTCGCGCACCGAGGCAAAAGAGCGGGCGCGTTCCTCGAGGGTGTGGCCGTTGATTCTCCCCGCCAGCTTGACCATTTGGTTCTGATAAATCTGGTAGAGAATTTTTTCCGGCGCGGCGGGTCCGTAAACCTGCTCGAGGCTCTTGAGAATTTCACCGGTAAAGTTGGTGTGCTCGGAGGGGAAAAACTCCTGCGCCATCGTCGTCAGGCGATAGGCTTTTTCGGGGCGCCCCATGCCTTTGGGCCTGCGCCAGGTGTCGAGGTAACCATCTTTTTCGAGAGCGACGCAGTGCTGTTTCACTCCCATGTAGGAGAGATTAATGCGCTCGCATAGTTGCGATACGGAAAGCCCCTGGCTTCGCTTGATCTCGGCCAAAATCAGATATTTTTGACTTTTGGCTAATTTTCGCAAAAGCTTACTTTTCATAAGGTGCTGGGAACGCGGACTTTTGAGCTGTTTTTATCTTCTTTGTGGTGTAGAACGACCCACTTATTTTGCACATTAAAGAGATGTTGCCAACTGAGCAAGTCTTTTTACCTTTCTTAGTAAAAAAAGTTATTTAGGGCTCTTTAATTCAGCTAGGCGTCAGAGGAGGAGCGGCGCAACAGGTCAAAAAAGGCCACAGTTTGGCTGGCCAGACGATCCCAGTTGAGAAATTCAAGCGGTGCCAGGGCATGCCTCGGCTCTTTTTCGACCCAGCAGCGGATATCGTTCAAAACGGAGGGGCTGAAGGGGCCTTCGTAGAGGTAGACCCACTCCTTTCCCACCGCAGCCTGCAATTCTTCCATGGAAGCGGTTCGAGGCAGAGCCACGGGAACGTTGAACGAAAGCGCGAGCAGAGCGGAGCCTGAATTCGTAATGGCGCGGAAGGGCAGGACCACGACATCCGCAGCTTTGAGAAAATACTGCATCTGATCGATGCTCACCCAACCGGGACAAAAGATCATCCGCTTATCCTGCGCCGCCGCCTTTTCCAGCAACTGGTTTAATTGAGGGTCGCAGACCAAACCGGCGATCAGCAACGCCGCATCGGCGCCGGGCCGGTCGCGCCAGGCGGCAACGAGTTCCGGAAGCCCTTTGTAAGGCTTGATGAGACCCACCCAGCCGAAGATCAATTTTTTGTCGTCTGTGATCCCCAGATGGCGTCGCGCCTCGAGTTTACTCACCGTATCGGGATAGAACCCGCGATAATGGCCGTGGGGAATCACGGCGACAGGCGGGCTCAATCCCTCCGGGAAATTGTGCATCAGCTCATCGCGGGTCGCATAATTCAGCGAAATGATTCCGGCCAGATTCCGATAGAAGAGTCGCCGGCAGGTTTTCTCCAGTCCGGGTTGCAGGCGGGAGTGGGACTGCAAATTGTGCGCGGTCCAGACGATGCGCATTCCTTTGGCGCGGGCGACCAGGATGACGGAAAAAAAGCGGAGCGCCTTCAGCAGGGTTCGCCAGGTCGAGTCGCCAAGAAAATGATGCTCGGGCCAGTGAAAATGGAGGAAATCGTACGAAGCGAAGAGCAGGCGACAGGGATGGAATTCTTCAACTTTGATTCCCTTTTGCTGCATCGCCTCATAGAGAAGCGCCGTATAGGGGTTGGCCGCCTTGGTCTTGAAGGCGGGACAAGCGAGGACGGATAACGTTTTTTGATTTGTATTGTTGAGCGGAAGGGCGTCTTTTCGGTTATCGGTCATAAGTCTCGAAAATGGATTCGGCGAAAAGTCCCTTACTGGCTGACAACGTAAGGGTGGGAGACAAAGATGGCGAGTTGAGATTCCATTCGTTGCACGCCAAGGATGGAAGCGGGCGTGGCCGATCACGTCTGGACTTTGGAAGATGTAACCGCATTGTTGGATTAGGTGAAAGCACGATCAAAAGCCGCTTCAGTTATCCTTGCCAGCGTCTTAGTGATCTACGTCGGAAGCTACTGTCGCCTCTCCTCGCAGGGAGAATACAGGGATAGCCTTAAGAACGATATATTGTATGTAGTGTGGGTGCCCAAGGGCTACTCAGGGGACAACCGGATAAATCGCGCCGTAAAATTTATTTTCAAGCCTCTTCTTTGGCTGGATCACAGGGTATGGCATACATCTGAAGCCGCCTATCAGGGGTAACGCCAGATTCAAACTGTACGACTACCCCAAGCCGCTCAAGTTTGACATTTGAGGGGCATTACGGGAAGCTTGGCGGGTGACCTCATACCGCATATTGGCCGCTGACGGCGTTTCACCGAAAGGCATCGCTGTCCTCACGGAAAGCCCCCATTTTCAAGTCGAGACCAGTGGAGGTCTCAAAGAGGACGAGTTGATCGCCCGCATCGGCGAATTGGACGCACTCATTATCCGCAGCGCCACCAAGGTGACGGCCAAGGCGCTGGCGGCGGCGACCCGGCTGAAGGTGATCGGGCGCGCGGGCGTGGGCGTCGACAACGTCAACGTCGAGGCCGCGACGGAACGGGGCATCGTGGTGATGAACACGCCCGGCGGCAACACCATCTCGACGGCGGAACATACTTTTTCGCTTTTGCTTTCGCTCGCGCGGAAAATACCGCAGGCCCACGCCTCGATGGTCGCGGGGAAGTGGGACCGGAAGTCGTTCGAGGGAACCGAGCTTTGCGGAAAGACGCTTGGCATCATCGGCATGGGCCGGATCGGCGGCGAGGTCGCGCGCCGGGCCATCGCTTTCGGCATGAACGTGATCGCGTTCGATCCCTACCTCGTGCAAAGCCGCGCCCGCAGCCTCCAGGTGGAACTGGCGGACGATCTGGGCGCTTTGCTGACCCGCGCCGATTTCATCACCGTGCACATGCCGCTGACTTCGGAAACGAAAAACATTCTCAACGCGACGACGCTGGCCCAATGCAAGAAGGGCGTGCGGATCATCAACTGCGCGCGGGGCGGACTGGTCGAGGAGGCCGCGCTGCTGGTCGCGCTGCAAAGCGGGCACGTCGGCGGGGCCGCACTCGATGTCTACGAAAAGGAACCGCCGGCGGATGACCTGCCTTTTCGCCCGCTGCCGAACGTCGTGCTGACGCCGCACCTCGGCGCTTCGACCTCCGAGGCGCAGGAAAGTGTCGGGATCGAAATCGCGCAGGCCATTTCGGAATTTCTGCTCAACGGCATCATCAACAACGCGGTCAACGTGCCGAATGTCGACCTGCGCACGCTGTCGTTGATTCGTCCTTATCTCAGCCTGGGCGAGAAATTGGGGCGGCTGCTCGCGCAAATCGCGCCGCACCGGCTGGAGACACTGACGATCAACTACGTCGGCAAGGTGAGCGAAACGGAGACGGTGCCGATCACGCGCTCGGTGCTGAAGGGGCTGCTGTTCCAGTGCGCGGAGGTTGCGGTCAACGAAGTCAACGCGCCCAAGACCGCGCAAAATCTCGGCTTGAAGGTGATGGAGACGAAGAGCGCCGAAGGCGGGGAGTTCACCGATCTGATCACGGTCGAGGCGACCAAAGGCGGCCTGCATTATGAAGTTGGCGCGACGATTTACGGTGTGCATCCGCGCATCGTGCGGCTCAACGGACATAATCTTGAGGCGAGTCCGCAGGGGATTCTGCTCATCGTCGAGAATCAGGACCGGCCCGGCATGGTCGGCTGGATCGGCACGCTTTTGGCGAAGCAGCAGATCAATATCGCGAGCATGTCACTGAGCCGCGGCGAGACGGGTGGCAAGGCGCTGAGCGTGCTGAATCTCGACAGCCTGCCGAGCGCTGAGTTGATCAAGGAGATCGAGGCTGATCCGGGGATTCTGTCTGTTCAAGTGGCGCAGCTTTAATGTGGCGGCGGTCTATGGCCGTCGCTTTTGAAAAACCGTCGAATGCCACGAAAGATCAGACAACTCGTAGCCGACTTGGAACGCGCGGGCTGGGCTCTTGTGGACGGTGGAAAGGGGAGTCACAGGAAGTTTTCGCACGCCCGTTCCAAGCGTAAGGTGATTTTGAGCGGACAGCCGGGTGCCGATGCTCTACATTATCAGGAAAAGCAGGTGAAGCAGGCCATCCGCGAAATACAGAAATGAAAATCGATTACCTTAAATTCGTTCGCTGGAGCGAGAAGGATAAAGTCTATGTGGGCTATTGCCCCGACCTGTTCATCGGTGGCATTTGTCACGGCAAGGACGAGAGCAAAGTCTATGGCGAGCTTTGCGAGTTGGTGGATGAGGATATCGCCCAGCGTCGCCGCGCGAAACAGCCTCTTCCCCCCAATGAAACAATCGTGGCCATGCCGGTGGCGGCTTAGCCGGGGACGCGGTCTATGACCGTTGCTGAATTTTTGACGGAACTCCTGCGGAGGGCGGAACGTATAAGCGACCGCCGCTACAACTGAAATAAATCATGGCTTCGACCTACGGAATCGCTCTGACCGGAGGCATCGCGTGCGGCAAGTCGACGCTGGCGGAGGGGCTGCGCGCGAGGGGCTGGCACGTCATTGACACAGATGTGATCGCGCGCGATATTTTGGCGTCCGGCACCGAAACGTGGAAAAATGTGGTTGACGCTTTCGGGTCATCCATACTACAACCTGACCAGTCGATTGACCGAAAGGTCTTGGGTAGACTCGTTTTTGCCGACCCGCTGCTGCGGGTAAAGTTGAACGAAATCACCCACCCCGCCATCCGATCCGTCTGGCAACGCGAACGCGAGGAGCGGGCTCGAACCCATCCCACACATCCTTTGGCCGTCATGATTCCGCTGCTCTTCGAGTGCGAACTCGAAAAGATGTTTTCTGCCGTTTGGTGCGTCGGCGCGTCGCGCGTCGCGCAGATCAACCGGCTGAAGGCCCGTGGCTTGTCCGAAACCGAAGCCGCGCAGCGCCTGGCCAGCCAGATGTCGGTGGCGGAAAAAATGGCCCGTTCCACCATCGCCTTTTGGGGCGAGGGGACGCCGGCCACGTTGCTTCTTCAACTCGATCAGGTTTGTTTTCCATGAGGATGCGTCGTTCCCAAAATAACCGGCCTTTCCGCCGGGGTCCGCACAAGCCGCGCGGCATGGAAGGTCTGCCCGCCGACGAGCCGGATCTGCCACCGCCGGGCGCAAAGCCGGTTGTAGCTTCACCGATGCCGTCCGCCGCTTCGGTGTCGGCTTCTCCCACCGATCGCGCCCAGCCTGCCACCGGTGACGCGGGCGCTGCGGTCATTGCGGTCGAACCACCGCCCCCGCTTCCGCCGGGGCCGCATCTCGAAGTGGAAAAGCTCCAGGCCAAGCCGACCCGCGAGCTGAAGACTTACGCGAAGAAGGAATACGAGATTGAGAACGCAGCCACGCTCAAGAAGCACGATTTGATTTGCGAAATCCTCAAGCGCAACGCGGCCAAAAATGGGACGGCCAACGGCGGGGGCGTGCTCGATTTGTCGCCCGAGGGCTACGGCTTTCTCCGCTCGCCCCGTTTTAATTTTGTCACCTGCCCGGAAGATCTTTACGTCACGCCGTCGCAGGTGCGCCGCTTCGGGCTGCGCAAGGGTGACGCGCTTTACGGGCCGATCCGCGCGCCGAGGGACAAGGAGCGTTATTTCGCGCTGGCCCGCGTCGACACCATCGAAGGCAAGCCGGCCGAGGAAGGCCGCGTCCGTCCAGTGTTCGACCTGCTGACGCCGACCTTCCCGAACCGCCGCATTTTTCTCGAAGGCAAAAAGGGCGATATTTCGATGCGCGCGATGGACCTCATCTGCCCGCTCGGTTTCGGCCAGCGCGGCCTGATCGTCGCGCCGCCACGCACCGGCAAGACGATTCTGTTGCAGAAGATCGCCAATGCGATCATGGAGAACAATCCCGGCGCCTATCTCATCATGATGCTCGTCGACGAGCGGCCCGAGGAAGTCACCGACATGCTGCGGACGGTGAAGGGCGAGGTGGTCGCGTCCACGTTCGACGAGACCTGCGAGCGGCACGTCGCGCTGGCCGACATGGTGACCGAACGCGCCAAGCGGCTGGTTGAAAACAAGGTCGACGTGGTGATTCTGCTCGACAGCATCACGCGGCTCGCGCGCGCCTACAACACGATGCAGCCGAGCAGCGGCAAGATCATGAGCGGCGGCGTCGAGTCGAACGCGCTCCAGAAGCCGAAGCGCTTTTTCGGCGCGGCCCGCAACATCCAGGAGGGCGGCAGCCTGACCATCATTGCAACGGCGCTGATCGAGACGGGCAGCCGGATGGACGATGTGATTTTCGAGGAGTTCAAGGGCACCGGCAACATGGAGGTGAACCTCGACCGCAATCTTTCCGACCAGCGCATTTTCCCGGCGTTCAACATCGCGCGCTCCGGCACGCGCAAGGAAGAGCTGCTCTACCACAAGGACGAGCTGCCCCGCATCCACGCGCTGAGGAAAGTCCTCTCCGAGGAATCGCCCGTCGAGGCGATGAATCTGCTGCTCGAAAAGATCAAGAAGACCGAGAACAACATCGAGTTTCTAATGGGCATGAACGTGAAGAAGTAGGACTTCGGGCCTACGCCTTTAGCTCGTTCCAGATATGCTCTGCCAAAGATGCCAAGCCCGGGAAGCTATTTGCCACATCACCAACGTCGTTAACGGCGTCATGACGTCGAGCGATATTTGCGTCGAATGCCATGAAGCGAGTTCGCCAGCGGCGCGAGAGATGCGGCTGGCCCGCTGTGAGTATTGCGGAGGACAGGCTCACTCTGGTCGCATTGGAATATCGGGAGGGGTCCGGGAATCGAAGTTTATGTGTTTGCCCTGTTCGGTAGAATACCGCCAATACAGAATGGAACGATTGCTGCGGGTTGATCCCGGTTTATCCCAGGAGGAGCAAAGGGCAGTGCTGAGCGCCATCGAAGACGATGTAAAAAATCACATGAAGCAGTGGATCGCGGAGAGAAATTCAGAATGACGTTTCCTCAAGACCAAATACTTGGGAACGAGGAAATGGCTCAGACCGGAAGCTGCCGTCCGAGCTACTGATTATGCTTGGCCGGGATGGGTGGAGGCAGCGGCTGCGGCTTGGGCGCGTAATCGTTCAAATCGGAAGCGGCGCTGTTCTGGTCCTGATGGAGCAAGGAGGGGCCTTTCCAGACGAGCAGGCCGATGATGGCCAGCAGGATGGCGACCATCCCGATGATCAGCCAAATCTTGTAATTCGCGCCGCCGGGCGAATCGATGATCTCGACCTCCGCTTTTTGCTTCTCGCGGAAAGAGGGATCGGAAATGCGCCGCTTGGCGTCTTCGAGTTGCTCGATGAAAGCGGCGTAGGACTCGTAGCGATCCTCCGGATAGCGGGCCATGGCCTTGCTCACGGCATAGGCGGTCTGGTCGGAAACGTCGGGGGCAAAGGCCTTCAAGGAAACGACCTTTCCGCTGAGATGCATCATCGCGACGGCATTCGGATCGTCCCCCTCGTAGGGCGGACGGCCTGCCATGGCGTGGAAGAGCGTGGCGCCGAGGCTGTAAAGATCGCTCTGGAAGGTTTCCGCTTCGCGCTCCAGCTTTTCCGGCGCGACATAGTAGGGCGTGCCCCAGATTTCACCGTCGAAATGGTCGGTGGTGTCGAACGACAAAGACAAGCCGAAATCGACGACCTTGGGCGTGTTGTTCGCGTTGAAGAGAATGTTGCCCGGCTTGATGTCGCGGTGAATCAGTCCGCCGCGCTGCAACGCGCATTCAAGGCCGCGCGCGACGGCGATGCCGATTTCGATCCCTTCCAGCTCCGTGACCTGGCCCCGCTCGGCGATCTTGTCGTCAAGCGTTCCGCCCGAAATGTATTCGACTACCATATAGTAGACGCCTTCATG
>Ga0182012_10008520_pt1 | contig 10136 bp, 11 predicted proteins | sample 612S2SmetaG_FD_120486 | JGI IMG/M metagenome (GOLD analysis project Ga0182012, IMG submission 120486) | Permafrost microbial communities from Stordalen Mire, Sweden - 612S2S metaG | ecosystem: Environmental > Terrestrial > Soil > Wetlands > Permafrost | place: Sweden: Stordalen | collected... | reverse complement strand
TCTGCGTCTCCGGCTCCTACGGCCAACTGCTGGACTACATCATCTTTGCCGAGCTGGTCTTTTACGTCCTCACCATCGCCGGCCTCTTCGTGCTGCGCGCGAAGAAGCCCAATGCCGACCGACCGTACAAAGCCTGGGGCTACCCTGTATTGCCCGCGCTCTATATCGTGATGGCCGTGTGGATCGGTATCGTACTATTGCGTTACAAGCCCCAATACACATGGCCCGGACTGGTGCTGGTTCTCATCGGTATCCCGGTTTATCTTTTCTGGTCGAGACGGAATCAAACCAAAACTGGCACTGAGATCGACGCACTGTGACCGAGTAATTTTGTATATACCCATGAATCTGGGTGCCCCAGAGCCTGTCCTGAGCGAAGTCGAAGGATCTCGCTTTTGAGATCTGGGAGAGCAAAAGCATCTGAACTAAAGGAGCAGCCCACTCGCATGGCGAATCTCTTCAAGCGCAAGCCACTCAGCCTCATCGTCTCCGAAGCGCAGCAGGAGGGCGAGGAACATCTCAAGCGGTCGCTCGGCCCCATCTCATTAACGGCTATCGGCGTGGGCGGCATCATCGGCGCGGGCATCTTTGTGATGGCCGGCCTGGGCGCGCACCGCGCTGGCCCCAGCCTCACGCTTTCATTCGTCCTCTGCGGCATCGCCTGCACCTTCGCCGGCCTGTGCTACGCCGAGTTCGCCGCCATGATTCCGCTGGCCGGCTCGGCCTACACCTACGCCTACGCCACGCTCGGCGAGCTCTTTGCATGGATCATCGGCTGGGACCTGACGCTCGAATACGCCATGGGCGCAAGCACCGTCAGCTCCGGATGGTCGAATTATTTCGTCGAACTGCTCAAGATCTTCGGCATCAAATTTCCCCTCTGGCTGGCCTACGACCACTGGACCGGCCTCGCGCAAGCCACCAACGCCGCCGCGCGCGAATTTCTTTCGCAAGCTCATCCCGAGCTGACCGCAGGCACACAGCCCTACCTCGACGCACTTACCGCAACCCTCGCCAACCCGCAGGCCTCCATCCTGGCACGCGCGCACGAGATCCTTGCCGCGCCCCATTTATTCGGCGTTGAAATCGGCTTCAACCTTCCCGCCTTCCTTATTGCCCTCGTCATCACCACCATCCTGGTCATCGGAATTCAGGAAAGCGCCCGGTTCAACTCGACCATCGTGGCCATCAAAGTTTCTGTCGTCCTTTTTGTGCTCGTGCTCGGCTCGCGTTACATTCATCCCGCCAACTGGGGCCACGACTGGCACAGCTTTGCGCCCTTCGGCGTCACCGGCATCAGCGCCGCCGCCGCGTATATCTTTTTCGCCTTCATCGGATTTGACGCCGTCTCCACCACCGCGCAGGAAGCGAAAAATCCGCAGCGCGACCTGCCCATCGGCATCATCGCGTCTCTCTTGGTCTGCACCATTCTTTACGTAGGCGTAGCGGCCGTGCTCACCGGCATGGTTCCCTGGCCACTCATCAACATTGAGGCCCCCATCACACGCGCCTTCGTCGATCACAACCTCTTTTTCGCCTCCGACATCATCACCTGCGGCGCGCTGGCCGGGCTCACGTCGGTCATGCTTGTTATGCTCATCGGGCAGACCAGAGTCTTGTATGCCATGGCCTCAGACGGCCTGCTGCCCAAGAAATTCTTCGCCGCGATTCACCCAAAATTTCACACCCCGTGGAAGAACACGATTCTCGTCGGCCTGCTGGCCGCGCTGGTCGGCTCCGTTACGCCAATCGACAAGATCGGCACCATGGTCAACATCGGTACGCTGCTGGCCTTCGTCATGGTTTGCGCCGCCGTCATCATCCTGCGCCGCACCAATCCGGACCAGCCCCGCCCCTTCCGGACACCTGGGATTTACTTCAATGGCAAACTCCCCATCGTCCCCGCCCTCGGCATCCTCGCCAACGGTTACCTGATGTACTCGCTAGGCATTGCCAACTGGATCCGGCTCATCGTCTGGCTGCTGATTGGGCTGGTCGTCTACTTCGCGTACTCGGTGAAGCATAGCAAGGTGCAAGCGCTGGGCAAGTAGACGCTTCAGGACACCTTCCCTGGACACGAAATCGATGATATAACAGTTATACCAATGCGATTCGATTTCGATCGCCGGAAGAGCGCGCGGCTCAAAGCGATTCCGAAGCGAGCCATCGGATTCGAGGAAGCTCAGGAGATTTTCTCGCGTCCCTATTACCTCGACCAACGCTCCGACCTGCCGGAGCAGTTCCGTGCTATCGGGTGGGTGGGTGAACGGCTCTATGCCGTGATCTTCGAGGTTCGCGAGGACAAAGAAGGCGAGTTCTACCATCTTGTGACGCTATGGAAAGCCACAAAGGAAGAAGAGGAACTGTATGAAGAGCACTCCTAAGAAGAAACCCATCTCTGCCGAACCCATTGCGCGCCTCGCCGACGCAGGAAAGAGCGTTTCCCCCTTCTTTACCAACAAGGGCCGCATGATGGCTCCGATGCAAAGCGGCAACATTCAGCGGGTGAATGTGGACTTCACCGCGCCCATGCTTGAAGAACTCGATATGACGGCAAAGGAGTTGAACATCAGCCGCCAGGCGGTCATCAAAACCTTAGTGCGGCAGGCCCTCGACCACCATTACATCGCCATCCGCGGCTCAGCAACCAGATAATCTGCATTGGTCACGAATCCTTGTAGGAGCGAAATTTATTTCTCCGCCAGCCCCGTCCTCAAATCCACCGCAAACGGCACTTCCTTATCCCATCATCCGCCAGCCTATCCGGCGCAGGACCCCATCCTCAACCGCGCTGATCGTAAGCCCTTCATCGGACAGCCGTTCCGACTCCCAGGCTTGTCCATTGCATCCTTGCCTGAAACGGACTAAACTAAGTGAACTTAGTTCACTGGAGTTATGTCCATGCGCACCATCAACATTCACCAAGCCAAGACCCATCTCTCGCGTCTCGTTGACGAGGCGGAGCAGGGAGATTCGTTCATTATTGCCAAGGCTGGCAAGCCGAAGGTGCAGGTGACACGCATCGATGGAGATCCCACGCCTTCGAAGCGGCTTATAGGTTCCATGAAAGGCCTCCATACACTTCCAGAGAATTTCACCCAAATCGACAAGGAACTGGACAAGGAAATCGAACGACTGTTTCTAGGTGAAGATGCTGGATGAATTTTCTTATCGACACGGAGTTGGCGATCTGGGCCTTGTTTGACGATCCTCGCCTGAGTCCGGATGCTCGTCAGATTCTCGACAACTCGGGAAATATACTTCAATTCAGCGTTTGCACCATTTGGGAGATTGCAATCAAGCGAGGACTGAATAGAGTTGGATTTCAGCACGATCCTCGTCAGATTCGGAGATATCTGATCCGCAACGGTTGCAGAGAGCTGATAATCCAGAGTGAACATGTGGTCGCCGTCGACTCGCTTCCGCCCATTCATAAAGACCCCTTCGACCGCCTGCTCATCGCGCAAGCAATCGTCGAGGGGATTACTTTGTTAACCGCCGATGCCACCATCGCCCGCTATCCTGGGCCGATCCGCAAAGTCTGAATTCCGGCTTTCCGGTGCGGCCGTAGTTTGGCGGCAGGAAAGCGTGAATCGAGGCTCACCCATGGCGGGAACCTTGACGCTAATTTTCAACGATCGACATTCCTGTTCGCAAATCCACAGCAAATGGCAGTTCCTGATCCGCCATCATCCGCCAGCCCATTCCGCGCAGCACACCATTCTCCACCGCGCTGATCGAAAGTCCTTCATCCGACAGTCGCTCCGACTCCCATGCTTGCCCGTTGCTCCCCCAGGCCAGTATCGAGCGATTGCCGACAAACAAAAGCAGCCCCGCATCCGGCAGCGCCCGCACCTCCATCATCGGCCGGTAGGGAATCATGGTGAACCGCTCTGGAGCGGTGGTGTCGATGATGTACGCATATCCTCCCGACACGGCGCAGATTTCGTCGGGATTCGGCGTGGTCCAAATCCCCGTCGGCACTGCCGCATCGCGAAAGCCGAGGGCGCAGGTGGCGAGAAAGGGCGCAATCTCCCCGGTCTCAGAATCGAGACCGGGGGCACCCGGCTTGATGAGAACTTCCAGCGCGCCCCGTTCTACCTCTTCCGCATCGCTAGGGTAGGTGAAGTGCCGCGACGGCAAAATCAACGGCCGTGCCTCAAGCACCTCGGCCTGCCACCGGTAGGGGAAGCTTTCGTCGAATGGGTGGGCTGTCATTTCAGACTCCAATCATAGACGGCAGTGCGGTTTGTGGATTCTCCCGATTGACTTCCCAATAAGTAAAGAATACAATCTTTACGTAAGGAGTTAAGATAAAGATGGCCGCCACGAGCACAATCAGCAGCAAGGGGCAGGTAACCGTTCCTGTCGAGGTTCGCCACCGCCTGGGGCTTGAGACTGGGGATAAGGTCGAGTTTGCCTTTGAAGAAGGACGAACGGTTCTGCGACCGGTGCGCCCGAAGAAAAGTCCCTTTGAAGCCTATTTGGGGATTCTCCCGGCTTTCTCCAGTAAAGAAGAGATCAACGCGTGGATCCGTGAGATGCGCGGAGATTACTTCGAAGAAGTGGACACGCCGTGAGAACGGCGATCGATTCAAATGTGTTTTCGGCTCTCTGGTCCAGGGAGGCAACGGGTCCGGAGTTAGTTGCGAAGCTCGATCTTGCGGGGGCGGAGGGCGCGCTTCTTATTTGTCCGGCAGTTTTTGCCGAATTACACGCATATCCTGGCGCTACAGAATCGTTCCTGCGCCGCATGATGAGTGACTTCAGCCTTCAGATCGACTATCACATTGATCCTCCCGTCTGGTCGGAAGCAGGGCGGAGATATGCGGCATATTCTGCCCGTCGGAGGATGGCAAGAGCCGATCCTCCGCGTCGCCTGCTGACAGATTTCCTGATCGGAGCGCATGCATTAATTCAGGCCGAGCGCCTGCTCACCCTCGACACGGGGGTTTACCGAACTTGCTTTCCGGAGCTCAAGCTGCTCTAAGTTGCATTCACATAAACCGCCCCGGCTTGCTCAGCCACTTATCCGTATAGTCGTAGATCGTCTTCACCGTATCGCCGTACTGGCCCGGCGTCTTCTCGCACTGCTTGCAGGCTGGGTATCCGTGTGTCGCGCCTTCCACGTAGATCAGCGTCTTGTCTGCGCTCTTGATGTGGCTGTTCAGGGTCTCGGCCATGGAGTGCTCGTAGCTTCCCGTCATGCCCATGGTCAGGAAGGGAACCGTGATGCCTTCGGCGTTGCCCTCGGGGCTGGCCCAGCTTGATGTCCAATCCACGCCGTGCAGCGCGTCGGATTCACCGTAGCTGTAGTCGTCGTTCACGCGGATCGCATAGGTTGTCAAAAGTCCGTTCACCGTGGTCTTCAGAATCTCGCGGTAGCTGTGCTCCGATTTGTCGTCCTTGAACTCCGGCTGTCTCACCGTATGCACAATCTCCGTCGTAATCGTCCCGTCCGGGTGCAGCAGTTGTTGCGGTTTCTCGGTGTGCGACATCAGGCTCATGTCCGCGCCGAAGAGCGTGTGCGTATTGAAGTTTGCCCCGGCGATGAAGAACGGCTCATCGTCGGCGTAGTTGCCCTTGCCGGCCTTGATTAGCGCCTCGCGCTCCAGCGCCAGCTTCACCATGGCGTTGTATTTTTTCACCTGCGCGGCCTCAAAGCGGCGGATGAACTCGGGGCTGTAGTGCGTTCCCTTGGGGTCGAATCCATTGGCCGGGTTAAACATGTCGAGGGTGGGATCGACCTTCATGGCGTTGTCCGTGCCCACGGCTGGATTCATCCCGAGTAGCGTAATAATCGGCAGGCCCCAGTTGGCGTCGCCCATAATCACGCCGTCGGCTGGCGGCAACCCCGCAAGTCTGTCCGGGCATTTGAAGACCTTGTTGTCGTCCTGGCAGGCCTTCACGCCGTTCTCGGCGATATTCTGGTAAGCCGCCATCACTGTCGCGCCGCCCGAATGGCCCCAAAGAACAACCTTGTTTACGCCCGGGTATTTGCGCAGATAGACGATGCCCGCCTTGGCCTGCAGCAGCACCGTGTCCAGAATGCCGTCGTTGAACAGGCCGTTCTTGTCGTTGCTGTCATTGGCGCAGAGCACGCGATAGCCGCGCTTCGAAAGTTCCGTACAGGCGGAGTGAGTTAGAAAATCATTCGCCGAGTGCATGACGAAGATTGCAATCTGCGCCTTCGGCCCTGGGTTCACGGGCTCGTAGAGCACCCCCGGCGCGCCGTTGGCCAAATGCACAAACGTCGTCTTGAGCGATGGATCGAACGGCGGCGCCGTCCGCATGTCCTGGCCTTCATTTTGGGCGGCACAATTTGCCGCGCCCATCAGGAGGAATGCCGCAAACGCCCCAAGCATCCAAATATTCGGCTTCATAGATATGTCTCCATTTTTTATCGAATAAATTACCGCTCATGATTGTAGCAATCTCAAGCAGATGGCCGGCCAAATACCAAGCTCACGAAAAATGCTCCCACCCCTTGGGCTGCAGCGGCTCACGACCGCGCTCGGTGATGAGAACCATTTGCGGCTTGCCGGCTCTCCGTCGCAGCATTCGCCCAATCCGCGTCACCGGAACTCCGGCGATGGCTCGCGGCACACGCGTACTTGGTGGAGCGGTAAAGAGCATTTCATAGTCTTCGCCACCATGCAGAGCCTGCGCCAGCGTTGTGCCTGCGTGCAAAGGCAGCCCAGCGGCATCCAGTTCCGCGCAAACTCCGGACTCATCGCAAAGGTGCGCCAGGTCGGTTGAGAGGCCATCGCTGATGTCGAGCGCGGCCGTTGCCAAGCCGCGCCGCGCGAGCCACTGCCCCTGCGCGATGCGCGGCTGCGGATGGAGGTGCGGAGTCAACACGGCCTCCAGATCTTTGGGGATGCGCAGATTCTGCACTTGCGCCATGTCCTTTCGAGTCACGCCTGCTCGCACCCGTTTTCCCGTGCCGGCCAACTCTGCCAAACAGGCCAGCCCCGCGACCGAACCACCGAGGCTGCCGGTGACATAAAGCATGTCGCCGGCGCGCGCGCTGGAGCGCAAGAGGGCCTTGCCGCGAGGCACCGCGCCAACCAGAACAATATCCGCAAGGGCGACTGGCGACTCTGCCAGGTCGCCGCCGGCCAGTGGAGTATTGTAAGCTTCCGCCAGCGCAAAGAACCCATCCAGAAATCGATCAGCCCAGGAAGCGGAGCGTGTCCCGTTCCCAGCGCGAATTCCCGGGTGCCCCTGGTCCCTCGCATTTGGGGACCAGGGAAAGCTGCGTCTTCCACCACCATCAACCAACTCCCGTGGCAGTCCCAGAGAAAGAAAAGCCGCCACCGGCCGAGCGCCCATGGCAGCCAGATCGCTCAGCCCGCGCGCCAAGACCCGATGCCCGACGGCTTCCGGCGGGTGCCAATCGAGGCGGAAGTGACGCCCGGCGATTGAGAGATCCGTCGTCACCGCCAGTTCTTCGCCGCGCCGCAGCCGCAGCAGCGCGCAATCGTCGCCGATGCCTAGCCGCAAGCCCTCTCTGCCATACTGGCCGGCAGACGGGTTGGCGCGGGCGCGAATTTGCGCGATCAGGCCCAATTCCCCAGCTTGGCCCAATGTCCCGTATCTGGCGGGCTTTCCAATTTGGGATACAGTGGAACTCATCTCCATGAGAATAGGTCAATGGACCGCCTGCTGGCCCGATAAGGAGAGAACGGACGATTCATTGGAAGAGGCGATGGTCGCCAGTTGAGTTTGTTTCGAAAAATGGCCGGGTGGCTTTGGCCCGCATCCAGCAGGGGTCAAAACCCCGTTTCTATTGCGCTCTTTAGGCGCGAGGGAACTCTTGCCCTGACGCAAAGCGATGGTTGAAACACGCTCTGGTATTGTCTGGGAACTGCTGGTAAATCGAAGATTCGGCGAATCTTTCTCAAGTTTTTGGGCCGTGGGTTTGACAGTACAATCTCATTGACCCCTTCATGCTGCATTTGTTACCCTTGACGTCTGGTCACCGAACTGGGAATCACTTGGCTTTGTGTCATTTCGATACGAATCCGTGTGAATCAAACTAAAAAGACTTTTAGCATTTCGAATTTTCGCATCCCAATTCTTCTGTAGCTGAAAGTGAAAAATAAAATGCTTCGCAAGCGCTATTACATTCTGTTCGTAGCAAGAGATGAAGACGGCCGGGTCCGCAAGATTCCGCTGCCACTTCACTATGCTTACGCGTTTGTGGCGGCGGCCATTGTCGGTGCATTTACCATCGTTGGTCTGGCCGGCTCCTACACCCGCATGGCGTTGAAGACGGAGAGCTACAACCAGGTGCGCGACGAGCGCGAGGCGCTACGCAAAAATTACAAGCAGATGGCACAGATTGCGCACGACCGCGGTGTGCAGGTGGCCTCGCTGGGCGCGCTGGCCAATGAAGTGACCGCGCTCTACGGCCTGCGCCAGACTCGCATGGCAGCGGGGGCAAAGTCTTCCGCCGCAGCCAGTGCCGCAGCAGCGCCGACGCCGAAGTCGCTGTCTCAGCCCGATGATATGAACCAGCAGCAGGTGGCGCAGACCATCGATCAGTTTTATGCCCTGCGTTCCGAGGCTCTCACAGGCCGTGTATCGCTCGCGCTGCAAGGCGGATTGACGCCGAGCTATGACGGCGACTGGACCGAGATGGCCGACGCGCCGTCGCTGTGGCCCATTGAAGGCACCGTGGCCTCAGGATTTGGCTCGCGTCAGGATCCGATCAACGGAGAAGGCGCATTCCATTCCGGCATCGACATCGACGCGCCGATGGGAACACCGGTGCGCGCTCCTGCCGACGGCAGTGTTGTGGATGCGCAGATGATGTCCGGCTATGGTCGCGAGGTGGTGCTCAGCCACGGCCACGATTTGACCACAGTGTTTGGGCATCTATCGGCCATGGCCGTTATGCCCGGCCAGCACGTGACCCGCGGACAGATTATCGGCTACGTCGGCATGTCCGGCCGCGCCACCGGGCCGCACCTGCACTATGAAGTGCGCGTACACAATGTGCCCGTCAATCCGCACAAGTATCTCCGCGATACCTACGAGCAGCTCTCCCAGAACGGCCAGGATGCGGCGATCAACTACGGACAATAAAAAATTTTAACAAAATGCTGAAACGGCTCCCTTCGCGGGAGCCGTTTTATTTTGAGCAAGCAGCCGGCAGTGAAGCTGGGTGGAATACGCGCATAAGCATCAGGACGTGCGTAAAGATGACCAGCGGAACCACGAGTGTCGGGAGCAGAATGAGCGGGAACTTGTCGAGCTGGTGCATGGAGCCGGGCGACTGCATTTCAGAGCGGGCTGCAATGGCTGCAACGCCGAGAATGTCCGCCAGGCCGACGATGTTCCACGCGATCAGTCCGGGACGAAAGTTGGCGAAACGGATGACGAAGAGGGCAAGAGCCGCGACGGCGATGTCTCCCATGCCGCCCCAGACGGCGAAACCGTAAGGAAGCTCTTGCCGCGTGTAAAGGTAGAGAAAGTAGACGCCGACGAACCGGACTAAGTGCAAGCCGATAAGAAGACGAATGTCAATTCGGAGGGACCAATTGCGAAATGCGGGTAGCAACAGTGCCACAAAGAGGGCGCAGGTTTCCACTGCGATTGCTTTGGGGTACCAGGGAATCATGCGATGAGTGTACGCTTGCCCGCCCGTTTTCCAATCGGGAAGAGCGAAGCCTGCGTGTATTATCTCGACGTATTGATGCCTGATTCTGGGTTCGGGACCGGCGGCGCAAGCTGGCCTTCTGCAACTCCGGCCAGCGCACTTGCCGGCACAGACCCTGTCACCACCACGCGCTCCCGCTGCTGACTCACCTCGGCCGTCTTTACCAAATCCTTCAGCACACGGTTTGCCGCGTTATCCCCCAGCGGCAACACGACCTGTTGCGCCAAAAGCAGCAGTTGCTTCATCGCAGCCGCCTGGCTCTCGGCAATCAACTCAGTCGTTGCAATCTCTTCCACCCTCACCCGCACCGCACCTGGAACCGGCAGCGCCGGCGCAATGCTGGCGACAATCGTCGAGTTGTCGGCCAGCGGCAACTCGAGCCCCAGCACCGTAATCACGCCGCTTTCAGAAAACGGCAGCCCGATCTGCCCCACGCCCCAGACCAGCGAAAGCAAAGGAACTTGGTGAT
>Ga0182012_10008519_pt1 | contig 10137 bp, 6 predicted proteins | sample 612S2SmetaG_FD_120486 | JGI IMG/M metagenome (GOLD analysis project Ga0182012, IMG submission 120486) | Permafrost microbial communities from Stordalen Mire, Sweden - 612S2S metaG | ecosystem: Environmental > Terrestrial > Soil > Wetlands > Permafrost | place: Sweden: Stordalen | collected... | reverse complement strand
TAATCGCATCTCTTCGCTTTGGCGATGGAGACAAGAGAAAGGCCCACAACGCATGCCAACATCTCGCTGACGCTCTCGGTAGCTGCCGCGGCCGGACGCTCCAACAACGCTGGCATAGCTTCGAAAAATCCATCTGGCCTTTATGGCAAAAAGGTGTGGGTAGGCCGTGTGTCCACTGGACTTGGGGTGCTCGCGTTATCGTACCCGCCCGTGTGGTTGTGCCAACGATGGAGTGGCTAAGCGATGTCCGTGTCAACCAGTGGATTATGCGGTTCCCCGTAAAAAATTCCCTTGTCCAGCAACACAACCTGTTATTAAAGGCTACAGCCAGGATTCGGTGGGCGTCTGCTCTCTCACAACATCTTGCTGTGTGCAGCGGACTGCGTTTGCTGCTGACTCATGGCTACGAAGGCGTGCATCAGATTCAAGATGAGAACCTGAAGGCCCTTTCCCTTCGCTATTCCAAGGGCATCGATGTACTTGATGCAGCGCTATGTTCTTTGGGCGTGTTTTCGCGGTCGCCCAAGCGTGGCTCAACACGCCACAGCAGGCGTCGACTTTTGACTATTCCGGAACTTGTAGATGTTACGCGTACTCCTCGACGCTTTCGTGAGGTCACGATCCTCTACCTGGAGACTTATTCAGCCCGTGTCAGCGACCGTTACACAACGCGCAGGGGGAAGTCAGTCGCCATCGCTCATTTCTGGCGCTTCCTGGAGGAAAAGCATCCGGACGTGAAGACATCGGCGCAAGTTCTTCCTATTCACCTGCGCGGGTACATTCCCCATGCGATGGCGCATGCCCTCGCCGTGCAGCGGGGAACCAGTGCCGGAGAAGAGGTCCGCGCGACGGCGCATTCCTGGCTGACCGGGATCCGTACCTTCTTTAGCGACATCTGCGCCTGGGCAACGGAGCCCGATTCGCCGTTCCGTCCCTTTGCTCCACGCACCATCCCTCTTACCAGACACGCGCTGCTTGGGCTCGGTTTCGAGAAGGCGCGGGAGCGTACCCGGGCCCGGATTACTGCCAAGGTCCTAGATCTTGAGCGCGAGATGCCAAGCATCCGCTCCTTTGCTTTACGCGCGTGGAGCAACGCCATCCCGAAGGCCGCAGATTCATCCGTTCCACCTAAACCATGGTCAGAAGAGACGGAGAGATTCTGGGATTGGGCATTGCTGGAACTGCTCGTTCAGAGCGGTCTGCGCATCGAAGAAGCCTCCGACCTTACCACTCTGGATATTCTCAGAAGAAAAATGCCCGATGGAAGCCTCTACTATCTGCTGCACGTGAAGCCATCAAAGTTTGATCGCGCGCGAGTCATCCCAATCGGTGATGGTCTGGGTCGTGTAATTGCGGAGATGATTCGACACGTGAAGCGCTTTCATGGAACCGATCACGTGCCCGTCTGCGATCATTGGAACCTGTCACAGAAGGTTCCACGTCCACCGGCGCCATATCTCATTCAGGCGATCCGTCATCCCAGCCCTCCAGGTCTGGAGACGATTCGCTCACGCATCCGTGCGATCTCCGTAGCCGCAGGCGCACGTCAGTCTGATGGTTCACCCCTGGTCCTGCTGCCTCATGATTGCCGGCGTGTCTTTGCCTCTGAACACTTGAACAACAACACTCCAGTCCACGTAATTCAGGCTCTCCTCGGACATGCTTCGATCAACACCGTCATGATCTACGCCAAGTTGTATCCGAGCCAGCTTATCGAGGAGTATCGCAAGACTATGCGCGGCCTTTACAACGCCCACTACGGCGCGGATGGCCTCAAGAACCCCACCGCTGAGGAGTGGACCGCGTTTGCGGCCAGCTGCAACCTTCGGGACATGGGAACACACCTTTGCGCGCTTCCCACAGGCGAATATTGTCCGAGAGGATTGGTGTGCCTGGGTTGCACGCACGCGCAGCCGAAAAAGAGTGCCGTGCCGGTATTCAGGCGTATGTTTGCCAGTCATCAGCGCAGTCTCGATGCTGCTAGGATTCACAACGAGCCTGCTGGCCAGATCGCCGCCCGTGAGTTGGAACTGGTTCGGATTAAGGGCGCCTTGCAGAGAGCTGAGGAACTGAGCAATGATGTTGCATCTGTCATCGAGCAGCACGTTTGAGCGGACATACTATGCAGTGAACGTACCCATCCTACGAGAGGGCACAACGCTCCATTTCTTGAAGGCCCAGTATTCCGCAAGCTGAGTCACCTGAAGTCACGTTGCCCCGATTCTCAGGAAGACGAATATCGAACGCTGCCGGCCATCATAGATGCAGGAGGACCGAATGCAACTCTACAAGCGGCTTCGGCGCGAATACGAACAAGGGCTCGGAACCATCAGGGGGGTTGCCCAAAAATACAATGTGCATCGGCGCACTGTTCGGGCGGCCCTCAAGAACGCAGTGCCGTCAAAGCGAAAAGCTACGCCTAGAAGGCGGCCTAAAATGGCGCTGGCCATACCGGTCATTGAAGCTATCCTGAATAGCGACTCAAAGGCACAGTTCAACCAGCGACATACGGCGCGTCAGATTTGGGAGCAATTGCATATCGAGATACCGGGATGCGATATTGCGGAATCGACTGTGCGGACGTATGTGCGGGTCCGCAAGGCTGAACTGGATGGAGCTGGGCCGGCCTCGTCTCAGGTCGCATTAACTTGGATGATGAAGATGCTGCATAGTGACGTTTCTCTGTCGGTCATTGAAAAAGAATTTCCAAGCGGCACAGTATCAAGCCTCGTGGGGTTAATAAAAGGCGGCAGATTGCGGGAGCGCAAGAAGGCCCTTGCTGTTCTCGGCCGCCTTAAGGGAATCCATGTTGCCGTCGTTGCTAGATGTCTTCAGATGTCGCGCAGAACCGTCCGCGGCTACTTCAGCCGCTTTGCGAACGGCGGCATCAATGCACTGTTACCGACGAGGACCACCAAGCCAAAAGACGAGCCAGAACATGCGCAGTTCCTGTTTTCGCTACTTCACTCGCCGCCATCCTGCCACGAGATCAATCGAACCTCTTGGAGGATGGATGATCTTCACCGAATTATGGCTGAGAGTGGTCATCGCATGTCGAAAAAGCGTATCCGCACCTTCATCAAGACGGCCGGATTCAAATGGCGGAAGGCAAAGGTCGTACTCACCAGCAACGATCCCGATTACCAAACGAAAGTGGATGTCATCAAGCAAATCCTTTCGGACCTGAAAGAGGATGAGGCCTTTTTTTCCATCGATGAATACGGCCCATTTGCGATTAAGCGAAAGGGAGGAACCAAGCGAGTTGGTCCCGGCGATAATTATGAAATCCCTCAATATCAAAAATCGAAAGGCTGGCTGATTTTAACCGCTGCCCTCGAACTATCCCGAAACCAAATAAGCCACTTCTACTCCTTGAAGAAGAATACAGAGGAGATGATCAAGATGGCGGATCTTGTGCGCACCGAATACCGCACTTGCCGGACTATTTATCTGTCGTGGGATGCCGCCTCATGGCACATATCGAAGAAGCTGTTCTCGCATCTGAGTGAGATCAATCAGCAGGCAGTTCGAGACGGTTTCCCTATAGTGAAGACGGCGCCTCTTCCGGCTTGTGCGCAGTTCCTCAACGTAATCGAATCAGTCTTCAGTGGGATGGCTAAAGCAATCATTCACAATAGCGATTACCCTTCCGTAGAAGCCGCAAAGAATGCAATCGATCGACATTATCGGGAACGGAACGATTTCTTTCTCCGGAACCCAAAGCGCGCTGGACGAAAGATATGGGGACAGGAACGGGTGCCAAGTGAGTTCTCAGAAGCAAACAACTGTAAAGATCCCGTGTATTGCCGATTCCCGGAACGTAGAACCTGATTCAGAGTCCAACAGGCCTTCACGCCGGCGCCACCTCGGCGCTCACGCTGAAAATCTCCGATGCCAGCCCTCGAATCAGGCTAGACAAAACTGCTGATGCGATCTGTGCGACACTATTCGCACGGGACCCGGCCGTTAACCGAGCGCCGGATTCTGCCAGACTTGCTTGGTTTGACTCGGTCGCCGTGGTGCCGTACACCGGGTTGTGCGGGCTCACGGGGCAGACCCGCGGCCGGGCGCAAATCACGAGATAATCTGTCAAAGACATACACGACACGAAAGCCAATAAGCATTGGCTTCGGCCTGTCGCCCTGCTCGACAGGCTGCTCGTCGCGCTGGTGCTTGGTGCCGATCATTGGAGCCAGAATCGGAATGCCCTTGTGGCCTTTCTTTACGAACCGGCCAAACTCATTCCATGTGCGAATGCCCGCAACATGTGTTGCGTCGGGGCGATGGTGCGCGATGGACAGGATATTGCCGAAACTGTAGTTGTGGAACCGGGCCATTGCGGTCAGATAGGCCGTGAGAGCCTCGCTCTTGCCCTGCTCAAGCTGCCCGATCAGGTGCTTAACGTTTTCAGCAATGATCTGCTGGGTGGTTGTCTGTTGGCGGCGGATTTCCTTCTGGCCGCCGCTACCGCTGTTGCTGTTGTTGTTGCTGCTGAACTTCATGTTTTTGTTCTCCTTTTCCGCCGTGACCGGCTGAGCGTCTTTCTCACCCACGGCTGGGAAGCGCGAAGACGGTTGGCGGAAAAGAACGAACGCAGCGTACGACGGTGGGAGTCCGGAGGAAAGGCGCGGCAAGTGACAAACGCGCACCATCGTTTGGCACACAGCCGCGCTCCGAACGGACGGTAATGGCCCGTTTAGCGCACGGCTTCATCGTGCGCTGGGCCGTCCACCCGAGAGCGCGTAGTGGGATTGAATGAGACAGCCTGCATACGAATTCTGCGGCCGGGCTGGGACAGATACGGTTGAATCGCGCCATCATTTAAGCGACCCGCTCGATGGCAATTCAGTGAGGGCTGTATTTGGAACCTAGGGTCCGGTAATTGCTGAATGCCGTGCCGCTTTTATCCAGCTTCGTCGGCTATAATCCTCTCGAACTCACGATGGAACCCAAAAGACTGTCTATACCAGAAGGCGTTATTAATTGCCTCCCGGAATTCGACAATCGGAAGGATGGAGATGCTCGAAAAGAATCTCATTAGAATAGATCGACTTACTGACAGTCTTTTCTCGGCCCTGGAGACTCGAGACGTAGTGCTTTGGATTCGTGAAATCCCCAAAGATACTGTTTCCACCGCAGAACTCGTTGCCTTCTTGGGGTTGCCTTGGCGGCTGATCGTATCCGAAGAGTACAACAAAGAAGTCATCGATGCACTACAAGGGTCCGCGCAACTTAGCGACCCACTGACCCGCAAGAGAGGGTTCGTTCAGATCATCGACAATGACCCGTCCCGAATTCCTTTACCCGAGAGATGCCTTCCGTTGTACTTGCTTAATGGGCGTACTAACTCCCAAAACGCCGCGTCATATGAAAACCGCCTTCGCCACGCGACCATGATTGAATCGATACGGCGCTCGGCGCCTCGCGAGATTCTTGTAATAGCTAATGGTGCGGAGCCAATTCCAGAAGGGCTGACTGATCTTTGGTCATCAGGTTTCCGATCCTTCATCACTTTTATCTCTAGTGAGTCAACGGCTGTTGACCTCGTTGACAAATGGGTGCACGAAAGAGAAGGCGTAACGATAGCGAGTTTTCTCTCCCAGTCGGCTGCCACTTCTGTTCGCGAGATCATTGATCGCTATCAGTCTACATATCCGGAAGAACGTCGTGTTATCAGGAGACGTGATTTAAATGGAGTGGCACATAAAATCGATATTACGAATGCAGATGAACCAGAGCGGCCAGTGCTTGATTTCTATGAGTTGATTGAGGAGCGAGAACTGGTGCCTTTCATGCCCTCAGAACTTCCGGAGAGCGAATTCGTCTCTTTCTTCAAAGATCCTACCTCTTCATGGAAACCATATGCGGCGGGAGTCCCGTGGATTCGTGATGCCGAAGCCACCGGCAAGTTCTCAGAGCTGTTAAGAAGATTGGATTCTTCAGGGGCTGAGGAAAACTGCATTGCATATGTAATGGCCGAGTCCGGCTCCGGCGGGACGACGTTTGCGAGGACAATTGCTTGGCATTTCGCGCAGAAAGGATATCCCGCTTTGGTTGCGCGCCCAATTCCGTTTGTACCGGATGCTCTGCCCATAGCAAACTACTTGACACGCATCCATGTTGCATTTCAAGCGCAATCTATCCAGCCTTCCGAACGGTCAGCGGACTCCAGGACAGGTGAGGGGCCGCAGCGAAGATATGAGACCCCCTGGGTAATTGTATTCGACACTCTTCATTGGCAGTTCCGCGATACGGAGCTTATTCGGTTTCGAAATGAGATGGAGAAGGCCGGGAGGCCTGTTTGCATTCTCGTAGTCGCTGGCTTGTCCTTGCCGATCTCTTTCTATATTGGATCGCACTTTAAGAAGCTAGCTGAGCTAAATCATGCAATGCAGCTTGAAGACGCACGCGACCTCGGTGCGCATTTGAATAAGTTCCTGAAGAACTACCCTGGAAAAGTGCGGGAAGTGTCTCAATGGGAATACTTTTATAGGGAACATTCAATTCGATATCTCGAAGGTCTCGCCACTTTCTGGGTGGCCTTATCCTTCTGGATACAAGGTCACTACGACCTTTCTGAGTCTATTCAGGAGTGGATCTACCGCTGCTTCAAAGAAAATGCGGTTGATCCCCTCATAAAGGATGCAGTACTCCGCATCGCGGCTCTTAGTTCGGAGCGTTTGCCGATGCCAGAGTCCCTACTACCCTCATCGCAGGCCAAATGGCCAATTTCCCAACTTCTCGATGACGCGCGCCAAAGCCTCTCCGCTCTCGGGTTGGTGCGCTTCTCTTCTGATGGCGAGAAGTACTGGGCGCTTGTGCACGACATTCTTGGCCGCCTTCTTATCAATGCGTTGTTCTATGATTTCCCGCAGAGGGCTGAACTGGGCTTTGGTGAAGCGAAAGACATAGAGCAATTGCGATTCATGCTATTGAGGAAGACCTCGCAGGAACCTCTCCTGGGAGAAAGAGCATATCGCTCCATTGGAGAGGATTTCGCAACAACAATTTTCAAAATTGATCCAGACCACGGGAATAGCAACTTCGTGCCGATTTGGCGAGATGTTCTCGCTGCACTGGATGCGATGCCACGCGGACTTAGAGATACAAGCAGACTATTCCGTCATCACTGTGCGGTTTCGCGTCGTCGAATAGCGCACCTCGATGAACGCTTCTACGGCGTCGATGCCCCTGGCAAGGTAGCTCTTTTGAAGGCAGCTGTTGATGACATCAAGTACGCACTGGATTTTATCGACTATTCGCCGGGATCGGAATCCAATGTAAATTTACTAAATTCGCTTGCAAACGCGTATATAGATCTCGCGAATGTTGAAGTATTAATAGGGGCAAGCCGAGAGCGCTTGGCCGAATTGAGGAAACTCGCGAACGATGCAACACGCCAAGCATACGCGGAAAGTCCGACGAATTCTTTCGTAGTTGAAACATATGTGAAGAACCTCCTTCAAAGTGCCCGTAGCGACCATGAACATGCAGTTGAGCAGAGTGTTGAAGCGCTGGGTATTCTTTTTTCCGCCATGAGTCTTGACGAGGCTCAATATCGCGCGTCTCAGCTCGGGAATCTCTCCTCCCAAGCGCTAGACATTCTGCTTCAACATACATCGGAAGGCACCGAAGAAATAGAGCCCACTAAGGCAGTTGATGTGCTTGTGCAGGCTTGGCGGTCATTAGTGGCTGGATCTGAGGTTCCTACTCTTGATTTGTCCGCATTGCCACCGGTGAATAGGGAAAACGCCCTTCGGTGTTTGGAGCATCCTGTTGGCCGTGGCAATATCCAGGTGATCAGGTTGACTTATGAGCTTGTGTGCGCTAACCAACCAAGTGAATACGCGCGACAGCTTGAGCTTCTTGAGCAGTTGATTGCCACGGACTTAGGGATTGCACCGCAGCTACGGCTAGAATACGGAATTCTCCTATTTCAGAATCGAAGAGAACAAGAAGGGAGTAGGGTTTTTAGAGAGTTGCGACAGATCTGGCGAGAAAGTGAACATTTTGTATTTGTTGCCGAGCGGCTACGCTGGCTGCGAGATACAGACCCTGCGGCTTTGAGAACTGTCAATGCCACCATAGGTTCAGAAAGTGGCATTCGCGCTGTGGGTCGCGTTCTCGATTTCGGAGCAGTACAAGTCCCCTTTAGGCCGGAAGAGTTTGGCTTCAGAGATTTGACGATGGGGATGCGGTTCGCTTGCCATGTTTCGTTTAATCATAACGGGCCTTTCCTGCGACCAGTTACTGCCGGCCCAAAAGAAATTCCGCAGGTGAATCGTGCGTGATCCCACGGACGCAGTGGCATTTTATGCATCTTCACTCGGCTATGAGATTCGCTCTAAGGTCGTACTTGTAGAGGGAACGAATGATGTTGCATTGTTTAAACTGGCGGCCGCGATTGAACTGCGCAAAACGGGCAAGAATCTTCTTGATAATCTATGCTTTATCGCGGCAGGAGAAGGTGACCGCGGAGGTACTCTGGGGGTTATCCGAGAACTGATGTGTTTTAGAGGTTTATGCAGGGCCTTCTTGCTCCCTAACGGTCGGCCCCGATATCGAGTTGTCGCGCTGTTTGATAATGACAAGGCAGGACGGCAATCACTGCAGGAAGCAAGACGTTTGGATGCAGGCTTGCTTGAGTTCAAAGACCTATTCCTTCTGCACCCGGTGATGCCGCTTACAAATAATCTTGATACATTTTCATTAAGAAAGACTTTCGAAAGCAAAAACCAACAATATAAGGGCTTGGATTGGGAACCTGAGGACCTCTTTCCAGCGTCTTTCATCGATTGTTTTGCGGAACAGTTTCCTTTGGCTGTGGCGCGCCGCAGCGGAGTTAATGGAATAACTCACCGCGATTATACAAGGGATGGAAAGGCTCGCTTCCATAGGTTCGTAAGGGAAAATGCGGTACATGAGGATTTACTGAAGGTTATTGAAGTAATAGGGGCAATGCGATGCTATCTAGGCCTAAAGTGATCGCCTGCGCGTCGGTTGCGTCGCGAGTGATCAGCTTGCCTTCGAGAGCCAGATGACCGCCGCATCCGGCAAAATGCAGATTCCGTGCCCCCGCCGGCTGAGTTTGCCCTTGCGGTTAAGGCGAAGGAAGTGCTCGCGCGGGATGCCGATGGTCTCAATGTCGCGTGGCCTCACAGTTTCGTGTTCGCGGGCATACTGCAAGGTTCTCTCAAAAGGCATCGCTGCGGTCATGGTATCAATCCGTCATTTGTTAATCACTTGTAATGACGAATTGCGACGCGCAACGTAACTTTACTGAATTGGCCAGACAGTGTCTGGCCAATTCAGACTTTTGCAGACGCCGTCTGCAAAATCGCGATGGACAGGTTTACATCATCCCGATTCCAAGGGCGACGAACGGCGCTTGCGAGACTTCCAGTGCCGAAGTCTTGGAGACATCAGCGCTGAGTTATGGGCTGAGCTTGGACATGTCGTCGGAAAAGATTGTCGCCTCGTGGCTGGCGCGGGAAATGGAGACATAACCAAATGGGGGACGGACCAGGTCCAGGTGGACGCCGGAGTACGCGCTCCGCAGTGAGCCCCTGGAAGATGGCGATGCCCGGACTCAGCCGGCACAGAAGGGGTATCTCGATAATCATCCCGATTTTGGTTGATAATCATCCACGCAATGGTTGATTATCAATACATGCTTCACCGTCACTTGACCAGTCCCCTGCTTGAAGCCCTTGCCGATACACCGGCTGTCTTGGTCAACGGAGCCCGCCAAACCGGAAAAAGTACCTTGGTGCAATCGGCGGAGATCGCCGGCCAAGAGCGCCAGTACCTTACGTTCGACGATCCCGGCATCCTCGCCGCTGCCAAACGCGATCCCAACGGTTTCGTTGCCGGCATCAACGGGCCGGTGACCCTCGATGAAATCCAACATGCTCCCGAGCTCTTTTCGGTGATCAAAGCTGCCATTGACCGGAATCGCCAGCCGGGGCGATTTCTGCTCACCGGATCGGCGAATGTGATGCTCCTGCCGAAGCTCTCGGAATCTCTGGCGGGACGCATGGAAGTGTTGACTCTTTGGCCCTTTTCCCAAGGCGAGATCCGAGGCGTCAAAGAGAACTTTGTGGATACCTTGTTTTCCGGGAAATCCGTGGGCTGGTC
>Ga0182012_10008518_pt1 | contig 10137 bp, 6 predicted proteins | sample 612S2SmetaG_FD_120486 | JGI IMG/M metagenome (GOLD analysis project Ga0182012, IMG submission 120486) | Permafrost microbial communities from Stordalen Mire, Sweden - 612S2S metaG | ecosystem: Environmental > Terrestrial > Soil > Wetlands > Permafrost | place: Sweden: Stordalen | collected... | reverse complement strand
GGTCGAACATGCTGGGGCCTCGATTTCCAGGACAGGTTTCCACGGAAGATTTCCGGCGGGAGGTAGCGACGTTTTGTGCCGCAGAGAGGGCACTCGGCGACGATCCAGGAGTCGGGCAGGATGAGGACCGGGGCGGGGACGTTTTCGCCACATCCTTTGCAGCGGATGGTGAAGTGGCAGAGCCGAGGGGCGGGTAGGTTGAACACAGGAACAGTATAGGCGAATAAATGGCGAAGATATGCACAGAGTTTTCCGAAAGGGGGAGTGCGGCCGGGTGGGCGGAAACACCGGTGGAAGACATAGCCAGACTCAACAGGCCGCAGGGGCTTTGACCATACAGCAAGGCAGGCAGTTTCTCATCAAAACGACATTCTTCGGGAAATAGGAATGACCGATGCCAGGAAGCTATGAGGAGGGTGTGTCAGATAGCCGACTTAGTAAGTTGGAAAGCTATGAAAATAAAGAAAGACGCTAAGTTGTCCTCATAACCGGAGTAACAACGAATGGCTGGATGGTATACAACTTCCGTTGTAAAGGTTGCCTGGACAGTGACTTTTTACATTGACCCCATTCACAAATTCAGCTACGGTTGTCCCATTACTCCGAGTTGCACCAGAAGTTTCAGGGATCCGTAATTAGAGGCTGTCGGCGACGATCAGATCGTGTGTACCCTTCCGACCTCGAGCAAGAAGCGATCTTACACGCGTATTGTGCGCTCAGAAGGTTGGGTACGGGTTACATGAGATCCACCTCCCTCGTTAGCTTTGCGCTGCTTGTCTGGGCAGTGCCCGCCTTTGCCTCTGTTTCGGCTAGTGTCATTGTCAGCAGTCCCGCCGCCGGCGCCACCGTCGGCACGCCGTTTGTTGTCGAGGCCTCGACTACCGCCTGTTCGGGCCAGGCAGTTGCAGCCACCGGCTACTCCATTGATAGCGGCGTGACCACTGTCGTGAACGCCGCATCCCTCAATGCGCAGGTCACCGCGCCACTAGGGGCGCACACACTCCACGTCAAGTCCTGGGGCAACGCAGGTGCGGGCTGCGACACGGATGTGCCGATCGTTGTGTCAGCGACGGCTGCTGCCTCGCTGTTTACCGATGTGGCTGTGAGTCAGCCTGTCGAGGGCGTTGGGCTGGTTTCACCGTTTACACTGGCTGCTTCCGGCACTCAGTGCAATTCGCAACCCATCGCGGCCATGGGCTTCTCCATCGACAACAGCACGGCAACCACGATCATTTCCGGTGGCTCCTTCAATTCCCTCGTGTCTTCAGCGATCGGCTCGCACACGCTTCACGTGAAGTCGTGGGGAAACAATGGGTCCAGTTGTGTTTCCAACGTGCTGATCATTGTTGTTCCGTCGCCGGTTTCTACGCTGCCCTCCAGTGCCATCGCGGTCAATGGCATCCAGACGATGATCAACTGGCAAGCTACTATCGATACGGCAACCAATGCCGCTGCCTCGACACTCGGCTTGACCAACCTGGCCGGCGCCCCATCGCTAAGTGGAACAAGCCGAGTGTTTGCGACCACTTTCGCCGGAGGCGGGGGCGAGCGGTATAACGTATCGTTCGGCGCCGACACTTCAGCCACCAACTTCCTATATGACGCCTGGGTCTACCTTCCCAGCCCCGCAAGCAACATCGCCAATCTGGAATTCGATCTCAACCAGGTAACAGCCAACGGCGATACCATCATCTTTGGCTTTCAGTGCGACTACTGGTCGAAGACCTGGGACTACACAGCCAACGCGGGTACCACGCAGGTCCCCATCGATGTGTGGTTGCATTCAAGGGCTTCGTGCAATGTTCAAAGTTGGAGCACCAACACCTGGCACCACGTTCAGATCCGCTATTCGCAAGACGGCGAGGGCAACGTGACTTACCAAGCGGTCTGGCTCGATAATGTTCAGCAGGGATTGAACATCACAGTGCCCGATGCCTTCGCGCTTGGATGGAGTCCCACGCTGCTTACCAACTTCCAGGTCGACAGCATGACTGCATCCGAAGCCACCACCACCGCCTACATCGACAACCTGACGGTGTATCGCTGGTAGACGAATAAGCGCTTTCGCAGATGCGAATGCCCTGCCGGGAGCCGGCAGGGCATTTCGATTCTTATCTTCCTTTTTCAGGACGGAAGACAACTGGATGTGACAAAAATGCGGAGCGTCATTGGAGACTGAGGAATTGCTGCAGGCCATCGGCTGCGCTCGCAATTGACCGTGCCAGGCTGAGCTTCGCCACGTTGTGGGCGAACACGCTGTTAATTACATCAAGCTCGGCGGAGGTGAAGGACTCCTGGGCCTGCACAACCTCTACATTGTCGGTTACGCCGGCGTCGAAGCGCTGTCGCGTCAGTTCCAGCGTTTCTCTTGTAACCTGCAGGTTTCTTCGGGCCACTTCCAGTTGACTCGTTGCTGCTCGGAGATCGAGGAATGCATTCCGCACATCGCTTTCCACTTGGCCTCTGGTATCTTCGAGCTCCGCCTTCCGCTGGGCCAGAGAGGCCTTAGCCTCTGCGATTTCTCCCTCGGTGCGGCCTCCCAGCCAAATCGGAATGCTGAGAGTGGCGGCGCCATAATATGTGGTTTGGGTTTGCTCGGGATTTGTTCCGATTTTTCCATAGTTGCCATTCACTGAGAGCGACGGCAATCTCTCATCGCGAGCGGCTGCAAGTGTGTTTTCGGCGGCATGAATCTGCGCCTCGGCTGCTTTGATATCCGTGCGCCGTTCGAAGGCCTGCTTGAGCGCGTCTTCAAAGCTGAGATCGGGCGCGGCCAGGAAGGGAACATCGTCGGTAAGATCGTATTCGTCGCTTGGAGGGAGTCCGGTCATTCGGGCCAGAACGATCTTCTGCTTGGCCACTTCATTCTCAAGCGAGATGACCCGCTGCTGTTGCGTAAGCTTTTCGACTTCGCTTCGATCGACATCTATTTGTGGCACCAGCCCGACAGCGCGCTTTTGCTGAGTCTGCTGAAACAGAGCAGTCGCGGTATCGAGTTGAGCGTGCGCGGACTTTACCCTTTCCGTTGTTGAGATGACTTGAAGATATGCGCCGCACACCGCAAGGACGACCATCTCTCGCGCATCCCGCGCAGCGAACTGGCTGGCGTGAAGGACATCTCTAGATGACCGGTAATTGTTCCACGCGCTCAGATTGAAGATTGACTGAGAAAGATTGCCGCGCAAATCGATGTTGTTGAAGGGGCCTATGGTCGGGGGGATGACAAAGCCGGGAATCTTGAAACGGAGCCCTTCCGCACCAAGACTGATTTGTTGCAGCGTCTCGGCGAGATAGCCGCTCGCATTGGGAAGCAGTGCGCTTCGCGCAACCTGGCTTTGCCCTTGAGCCTGGCGCACAGCGTTGCTCTGGCCCACTGTGCCAAGGTTATAGTTGAGCCCTCGTGCGATGGCTTCGCGGAGCGAGAGCTTGCCGGAGAACGGCAACTTCGCGGTGCTCGAAGCGCTTCCGGTATACGGTCCCTGGGTTTGAACCGTAGGGTTAATGGTATCTACGCTGGTTGTCGTTCCTGCAATGGGAGATTCTACGGCGGTCACGGATCCGCTTTGTCCAGAGCGCCCGGACAGAGGGAGCGGGGTTGCTTGCGGGGTCTGCGATTGGGCCGGACGCGACAAGATGAACAGGGTTCCCAGGCAAAGGATCGCGGCAAGTACGGTCATCCGGAAAATCTGCGCCGTCGTTGTCTTCCGATGATTCATATCAAGGTACCCCGTCGTTAACTGAGTTGCTTTCTGAATCGCCAGATACTGAGCGAGCCAAGCACGAGCGTGATAAGAAGCAGGCCAAGGAAGTTTGGCCAGAGGTCCATGATCCCGCTTCCTTTCAGCGTGCTTCCACGAGCGATGGTTGCGAAATGGTGAATCGGGTTCAGCACCGTGAAGGGCTGCAGCCATTTAGGCATTGCCTCAACAGGATTGAGTGCTCCAGACAAGGCTGAAAGCGGCGGATTGACGAAAAAGCACGTGAGTTGCGCTTGCTGGGCAGACTTACTGAATGTGGAGATGACCGTGCCAATGCTGATGCCGGATAAAATGCACAGCGCCCCGCCGGCAACCAGAAGGAGAATATTGCCGTGGAAGGGAACACCAAACGCAAATTTGAGAACGCCGATGGCCAGGAACATCATCAGGCATAACAGCAAAAACAGCGGCGTAATTTTGGAGATGATGATCTCTGAAGTAGATGCCGGGGACATGAGCAACTGTTCAAGCGTTCCCGCTTCCCGTTCGCGCACCATGGCCGCGGCGCAAATGAGGGAGCTATCCAGGATTAACAGCAACCCAAGCACACCGGTGACGATGAACCACGAGTCGACCAGACCAGGGTTGTAGAGAAACGCGGGTTGCAGTTGCACTTGACCGCGACGGACGAGCTCCGATCCGGCAATTGGTTGCAAGGGTGCATGAATCCCCTGGTTCCGCAGTTCCGTGTTGTATCTCTGTATCATGCTTTCCGCATAGCCGCGGCTAATTGTGGCTGTATTTGCATTGGTGGCGTTCAGCAGAAATTGAACGGTCGCTTGTCGATCGCGTGCCAGGTCCCGCGCAAAGTCGTATGGAACCACCATGCCGGCGTCGGCCTTTCCCTGGCTCACCGCATCTCCCAGTTGGCCGGCCGAGGAATAATAACCCGCGAGGCGAAAACTCTTGCTCTCAGTCAACGTGGCAATCAGCTCTCGGCTCTCAGGCGTCCGGCTATCGTCGACGATGGCGAGAGGTACGTTTGTTACCGCAGAGCTTAGCGCAAACCCAACCAGCATTAACTGAACAACGGGTAACACGGTTAAAGTGAACATGAGTTTGCGGTCATGGCGAGTTTGTGCAAACTCCTTCTTGATCAATGCTCGCAGGCGATAGTTGAAGAGAAGACTCCAAAGTTTTCCCATGGTCTAGGCCTTCACCTGCATCCTTCTCATGCCCTGCCATGCGAGGCCGTAGAAGATTGCTCCAATGGCGCCGATGATAAGGACCTTGAGCCACATGGCGGGCCATCCCCCACCCTGCAAGAGCGCGTCGCGAACGATCTCGATGTAATACCGGCCCCAGACGAGGCTTGAGATCCAACGAAGTCCGGCCGGTATGTTTTCGACCGGGAAAATCAGGCCGGAAAGCAGAAACACGAGCAGAAACCCGCCAAAGGCCACAGCTTGCAAGGCTGCGGCCTGGTTGGGAATGATGGCTCCGACCATGGTTCCAAACGCCGCCACACAGAAGGCATAGAGGACGGTGGCGATCAAAGCGGGGGTAGGATCGCCGGCGAAGCTCAGGCCAAACCAGGTGAACAGAAACAACGCCATGATGAGACACTCCGCGAGCGCAACAATCATGAACGCAATGATTTTCCCCAGCAGGAATTCATGCGCTGGAATGCTCGAGACATAAACCTGCAGAATCGTTTTCAGCTCACCCTCTTTCGCCATCGCAAGCGCGGCCAAAAGTGGCGGGAACATGGAGATGCCGAGTACGAATATCCCTGGGCCGTAGAACTTTTTTGAAGAGAGTCCGGGGTTGAACCAAAGCCGAATGGCGGTCTGGATGGGCCCTGCTTGCGCGCCGCCGGTCTGCTGGTTGTACGAGGTTGCTATCTGGCCGGCATAAGCTGTGACCAATTTGGCCGTGTTTGCATCCGATGCGTCCACCAGGAACTGGACCGGCGGGTTCACGCCGCGTGCCATGTCGCGGCCAAAGTGCGGCGGGATAATCAGCACGGCTCGTGCAGCGTTGGAGGCAAGCGCCTCCTCGGCGCTTTTGTCTACCGGCCATGAGACCACCTTCAGAGTGATCGAAGCCCGGAAAGAGTCAACAAGACTGTTGGACGCGGATGAACCATCAAAATCCTGCACGACAATTGGAAGCTCGTTCACCGTGAGCGAAAGCGCCGAGCTCATCAACAGAAGCAGGAACACAGGGAGGGCCAGCGCGAGGGCCAAGGTGCGCCAGTCTCGAACAATCTGGGTCAACTCTTTGCGCATTTGTGCGAGGATTCGCCTCATGCGTGTACCTTCTCAGTCATCGGTGGCCGCCTTGCCCTGCGCGCGCGCCTTCTCAACGATGGAGATAAAAACATCCTCGAGCGAGAAGGGGATTTCTCTCGCGCTGGTCACGTGGATCCCGTTCTCTTCAAGCCGCTTTGTGGTTTCGTTGATGGCGGCGGCAGGATCTTCTTCGGTGATCACATGCAGGCGCTCGCCAAACAGGGACACTCTCCAGTTTTCTGTTTTGCTCTTCAGCAGGTCGGCGGCGCGCTGGGGCTGGTCCTTTCGCGGGTCCAGGATGAATTCAAGTACGTGTCCGGATTGCTGGCCCTTGATGCCGCTGGGCGTGCCCTCGGCAACCAACTCGCCCGCAACCATCATTCCCAGCCGATTGCACTGTTCCGCTTCCTCGAGATAGTGCGTTGTAATGAGAATCGCTGCGCCGCCGTCGGCCAGCCTATTGATCATGGTCCAGAACGCGCGCCGCGCCAGTGGATCGACGCCCGAGGTTGGTTCATCGAAAAAGAGAATGTCCGGTTCATGCATGATTGCGGCGCCAAAGGCCACGCGTTGCTTCCACCCGCCAGGCAGGCTCCCCGTAACCTGGTCTTGCTTTCCATCGAGCCCCGAAAAGGAAAGCACCCATCGAATCTTTTCTTCGCGATCCTGGTCGGAGACGCCATAGACGCCCGAAAAGAAATCAAGATTTTCGCGAATCGTCAAGTCATCGTACAAAGAGAATTTTTGCGACATGTAACCGATGCGTTTACGTACAGCTTCCGTTCTCAGGTTTCCACCCGTGCCGCCCAACTCCATGGTTCCGCTCGTAGGTTCCAGCAAACCGCAAAGCATCCGGATCGTTGTTGTCTTACCCGCCCCATTCGCTCCGAGAAGTCCATATACCTCTCCGTTTCGAATCTCGAGACTCACATTCTTCACCGCTGTAAATGCTTTGAAGTTTTTGACGAGATTCTTCGCACCGATAGCAACTTGCCCGCGCAGACTGCTGTGGTCCTGCCTTGCGGGAAACTCTGTATCGTCGGGACTCTCGCGCAGAGCACGCAGCTTGTTTACGAAAATGTTGTCGAGTGTCGGCTCATCGACGCGCATATCCCCAACGGGTAATCCCGCGCTCTTCAGCTTATCGGCGATCCACTCCTGCCCTTTCTCTGGATCATGCACCAGCAAGTCGAGCCGGTCGCCAAACCGCTCCACATCGATGATGTTCTTATCGGGCCCCGAATCGGATCCTGCCCCCTCGGAAAGTACACGCTCCGCTTTCCTGAGGTCCGCAATGCGAAGTTCGATTCGCTTGGCGCCCAAGCTCGCGCATAACTCGGCTGGCGTGCCGACCTTAAGGATCTGGCCCAGGTGCATAAACGCAATTCGGTGGCACCTCTCGGCCTCATCCATGTAAGGTGTAGCCACAAGGATCGTCAATCCCTCTGACGTCAAGTGAGCAAGCACGTCCCAAAACTCTCGACGGGACACGGGATCGACGCCTGTGGTTGGCTCATCGAGCAGCAATACTTTCGGTTGCGGAACAAGCGCGCAGACGAGCGCAAGCTTCTGCTTCATTCCTCCGCTCAACTGCCCGGCAAGACGGTCTACGAAGCGGTCCATATCAAACATCTTGAGATATTGAAGACTGCGTTCGGCGATCTCATTTGGTGGAATCGAACGCAGATCGCCGCTATAGCGAATGTTTTCCGCCACGGTAAGATCGGGATACATGCTGAAGGTCTGAGTCAGATATCCGGTTTGGGAACGCATATCCCGTGCCGGCCGGTCAAAGATGTTCCCGATACCGGTGGTTGCTTCCATCACGCCTGCAAGAATCTGGAACGTCGAGGTCTTTCCGGCTCCATCCGGACCAATCAGGCCAAACATCTCGCCGGAGTTCACTTCAAGCGTGATTCCACGGACGGCCTCGAATTTGCCATAGCGTTTCGTCAGGCCGCGAACATCGATCGCCCGCGGCGCGGCGACGGCTTGCTTATCTGGGTCCGCCTGTTCTGGCGCCGCTCGCTCTGGACTGGCGACAATCATTTACGCTTTTCTTTCGGCCACTTGTCTCCCTCCACCAGGACTTCGCCATCGACAGGCATGCCTGGCTTGGCGAATCCGAATCCACCGATCAATTGCAGCTTGAGGCCGACCACCTGCTTCACGCGGTCGTCGCGGAAGTATGTATTCTCGGGAGTGAATGTCGCCTGTGGGTCAATCCTGGAGACATAAGCGTAGATGGGTTTCCGCGAGCTGGAGTCGAGGTAGACACGCGATGACTGCCCCACTTTCACTTTGCCGATTTGGCCTTCAGGCACAAACCCGCGCAAATAAACCTTGGTCAGGTCCAATAGCGTGATCACAGCGGTCCCTGCGACAACCACTTCGCCTGGCTCGGCCGCACGCGTCACCACCGTTCCGGAGAACGGCGCCCGGATGGTCAGGTCCTTGCGGTTGTCTTCCGCTTCCGCAAGCTCGGCGCGTGCCAGTTCAGTTTGAGCCGCGGCGCTCGCGACTTCAGCTTCCTGCTGCGCGATTTGTCTTCGAACCACGGCAACCTGCGACTCGTGAATGCCAGGGTTGGACAGACTTGCCTTTGCCGTCGTCAATGCGCCCTGTGACGCCTCTACCCGGCGTTTCGAAGCGGCAACCACCGCGGCCTGTTGATCGGCCGCTGTGGAAGCCTGAAGTCCTTGCCGTTCCGATACAGCTCCGAATTTTGCAAGACGCGTATAGGCGTCCCTGTCGAACGCTGCAATCTGATATGCCGCCTGCTGCTGAGCCAGTTCCGCTTGCGCGGTTGCCAAATCGGCCTCCGCTTGTCCTACATGTCCCTCTGTATCGAGCGTTGACTGGCCCACCTGCATTCGGCTTTGCTCTAGTTGCTCTCGAAGGACAGCAATCTGCTCCTGCGCGGCAATACCCTTTGCTATGGCCTCTGAAAGAGCATCGCGAGCCTGGTCCTCACGGGCTCGAATTTGCGCATCGTCGAGAATAGCGATGGTGTCCCCGGCATTTACGGTGTCCCCTTCACGCACACGAACCTCAAGAATGCGTCCTGTTGTTTTGGACGCAACTGCTGAGTCGTCGCCTTCGATTCTGCCGCTCACCACAACAATGCTTTTCGGAATAGGTGGCGTCGCAAAGAAGATCTTCCAGATTAGAAACGCCGCTGCAATCAGGATCACGCCGGCAACGATGATCAGGATCAGGCGTCGTCGCGTCGCGGCCTGCTTCGTCTTTTCGTCTGCTTCCTGCTTAGCCTTTTCATCCGCTGCTTTCTTATCACTTTCCGCTGGGTCCGGTTTGGCGCTGTCCGCTGCGGATGGATTCGCGCCGTCGGCTGCCGTTGGCTTCGCAGCATCAGTGGCTGCGGGCTTGGCGCTTTCCCCTGAGACCGGCTTTGCACCGGCTGGGTCCGTCGGCGCTTTTTGCTCGGCCTGTTCTGGATCGCTTTCGAGTCTGCCTGTGGTCATCCGGTTACCTGTTCCGAATAGCTCACAACTCTGGCGGCGGTTGAGAAAAATGCATCCCGAAATCTATCAGGCATTCACAACCCATTGATCGGTTGCGCTTGTGTTCGTCTGGACGGCAAACCCCATGGCAACAGGTTCCGCAAGATGGACGCGAGCACGCACAAAGGCCAACGTATAGGACTGTGCCACTTGCTTCCAGACCATTGGCCGCGCGTAACGATAGGCGCGCTCGCGCATAGCCTGGCGTGCCTCGTCATTGTCGAGTAGCGCGATCGTCGCTTTTGCGATGGCTGCCGGGCTTTCAAACGGCACGAGCATTCCGCGTCCGTGGTCCAGCAACTCCGCAGCGTGCCAATATGGAGTCGAGATGATGGCCTTCCCAGCGCCCATGGCATATGCCAGGGTTCCCGAGACAGCTTGCGCTTCATGACCGTAGGGCGTGATGTAAATGTCTGCCGAACCGACCAGCGCAGCCATCTCTTCGGGACTGACAAACCGATTAACGAACAAGACCTGCCGTTCTACTCCGAGCTTTTTCGCCAAGGCCTGCAACTCGAGCCTGTAGCGGTCTCCTTCACGGGCTCTGACGTGCGGGTGAGTAGCGCCTGCAATCATGTAGACCGCATTGCTGTGACTGGCGAGGATGCTCGGCAGGGCTTGGAT
>Ga0182012_10008517_pt1 | contig 10139 bp, 10 predicted proteins | sample 612S2SmetaG_FD_120486 | JGI IMG/M metagenome (GOLD analysis project Ga0182012, IMG submission 120486) | Permafrost microbial communities from Stordalen Mire, Sweden - 612S2S metaG | ecosystem: Environmental > Terrestrial > Soil > Wetlands > Permafrost | place: Sweden: Stordalen | collected... | reverse complement strand
TCAACCATCGTGCAAACAAATCCTTTAAACCAGCGTGAAAAGGACCATTTAGGCACTTGACGCACATGCATATCTATGCCATAATATAGCATGAGTCGCAAAGAGGGGAATGAGATGGAAACCGAGATCACGATACCGCAGTCTTTGATGGAAGCTATCAAGCAGTTCGCCGATCCGCAGGCAGCATTCGAGTTCATGGTGAACTTCCGATGGCCGGGCGGCGTTGAGTGCCCATACTGCGGTTGTGAGAAGCTATCCTTTATATCGACTCGCAAGGTCTGGCACTGTAAGGATTGCAAAAAGCGGTTCTCAGTTAAGGTCGGTACGATAATGGAAGACAGCCCACTGCCGCTGGAGAAGTGGTTCGCAGGTATCTTCCTGATAACGAACGCCAAGAACGGTATATCTTCCTGTGAGATAGCGCGCGCCCTGGATGTGACACAGAAAACGGCATGGTTCTTGCTACACAGAGTCCGGTACATCATGGATCGCGGCAGCATGGATAAGATGACCGGTTCTATAGAAGCTGATGAGACCTACGTTGGCGGTAAGGCCAAGAATATGCATGCTGACAAGCGCCGGGAGAAAATCAACGGGCGCGGCGGTTCCGGTAAGACAATCGTTATGGGGATCTTAGAGCGAGCGGCGGAGATGAACGTCTCCAACATCCGAACAAAGGTCATACCAGACACAACAAAGGACACACTACACGCCGAAATCAAGGCAAACGTCGAAGCGGGCGCGGAAGTCAATACAGACGCGCACAAGGGCTATCGCGGCCTTAGTGAAGAGTACAAGCACGGCTGGGTCGATCATGCGGTCAAATATGTGGAAGGGAAGATACACTGCAACGGCGTCGAAAACTACTGGAGTTTGTTCAAGCGGATGCTGCATGGCACGTATACGCACATCGACCCGCGCCACCTTCAATCCTATCTCGACGAACAGGACAGCCGCTACAATAACCGCGCGTTGAATGACGGCGCAAGGTTTGCAATCAGCGTCATGGCGGTTTCCGGCAAACGGTTGACGTACGAGAATCTAATCGAGCGGGGCTTGGACTCAATGCTCGGAATGTAAAAAAGCAGGCAAGGAAAAAGCCACGTTAATGGCGTATAGGTTATGAAGGATTCCGGTACCAGTTAATCGGACTTGCGGTATAGACAAGAGTCTGGTAAAATGACACCGGAGGGGTTGAAATGGCCGGACTAACTCTACAAATCGAAGGTGCCCTCGGAACTATATCCGTATCCGCTTTCACGGAAGCGGTTAGAACCTTCTGGGCAATGCTTCGTGATATAGACGCAGGTGTCTCCGGCGTGCAGAAGGGAAGCCTTAATTGGGCGATAACGAACCTGCACACCGGGAGCCTCGCCATTCAAGCAGAACCCACTCCTCGAAACCCGGAAATTAACTACGCGACCGATGTTATGCGCCAATCCGTTAGAGGGTTGACAGTATTAGAGCGAGACGGATTGACGCCGCCCTACTTGACAGACGCCGGTATGAGTAACGCAAGAAGCTTTGTCAAGCTCATAGGTAGGGAGGGCGTAACCGGCTATCGCGTCACCAACACCACCGAATCTATAATTCTCACTGCAAGCGCGTCCGCCAATATAGATCAACTTCTGCCGACGCGTTACACAACCATCGGTTCTATTGAAGGCAAGCTGGAGGCGATAAACCTACACGGACACAATAAGCGGCTCGTGGTGTACCACACAATAACGCGCAAGGCGGTTACATGCTATTTTGATGAGACCGACATTGAGGCAGCGAAAAGCGCACTGGGAAAGCGCGTTATAGTAGCCGGTGACGTTGAATACAACGCAAAAAACGAACCACTGCGCATACGAGGTAGTTCGATAAACGAGATGCCTCTCGATTCGGATCTACCTAGCGTTGCCAGCATGAAAGGAAGAATTCCAGATCTAACCGGCTCCATGAGCACCGAAGAATATATACGGAGCATCCGTGGCGAATAGCGACTATACAAAACCGTACGTCGATTCCTCAGTAGTGATAGCCTACGTCAAAGGTGAAATCGTCTTGGCGGCGGACGGGCACACACGCGTCGATATTGCAGAGCAGCTATTTAGCCGAGCACAGGACGGCCAATACTTCATATATACCTCTGCATTGACTATCTCTGAAGTACACAAGGTCAAGGGCGGAACGGAGTTAGCTGACGCGGAAGATGAGTCGATTATAGAATTCCTGAGAAACAGCTTCATTAAGATAATCAATAACGATAGGGGAATCGGCGAGCAAGCGAACCGACTTTCCAGAAAAACCGGGCTTATGCCAAACGATGCAATACATCTTGCCAGTGCTCTGTACGCCGGATGTGACGTATTATTGGTATGGGATAAGCGATTTGAAAAAGTGAAGCATGCTGGCATCTCAATCGAGCAGCCGCGTATGATGGGGCAATTGAAATTGATGGAAGTAGAAAAGAAACAAAAGAAGTAATGGAACCACATTCACAACCCGAGAATTCAAATTCGGCCTACGACAACCCCGCGTTTCGCGACGTCCTGCGTAAGGTTGTGGACACGCCAAAGGAAGAGGTAGAGCGCGGACTTGCGGCACAGAAGACGCAACGCATCAAAAAGCGTAGGCCTGTCAAGTCCAAGTAAACTAATCGGCCCGGCGGCGCGCGCTACCGGGCCGTTGCCTTGTGCGACGTGTGCGTCAAATATATAAGTACCCTACTTAGAGGCTATGTGCCAGATCCTGTAGTAACTCCTTCAGGCATGCATAAAACGGCGGGACTGTGTTCAGGAGCACACGCTCCAGAGCGGTGTGGGCATCCAGAATAGAGGGACCGAAGGAGATCATCTTAAGCTGCGGCATGATGCCCTTTAGCACACCGCACTCCAGCCCGGCATGTATGGCCGTGATCTTGGGGGCGAACCCGAGGACCCGGGTAAATGTCTCTTCCGCCTGCTTACGCAGGGGGTTATCCGGATCCGCCTCCCAACCCGGGTAGCCGTCGCTGTGCGATACGATAGCGCCACTCGCCACCAGCGGCGGTGTTATGCTCCATTGAAACTCGGCAATAGCGGCCTGTCGCGAGGAGCGCGTGGAGCAGCAGAGCGTGATCTCACTCTCGGTAGTGGAGATCACTGCGACGTTGTTCGACGTCTCAACGAGACCTGGCACATGGGGCGACATGCTTTGCGGTCCCCACGGTAGCGCAACGATAGCGTTAACTATTTCCAGACTCTGCGAGTCCGATATTGGCTGTTGCCCAGCTTCTACATCGCTCTTTGTCACTCGCAGCTCTATAAGCTCCGCACCAACCTGCACCTGCGCAGCAATGCGCTGTAACGTAGCCGCTGACGAGAGGCCGGCATACAGCCTGTCGTAGGACCCCGCATCCACAAGCAGGGTTATCTCGGCGGTACTGGGAATAACGTTGCGCTTGCTACCTCCCATAATCGAGACCAGGCCAAAGCTCTCACCGTTCAACTGGGAAAGCAGCTCCGCGATCAGTAGCTGTATGGCATTGCCGCGGCCTTCATTAATCTGGACACCGCTGTGTCCACCGGGCAGGCCCGTCAGCGATACCGTAAGCGCTGCCTTATCGGAGTCTCCAACAATGCGGTCCACACTCCACTGCGCGGTGAGATCACGGCCTCCGGCGCAACTGATGCAGATCTCGCCCAGCTCTTCGCTATCCATATTGATAAGCCGTGAACCCATCAGCAGATCTGGGTTCAGTGTCGCTGCGCCGGTCAGTCCGCGCTCCTCATCCACCGTAAACAGAAGCTCTAGCGGGGGAGCATCCGTTATATCGATATCGGTTGCCGCTGCAAGCGCTGCGGCAACTCCCAGCCCGTTATCCGCGCCGAGCGTGGTTCTATTTGCCATAAGGACCGGCTGCAAAACGCCGTCACCATGCTCATCACGCTCTTCGGTGTGGAGCTGAATGGGATCCTTCGTAAAATCGTGGGTCGAATCGGGCGTCTTTACACAGACCATATCGGTGTGGCTCTGCAGAATTACCGGCGGTTTACCCGCGCCGGTCCCACGTGCCGGAACCTGGATAACCACGTTGCCGGTAGCATCGGCCGCCGCGTGCAGCCCATGGGCCGCCGCGAATTGCTCCAGATAGCGCTGCATTCCGATCTCATTTCCGGATTCCCGCGGCACCTTACAGATCTCTTCAAACCTCTCAAACAGTAGTTTCGGTTCCATCAAATATGTTCTCCTGGCGCATATAATACCTGTTTACGAAATCGCAGTGGGTCTCGTCACTCCTCGTGAGACCGATCAGAAGAGCCTGGAGATTTCGAAATGGACCAGAGAACCAAAGAACCAGCATTACGGCAAAGAGGCCTCTATCAAAAGTGATATAATAATTTGTTACATTTAGGGGCCACCCGGGACGGTCGCTTTTGAGTTATTTCAGGGAGGGCGAATTGATAAGAGAGTTTAAGACGTTTCTTACGAAGTCGAATGCGCTCGCGCTTGCCATCGGAGTTATTATTGGCGGCGCATCCGGCAAAGTCGTATCAGCGATGGTGGCAGATATCATCATGCCGATCATTGGGCTCATTCTGCCAACCAAGGGGGCATGGAGGGAGACCGCGTGGAAGATCGGGCAATCGACCGATCTGAAGACTGGCAAGGTTTCACTCAACGAGATCAAGTATGGCGATTTTATCGGCAATGTTGTCGACTTCGTCTGCATCGCCTTTGTAGTGTTCCTCATCATGAAGCTCTTTATAAAAGAGGCACCTCCGGCACCGAGCCAGACCTGCCCCTACTGCAAAGAGGCTAACGCGGTGGATGCTACCAAGTGCAAGGCCTGTACTTCGCAGCTTGGAGAAGCGGCGTAGCCGGTCTGTAGTTTAACGATATACCAAACGAAAGGACGGCGTCCGGCATAACCGCCGGACGCCGCCCACTGTTTTAATAGCTTTTCACGGGGATCACAGATCTATTCGCGTATCCCTTGTGCCAGATTCTATTCCCGATCGATCATGTCGCCATAGATGCCGGGCGTGCTGCCCGGAATGAGGGTGGCGCCACAGGCCTTCGTATAGAAATCGGCCGGACCGACGCCTGCTATGATGCCATAGGCGTAGCCGCCTTCGCGCAAGCCCCAGAGGCTGGCCAGCAGTAGCGCCTTGCCGATGTCCTTGCCTCGTTCCGACTCCAGCACGCCGGTCGGACCGAAGAATCCCCGCATCGTCGCTTCGGTCGCGGCGAATCCAATCACCTTACGATCCCTGATGGCGATAAAGAGCGAGATAGGCTGCCGGGTGTAGCAGGGTGCAACCTCATCGGCCCAACCGCGTGAGAAGTTCTCCTTTATGAAATCATAAATAACGCTGCTCTCAAACGGATGCGCTCTCCGAATGATGATTCCCTTTTCCCGCAGCGACTCGATCAGCGGCGTTACGGGCGGCAACTTCAACAGATGCACCAGCATGTCTTGCATAATCTCTTCCGGCTCCTCGACGATCGTGTTCTCTTCCATTTTCCTCATCCAACCATTCTTAATTTCGCGATGCAGAAAGGGATCCGGCCGCAGATGCGAAGCGCCGGATCCAACTAAACGTAACCATTTACACCGTCCAGTTGCGAGCGTTACTTGCCCGCAGCGCCCTCCGACGGGAGAATATGTATCTGTGTGGTCAGAGCGTAGCTCTTTCCATTGACCTCATAGGTAAGCTCCGCATACACCGCAGCGTAGCCGTTGGATGGGCGTGCCTGTTTGCCGGTCACGGTCTTATCGGTAATCGTCATGGGTACCGAGGTCCAGTTAGAATCTCGGAAATCCTGTGTGGGCGCCGTGCAGTGGTAGAGCTTTACCGACTTCGGTGCGATGTCGCTCTTAATCGTCAACTCCACATCTGCAGGAGACTCTTTGTAGCTCCAGTGCATCTTCGGCAGGGCAGGCCCCCCACTAACGGACGCCGCAAAAGCGCCCATTGTGCTGATGATGCGCAGTTGGGCATCCATTGCCGCCATGCTGTGACCAACATTCGGGTTGTAGAGCAGCCACTTCGGACCGCTGAGCCCATCCCAGTATAGGTTAACTGCATCCTGCGCCCAGTAACGGTCGTTGGTTGCCGAGACGATCAGCTTCGGAAGAGTGAGCCGACTGCGGTAGCTGTAGGGATCTTCGATCTCCAGAAGCCGTTTGCCGCGCTCCGTCTTGGAGATATCGAGCAGGTTTGCGTTGGTGTAATCTTTGATCTGCTCACTGGGCTTGCCGTAGGCATCCAACTGATGCGGAATCTGCTTTGCGGCATTCAGCGTATCGATAACCATCGGTGCAATTGCAACGATGCGCTTGTCCTGGCTGGCGCCGGATAGCCAGGTGGTCCAGCCGCGCTTCGATGCGCCTGTTATCAGAAAACTATCGATTGATGGATCGCCGTTCTCTTTGGAGAACGCCTGAACCGCGTCCATCGCCTTGATGACCGCTTTTGCCATCGGGAAGTGCAGGGGCCAGGTCTCGTCGCCGGTCTCCAGGAACTTTTGCCAGGTGTATGCGATCAAGGCATCTTCCGATTTGCCGCCATAGAGCGGCTGATTTGGAATATTGAAGAGGATCGCGAAGACACCGCCCGTCGCCTTTGCGGCCATCGCACCCAGTGTCTCATCCGCCTTGCCGCCATTGCCGCCGGTGTTGAGGAGAGTGCAGAAGTGCGGATGGGCCAGGCCATCAACCCGGTAGATCTGAAGCTTGTGCTCCCACACGATACCCTGCCATGTCTGCGAAACCAGGTGAAGGTCGTAAATCGTGCATCCGTTTGTGTGGTTCTCGCCGGTCTTTTCCCATTTATACGCGGGCTCCGGGCGTTTAAGGTAGGCATCCAGGTCTGCATGGGAACGGCGTGCGCCACCGAGGCTGATAAGAGCCATGAGTAGAGGGATTAGCAAAAGTCTTTTCATCTTTGATTCCTTGGAGCGTTCAGTTCGAACTATCGGTTACCAGTTTACCCGCACTGGCAAATTGTTGCTGCGTCACCAGGTGGCTCGGTGCTCGAATCGTACAGGAAATTGCCGCATCCTCACAGAACTACCCCTCGAACCATCACGGCCATATCCGGCACGGATAATCAGTCTGATCACTTCCATAGGAGGATATCAAAATGCCGTCTGTTGAGGGCCGAGCGGTCCTGTTGAACGAAGCCGGAACTCCGGCAACCGTTGAGGACATCACGGTAGATGCGCCCGGGCCTAATGAGGTATTGATACGGCTTGTTGCCAGCGGCGTCTGCCATACCGATCTGACCATAAAGCTTTTGAATGGCAACGGAATGGCCTTCCCTATCGTTCTCGGGCATGAGGGCGCGGGGATTGTTGAGCAGGTTGGCGATGGCGTAACGCATCTTAGCCCCGGTGACCCCGTGGTTATTGCCTATCGCGCGCCCTGTGAGCAGTGCCCCGCCTGTCGAAGAGGAGACCCGCGCCACTGCTATGCAGCGCTGAGGCCGAAGCAGAGAATACATCGTAAGCGCGACGGTGCCCTCTGCTCCCAGGTACTGCGCTGCGGAACCTTCAGCACACATACGGTGGTGCACGCCAAAGCCGCTATCAAGATGCCTGCCGCAATGCCATTAGAGAAGGCGTGTCTCATAGCCTGCGGAGTCATTACGGGCATTGGCGCAACCCTCAATACAACACAGGTGTTCCCCGGCGCCTCGGTCGCGGTAGTCGGCTGCGGCGGTGTGGGGCTCAGCGTTATTCAGGGCGCCAGACTGGCAAATGCGAAGCAGATCATCGCAGTCGATGTCAACCCGGTAAAGCTGCAGTGGGCAAAAGAGTACGGCGCTACCGATCTGGTCAACGCGCTGGATGGCGATCCCGTAGCGGCGGTGCGTAACCTGGTAAAGGACGACTGGCCCGGATACGAGGGTGGGGTCGATTTCGCTTACGAGGCTACGGGTCGTGTTGCCTGTATCGATCAGGCGGTACGCATGGTCAACTACAACGGCACCGCATGCTCAATCGGCTTTCCCGGATCCACCGATGAAGTCACCCTCAATGTTGGCAACATGGACACGGGAGTCTACTGGAACAAAGTGAACCTCTGTGTCTGCCATGCGGGCGATACCCTGCCATCCTACGATTTCCCCATGCTGGCCAACCTCTACCTTGAGGGCAAGCTCCAGTTGGACGGAATGGTAACCCGCGAGATCGGTCTGGAGGATGTCGAAGAGGCGTTCCACGAGATGGAGACCGGAAACGTAATCCGCTCGGTAATTCGCATGTAGGCGTCTGGCCTGGAATCGACATGCGGTCTGGCACAAGCAGGTCCATAGTTGACTAATCCAGTAAAGTAAGTCATCATTAACTGGATTTTCTGTCGCGGCGACTAGTCCCGAGGGACCTACGTCGCGCTCCCGACCACGATAGACCGACTCGAAAACGAGAGGTCCTGCTTCCACTAAGAACGCAGGGCCTCTTGTGTTAAGTGCCACAAGGGTTTGCAATGGCACAAATATTTTCTGAAAGAGCCCAAGTGATGAGCATTTCGCGCCCGACGCACAGCCTACTGACCCATCTTGAGTGTCCCAAAACCGGTGAGACATTCGATGCCGATACTCCCCAAAACCTGAGCAGAGTGGGAGCGCCCCTTCTTGCGCGATACGACCTGAGCCGGTGTACGCTCAGGCCGGAAGAGCTTTGTGACAGCCGTGTCGATAGCCTGTGGAGATACCAGCAACTGCTACCGGTGCGTAGTCTCGACTCCATCGTCGACCTTGGCGAGGGTTGGACGCCACTGCTGCCGGCCGTGCGACTGCGCAGCAGGCTCTCGGCTCCGAATCTCTACGTTAAAGATGAGTCTGTAAACCCAACCGGATCCTTCAAGGCGCGCGGCATGGCCGTCGCCGTTGCGAAAGCATTCGAACTGGGCGCCCGTGAGCTCGCGGTAGGCACGGCCGGCAACGCCGGCAGCGCACTTGCCGCCTACTCCGCAGCGCTCGGTGTTATAGCGCATGTGGCGATGCCCGACGATACCCCGCGCGCGTTTAGTGCAGAGTGCCTGGCGCTCGGCGCAGATCTCACTCTGGTAAAGGGCCTGATTACCGACGCCAACGCCCATGTTCAGAAGGGGATAAAAGAGCTGGGCTGGTTTGATATGGCTACCCTGCGGGAGCCGTACCGACTAGAGGGCAAAAAGACCATGGGCTACGAGCTATTCGAACAGCTCGGGGGTGAACTGCCCGATGTGATCCTCTACCCAACCGGCGGCGGCACCGGCCTTATAGGGATGTGGAAAGCCTTCGATGAGATGGAGCAGCTGGGTTGGATCGACAGTCGGCGACCCCGTATGATATCCATTCAGGCTGACGGCTGCCAGCCGATCGTGCGCGCCTTCAACGAAGGCGTCGATCACGCAGAGCTCTGGCAGAACGCCTCAACCTGTGCCTCCGGCCTGCGGGTGCCGCGTGCCATTGGCGACTTCCTTATTCTGGATGCGGTCCGGAAGTCCGGTGGAACCGCGATCGCGGTTACCGAAGACCAGATCCACGAGGCCTGGAAAGAGATGGCATCACATACCGGGCTGATGGTTGCTCCCGAGGGGGCAGCCACACTGGCTGCCCTGCACGATCTCATCCGGCTGGGGCAGATCGATCGCGATGAGCGAATCGTTCTCTTCAACACCGGCTCGGGACTGAAGTACATCGAGGCCTGGTTCCGCGAAAGCTGATCGCGCCTGTTGTGCCGTCTACTTCTCGGCCTTCTCAGTTCGTTGCAATGTTGTGGCAAAACAGAGGGCGTTGCCGGTTCGCCTTCCCGGCGCACCGCCCTCTGTGCCATCAATATGTGTGAGCGCAATGATGCATCCCGTGAGGCTATCTCCGCGCAGCTTCAGATCGAGATGCAGCCGATGCGGTCTGCGCCCGACGTCTTTCACACCGAGTTCGCCCACAAAGATGCCCTTGAACTCATCATCGCGCAGTTTCGCATCATTCAACAACGCCTTCAGCTGATCTCCTAACTGCAGATGGACATCACCGCCCGATTTCACTTTGATGGTGAGGGGAATCTCCCGGTCGATGGTTCGCACCGTGCCGCGCCACTCGCCAGTCAGCGATTTGCCGGGCTTAAACGACGTCGGAATCTGGGACGCCTCATACTCGGCCTTCCTCGCCTCCCTGGCCTCT
>Ga0182012_10008516_pt1 | contig 10139 bp, 7 predicted proteins | sample 612S2SmetaG_FD_120486 | JGI IMG/M metagenome (GOLD analysis project Ga0182012, IMG submission 120486) | Permafrost microbial communities from Stordalen Mire, Sweden - 612S2S metaG | ecosystem: Environmental > Terrestrial > Soil > Wetlands > Permafrost | place: Sweden: Stordalen | collected... | reverse complement strand
TACGGTCCCGTCGGCGGCGATCCGCCGCAGGTTGCCGTCATCGCCGCCGGAGATGAACCCGCCGGGTCCGGTATCCGGCGCCAAGGCCAGGATGCCGCCGTCGTGGACCGTTTGCTTGCGCCAGACCGACAGATCGGACAGGCGGACCAGGGTCACCGACCCGTCGCCCAGCGCAAAAGCGACCGAACTTCCGTCGCGGGAGAAGCGGGCGGCAACGACGAAAGCATCCAGGTTGCGCTGGACGCCGCGGGTTTCGAGCAGGAACTGGGCGGTCACGGTCTGGCTCATCTTGGGTCCGTCCAGAGGAGGTAAGAACAAAGAGTCTCCCCCTCCCCTTGTGGGGGAAGGGGGTGGCTGGCGGCTGCCTGTGGCGTCGGAACTTCTCTGGCGGCCACTCCCTCGACAGAAAGAGGGGGAAGCCTGCCGACCGCCTCAATCCGCCACGCACCCCTCAAATCCACGCCGCAGTTGCGGGCGGTTCAGGTTGCGGCCGATGAAGACGATGCGGCTGACCCGCGGATCGTCCGGCTTCCAGTCGCCGATGAAATCCCCATCCGCGATCATATGCACCGCCTGGAAGGCGAAGCGCCGGTTCTCATGCGCGTAGCTCAGGATGCCCTTGGTGCGCAGCAGGTCCGGTCCCTTGTCCTGTAGCAGCACGCCGATCCAGGCGTTGAACTTCTCCGGATCGAGCGGCTTCGCCACCTCGAAGCTGAGCGACGTCACATCCTCGTTGTGTTCATGGTCGTCGTCGCCATCCAGGAAGTCCGGGTTCATGGCCAGGATCCGCTTCAGGTCAAAAGCACCCTGGTTCAACACCTGGTCGATCGCGACGCTTGCCCGCTGCGTGCGGTGGATGACGGCGAACTTGTTGATCGCTCGGATCGTTGCCTCCACGGCATCCAGTTCTTCCGGCGTCACCAGGTCCGTCTTGTTCAGCACGATCACGTCGGCGAAGGCGATCTGATCCGCCGCCTCATGACTGTCCGCAAGCCTCGCTGGCAAATGCTTGGCATCGACCACGGTGACGATCGCATCCAGCCGGGTTTTCGCCTTCACGCCCTCATCGACGAAAAAGGTCTGCGCGACGGGGGCGGGGTTCGCCAGCCCGGTGGTCTCGATGATGATCCCGTCGAACTTGTCGCGCCGCTTCATCAGCCCGCCGACGATACGGATCAGGTCGCCGCGCACGGTGCAGCAGATGCAGCCGTTGTTCATCTCGAACACTTCCTCGTCGGTATCCACGACCAGGTCGTTGTCCACCCCGAGTTCGCCGAATTCGTTGATCACCACGGCGTATTTGCGGCCGTGCTGTTCCGTCAGGATGCGGTTCAGCAAGGTGGTCTTGCCGGCGCCCAGATAGCCGGTCAGCACCGTCACCGGCACCAGTCGGGCGGTTTCCGCCCCCGGGGTTTCCGTCAAAGTCTCTGCCATGGTGGCCTGCTCCCGCATTGCGTGATGTTGCGCGCTATATAGGTGGCTCAGGCGCCGCCGGCCAGAAGATCGCGGCGCAGCCCAGCCAATCGCGCCGCCACCACCGGCAGGTCGAACTGGTGCGCGCGCAAACGTCCCGCTTCGGCCAGGGCCGACCGGCGCGCCTCATCCCGAGCCAGGGAGCGGATGGCGTTGGCGATGGCGGGCGGATCGTCGGGATCGACGTAAACGGCGGCATCGCCCGCCACCTCCGGCAGGCCGCCGCGTTTGGCGGCGATCACCGCGGCGCCACAGGCCATTGCCTCCAGCGCGACGAGCCCGAACGGCTCCTGCCAGCGGCTGGGCACCACGACGATTGCCGCACGCCGCATCGCTGTCAGCACGTCGGGATGGTCGCGATAGCCCAGCATCGCGACGCTTGCCGCCTCCGCCGCGGCGCGCACCATCTGGACGAACGCGGTGTCGGGGCTGACGACGCTGAAGCGGTCCGACCCGATGATCTCGGCCCGCCAGCCCGGCATCAGCGGCAACGCGGCGGCACAGGCGGAGACGAAGGAATCCGGCCCCTTGTCGCGCACCACGCGGCCGGTGAACAGCACCAGGCGCTCGCGCCGGCGGAATGGCGGCAGAGCGGCGAGGTCGATGCCGTTCGGCAGCACATCCGGCGGACGGACGGCTGCGGTGATGCCCTCCATGAAGCGGTCGCGCAGCCAGGCCGAGACCGTCACCACCCGCGCCACCCGGCGCAGGATCGCGGTGCGTTCCTCCGGCGTGCGGGCGCGACGCATGCCGGCCGGATCGTTGTGCAGGAACAGGGTGACCGGGGTCTGCTTGAACAGGGTTGCCAGCGCCAGCGCGATGCCAACCCGGTTATGCACCTCGATCAGCGCCGGCCGCAGCCGCATCAGCGGCAGGACCAGACTGGCGGTGAATTTCAGGTTGATCGTGCCGGGGACGAAGAACGCTGGCTGGATCAGCCGGAACGCGACGTCGGTGAAGGCCGGGCCTTCCTGCGGGCCCCCGAAGATGACGCTGTTGAAACCTTGTGTGCTCCGCGCCAGGCGGTGCACGATCAGACCGATCGCGCCGGTGCGGCGAGGCCCGAAACCCTCACGCGGGGGCAGGATGACAGCGACGGTCGGATCGGCGGGGGATGGCATCGACCAGAGCTATACAGCCGGCGGTCGGCTTCGGCTATCGAGGGGTGGTGACGGGCAGGCTTGTGCGCAACCCCCGGCACCCTCACATTACAGGCCTTCTCATCGCCTCGCACGAGTCCGGCCGAACCATCCCGGCCGCCGCGAGGCCATGCATCCACCGCTGAAAGGACCGACCATGACCCCCAGGTTTCTGCGTGAGGAAGCCGCCCGCTTCCGCGATATGGCCAGCATGCAGGAACGCGAGGCCTCCCGGCTGCGACTGCTGCGCATGGCCGATGATTACGAGGCCAAAGCCAGAGCGAGCGATGGCGGTGCTGAGCCGGTCGTGGTGGCGGCGGCCGAACCGGTTGAAGCCGAGGCGGCCCCGGCGCCGGTCGAGGGCGGCAAGATGCGCCTGGGTCGCCGGCCGCTGAAGGCCCGCAGCGAGACGGTCTAGCGCCGGCGGTGGCCACATCGCCTCGGCCCGCTCTAGACTGCGACGGTCAGATCAAAGTCCGGAGGCAAGGATGCGGCTGCTGCTGGCGACGATGTCGCACGAGACGAACACGTTTTCCCCCGTTCCAACCCGCACCGAACGGTTCTGCCGCAACGGCACGACGCTGCTCGTCGGGCAGGAAGCGGTCGATTTCTATCGTGGCACCGGCACCTGCATGGGCGGCTATCTGGCGGTGGCGGAGGAAGCCGGCGCCACGGTGGTTGTCCCGGTTTGCGCCAGCGCACCCCCCAGCGGCCCGGTCGAGTCCGAAGCGTACGAAACCTTCTGCACCCTGATCACCGAAGCCGTCGCGCAAGGCGGCTTCGACGGCATCTGGCTGGACCTGCACGGTGCGATGGTCACCGACCGGTTCGACGACGGCGAGGGCGAACTGCTGCGCCGCATCAGAGCCATCGATCCGGTGACACCGCTGTGCGTCGCCTACGACATGCACGCAAATGTGTTCGATGCGATGGTCGCGAACGCTCAGGTGGTGACCGGCTACCAGACCTACCCCCATATCGACCAGCGGCAGACCGCCGAACGGGCCGCGCGCGCGTTGCTGCGGGTGATGCGCGGCGACGTGAAACCCACCAGCGCCTGGCGGTCGGCGCCGATGCTGCCGCATGTGATGGCGCAAGGCACGCACCAGGCGCCCAACAAGGACCTGCAAGCTTTGTGCGCGCAGTGGGAGGCGAGCGGTCGGGCGCTCGCCGCCAGCCTGTTCGTGGGTTTCCCGCATGCCGATGTGGAAATGGCGGGGCTGTCCGCGGTGGTGGTCACCGACAACGACCCCGCCGGCGCGCAAGCCATGGCAGACGAGCTGATCAGCGCCGCCTGGGCCGCCCGCCGCGACTTCCTGTTCGAAATCGAGCCGCTGGAGGCCTCCGTCCGGCGGGCGAAGGCGCTGGGCGCGCCGGACCAGTTGCCGGTGGTGCTGCTGGACCATTACGACAACTGCGCCAGCGGCGGCACGATGGACACCACCGATACGCTCCGCGAAATCATCCGCCAGGAGCTGGATGACGTGGTGTTCTTCGGCATCTACGACCCCGCAGCGGTGCGGCAGGCGGTCGCGGCGGGGGTGGGCGCGACCGTGACCCTGACGATCGGCGCGAAGCTGCCGATGCCGCAATTGCCGGTGGCCAGCACGCCGCTGACGGTGACGGGGACGGTGCAGACCATCTCCTCGGGCAGCTTCCGGCTGAAGGGCGGGCTGACGCCGGGCTTGCAGATCTATATGGGTACCACCGTCGTGCTGGATACCGGCCGGGTGCAGATCGTGCTGCTCAGCCGCCACATCGAGCCGACCGCGCAGGAGATGCTGCAAGTCCTGGGCATCGACCCCGCGCGCAAGAAATACGTGGCGATCAAGAGCCGGGTGCACTGGCGCGCCGACCTGGGCAAGATCGCGCGTGAGATCGTGGCATGTGCCGGTGTCGGCGTCTGCACCTCGGACTACGGCCAATTGACCTTCCGCAAAGTGCGCCGCCCGGTGTTCCCGCTGGACCCATATCTGCAATGAAACCAGCCCGCTGAAGACACTGGACGGCGCCGTTTCTGTGTGAGATGCTTCTGCCGGGGATCAAGGAGCGGAGGAGCCACCATGAGCTATCTGAACGCCGTCCGGCTGGTGTTTGCCGGCCAGTTCCAGGCCGACCCTTCGACCGTCAATAACGATGTGCGACACTTCGATAACGCGGATTTTCTACCGCAGTACCAGGACTACCAGCAGGGCGCGCAAGCCGATGGCTGGTGGAACCCCAACGGCACCGGCGCGTTTCGTTTCATCGACTGTGCGGTTTGCACGGCTTATTACGCCGACGGCACCAGCACCAGCAGCAAGGCCGACGATCCCATCATCGGGCTTTCGGTGTTGAATTCGAACGACCGCAGCAGCGGCAAGCTTGTCGATCTTGATCCGCAATGGCAGCTCGCCTCGCAGATCTGGGGCATGCAGGTGCGGCTGGCCGATGTTGCCGCGCAGTCGGCGACGACCTGGCTCACCAGCACCTATGCGGAAAATCCGTTCCGCGACCTGTGGTTCACCCGCACCGCGGGCAAGGGCGGCGATGGTGCCGCCTCGGCGATTTTCCAGTCGGTGCTGACCGGGCTCGATTGGGCGGCGAACCTGCCGAACAGCCGGTTGCTGACGGAACTGCTGGCGGCGACCCAGGACGGCCAGTTGTCGATCCGGCTGGTCACCTACGCCTATAAGGACGATTACACGCAAAGCGGGTTCACCCAGGGGATCCTGGCCGGGGTGATCGGCCCCTATCTGTCGGGCGAGCCGGCCAGCATTGTCGTCGGGCGACGCTTCGCGCCGGCGAACGGCAATGTGTCGTTCCAGAACATCAATTTCCTCACCGGCAACCTGACGCCGAGCGGGCTGTTGTTGTTAGACCTGTGCAACGCGTTGCCACTCGATTCCAGCTACAACCCGGTCAGCGTCGGGACGCTGACTGCTGGTACCTTGCTGTCGCCGGCCCTGGCGGAGCAGGCGCCGCTCGACTCAACCAGCTATCAGCCGATCGGCACCGTTCCCTATCTGGATCCCAACTGGCTGTTGCAGGCGGGCGGCATTGCCGCGTTCCAATTGACTCCCGCGCAACTGGCCAATCAGTCGCCGGGCAGTTTCCTGCCGCTGACACTCGCGTCTCAGGCTGCCGGGGCAGCCTCGCCGGTGGTGGCGATCCGCGAAACCGCGAACGGGCTGTTTCTGGGCGCCGAACCGTTTGTCCTGCGCATCGACAGCAGCGCGAACGGGCCGGTCACCGCGACCAGTACCTTGTATGCGTCGGCCTACGGCCTGCCGGCGCCCGGTGCCAGCCTGCAAATCGCCCAAACCGGCGCGATGCCGGGCCTGGGCGGCGGTTACGGCACCCATCAGCCCACAGCGCCAATCCCTGTCGCCGGCGTGCCGACCGCCGCGTTGAACTTTCCGGCTAGCCTCACGGCGGGCGGCGGCGGGACATCGGTGCTGTCGATCCAGGGATCGCCGCCGGACAATCCGCGCGGCTATATCGACGGGCAGTTGTACAACGTCACCTATCAGCAGGCCGCCCAGAGCACGACGGAGTTCGGCCCCTTCGAACTCATCGCGATCCATCTGCGCGACGCCTATCCGGTGCCGGATGTGCCGACCTGGACTGCAAACATCCAGCCGATCTTCGCGCAGTACGGCAACCTCTACCCGATCATGAGCAAGTTCCTGGTACAGCTGAACGATCCGGTTTCGGTCTACGAACACCGCAAGCTGCTGACCTTGGCGTTCTCGCTGGATATCCAGGACCCGAACTACATGCCGGTCACGCGCGATTTGTCGGAGGCCAAGCGCCAGACCATCCTGAAATGGTTCGCTCGCATCGACCAGGACGTGGACTTCCAGCGCCTGCTGACCGCGTCCAAACCGCGGACCGCGGCCCCGAAGCGCGTGGCGGCGGCGGCCGCGGTGGCAACGGCGTCCCCCGGCGGCAAGACCACGTTTGCGCAGTCGCTGGCGAAGTCGCGCGGCGGTTGAGCAACGACGTCATTCCGGTGCCCCTAGTCTTGCAGGAAACAGTGCCATGTTGACCACCAGGAACAATGTCGTATCGGTCCGGCCGGAGATCATCGCCGGCATCCGCGCCGCCAAAACCGGTCCGGACCTTTATCAGTATCTGCAATCCGCCATCGAGCTGGAACACGCGACGATCCCGCCTTATCTGACCGCTTTGTTCTCGATCGCGCCGAATACCAACCAGGCGGCGGCCCAGATCATCCGGTCGGTGGTGCAGCAGGAGATGCTGCACATGACCATTGCCGCCAACGTGCTGAACGCGATCGGCGGGGCGCCGACGATGAACCAGCCAGGCTTCATCCCGACTTTCCCCGGCCCCTTGCCCATGAGCGTCGATGGCGGGCTGATCGTCGGCCTCGCGCCCTTGACTCTCAACCTGATCGAGACGGTCTTCATGCGGATCGAACTGCCAGAGACTCCGCAAAACTTCCCGGTGCGGGCGCAACTGGTGGCGGACCAGGGGTTCAACACGATCGGAGCCTTCTACGACGCGATCATCGCGCAGATCCGCGTGCTGGGCAATGCGATCTTCACCGGCAATCCGGCTTTGCAAGTCGTTGACAACGTCTGGTTCCCGGCCGATCAGTTGTTTCCGGTCACCAATGCCGACACCGCGATCCAGGGGCTGACGGTGATCAAGACGCAAGGCGAGGGGACCTCCACCGATCCGCTGGATTCCCGGGTGCAGCCGGCGCATTATTACCGGTTCGAGGAGATCGTGAAGGGCTACCGCCTGGTCAAGGATCCCTCGGTCGAGCAGGGTTATTCCTTCAGCGGCCCGCCGGTGCCTTTCGATCCGACCACGGTGATCAATCTGGTGAGCAACAGCACCATCTCGGATTACGAGCCGGGAAGCCTGGCTTTTGCGGGGGTGCAGCAGGCGGATTACATCTACACCAGCCTGTTGAACGCGTTGCAGCAGACCTTCAGCGGCAATCCCGGGAATTTGTCCACGACCCTGGCGTTGATGTACGAACTCAAGCTGGTGGTGCAGGAGGCTGTGGTGAACCAGCAACTGACCTCCGGCCCGAATGCGGGGAAGTTCGCCGCGCCGTCGTTTCAGTTCACACCGACGGCTGCCGCGGCCCTGGCGGCGTGATGGGTGTCCGCTAACGGTCCGCCGAGGTGACATAACCGCTTCAGGTGAGGCAAACGATTGCCTTCCATCGTGGCGACTTGGTTGTTTCGCCTCGGGCCATGAGAGTCAGCCTCGGAGTCCTCGGGTGTTTGCCGCCAGGTGCTTTGTCCTGTGACTTCGGTGCGGTTGGCTTCAATTTTTTAAAGCTCAATGAAGGGGATAAGCCGTGATAAAGGGAATAAACAGCCGGGCGGCTGCGTTTCCCGCCGTGAGACCGCAAATCCTGAAGGCATGACCTGATTATCCCGTTCATCAAACCTTATTCCCTTCATTTAGCATAAAAAAGAACGGTCCGGGTCAAAATCGGAAGTCACATGGTTGCCGCAGAATTCAATCAACAAAATGGCTCCAGCCCGGGATGCCATCCTGGGGACGATTCGAGCCAGACTCTAAGTCCCGGCAATCTGGCGCTGCAGCCGCAACGTCAGCGCAAAGGCCCCGACACACAGCGCCGCCGCGATCAGGTGACCGGTGGCGGCGACGAAGGTTGCGTCCACCAGGCTGATTCCGGCAATCAAGGCCACCACCGCACGCGGAATCGCTGCGCCACCAACCAACAACAGCCGCACGGCATGCACCGCCCAGGCGGCCAGAGCGATCAGCGGCAGCAGCACCGCCGGTGCGGTCGGCACCGCCACCGCACCCCAGACCAGGGGTACCGCCAGGAACAAGAGCGGCCACAGGCTTGTCAGACGCAGCAGGCTTTCCTGCTTCGCCGCATAGGTCAGGCCGATCAGATAGCACAACGAAGCGCCTGCGGCGATCCACAAGCCGGCGGGCGGCGCGTTCGTCACCGCATAGCCGGCCGATACGTAAGCGAGCAACCGGCAGAGTCCCATCAGCAGCGGGCTGATCGGATTGCCCTTGTGCCAGGCATCATAGATCAGGATTGCCGCGGCCAGCGCCGCGCCCGCTGCGGGTGTCGCGAGAGACGGAATACTCGCCAGAAACAACAGCGCCCAGCCCCCGGCCAGCAGCGCGAAGCCCAGGGCGAACACCAATGTGCTGGTGACTTCACCGGAGGGGATCGGCCGTTCGGGGCGAAAGCGGCGGTCGTAATCGGCATCGAAGGCGTCGTTCAGATACATGCCCGCGACGTAAAACAACGACAGCGACAGCAGCAGCGCCGGTGTGCTCGCGCTCAGCGGATCGGCGCCACTCAGCGCGACTCCGGCCAGCACGTTGCTCCAGACCGTCGGCAGGTTCGATACGCGGCCCAGCCGCAGCGCGGTGACCATTTGCATGGGGTCAAACTCCCTCGGAGGGGCCGAACATGTGGCGCAGCATCAGGCTCTTCACCGCCGCGGCAGGCACCGCCGCATCGGGCAGAAGCGCGGGATTGGAACTGATCAACACCGACCCGTCCTCCCTGTTCGTTGTGATGCGACCGTGACTGCCGCGCACCAGTGTCGCGTCCAGCGGGATCACGTTCATCACCGACCGAAAGCCCAGCGCGCGCTTGGCCAGTTTCCACGCAATCGCCGCCCGAGGCAAGCGGATAGCGGGATCAAGAAACAACTCGACCGGATCGTAGCCGGGCTTGCGATGGATCTCCACGGTGCGGGCAAAGTCCGGCGCCTGCGCATCGTCGAGCCAGTGATACCAGGTGAACCAGGCATCCGGCCCCGCCAGCGCCACGAGGTCTCCCGAACGGGGATGGTCGAGTCCGAATGCGCGTTTGCCGTCCGTATCCAGGACCATTTCGACGCCGAGCAGACTGGACAGCAGGGCGGATACCGCGGGGACCAGTGGCGGCCGGCGAACATAGACATGGGCGATCTGATGGTCGGCGACCGCGAAAGCGTCGGAGGCGGCGAAATCCAGTTGCTCCTGGTCTCTCTCGCGCCGCACCCGCAGAAATCCGGCCTCACGCAAAGCGCGGTTGATATGCACGGGACGCGCGACCTCGGTGATGCCGTATTCGGAAACCAGCAGAACATTGTCTGACGCGTCGATCAGCCTGCCGCACAGCGCATCGATGTCTGCAACATGGGCCGCGACATCGGGACCCGCCGGGCCCTGGCGTTGCAGCACGTAATCCAGATGCGGCAGATAGACCAACGTCAAAGTCGGCGCGCGCGTGCGCATCACGTGCAGCGCCGCCTCGGCGATCCAGCGGCTGGAGCGGATATCGGCCGCCGGCCCCCAGAAATGAAACAGCGGAAAGGTACCGAGGACGCGCGTGAGCTCGTCGCGCAGATCGGATGGCGAGGCCCAGATATCGGGCAGCTTGCGCCCGTCCGCCAGATAGATCGGTCGCGGCGTGACAGTGAAATCGGTGCTGGCGTGCATTGCGTACCACCAGAACAGGTTGGCGCAGGTAAAGGCCGGATCGCGCGCTTTCGCCGCGTCCCACACTTTCTCTCCGGCGAC
>Ga0182012_10008515_pt1 | contig 10141 bp, 13 predicted proteins | sample 612S2SmetaG_FD_120486 | JGI IMG/M metagenome (GOLD analysis project Ga0182012, IMG submission 120486) | Permafrost microbial communities from Stordalen Mire, Sweden - 612S2S metaG | ecosystem: Environmental > Terrestrial > Soil > Wetlands > Permafrost | place: Sweden: Stordalen | collected... | reverse complement strand
GTCGGCGAGTTGGCCCGCAAGATACGGGTCCTCTGATGCTGTGATGAAGTACTTCGCGAATTCGTCTCGGACCAGCGGTTGCGCGCTTACTGCGTGCACCGCGCGCCAGCCCGCGACCAGTAAGGCGGTATAACCAACGCCGCTGACGATGTCCCAGTGGTCGTCATCGGAGCGAAGCGACCCAAATTCAGGCGCAGGTCCCATGAATCCGGCCCTCCCATCGCAAAGTCACCAAAGCGTGGCCAACACAGCCAAAGTACCCGCAGCGGCCCCTTCAGAGCTCCAGAATCACCGTCACCGGGCCGTCGTTTACCGATTCGACCTGCATGTTCGCACCGAACACGCCGGTCTCCACGTGGGCGCCCAGCCCCCGCAACGCGTGGGCGAACGCAGCCACCAGCGGCTCGGCGACCGCGCCCGGAGCGGCCGCGTTCCACGAGGGCCGTCGGCCCTTCGCGGTGTCGGCGTAGAGAGTGAACTGGCTGACCACCAAGATCGGCGCGTTGACGTCGGCCGCGGACCGTTCGTCGGCGAGAATACGCAGGTTCCAAAGCTTTTCGGCCAGCCGCCGTGCCTTGTCGACATCGTCGCTGTGGGTGACACCGACCAATGCGAGTAGGCCCTGGCCCTGCGGCCGAATGGCGCCGACCACCTGGCCTTCGACTGACACCGCCGCCGATGAAACCCGTTGCACCAGAACCCGCATGGGCTTGATGCTGCCAGGCCTGTAGTTGTGGACCCGCGGTGTGGTCGTTGTAAAACGCGACCAGTGCGAAGACGCCGTTGGTACTACAATATGTAACATGAGTACGCTTACGATTCGCACTGACGCTGAGGTGGAGAGGGCTTTGGCCATTTTGACGAGTGGCGGGCAGTCGCGTTCGGAGGCCGCGCGTAATGCGATTCTGGAGGCCGAGCGGGCACAGCGACGGACTAGCCTGCGGGCCGAGGCCGATGCGCTGCGCAACGATCCCGAGGACGTTGCCGCATCGCGTGAGTTGGCCGCTGAGATGGACGCTATCCGTGCGTGGTGACCTATACCGGCTAAAGGCGCCTAGAGATGTCCGCGGGCACGAGCAAGCCGGTACCCGCTATGCGGTCGTGGTGCAATCCGATGACTTGCCGCTTTCCACGTGGCTAATCGCGCCGACGTCGACAGGCCGGCGGGCGGCATCGTTTCGGCCGGAGATCGAGATCAACGACACCAAGAAGCGCGTGATGATCGAACAACTGACGGTGATTGACCCACAGACCCGGCTTGGGGAGTTCGCCGGCCGTCTTGGTCACGCCGAAATGCGGGCTGTCGACGCCGCGCTTCGTGCTGTACTAGGCCTCGACTAACACAGTCTGAAACCCGTTGCACCAGAACCCGCATGGCTCGATGCTGCCAGGTACGCTCGACGGATGTCTGTGCTGGTCGCATTTTCGGTGACGCCGCTAGGTGTGGGCGAGGGTGTCGGCGAGATCGTTGCCGAAGCGGTCCGGGTGGTTCGCGACTCCGGGTTACCCAACACGACGGATTCGATGTTCACCGTGATCGAGGGAGACACCTGGGAAGAGGTGATGGCGGTGGTGCAGCGCGCAGTGGAAGCCGTGGCTGCTCGCGCACCCCGAGTCAGCACCGTGATCAAAGCTGACTTGCGCGCCGGGGTCACTGACGCGATGACGCAGAAGGTTGCTTCCGTCGAGCGGTACCTGTCCGACGGTTAGGCCTGATATCGCATGTTTAAACGACTGCTCGGGGCCGTTCTCCACAAACCTTTCGCTGCATCAGGTAGCTTGACGCCAGCTGAACACAAATAGGCAGCTTGCAGGAGGCAGACCAATGGCTCATCATCCGGCTCCGGCATCGGCGCGAACCACATGACCGGCGACGCGCCCACCAGCGACGGCCAGCCTGGCCAACCCGGCCAATCGGGCCAGCCCGGCCAAGGCGGTGCCGGGGGTGCCGGCGGCAGAGGCGGGGCTGGCGGCGCCGGCGGTAGAGGCGGTGCCGGCGGCAGAGGAGGCAACGGCGGGTCAGGAGGGGACGGAGGCGACGGCGGCACGGGCGGTCAGCCCGGCGAGGGTGGCGCAGGCGGCGCACCCGGCGCCGGCGGAACCCCCGGCCAACCGGGCCAACCCGGGCAGCCGGGCCAGCCGGGCAGCCCTGGCCGTTAAGGCCTGATCATCTGCTTGCGCTCTAGGGCGTAAAGCAGCGGTCTGGTTCAGGTAATCGCGGAGGATCGCGCCAGTAGGCTGATGGCCGTGAGCGCACGCGCGGGCATCGTGGTCACCGGAACCGAAGTGCTGACTGGACGGGTACAGGACAGAAACGGCCCCTGGATCGCCGATAGGCTGCTGGAGCTGGGCGTCGAGTTGGCACACATCACGATCTGCGGCGACCGCCCTTCCGACATCGAGGCGCAGCTGCGATTCATGGCCGACCAGGGCGTGGACCTGATCGTCACCAGCGGTGGCCTGGGGCCCACGGCCGACGACATGACCGTCGAGGTGGTGGCGCGCTTCTGCGGCCGCGAGTATGTGTTGGACGAGGAACTCGAGGACAAGATCGCCAACATCATCAAAAAGCTTATGGCACATTTCAACCCGGAGAACTTCGACTCGATCCGTGCCGCCAACCGCAAACAGGCCATGATTCCCGCCGGATCGCAGGTGCTCGACCCGGTGGGCACCGCGCCGGGTCTGGTGGTGCCCGGGAAGCCGACGGTGGTCGTGCTGCCGGGACCGCCACGCGAGCTACAACCGATGTGGCACAAGGCGATCGAGACATCGGCGGCGCAGCAGGCGATCGCCGGCCGGACGATCTACCGCCAGCAGACCATCCGGATATTCGGGCTGCCCGAGTCGGGCCTGGCGGAGACCCTTCGTGACGCAGAGACATCCATCCCCGGCTTCGACGCGCTGGAGATCACCACCTGTTTGCGGCGCGGAGAGATTGAAATGGTCACCCGCTACGAACCCCGAGCCGCTGATGTGTATGCCGAGCTGACGCAGCTGCTGCGCGACAAGCACGGCCAGCAGCTCTATTCCGAGGACGGCTCGACCGTCGACGAGCAGGTTGCGCAGTTGCTGGCCGGCCGAAAGATCGCAACGGCCGAATCCTGCACCGCAGGACTGCTGGCGGCAAGGCTGACCGATCGTCCCGGTTCGTCGGATTACGTGGCCGGCGGTGTGGTGTCCTACTCCAACGAGGCAAAAGAGCAGCTGCTCGGTGTCGACCCAGCGCTGATCGAGGCGAACGGCGCGGTGTCCGAGCCGGTCGCCGAAGCGATGGCAGCGGGCGCGCTGAGGCGCTTCGGCGCCGACACCGCGGTCGCGATCACCGGAATCGCCGGCCCGGGCGGGGGAACGCCGGAAAAGCCAGTCGGGACAGTCTGTTTCACCGTGAAGCTTGCCGACGGCCCCACCCTCACTCGGACGCTCCGGCTCCCCGGGAACCGGTCTGACGTCCGCGATCGCTCGGCGACCGTGGCAATGCACCTACTTCGGCGGGCACTCAGCGACATCGAGCCGTACTAGTTCTGCGCGCATGCATGGCGCCGAGCGGCGCCCGTGGTTGGCTCAGAGACTCGCAAGGCCAGCTTTGCGCTGATCACCACCGCCAGCGCAGTCTCGGCGCCTCAGTTAGGTCGCGACGCCACTACTACGTCACTCCCGTTGGCAGAAAAGCGCTTTCGTCAGTGCCGAAGCGAATCCCGGTGGCGTCCTTGCCGATCAGCGTCAGGAAGGCGACCATGATCAGCACCGGCACGATCGTGGCGGCCAATGCGAAAGGATAGCCGTGCGACTCGGCCAGGTGTTCCTGGATGGGCAGGTTGAACGCGGCCAGCAGATTACCCAGCTGGTAGGTCACGCCGGGGTAGAGGCCCCGGATCGCGTCTGGGGACATCTCAGTCAGATGCGCAGGGATCACCCCCCAGGCGCCCTGCACGAACAACTGCATCAGGAACGAGCCGACGCACAACATCGCAGCGGTGCGCGAGTACGCGAATATCGGCACGATCGGCAGAGCCAACACCGCACAGAAAACGACGGTGTAGCGCCGGCTGAACCGTTGGGACAGCGTGCCGAAGAACAATCCCCCGATGATGGCGCCGACGTTGTAGAGCACCGCTATCCACTTGACGGTCACGCTGGACAGGCCGGCGCCATGGTTGGCGGTAGACGTCAGGAAGGTGGGGTAGACGTCCTGGGTGCCGTGGCTCATCCAGTTGAAGGCGGTCATCAACGCGACCAGGTAGAAGAACCGGCGTACGACGGCACCGCTGCGCAGCACGTCGCGGATTCTGGTGTTGGTCAGCTTCATCTTGTCCTGAGCGGCTTCCCAGACCTCGGATTCCTGTACCCGGTACCGGATGATCAGGCTGACCAAGGCCGGGACGATGGACAGACCGAACAACCAGCGCCACGACAATCCCAGCCCGTCTATCACCACCAGCGACGCGATGCTCGCCAGTAGGTAGCCCAATGCGTAGCCCTCCTGCAACAGCCCGGAGAAAAAGCCGCGGCGCTCGGCGGGCACCTTCTCCATCGCCAGCGCGGCGCCCAGCCCCCACTCTCCGCCCATGCCGATCCCGTACAGCAGCCGCAGAATCACCAGCACGGTGAAATTCGGCGCGAACGCGCACAGGAATCCGACCACGGAGTAAAAGATCACGTCCACCATCAGCGGGGTCCGGCGGCCGACCCGGTCGGCCCACAGCCCGAACAGCAACGCACCCACGGGGCGCATCAGCAGCGTGGCGGTCGTGACGAACGCAACCTCAGCCTTGCTGATGTGGAACGTCTTCGCGATGTCGGCATAGACGAACACCACGATGAAGTAGTCGAAAGCGTCCATCATCCAGCCCAGCAACGCCGCAATGAACGAATTTCGCTGATCGCCATTGATCCTCTGAGACTTTTGTGTTGTCACGTGAGCATCGTGGCGCACCGAGGGCGCCGACGCGAGCCCTTTGACCAAGACTTTCCATCCCATTCGATGGCAAGATCCCCAGCATGGGCTCTTTTCTGCTGCGCGCCGCTTTGACCGGATTTGCACTGTGGGTTGTCACCAAGTTCGTCCACGGGGTCAGCTTCGTCGGCGGCGCCACGACAGTGCAGAGAATCAGCATCATCTTCGTCGTCGCCGTCATCTTCGGTCTGGTCAACGCGATCATCAAGCCGGTCGTCCAGTTCCTGTCGATCCCGCTGTACATCTTGACGCTTGGTCTTTTCCATATCGTCGTCAATGCGCTGATGCTCTGGATCACCGCCCGGATCACCGAAAACACCACCCACTGGGGACTGCAGATCGACCACTTCTGGTGGACGGCTATTTGGGCCGCGATTGTGTTGTCGATCGTGAGTTGGGCGTTGTCGCTGGTGATTCGGCGCTAATCGGCGCCGGCCAAGCGCGCCACGTCGCGCGCGCAACCCCAGGACAACGTCACGCCATTGCCGCCGTGGCCGTAATTGTGGATGCACCGCGCCCGCCCGAGCGGCTCAGCCTCGACTCGCACTGACGAGCGGTCGGGACGCAACCCGGTAATAGTCTCGATCACCTCGGCCTCGCCGAGCCGCGGTTCGATCCGGCGGCAGCGTTGCAGGATCCTGTCGGTCACGTCGGGATCGGCGGTGGTGTCCCAGCGGCCTGGGATACTGATGCCGCCGCACACCACCCGCTGCGGGTGCGGGAAGTAGCAGGTCCAGTCGGGGCCGTCGTTGATTTCCAGGAACAGTTGCTGCAGGCCAGGATTGGTGAGGATGACATGCTGGCCGAAAAGGGGCCGCATCGTGTCATCGCCGGCCAGCGCTCCGGCGCCCAGGCCTGCACAGTTGACCACAATCGGTGCGGCGTCGGCGGCCTCGTCCAGCGACTGCACGGGATGCGTCTCGATTTCGCAGCCGGACGCGGCCAGTCTCGTTGTCAGATAGGCAAGGTATTGCGGCATGTCGACCATCGGCATGGTGGCCCGAAACCCGGCGCTGAAGCCGGCGGGAATATCGGCCGGGTCAGCCCGCCGCAGGTCGGGAATCAACTTGGCCGCCGACGCCATCGAGTTCGTCCCGGTCGGTTCGCCGACGGTCATCGCCGGTGCCATGCGCACTCCAGTCGTGGGATCGTCGGCCAGTTCGCGAAACACGTGCAGGGAGTGTTCGGTCCAGTCCAGTGTCTTTGCGGCGCGTTCCGACGGGCGCGGCGGCGCCCATACCGCACCGGCCACTACCGACGTCGTCTGCAGCGGCAGTGCCGCCGCCCATACCCGCACCTGCCACCCGGCTTCGGCCAGACACACAGCCGATGTCAGGCCACTGACACCCGCACCGACGACGACGACCTGTTGCGATCGATTCGCCACGACGGTGGGTTCGGTCAGGGCTGAGGAGCCGGCGGACTGGGCGGAGGAGCCGGCTGACCGCCGGAGCCGAGCAGCCCTCCGATGATGGCCAGAGTTCCCTGCAGTTGAGGTCCAGAAGCCTGATTAGGCACAGCGGCATCCGGGGTCAGCTCCCAGGATTGGCAGCCCGTCGTCTTGAATGCTTTGTCGTTCCCATCGATCTGCACGACCTGCGGTTTCTTGCTCAGCGCGTTGTCGATGAGGGCCCCGTCAGGGTTGCCCAGCCGCTTCCAGTAGCACGTGCCGGTGCCAACAGGGCCCGCTGAGCTGTAGGTGCCCGGCGCGATGTCGGTTCCCACCGTGTATGTGCCGTCGTGGTCCATGGTGGTCTTGGGCGCGGGCGGCGGGGTGGGCGTCGGGTCCGCGCCGGCAACGCCAGCAGAAGAAGCCCAGCCTGCCAGCACCAGTCCCGCGACGACAAACCTCGCCACTGCTGCCTTTGAACTCATAGCACCGTAGTCTACCGAACCATTCGGTTCGGTTCATTAGGCTTGGAAGCGATAGCTCGTTCCCACTGCGGATTGGCTTACCCGGTCGCCGTATGCGTCGGCAAGCGCATGGACGGCACGCCAGCCGGTGCAATGGCCGGCGATGATGTGGCGGATCTCAAATGGGGCCAAGCCCTCGACAGTCTCACCAATGATCCGCTCCATCACGCCACCCAGGTGCAAACCACCCATCACGGCGTGGATCGGAATGCCCGGAAAGCGGTCGGCCACCTCAGTGCATACGTTGACAATGCCGGCATGCGAGCACGCGCTGAACACGATCAGGCCCAGGCCACGCACGTGGGCGACCAGCATGCGCTCGTCCATCAGCAGGGGATCGGGTTCCCAATCGGCGCCCGGGGCCTGCCGGCAGAGGTGATCCGAACGGCCCTTCTCGAAGGAGCTCACCCGCGGAATCTCGCCGCTATAGAAGAAGTGCCTGTCGAGCAGGTTTCGTTCGCCGGCATCGTTGACCACCACTGCACCGTGGGCGCGCATCTCATCGGGTGTGGGCACTTTCTCGGTCGGTACCACCTGGCCGTTCGTCAGGGTCACCGCACGCTCCCTGAACATCAGCGGGTTGACGTGAACGGTCACCGAGCCGCGCTGGGCGACGATGGCGTCGATCGCGTCGATAAGGGCCCCCATGTGGTCCCAGTGCCCATGGGTGATCGCGATTTCTTCGACGGCACCGAAGCCGATGCCCAGGTTGGCGCAGTTGCGCAGGAACACCGCGCCCTCGGTGCCGGTGTCGAACAACATCACGTGCTCGACCGACCCGGCCCGCGACGTGAGTAGCAGGCCGTAACCCAGGTTCGCGACCAGCAAGTTCTGACCCGAGATCACCGTGGCACCCGCACTCACCACATTGGCCATCTCGGTCTGGGCGAAGGGCGTCTTGGTCACATAGGTATCGCTGACGTTGTCACTGAGGACCTCAACCGTCAGCGAATCAAGCGCAACCAGCGCGTCAGCTTTCTCCAACAGGCTGTTCCCAGGTATCCCAATAAGTGACGGTCTCCGCGGGCGGTCGCTTGGCCGGCCGGAAGTCGGTGCCAATCGTATAGGCGACCGGGAAGAGCGCAGCCTGCGTAATTGTGGGCGGAATTCCCAGCAGCTCGGCCACCTCTTGTTCCTTGGCCAGGTGCAACGTGGTCCACACCGATCCCAAGCCGCGGGACCGAAGGGCGAGCAAGAAGCTCCATCCGGCCGGGATGATCGATGCCCACGCCGACGCGGCAATCAACAGATTGGAGTTGTCGATGCGGTTCTCCAGGCATGGGATGACATGCACAGGAACCTGGGCCAGGGTGTCAGTCAGGCTCAGCGCGCTGGCGTATACGCGCTTGGTCTGCGGATCGGACGCATTCGCTGCGGCGTCGGCGAGATACTGCGCGCCGACGCTCCGGTAGATGTCGGCGATGGCGGCGCGTTTGTCGGCATCGGTGATCACCAGCCAGCGCCAATCCTGCGCATTGCTCGCCGTCGGCGCCTGCATCGCCAGCCGTATGCACTCGAGGATGACGTCACGACCCACCGGTCGGGTCAGGTCAAGACGCTTGCGCACCGATCGCGTCGTGGTAAGCAGTTCGTCGACGGATGCTAAATCCATTCGTGGCCCATGTGTTCTTTTCCCGTCCGTCCCGGCAACCCAAGTCGAGCCAACCAGACTCCCGGCGGAACTGTCCAGGTCACCCACCGCGCGGAATCGCGCGCGTTGCCGGGTTAGACCAGGGAATTCGTAGTACCCTTTTTTGCACGAACGGTGTTGGAAGAAAACAGCGCCGCGTCTGGGAAGGTCCGGCGTGCTATTTGTCCACGAGGTGCACAAAGTGCGAGGGCGACTCGAAGATGACTTCGAGTCGGCTTTCCGACATTGCTGGATGCCTATGCTCGCCGAAGGCGACGACGCCCGGTTGCTGTGGTACGCCAACCACGCGCAAGGCGCCAGTCCAACCTGCTCCGTCTTCACCATCACCGCGGTCCGGGACGGAGCCGCGTGGGAGCGTCTGGCGCTGCGGGCACAAAAGGGCGATCTGCAGAAGTGGATGCGCCGCATGGACGACCTCCGCAGCGAGGTCGAGTCGAAGCTGCTGGTGCCGCTCCCGTGGTCGCCGCTGCAGGAGGTGTCGTTCGATAACGTGCCGGTCGATGGGCGCGAGCACGAGCTCAGCCTTTGCCTGGAAGACACCATGTGGCCCTGCGAAAACAAGTTCGAGGAATTCATCGACCGCTGCGGCCAGGTGTATGCCGAGAACGTCGAACGACCTTCGTCCATGGGGAAAATCGAGAGCGCTTTCCAACCCGCCTTCGGTAGCCACCGGCGTCGCGAGGTGACCTTGATGCAGCGCATCGACCGGCCGGAATCACTGCTAGAGCTGCTCCGAACCCACCTTCCCCCGCCGTACCGCGCCCCCGGGACCTGGATGCACGACGCGCTGGACCAGCGTGACCAGTGGAGCAGCCGGCTGCTGCGCACCGCCGCGTGGTCACCCCTGTTTTAAACCGCACATGAACCCGGGCAGGATCATCGGCGCAGACTGAGCGATTGCAGGAACGGGTCGGCGACGGCGAGAAAGCCGTCCGGATCAGACGAGAACGCCACATGCCCGGTATCGAGGATCTCGAAGCGGGAACCACGGATGCTGTTATGCGTAGCTTGTCCCGCACTGAGCGGTATCGCGATGTCTTTCTTTCCCCAGACGATGAGCGTGGGCGCAGACAGCTCCGCGGCACGGCTGCGTAGATCGTGCCCGGGGGTGGCGAAGCTTCGCCAGAGCCCGGTGCCGATGCGGATGCCCTCTTGCGTCTTGGCCGCCGCAGTCGCACGCCCGATAATCTCTAGGTCGCTTTCGGTCTTTGCTTTCATATAGCCGCGGATGAACAGGGGAGCGGCGCGGCGGAAGACCGCCGGAGTGCCGACCACGCGGCAGAACGTGCGAGACAGCGGATTCAAGGGAACGAACCCACCCGTGTTGACCAGGACCAAACCCGCCACGGATTGGGGACGATTGATCGCCAGTCGCGCGGCGCCGAACCCGCCGACCGAGTTTCCGATCAGCACAACTCGCGACACTCCCAGACCGTCGACGACATCTTCAAGCACGTCGGCATAAAGCGGCGCGCTGGGCTCTATCGTGGCCTAATTCGATGCCGGACACCGCGATAAACCGTTACGCGGAGGCTTGCTGCGGCTCGCCACCCGAACGCCAACGCCGAAAACTGGTAGCTAGGGGCGTCAGCTCCCGAACGTGCCGGTGAGCTGCGTCT
>Ga0182012_10008514_pt1 | contig 10141 bp, 9 predicted proteins | sample 612S2SmetaG_FD_120486 | JGI IMG/M metagenome (GOLD analysis project Ga0182012, IMG submission 120486) | Permafrost microbial communities from Stordalen Mire, Sweden - 612S2S metaG | ecosystem: Environmental > Terrestrial > Soil > Wetlands > Permafrost | place: Sweden: Stordalen | collected... | reverse complement strand
CCTGATCACGACCTTGAGGAGCCCGGTGTAGGTGCGCGGTAGACCGGGGTCACCAGGACCAGCACCGACGCCTCCGCCAGCGAGGCCAGCAGGGCGTCGACGTCGGGGTCGGCGTGCCGCCCGGGGAGCGCCCCGGCGTCGTAGTCGGCGAGGTCCACCACCGTGCCCTCACCGGCCAGCTCGATCACCGCCGTGGCCAACGCGTGGGTCGTGGACGAGGGCGACGGGCTGGCGTTGACGGCGAAGAGGGTCACGGCCGCGATCTGGACCCGGTAGTCGAGCGAGGCCTCCGGGCATGGCCGCCTGCGCCGGGGACCACATGGCGGCTGGCGCCCGAGGTGGGGAGGAACCAGTGGAAGCGCAGGGGCACGGGGGTGACCTCGGAGGGACAGGGGATGGAGATGAGTACATCGATCGGCGTTCCACGGAGACGGGTACTGCGCGCCCGGCGGCGCGTGTCCGACCGGGCCGACCGGGGTCAGGCCGTGCAGCGGGTGCCGGCGGCCGGCAGCGTGCCCGATACCAGGTACGCGCCCACCACGGCCTGCATGCAGGCATCGGCCGACCCGTTGAGCAGCCAGGTGTGGCCGTAGCCGACGTAGGTGACCATGCGCCCGGCGATGGTCGAGGCCAGGGCGCGGGCCGAGGCATAGGGCGTGTTGGGATCCCCGGTGTTGCCGATGACCAGCGCCGTCGGCGCCCGGACCGGCCCGAGACGGGCGATGGCTTCCCCCGACCGGGGCCACCCCGGGCAGCCGATCAGGTTGTTGGCCACCGCCTCGGCACCCCCCAGGGGATCGCGGGCGTCGAGCCTCCGTGCCAGTGCGGCCGTGGCCGCCGCGTCGGGGTGGGCGACGGCATCGTTGCAGGTGATGGTCCACAGTGGTCCCACCAGCGATGTGCCGTCGAGGTCGGTCTCGAGCCCGAGGGCCACCGACCGGAGCGGCGCCCCGTCACCCTCGGCCGCCGACGCCAGGGCCGGGAAGAAGCCGGGGGTGAGGGTGGGGACGGACAGGTAGAGCAGGGTGGCGGTGTCCAGGTCGCCCTCGGTCACCGGCGTGGTGTCGCCGTCGCCCGGGGCGGGAAGCGGTGACCGGGCCAGTCGCTGCTGGAGGGACCGGTAGGAGGCCACCGGGTCGGCCCCCAGTGGACAGCCCGGGGTGGCGGCGCAGGCGGCCAGCTCGTGGTCCAGGTCCTGCTGGATGGCCGGTGCCTCGAGGGTGGCGTCGGTGGCGAGGCTCAGGTTGGCGTCGACGGCGCCGTCGAGCACCATCGACCGCACATGGCCCGGGAACAGCTGCCGGTAGACCGAGCCGAGCACGGTTCCGTAGGACAAGCCGTAGAAGTTGATGCGGTCGACCCCGAGCGCCTGTCGCAGGCGGTCCATGTCCCGGGCCGACGTGGTGGTCGTCACCGTCGGGAACAGGGCCCGGTCTGCGGCACGGCACGCCGCTCCCAACCCGGCGAAGGTGCGCGCCGCCGCTGCCGTTCCGGCCAGCGCGCCGGCCGCCGCCACGGGCGACGGGCCACACCGCAGGGGATCGCTGGATCCCGTGCCCCGTTCGTCGAAGCTGACCAGCGTGAAGTGGTCCCGGACGGCAGCGGGCACCCAGGAGACCTGGAGGGGCAGGATGCTCACCCCGCTCTCACCCGGACCGCCCGGGTTGAAGATCACGACCCCCCGGCTCTGGGGTGCCACGTGCTCGCTGACGGCCAGGGACAGCGATCCGGCCGACGGATGGCCGTAGTCGAGGGGGACCTGCAGCCGGCCGCAGCGGTAGCCGGCCGTGGCCGGGCAGGGCGACCAGTGGATGGTGGGCGGCGGTCCCGACGCCGCGGCGTCGGCAGTCGGCCCGAGCGCCACGACCAGGGTGACCAGGACGAGGATGCCGACGGTCACCCGCGGCCACCGGCGCCGGACGACGGTCATCCCGACAGGGCGTCGAGGTCGAGGACCTGCTGCGCGTAGCGGGCCACACTGGTGACGAACATGTCGTCGCCGCGTTCGGTCCGGCTGACCAACATGGCGGCCCCGATCGACATCACCAGTCCGCCCGCACAGGTGGCGCGGTACTCGTGGACGAGCCGGTCGAGGGTGAACCCCTCGACGCCGTGGTCGACCAGCGCACGGTGGTAGCCCGCCACCAGCCGCTCCCCGTGCTGTCGGCGGTGCTCGACCGTGAGGCTGGCCCCGAGGAAGTACGACACGTCGGCCGCGGCCGCGCCCCAGGCCGTGGTCTGCCAGTCCACCACCGAGGGTCGACCCTGTCCGGGGGGGAACAACAGGTTGTCGACCCGGAAGTCGCCGTGGGTCACCGTGGTCGGCCCCGGCCGGGTGGCCAGCCACGGCGCCAGCTGTCCGACGAACCGGTCGCAGGCGTCGCGGTGCTCGGCATCGAGCCGCGGGCCGTAGCGCTGGAGGAAGTCGGGCCATAGGGAGGTGATGACCGTGACCAGGAACGTGTCGGCCTTGGGCCCACCCCGGTGCAGCCATGGGAGTCGGGCCAGTTCGGGTCGGGCCCACGCCGTGCCGTGCAGGGCCGCCAGCTCGGCCAGGGCCGCCTCGGCCGCCTCCGGTGAGCAACCGGCCAGCTGCTCACCCGGCACACCACCGACCACGTCCTCCAAGAGGAGCACGAACCAGCCCGTCTCGGGCTCGTACTGCCCGAAGTAGCAGGCCGGGGTCCGGATGCCGACCCGGCGGGCGATCGCCTCGTAGAAGGCCACCTCGATCTCGTAGGCCCGGGTCATCAGCCCGGTGGATCGGCTCTGCTCGTCGGCCGAGGCGAACTTGGCCACCACCGACCGCTCGGCTTCGGGCGCTCCCGAGCCCGTCCGGTAGCGGATGCGGACGGTGTCGGCCATCTGACCCGTGCCGACCGGCTCGATCCCGAAGGAGTGGACGGCCTGGCCGGCCTCGAGCAGGCCGCCCGAGGCCAACGCACCGGAGAGCCACCCCTCGTCCAGGTCCTCGGGCCGGCGCACGGTGAGCGGGGTGACCCCGGTCACGACACCCCCTCGGTCATCGGCCCGGGGGTGGGGTGCCGCCCCCCGCGCCACGGGGGCCCTCGGCGTCCCCGGCCGCCACCTCGACGACCGGCTCGGCCCGGTCGTCGAACTCGGTGCGCAGCGCCCGGGACATGACGGCATGCTGCAGGTAGAGGGCCGCGATGTAGGTGAGCTCCAGGATCTCCTCGTCGCCGAGGTGGGCCCGGAGGGCGTCGAACAGGCCGTCCGGTACCCGACCCCGGTCGAACACCAGGCAGTCGGTGTAGGCGAGGACCAGTCGCTGGACGGTGCTGAAGCACGAGGCGGCGGCCCAGTGGGGCACCGCCTCGATCACGGCCTCGCCCACGCCGAGGGTGCGGAGGGACCGGCAGTGCTGGGAGAACACGAACTGGCTGCCGGCCGCCCAGCCGGCCCGGCACTGGGCCAGCTCCCGCAGGACCGGGTCGAGCCGACGCTCGGGACTCTGGTAGAGGCCGAAGCCCTGGACCGCATGCTCCAGGACATCGGGGACCAGGGCGAAGACCGTCCACCAGTCACCCGGCGACCCCGAGGTCGTGCCGGGTTGGGTGACCGGGTCCCGGCCCTCGAAGAGGTGGTCGTACATGACCGTGACGATCGGCGCCGTCGCCTCCTCCCGGCCTACCTGTCGCAGCCGTGGCACCGGGGGACTAGGCCGTCGCCGCGTCGGTGGCGCGCGCCGGCCGATGGGACACGTCCTGCGGGGTCAGGGGACGGGTCCAGCAGGCCAGCTCCAGCAGGATGCCGTCGGGATCCTGGAAGTAGACCGAGCGGACGAACACCCCGGGGTGCTGCTCGTCGGCGATGCCCCACTCGCTGTCGTCGTGATTGGCCACCTCGGTGCAGTCGACGCCGGCGGCCACCAGGCGGGAGCGGTACTCGTCGATCCTGTCGGCCGGCACGGCGAAGGCGACGTGGTTCATCGACCCGATGGCGCTGATCAGACTGCCCTGGTCGGGCCGTCCGGTGGGCGCCGACACCCCGGGCGCCGCCGGGGGGGCATCGGGAAACCAGAAGAACGCCAGTGCGTCGCCTCCCCCGCAGTCGAAGAAGAAGTGCTGGCCCATGCCGGCGGGGAGTTCGATGGTCTTGATCAGAGGCATGCCGAGCACCGTGGTGTAGAAGTCGACCGTCCGCTGCATGTCCCGGCAGACCAGCGCCAGATGGTTGATCCCCCGGAGTTCGAATCCGGTATCGGCAGGTGCCATGGTGTCCTCCCTCCAGCCGTCCGGGCCTGGGGCGACCACAGTACCCGGTCCGGCTCCGCCACCCCGGCCCGGATGGTGCCGCTCACCCCGTTTCGGCGACCGCCGCTCCGGGTGAGGAGGCCCCAGCGTCGGCGTCGGCGCCCGGGGCATCCGTTTCTGCCTCGGGTGCCTCGGGTGCCGGGGCGTCGTCTGTGCCCTGGCGGGCCCGAAGGACCAGGGCCAGGCTGACCGCCGACGAGGCCACCGCACCGGCCACGACGGCTCGGTGGAGTGCTCGTGGCAGGGTGCGCCCGCTGAGTCCGTCGAGGGAGAGCGCCCCGGGCCCGGCGGCCCACAGGGCCAGTGCCGTAGCCAGGTTGGTCAGCGGCAGCTCGTAGCCGTTCTTGGCCGAGAAGGGCCCGTTGTCCAGGTGCGTCGTGCTGGCGACGGCCATCGCTCCGGCGATGGCCACGGGACCGACCGGGTGACCGGCGCCCAGCATCACCAGGGCGCCTCCTCCGAGCTCGGAGAACCCGGCGAACCGGGCGAACAGCGCCCCGGGCTTCAGGCCGAGGTGGTCGAACCCGGCCGACGTGGCCTCGATGCCGTAGCCGTCGAAGGACCCGAACAGCTTCTGGGCCCCATGGGCGGCCAGGTAGCCACCGAGGACCAGTCGCCCGGAGAGGAGTGCGAGATCACGGGCGGTCGGCATGGGATGTCCTCTGCGGATCGTGGGGGGATGACTCAGAGCCGGGGCCGCCGGCGGAACGGACGGCCCCGGATGCCGGCATCCGTTCAGCTGCCACCGCCCACGGTATCGACGATCAGCACCGAGCAGTTCGCCTCGTGGGCGATCGAGTTCGGGACGCTCCCGAGCACGCGACGCGCCCCTTTCATCCCTTTGTTGCCCACCACGATGAGATCGGCACCGCACTGCTCTGCCACCGTGACCACCGCATCGACCGGGGCGGCCGCCGCCGGGTGGACCTCGGGCTCGATGCCCTCCCGCCTGGCGATCTCGCTCAGGCTGTGCAGGAGGGCGTCAGCCGGATGCACCGCAGTGAGCCGGAACTCGGCCGGCAGGTCGTCGATGTGGACCGATTTCGGATCGTAGGCGGTGACGATATGGAGCCGGCCGCCGGACATCTTGGCGATCTGCACGGCGGCAGCCACCGCCTGGCGGGCCGTCGACGAGTCGTCGGCACCGACAACCACGGTCGTGAACACGTCCATCACCTCTTCTGGGTCGGCGGGCAGCCCGAATGCTAGCGGCGCGGCCGACCGGGGAGCGAGGCCGGACGGGTCAGTGCGCCTCACCGGGCATGGGCTTGCCGATCCGCCGGGTCGCCGGCCTGAACGGTGGTATCGCCGGGATGGGGTGTCGACGGGGTCCCGACCACAGCGCCGGTGGCGCGTCGATGGCCCGGGCGATGGCATAGGCGGCCGCCTCGTAGTTGACCCGCCAGCCCACGAAGTCGAGCCAGGCCTCCTCGTTCGAACGCTCGAGCGGGAACTCGACGACGGCCAGCCGGTCGATGGCGTCCACGAACTCCTCGTAGGTGAGGGTGATGCCCTCGTCGGGGTCCGCCTCCTCGGGGATGGCGAAGCCGCGTGCCCGGGCGAGGGTCCCGAGACAGGTGAAGCCTCCCCGGAGGCACAGCCGGGCGGGGACCGAGCCGGGAGAGTCGGGCAGCAGGGCCAGGTACAGCGCGGCGGCATCCAGCACGGCCAGTTGGGCCGTCAGCCACGAGGAGAGCGGCTTGGGGGAACGGAAGTTGAGGAGGGCCAGGTAGGTGGCGTGGCTCTCGGCCACGTCGGCCGACCAGCGCTCCCAATCCTCGAACAGGTCCGGCAGCTCGGACACGGCTGAGACCCCCGAGCCCAGGCCGTAGTGGGTGCGGGCCAGGAGTTCGGGGCCCCACGAGGGGGTGCCCGCCCTCGAGTCGAGCATGGTCACGAGGGCCTCACGCCGGTTGAAGGCGGCATAGAGCGTGGGGAGATAGCCGATCTGCAGGGCCACGGTCCCCAGCCCGATGAACGAGGCGATGTCGACCACGCCGATCGGAGTGCTGCCGTGGGGCGCCAGGTAGCCCAGGGTGCACAGCGAGGAACCGGCCAGCTCGAAGGCCCCGACCAGGCCGGGCGCCCCGATGGAGGGCCACAGCACGAGGGCGAAGCCGATCTCGAAGACCACCAGCCACGCCACGATCAGCAGCATCAGGGTGATGGGTGCCTGGGCGGCCAGGATCCGGTCCCGTGGCTCGTAGGTGTCGAAGCGGTCGGCCACGAAGTGGAAGATCGTGTCGACGGAGATGGAGACGCCCCGGGTGATCCGGCTCCGGATCCGGCGCGGCACCACGACCGTACCGATCACGCTCCATCCGGCGACGACGATGAGGACGACGCCGACCGCTGCAGCCAGGTCACGGCCGACAACCATGCCTCAGCCTCCCATGGGGGCGCCGGCCGGTGCCGGATGGCACGGAAAGTCGGGCCGCTGGCCGCGTACCGCACTCGACACCGGTGCCCCTAGGCTCCGGGCAGGTCCGGTCATGCAGGCTCCATGACCAGAATGAGAGGCGCCCCACCCGTGCTCCGCACCCCATCCGTGCCCGTGCCGGGAGGCGCCGCTCGTCGTCGGGTCACCGCCGTGGTGGTCGGGCTGATGGTGGCCGGCCTGACGGTGGCCGGCGTACGGCCGGGTGGGTCGCTCTCCGCCCCGAGCGTGGCGGCGGCTGCGTCGGGCGGCGGCACCTCCCGTGGGCTGGCCCCACCGAAGACGCCGGCCGTGCCCCTGTGCGGGGTGGCCGACATCCGCGGCAGTTCGGGTGACGGCCTGATCACCCCCGAGGAGTACGCATCGGTGCCGACCCCCCGTCCGCGGCCCGTGATCAGCTCCGGCCAGATCGCCGGCTTCACCGACTCGGGGGGCCGGCTGTACGTCGAGCGGTCACCGGGCAGCCTGGCCGAGTACACGGTGGGCGGTCACGAGCTGGACAGCTACGCCCTCCCGTCCCGGTCGCGGCGCGGTGCGCCGTTGACGTTGGGCAACGCCAACCCGACGATCATCACCGACCCGTCCGGCGGCATCTACCTGTTCATGATGCAGGGGTACACCTACGACCTCGTGAAGCTGGATGCCTCGGGAGAGCTGCAGTGGACCTCTCCCGTCGGCGGGGTGCCCAACGGACTCTTCGCCTGGCACACCCCCACCTCGGGCTGGGTCGCCGCTGTGGTGGGACGGCAGGGAGCCGGGGGCCCGTCCCTGCTGATCACGCCGTCGGGGGCGCGCGTCACCGGAGGGGTCCCGGTGGCCGGCACCGGCAACGGCGAGTTCGCCGCCGCGACCCCCGGTGGTGGGCTCATCGACACCGACGGCCAGTACGTCCGGGTCCTCACGTCGTCGGGGTCACCCGTCACTTCGTCGCCGGGGGCCGTGCCGGTGTTCGGATCGGCCGGTTCGGGGACGTCGACGACCGGGCAGACCCCCGGGGCCGCCTTCGCCTTCGCCGGCGCCGGGGGTGTCGTCGAGGTGGGGTCGACCATCTACGTGGCCGACCCGGGACCGTCAGACGAGGGCCACGGCATCGATCTGTTCACCGGGGCCGGCGTGTACGAGGGTGCGGCATCGACCTCGGCCCTCGGCGGGCTCAGCGCCGGCTCGCCCCTCGACTACGACCCGGCCTCCCGGTCCCTGGTCTTCGTGAACGGCGGCGGCGTGGCCTCGATCTCCCTGAGTGCGCTGCGCGATCTGGTGCGGGACCCGGCGGCCGCCACCCAGGACGGCTTCGGCGACACCCTGGGCATCGGAGCAGGAGTGACCACGACCGCCACGGCGGGCTACTTCCCCGCCGATACGAGTCCGGCGGTGACCGCCGCCTTCGACCCGTGGTGGCAGCGGTTCGTGGATCCTCTCGAGCTGCGCTACCGCGTGGCCGACGGCCCCCAGCTCACCGGTGGGCGGCTGCCGACCCCGACGGTGGTCCCGCTCGACGGCGCCCACGGATTCCGGACGTCGGTCCCGCTGTCCGTGCCGCGGGGTCCGGGAACCTATCTGGTCGATGCCGACCTCGTCGACACCCGGATGGGCGCCACCATCGGCTCGACGTGCCTCACCTACTCGGTCGGGATGCCCGGTGACGATCTCGACCTCTCCGGTCTGGCACCCGCAGCCAACGAGGGTGGACCCACCCCGGAGCGGGGGGTGCAGCTCGCCGCCGAGCTCGGCACCGGGGACATGCGCGAGCAGCTCGACCTGGCCACTCTGCTCCCCCACTGCGACGCCTCGGCACCGGACCGGGCGCAGTGTGGGCCCGGCGCGCTCCAGGGCTGGTCGGACTACGACCCGGCGACCGAGCAGGCGGCGGCCGAGGCCACGTCCCTCGGCGTCCACTTCGAAGTGCAGTTCGGCCAGGACAACCCCGTCGACGAAGCACTCGTCTCCTCCGGCCTCTGGCCGGCGGACGTGGCCGCCATCCTCGGGCACTTCGCCACCAGCGCGCCTGATCTCCGTGACGTCGAGGCGTGGAACGAGCCGAACACCGGCCCTTTTACCCCGGCGAGCTACGTCACGACGGTCCTGCGGCCCTTCGACGACGCCGTCAAGGACGCCAACGCCACCGACCGCTCCGACCTGCAGGTCATCGGCGGAACGGTGCTGAACATGGACGTGTCGGGCTGGTGGTCGGGCATTGCCAAGGCAGGCGGCTTCTCCTCCATGAACATCGTCGGCATCCATCCCTACTCCGGGTTCAACCGCTCGTTCGAGGAGGAGGGCACGCCGGCGGCCATCGTCCAGCTGAAGGCGCTCATGGCCCGGTACGGGGCTGGTGACCTGCCCATCTGGGTCACCGAGCAGGGGTGGTGGTCCGACGGCGAGGAGGACTTCTACGACGTCGGCAACTGGGCACCGCGCCAGTGGATGTGGCTCCGGGCCCTCGGTGTCTCGACCTGGGACTACTTCGTCACCGAGGGCCAGTTCAGCGGGTTCAGCACCGACTTCTCCCTGATCGACGCCGCCGACGGCGACTACTTCGTCAAGCCGGGGGCCATCGGGTTGATGACCGTGTCCACCCTGCTCGGCCACCGCCCCTTCCTCAGGCAGGTCGACCTGGGCATCCCCCACGCCTACGGCATGCTGTTCGGGCCTCGGTCGACCAGCGGTGCGGCGAACGACGTCCTGGCCGTGTGGACCGACGATCTCGACGTGGAGGGCACCGTGTCGGTCGCCTCGGGGCCCGGGCACATCACGGTTGCGACCACCAGTGCCCAGGGGGCACCCGGGTCCCTCACCCTGTCGCCCACGGCGCGGCTCCCGCTGTCGGGCGCGCCCACCTACCTGACCATCCCGGCCGGCAGCACCGTCTCGGTGGGGCCGTCGGTCCCCTTCGGCAGGAACCTGGCCCTGGCCGCCTCCGGCGCCACCGCCACGGCATCGTCGAGCCAGTCGGCCGAGAACGCCGCCAGCGACGTGATCCGGGGGAGTGCCACCGCCGACAACGGGTTGGGCCTGAGCTCGACCCCCGTGTGGGCGGCCGGCCCGGATGACCGGTCGCCCCGGATCACCGTCCACCTGAAGGCTCCCCGCGCCATCGATCGGGTGCTGGTCTCGACGAGCACCATCGGCAGCGTGCTCCCCGGGTTGCGCGCCTACTCGGTCCAACTGGACGTCGCAGGGAGGTGGACGACGGTCGCCTCGGTCGACAACCAGTACTTCAACCGGATGATGCTGTTCACGTTCCCGGATGTCGCCGACGTCTCGGCCCTACGCATCGCCATCCGCTCCGTTGACTACGGCAGCATCGTCGGGGGCGCGGTGCCCTATTTCTGGGACCCGGGGACCACCTCCTACGACTTTCCGACCGTCTACTCCCTCGAGGCCTACGGACCCTCCCCGCCGGTGGGCCGGTGACCGTCCCGTCGTCCGT
>Ga0182012_10008512_pt1 | contig 10144 bp, 11 predicted proteins | sample 612S2SmetaG_FD_120486 | JGI IMG/M metagenome (GOLD analysis project Ga0182012, IMG submission 120486) | Permafrost microbial communities from Stordalen Mire, Sweden - 612S2S metaG | ecosystem: Environmental > Terrestrial > Soil > Wetlands > Permafrost | place: Sweden: Stordalen | collected... | reverse complement strand
TGGGTGGGATGTTCGTGCGTGCCGTCGCCGGCGTTGACGATGGGCACGGGCAAGTAGCGCGATAGGAAATGCGGAGCGCCCGAGGCAGCGTGACGCATAACGATGGCGTCGGGACGCATAGCGCCGAGGGTGTTGAGCGTGTCCACGAGGGATTCGCCTTTGGAGACGCTGGAGCCGGAACTGGTGATGGATAAAACCTCCGCGCCCATGCGGCGGGCGGCGATTTCAAAGCTGGTGCGGGTGCGGGTGGACGCTTCAAAGAAGAGATTGACGATGGAGCGGCCTTGCAGGATGGTGGTGCGTTTGAAAGGCTCGCCGGGGGCGGGCTGAAAGGTTTTCGAGCGCGTGAGGATTGCTTCGATATCCTGGCGCGAGATGGACTCAATGTCGAGTAAACCGCGGCTCATTTTGTTACGGGTGGCGGGTCGTCGATCCGCTCTACGAGGAGCACTTTTTCCTGATTATCTATTTCCTGAAATTTTACTTCAATGATTTCGTTGGGGGCGGTTTGCACCATGCGGCCGACGTACTGCGCTTCGATGGGGAGCTCGCGATGGCCGCGATCGATGAAGACGAGGAGTTGCACGCGGGCGGCGCGGCCGTGATCGAACAAGGCGTCCATGGCGGCGCGGATGGTGCGGCCAGTGTAGAGAACGTCGTCCATGAGCACGATGTCTTTGCCTTCGACGGAGAAATCGATTTGCTTGGATTTGAAGACGGGCTTTTCGCCGACGGTGGAGAGATCGTCGCGGTAGAGGTTGATATCGAGGATGCCGACGGGAATGTGGAGGCCTTCGAGGCTGGCAATTTTGGCGGAGAGGCGCTGCGCCATGGGCACGCCGCGGCGTTTGATACCGACGAAGGCGAGCTTCTTGAGATCGCTGCTTTTTTCGAGGATTTCGTGGGCCAGGCGGACCAGGGTGCGGTCCATTTCGGACGGACCCATGAGCTGTTTCTTTTCACGTACTGTGGCCATAAAAATTGAGTTCAGCTTAACACGGGATATATACTTAACCTGATTCAATTGAGAAAACTGGAGGGTTAATTATGGCTGAGAAGGTTCCACAAGCATTGGCAAATCATGCGAGATACGATCCGCTCTTTCATTTTTTTATGGCGCCGCTGGCGTTGGCGCTGGTGATATGGGCGATAGCGCATGCGTGGCGGCATCCGAGCAACGAAGCGTTGGCGTGGGTGGTGGCGTCGATGCTGTTGTTTTTGGCGATTTTCAAGACCCGGAATTATGCGTTGAAGGTGCAGGACCGGGTGATCCGGCTGGAAGAGCGATTGCGGCTGGCGAGTTTGCTGCCTGCGGGGGCGGCGCTGCCGGCGTTGACGGAAGGACAGTTGATTGCGCTGAGGTTTGCGTCGGATGCGGAGTTGCCGGCGCTGGCGGAGAAGGCGGTGGTGGGGAATTTGACGGGGAAGCAGATTAAGGAGGCGATTCAGAGTTGGCGGCCGGATTACTGGAGGGTGTGATGCGTGTGCTTGCCCCCACAGTGCGCAGGGTTCCGTTTCGGCATGGCTCAAAGTGGCGGTAAAGTTCGGTTAGCCTGCGAAAGAGCCGGGGGGCGAATAGCTGACGGCTTGACTGAGAGCTTGATCTGTTTCTTCGACGGTGAGCAAGGGGATGGTTTTGACTCTTAGGAGTCCACTTGCCCAAACGGTGGCACTTATCGCAGCCATGCTACCGGCGGAAGGGACATCGACCAAGACAACCACATCGGCGTCTCCCAAAGCAAAGTAAAGGCCTTCCTACTTACCACCGACGCTGGCCAGGAGCTTTTCGACAACGGCCTTGCGGCCTGAGGCTTATCCTTCATTAATCCGCGCAATCCTTCTGCAGTGTAGGTGCCGTGAACCAAAAACTTCGGCATTTCGATGCCCTCCTTTAAGGCAGAGAGAGTATATCAGGAAAAGTGACTTGTTGGTTGGAGTTCCAAGGACAACTGCCGGCGACGATACACTACCATGAAGCGCATGAAGACCGAGGTTTATAGTTGGCGCGTCTGGCAGGAGGTGAAGACCGAACTGGAGCGTGAAGCGCGCCGCCGGAAGATGTCGGCTGCGGCGCTTATCGAGGTCGCTGCGCGGGAGTTGCTTATTAAGGCGCCACCGAGGGTGACGGAGGCCGGGAACAGACGCGGCTTCAACAGGCGGCTTTCAAATGTTTTGGGGCTTTGGAAGGCAGCGACTCTCATCGTTTGGAGACGGTACGACAAGAAATCCGGCGGCGATTACGGCAGCGTAATGGCCGCTCGCGGGCTGATTGACGCGGGTGCCATCCTAGCGCTGCTAGTCAGAAAAGACCGCTGGCACGAGGTTTGTGTCGAGGCGTTTCCGCAGTTACGGCTGCCCTTTCTGACCTCGGAAGCGGTGCTTACCGAGCTGTTTCACCTTGTGAGGGACAGCCGTGGTCGACAGATGGAAGCCGCGAGGAGACTCGTACGTTCAGGCGCAGCCACGCTGGCGGCGATTGAGCATGCGCTACTGGGACTGTCCAATGGATTTTGGGGACGCCACGCTGGTGTATCTGGTGAGTCGGGTGTCAGATGCCGGCGAGGCTTGGAGTGAGTTCCACGGACCAGATGCCCTCGAAATCGACGAAGTAGGCTTGCATTTCGATGCCGGGAATGGCCGATTGCAAGTAGCCGGCGGCGCGTTTTAATTCTTCTTCGTGATGTTGGGCCTCGCGGCGGGCATCGTCGCCGAAGCCACTCGCGAGGCCGCCGTAAGCGCCGCAATCGGAGTGCAGCATCAAGACGACAAGCTTTGTTCCGTGGAGGCGGATGGATTTGCGGATTTGTTCGAGGACGAATTGGCGGTCGGTCTCGAGTTCGGGGGAGGCGAGGCACTTCGCTCCGCCGGCGATTTTGATGGGGTCTGAGTTGACGATGCCCCGACGCTTAAGAAATTTGGTGAAGCCAAGTTGGAAGCGGTTGTCGAAACACCATATGATGGCGGCATCACAATGATATTTGGCGCGGGGAGCATCGAAATGAAAAACCTTTGTCATCAAGGATATTGTCGCCTTATCCGACCCATGGCGTTCGTCCTGTTGGGAGCGCTTGTCTCGGCTGCACAGACGAACCGGACGCATGCGCAGTTGGTTAGTGAGACTGAGAAAAATGTAGCGGCGTTGTATGGGGAATTTGACGAATTGCTGAAGCCAACGCAGCATGAACAAGATTTGCGGGTAGCTATGAATGGGGTTGCGGAGAAGATTGAAAGTTTGGTTGATGGATTTGTGGTGAGCAGTGTGCGCGGGCAACATCTGGATGCGGATCGCAGGCGGCTAGAACTCGATTTAAAGCAAATACTGGGGCGAAATATGGGCCTGCCTCCTAAAACATTTTTGTGTGGTTCGGGGGCCGGAGAAGCCTTGATTTTGAGCTACTCGCTGCATAAAGGCGGCTTGATGGGTGAGGGTGGGACATCGGTGAGGCTACGCGCTTTCGACTCACGCGGCGGGCGGCTACAGGTTGGAGATAAGACCGGCGAAAATATGGACGGATACGGCGGTGTCTTGCTGAAGGAACTGCATTCGCCGGTGCAGGGCGAGGCATGGTTTCTGTTGGCGGGCCAGATGACGGGAGCGAATGGGCCCAACACACGGATGCGGATTTATGCGTTTGACGGAAGAAGATTCAGGACCAGGTGGATGCCGGAAAATATCTGGGGATGGTTTGCGGTTCGAGTGATCGAGGGCGGGTTCCGGGTGGATGGGCAGTATTATCAGGAGAACAAGCAACGACATGGCCGTTATATAGTTGCGGCGGATGGCGTGTACCGTAGGCGGCCGGGGCAATGATGTGCGAGCCATGCGGCCTACGCGGTGAGACCTAATGCCTTGTCTGGAGTGATTGGGAGATTGCGGACGCGATGGCCGGTGGCGTTGAAGATGGCGTTGGCTATGGCGGCGGTGGCGCCGGTAATACCGATTTCACCAATGCCTTTCGCGCCGAGGGGATTGATGTGCGTGTCGTGCTCATCGATCCAAATGGCTTCGACGATGCCGATATCGGCGTGGACGGGGACGTGGTATTCGGCGAGGTTATTGTTGACGAAACGGCCCAGGCGATGATCGAGGAGAGCGGACTCGCACAAAGCCATGCTGATGCCCCAGATCATGCCGCCGATCAGTTGGCTGCGGCCGGTTTTGGCATTGAGAATTTTGCCGGCGGCAAAACAACCTAGCATGCGGGCGACCTTGATTTGTCCGAGGTCTGCATCGACATGTACCTCCGCAAACTGCGCGCCGAAAGCGTACATGGAGTAAGTCTCTTTTTCCGGGCCGGGTTCGGCACTGCCTTCGGCTTCGAGGTAGCCTTGGGAGGCGGTGCGCTTGATCAGTTGCTCAACCGGTTCGGACTTCGATGGAGTAGCCCGGAGGATGAGCCGGCCATCGGCTAAATCGATATCGCTGGCGCCCGCTTCAAGGAATGGGGATTTCTTATCGGAGATGGCGGCTTGAACGATTTTTTCGCGCAATGCTTTGGCGGCGGCGTAGACGGCGGATCCGGTGCTGGCCGCAGTTTGCGAGCCGCCGGAGACAGGAGTTTTTGGGAAGCGGCTATCGCCCAGAAGGAATTTGACGCGTTGCGCGGGAACACCAAGGGTTTGCGCGGCAATCTGCGTCATTATCGTGTAAGTGCCGGTTCCGAGGTCTTGCGTGCCGGCTGTGACTAAGATTGTGCCGTCGGCATTGAAGCGCGCACGCGCGCTGGAGGGGCTGCGTCTGGCGGGATAAACGGAAGTTGCCATGCCGTAGCCGATGAGTGTATTGCCCTCTCGGACGGCCCGCGGTTGGGCATGGCGTTCGTTCCAGCCGAATGCTTCGGCACCTTGACGATAACATTCCCGAAGCGACTTACTTGACCAAGGCTTTTTCGTGTTAGGGTCGACTTCGGCATAGTTGGCGAGGCGTAATTCAATGGGATCTATTTGGAGCTGATGGGCGAGTTCGTCCATCGCCACTTCGAGGCCAAAGGTTCCAGAGGCCTCGCCGGGTGCACGCATGAAGGAAGGCGTGCCGATGTCCGACTTTACGATCTTGTGAGTAGTTACATTGTTAGGAGACGCGTAGAGCATGCGAGCCGGCAGCGAGGAGGTTTCGACAAACTCGTCAAAACGGGAGGTGTAAGCGAGTGTATCAAAACGGAGAGCGGCGAGTTGGCCATTGGGGCGAGCAGCGGCGGAAACCGTTTGATGGGTAGCCGAACGGAAGCCCAGCATGCCGAACATTTGCGGGCGAGTGACAGCCAGCTTGACAGGCCGCCCTACTTGTTTGGCGGCGAGAGCAGTGAGGGGCACGTGAGACCAAGTAGGGCCTTTGCTGCCGAAACCTCCGCCGAGGTATGGACAAATCACGCGAACGCCTTCGGGTTGAAGGCCAAAAAGGGTGGCCATCTCCTTTTGATCGGTCGAGATCCCTTGAGTGGCGTCGTAGATGGTTAAATGGCCAGCTTGATCCCACACGGCGATGGTGGCGTGGGGCTCCATAGGATTATGAACTTCGAAGGGAGTTTGATAGACGCGGCTCAGGTGAGCTGACCCTTGCGACATGCCGGCTCGGAGATCGCCGCGCTGGCTGTTGCAAGGATCGCCGCCACCGCCAGCTTTTTCGGGAGAATATCCTTCTTTGGCGCGAGACACTAAGTCGACTTGCGGCCTTTCTTGGCTATAGGTGACCTTGACCAGTTGGGCCGCACCTTTAGCGGCTTCGAGAGTTTCGGCCACAACGACGCCGATAGGCTGATTCGCGTAGAAAATCTGGTTGTCTTGCAGGAGTTGCAGGACCTTGCTGGTGGGAGCGCTCTTCTTCTGCGACGGCAAACTGGGCAGTTTGGGCGCGTTGAGATGAGTCATTACCAGCAAGACCCCAAGCTCCCTTTCAGCCGCGCGGGTGTCGATTTGCGCGATCCGGCCGCGGGCGATGGTGCTCACGACGAGAGTTCCATAAACAACTCCGGGGATGGGATGTTCGTAGGAATAAGGCGCGAGGCCCCGGACTTTCAGTGGAGCGTCGATACGGTCTAGCGGAGCGCCGATAATGTTTTCCATGGTGAAGCTTTACGAGATCGCGGTAGTTATCGCGCGAACAATGGCGCGTCTACCCAGCGCAATTTTGAACGCATTGCCAGTGTGGGGGACGGCGGCTTTGAATTCCTCATTAGCGGCCGACCGGAGGTGGGTTTCGTCGAGTGGTTTCCCGATGAGTAGGCGTTCCGCTGTAGCTGCGCGCCACGGTTTATGCGCGACGCCGCCGAGAGCGATTTGGATATCGCGCGCGGTTCCGTCCGACGCCAGATCTACAACCGTTGCTACGGAGACTAACGCAAAAGCATAGCTATTGCGGTCGCGAACTTTCAGATAGTGAGAGCGGACAGCCTGCTTGGGCGCGGGAATATCGATGGCAGTTATCATCTCGCCGGGATGAAGGTTAGTGTCGAGTTCGGGGGTGTCAGCAGGAAGGCGGTGAAAGTGAATGAGGGGAATGGCGCGAGGACCACTGGGGCCGTGGACGTGAACGATCGCATTGAGGGCGGCGAGAGCGACACACATATCGCTGGGATGAGTGGCGATGCATTTATGACTCGCTCCGAGAACGGCATGAATGCGGTTGATACCGTTGATCGCGCCGCATCCGCTGCCAGGCTGACGCTTGTTGCATTCAGGATAAGTGGGATCGTAGAAATAGTAACAACGGGTGCGCTGAAGGAGGTTTCCTCCCATGGTGGCCATATTGCGCAATTGCTGAGATGCGCCCGCTAGGATTGCCTGGGTTAGCAGAGGGAAGCGGGTGCGCACTAATTGGTGGTTCGCGGCGTTGGTATTGGTGACCATGGCGCCAATGCGGATACCACCTTCACGATCTTCGATTGTGTTGAGGGGGAGGCGGCTGATATCGATAAGATGACGCGGTTGTTCGACCCCCATTTTCATGAGATCAAGAAGGTTGGTACCACCGCCAATGAAGCTGGAATTCGAGTGGGTAGCGAAGGAGTTGATAGCTTCGTCGACCGAGGCGGCGCGGGTATAGGTGAAGGAATTCACGACCTTGACCCCTCTTGCGCGACTGAGCGAATAGCAGCCAGGATGCCGGGATATGCGCCGCAACGGCAGATGTTGCCACTCATGCGCTCACGGATCTCATCATCAGACAATTCAATGGTGTCGAGCTGGGAGAGGCGCTGAGTGACTGCGCTGGGAGCGCCGCGTTTGGCTTCCTCCAGCATGGCGACGGCGGAGCAGATTTGGCCGGGTGTGCAATAGCCGCATTGCAGGCCATCATGCTCGACAAAAGCGGCTTGCATAGGGTGAAGAGTTGTATCGCTCGATAAGCCCTCGATGGTGGTGATTTCGTGGCCATCGTTCATGACTGCGAGACTGAGGCAGGAGTTTATGCGGGTGCCGTTGACCAGCACGGTACATGCGCCGCACTGGCCGTGGTCGCACCCTTTCTTGACGCCGTTGAGATGAACACCTTCACGGAGGAGATCGAGGAGAGTCGTGCGAGGATCTAGCTCCATGGCGTGGCTTTGTTGATTAATCGTAACGGTGAGGTGAACTCTTCGGGGGGAAGCGTCGGCTTGCGTTTCCGCGGCATGAGCGAAGCCAGCAGCGCCGGCGACGGTGATGGCCACGAAATCGCGGCGGCCAATTTTAATGGGATCGTTTGGATGCGCCATGTCTTAAGCAGGAGGGTTCTCAAAATAGGGCAGGCCTTGAAAGTAACTCGATTTTCGCGAAATCATAAGGCAATCTTCCCTCCACTCGATGTTTAAGGCGCCGTCTCTCACAAGGTGCTTGGCAATAAAGCCGCAATCGGAAGAAAAGCGCGCGAGCTTTCGAAAGAGGGTGATGTTTGTGACGCGCGAATGGCAATCACTATTTTCCAGATGCCGCCCACGCCAGGAGGCATGATGGTCAATTGAAACCACTTTGGCTTGTGCCATACGATGAATCTCCTTGGAAACGGGGTGCAAGCGAGTGACCAAAGTGAAACAGACAGGCATTACAAGGGCTTTCGAGGGCCCCAAGGTTGGGAGGTGTTACATTTTTGCGTATTACTGTGACATTCCCGCTGACGGACTATTTGGTTTGTGAAGTCAACGGCAATACCACGGTCTTACCGGTGTCGGCGGAGCGACGGGCTGCGTCGAGAATTTCGCTGACGATGAGGTTGGTGGCAAAGGAAGAGAGGCCGGCGGGATCGTCGATTTCGCCGCGGACGACGGCGGCAAAGTAGTGGAGGGGGTCGTCGTAAGGAGCGGGGAGTGGGGGAGCGTCGTGAGCGGTTTCGGCAGATTCTTTGTGGACGATGGCTTTGTCGCGCAGGATGGTTGAAACAGAAGCAGTGCGACCGTAGACCTGCATGTCCTTTATCGCGTAGGGCCAATTCCAGGATGGTTGGAGAATGGCGACGGCGTGCGGGTAAGTGAGGATGACGTTGGCTTCGTCGTCGACGTTGGGGTAGATGTCTGGTTTAATTTGTTGGGTGACAGCGGTGACGGTGGTGGGGCGTTGGCCGTGCATGAGCCAGGTCATGAGATCGGCGCCGTAGCAACCGAAATCGTAGAGTGCGCCTGCGCCGTTGAGTTTGGGATCGGTGAGCCAGGCGAAGAATTCGGGCTGGACGTTGATTTCGCGCGGGCCTTGATGGCCGTGGTGGACAACAACTTTGCGGAGATCGCCGAGATCGCCTTTGTCGACCAGATCGCGGACGAAGGCGTTGCTCGCGTACCAAGTGGTTTCGTAGTTTACAAGCACGTGGATTTTACCTCGGCGGGCGGCTTCGGCCATGGCGAGCGCGGCCTGGTAACTGACGGCGAGCGGTTTTTCCATCATGATGTCGACATGGGCTTTGGCGCAAGCCTGGACGGCGTGGAGATGTTCAAAGGTGCTGGAATAGCCGACGACGCCTTGCGGAGAAGTGTGGGCGAGCATGTCTTCGATGGAAGAGAAATAGAGGTTGGGGTTGAGGTTGTGCTGCTTGGCGTATTTGTCGAAGAGTTGGCGGTCGGGTTCGGCGATGCCGACGATTTCGATATCGGGGCGCTTAAGGGCGATGCTGAAGAAGCCGGCGACGTGGCCATGGTTTAGGCCAGCGACGGCGATTTTGAAGGGGGCGGCTACGGTGGTAATGGAAAAAAGGGCGGTGAGGACGAGGGTGCGTTTCATTCTTTCACATTCTATGTCTCCTACACTGGAGGTAGATTGATACTCGCACTTTTTTTCGCAACAAACTTGCTGGCGGCCAGCGCGACTCCCGTCGATGGGGCGCAACTAGATGAAGGTTATCGCGCCATGTACAACCTGGATTTTGGCGCGGCTCATAAGGCGTTTGCGGATTGGGAACGCGGCCATCCGGATGATCCGTTCGGGCCTGCGTCGGATGCGGCAGCCTATCTTTTTGGCGAATTTGAGCGGTTGAATGTTTTGCGGTCGGAATTTTGGGCGCAGGATAGTTCGTTCGTCAATGCGCGCAAGTTGAAATCCGATCCGGCGACGAAGGCGGCGTTCGAGAAGGCGCTGGCGAGAAGCAAGGTGTTAGGGGAACAGATGCTGAAAAGCGGCAAGACGACGGAACGGGCTATGTTTGCATCGGTGGTTTGCACGGCACTGCATGCCGATTATCTGGCGTTGATTGATAAAGAAAACTGGCAGGCGTTGACTGAAATAAAAGACGCTACCGCGCAGGCGCAGGCGCTGGTGACGAAGCACCCGGAGTTGAAGGACGGGTACTTGTCGATGGGTGTGGAGAATTATTTGTTGAGCCAGAAGGCTGCGCCGGTAAGGATGATTTTGCGGTGGACGGGCGCGCAGACGGATAAAGCGGCGGGATTGCAGAAGTTGCGATTAGTGGCGGAGCAGGGGCATTATTTTAAGCCGTATGCGAAGATCCTGCTGGCGATTGCGGCGTTGCGGGATAAGAATAAAGCGCTGGCGGAGCACTTGATGGAGGAGTTGGCGCGTGAGTTTCCGGGGAATGGGTTGTTTAAGGACGAAGTGAAGAAGCTGAGTTGTACGGTGAATTGTTAGAGAAGCGGTTGAAGAGCGGCGGAAAAGGGGACACGCCTGCGAGGTTGGTTAGGAGACGCATGTTGGCGGGAGTCCGGAGTGTCCCCTTTTCCGGTCGTGT
>Ga0182012_10008510_pt1 | contig 10144 bp, 7 predicted proteins | sample 612S2SmetaG_FD_120486 | JGI IMG/M metagenome (GOLD analysis project Ga0182012, IMG submission 120486) | Permafrost microbial communities from Stordalen Mire, Sweden - 612S2S metaG | ecosystem: Environmental > Terrestrial > Soil > Wetlands > Permafrost | place: Sweden: Stordalen | collected... | reverse complement strand
GTCGTTCCGCACCGCGATAACGTGCGGGCCTTCATCTTCGACGAGGCGACCGGCCTGCTGCGCGAGATCACCGAGCGCGTCCGGGGCGACGCCGGCTAGAACGCTCCCATGCCGTTCGGCGTGCCGTTGCCGGACGGGCCGTCGTAGCCCTTGCGCGCGTTGCAGAGATACGCCGGGCGGCACGTGCCGTTGCTGCCGGACGTGACGTCGTTCAGCGCGGCGCCCGGCGCGTAGAGCGACTGCGCCGCGTCTTGCGACGATGCGTTGCCGGCGAGTCCGTAGATCGCAGCGACCAGCGGTGCGGACGCGCTCGTGCCCGCGCCCTCGATGAAACCGGAGTAGCCGTACGTATCGTAGATGGCGACCGGCGTCTCGGGGTCGCCGACGGCCGCGACGTCGTTCATCGTGCGCCCGGGGCAGCCGGCGTCATGCTGCCACGCCGGCTTCTGCAGCGCCGGCTCGCAGCCGCTGCCGGTGCCCTTCCACGCCGTCTCCGCCCAGCCGCGGCCACCGCTCGTTCGCGTCAACGTCGTGCCGCCGACCGCGACGACCGTCGGCAGGCCGGCCGGGACGCCGGCGCCGTAGCCGGCGTCTCCGGCGGCCGCAGTGATGACGACGCCGGGCTGATCGTAATACGAGGCGTCGAGCGTGTTGTAACTAACATAGCTGTTACTGATTGCGTTCGCGCCGAGCCGTGCCGCCGTCGCGACCGCCTCGCCGAGATTGGTCTGCGCGTCGTTGTTGGCCTCGACGACGAGGATATTGCAGTTCGGGCACGCCGCCGACACCATATCCACGTCGAGCGACTCCTCGAGCGCCCACGCCTTGCTCGGCACCGGATACGGACCGGGATTGCCGGCCTGGTTCACTTTGCGAAAGCAGTTCTTGGCGTGCGTGCACGCGGGCAGGCCGTACGTCGCGCGGTAGAAGCGCAGGTCCGATCCCCCGTGCGGATCGTCGTACGCCTCGATCACAGCAATCGTCTGTCCCGCACCCTGCGAGGCGGGCAGCGCGTAGGCGCTCTGCAGGTCGGCGGGCCCGTACCCCTTCGGCACGTTCGACCCGTCGTCGCGCACGATCGCCAGGCAGCGCGCCGCAGCGGGGAACGCCGGCGGGCACACGCGCTGCATGCCGGCGGGGAGGGCGACAGACGCTGCGCGTGCCGCCGCCGCATCGCCGGCTTGCGCCGGAGCGCGGTATGCGACCCCCGGCGCGCCGCAGCCGCCCAGCAGCAGCGCGAATGCCGACACGATAGCCGCACGGAGCATCGCTACCTCACCAGCGGGACGTCGTCGGGGTAGATAGGCCGGTTGATGATCTGTTCGAGCGTCTCGACCTGCGCCTCGAGCGCGAGCGAACAGAAGCCGTCGAACGCCTCGCGCGTCGCCTCGCCCTCGGCGTAGCGCGTCGTCTGGGTGAGATCGACGCGGGGCGGGTTCTCGATGAAGCGCAGGTAGCGGCCGTCGTCGTCGCGGCCGGTCACCACGAGGCCGCCGTCTTCGAAGATGCGCACGGCGGCGCCCACGGTGGAGCCGTCGCAGACGTCGATATCGAGCGTGCGCGCGACGTCCTCGTAACTCATCCGCAGGCCGTCGTAGCCGGCCAGGCCGCGCATCCCGCGGTACAGTTCGCGCAATTTTCCGAGCGACGGAGCGCCGCGATTGATGATGAACTCGTTGAGACGTTTATCGTCCGCGCCGTAGAGCAGGTGGATGCGGGCCTCGGCGCCGTCGCGCCCTGCGCGCCCCGCCTGCTGGTTGAACTCGGTGAAGTTGAAGTTGAGGTGATACAGGAACACGTCGCGCACGTCGGGCAGGTCGATGCCCTCGCCGAACGCCGACGTCGCCGCGACGAGGCGAACGGCGCCTTCACGAAACAGCCGCTCGACCGACGCGCGCTCCTCGAGGCCCATGCCCGCGTGATAGAACGCCACCACGTCGCCGTGCGCGGCGCGCAGGCGCTCGGCGATCTCCGTGGCCTTCGGCCGCGAGTTGCAGTAGACGATGCCCTTGCCGTCGGTGTCGAGGCAGCGGCCGATGTACTTTACGCGGTCGGCCTCGCTCGTACCGCGCGCGTCCACGACGCGCAGGTTCTCGCGCACCGTCGCGTCGATCACCCAGCGCTCGATGCCGAGTTCACGCCGCACGTGGCCGAACGCCTTCGAGCCCGCGGTCGCCGTCAGCGCCAGCACCTGCGGAGCGTCGAGGCCCTCGATCAGCGCCGGCAACGTGCCGTAGGCCGGGCGGTGCTTCGACTCGTAGACGTGGTGCGCTTCGTCCACGACCACCAGCGACGGCCGGTTGCACGCGCGCTCGAACGCGGCGCGGTGGTACTCCGCAAACTCCGGCGTGGACATGATGACGTCCCACGAGCCGTCGGCGAGCGCCGCGTCGAGCGCGTCGCGTTCGTCGTCGTCGATGGCGCCGTTGGCGCGTAATATGCGCACGCCGAGCGGCCCGAGCCGCCGCGTCAACGCGAAGAACTGGTCGTTCGCAAGCGCGCGGAGCGGATAAAAGACGATCGTCTTCTTCCCCTCGCGCAGCGCGCGCTCGGCCGCGGGCAGTTGAAAGCAGAACGACTTGCCGCGCCCCGTGCCGAGCACGGCGAGCGTGTTGCCGCCCTCGCGCACGCGGTCGAGCACCTGGTGCTGCGCGTCGCGGATAGGATGGTCGCCGATGAGCGCACGCACGATCGCTTCGGTGCCGGCCTCGGTCGCCGCGGTAGCCGCCGACACGCGCTCCACCACCGGCCGCACGCGCCGCACGCGCAGGTTGACGCCGAAGTTCTTACCGTCGCGGCCGCCGGTGACGTCGGTGATTTTCGCCTCATAGCGCTCGCCGGCGTCGACGTTGGGCGCGATACGCTTGGCGATCTCCTTGCGCAGAAAGCCGAGTTGCAGGTTGCCATAGCGCACCGCGATCGCGTTCGGGTCGAACGCGTTGTCCGGCTGGCGCTCGAGGATGACGTCCTCGCCGCCGGAGAGCCCGGCGATGACGTCCTGGCGCCCCTCGAACGTCCCGCCGACCACCTTCGTGTAGAACGCGTTCGACTGCTCGATCCCGGCGAACGGCTCGCGATCGAGGAACTTGTCGCGATTCGCAAACAGTTCGTCGAGAATGCGCGCCGCGTCGCTGCGTTCGGCAACCGGCGGCACGGGCGAGGGCGTCGCGTCCGCCTTCTTCCTCGGCGCGCGGCTCGGTTTTACGGCGGGCTCCGCGACGGCCGGCATCGCGACTGCGCTGCCGGGCTGCAACGTCGCCAACAACCGCTCGAACGCAGCCTCGGAAGGCGTCGGCGGCGGCAGGCTCCGCTCCGCTCCGCGCTTACGGGGCGACGGCTTCTTACGAGCGCCGAGGGGGCGGTTCACATGCTCGCGGTTCGTGAGCGCACGCCGCGAACCTTACCGCCGCACCGCGCGGCAGACACCGAGACTCAGCGGCGCGCGCCGTTACTCAGGCTTGGCGGCAGGTTCCTTTTCGGGGCCGGCGTCGTGGGCTGCGGGCGGTTCGTGGCCTTCGGGCAGCGGGTGGTCGTCGAGGTTGAGGTGGATCTCCTCGTGGCCGAGGGCCAACTGCTCCTCGTGGACGCCCGCGCGCTGCGCGTCGAGCGGATCGAGCGTTTCGTCGACTTCGTCGGCGGCGTACGTCTCGTCAGTCTCGAGGTCGACGACGCGCACCGTCGGCGCGTCGGGACGCTTCTTCTTGTAGCGGGCCGGGCCGGCGCCGGCTGACGAGCGGTCCTTGGCGCGACGCTCCTTGCGGGCCGCGACGACCTCGTCGCGGGTGAGGCCGCGCGCGGCGCTGGTCTGGGCGCGCGCCTCGGCGACGGTCCGCGGGCGCTCGGCCGCGCGCTGGCGGTCGGTGACCTTGCGGGCGGCGTTGCGGCGCTGTTGGGCGGCGCGCAGTTTGACGACGAGCGGCGCCGAGTAGAAGATCGAGTGGTAGCCTCCGGAGACGATGCCGACGAGCAGCGCGAAGGCGAAATTCTGCAGCGACAGGCCGCCGAAGAGCAGCAGCGCCACGAGCACGATCACGACGGTCAGCAGCGTGTAGACCGAGCGGGTCATCGTCTGCAGGATCGACGTGTTGACGATCTTGTCGTAGGGCTCGCCCGCCATGAGCTTCTCGTTCTCTCGGATCCGGTCCAAGATGACGATCGTGTCCATGACCGAGTAACCGATGACGGTGAGGACGGCGGCCAGGAAGGCGTCGTCGGCGCGGCGCTGCGAGATCGCGTAGATGCCGATCATCATGAGCGAGTCGCGAACGAGCGCGACCACGACGACCGTGCCGAAGATGTAGTTCCAACTGAAACGGAACGCGATGTAGATGAACTGGATCGAGATCGCGATGACGAGCGCCAGCAGCGCCTTGCCGAGGTACTCGCGCGAGAGCGACGGATAGACCGACTCGATGGACGACTGCGAACGGTCGACCTTGGCGGCCGTGTTGAGCGCGTCCCACACCTTGCCGGTCTCGTTGCCGAACGCCGTCTGGGTGGAAATCGTGTAGCGCTCGTCGGGCAGGGAGTCGCCGAGTTTGCCGAGCGTGTTGACCTGGGCGTCGTTGACGCCGATCGTCGCGAGTGCCTTGGCGACGTCTGCCTTACTGGTGGGCGAGTCGAACTTGACCGTGACGTCGGTGCCGCCCGTGAACGAGAGGCCCAGCTTGATGAAGTAGCCCTTCGTCGCGTAGTTGTAGCCCATCATCAGCAGGCCGGCGATGATGACGGCGTACGAGATCGTCGAGACGATATTGAACCAGCCGACGACGTTCCAATTCAGTCTGCGGAAAAACATCGGCTTAGGCCCCGTACGCCTTCGGATTGGTGACGAGGTCGTTGTCCACGATCACGTCGGTGAAGTAGCGCGTGATGAACACGGCCGTGATCATCGAGAACGCCGTACCCCAGAAGAGCGTGTAGGCGAAGCCCTTCACGGTGCCGGTGCCGAGCAAGAACAGCACGCCGGCGCCGACGATCGTCGTGAAGTGGCTGTCGAAGACGGTCCAGAAGGCGCGGCCGAAGCCGGTCTTCACCGCGGCGCGCAGCGTGCGCCCCGCCCAGATCTCTTCTTTGAGGCGCTCGAAGATGAGGACGTTCGCGTCGACCGCCATGCCGATCGAGAGCACGAAGCCTGCGATGCCGGGCAGCGTCAGTACGGCCTGGGCCGACGACAGCAGCCCGAGCAGCATGAGCACGTAGATGACCAGCGCGATGTCGGCCAGCAGGCCGGGGATGCGGTAGACGATGATCATGAACGCCAGCACGAGGCCGAGGCCCACCATCGAGGCGTAGAGCGACTTCTGCAGGTCGCTCGCGCCGAGGAGGGCGCCGACGGTGTCGTTCTCGATGATCGTCACCGGGACGGGCAGGGCGCCCGCGTTGAGTTCGTTGGCGATGCGGATGACTTCGTCTTCGGAGAAGCGGCCGGTGATCTCGCCGTCGGAGGCGATCACGCCTTGGATCGTCGGCGCCGAGACGTACTTCTTGTCGAGGAAGATGCCCAGCTGCTTGCCCATGTTGTCCTGGGTCAGCTTGGCAAACTTGCCCGGGTTCTTGGTCTGGAAGTTGATCTTCGGGTTGCCGGACTGGTCGAAGGCCGCCTGGGCGCCCTTGAGGTCGGCGCCGGAGTAGACGGTCGGGCCGCTGGCCTTATACGCGCCGTTCGGGTCGTCGCCGTACTTGGGGTCGGCCGCCGCGCGGGCGCCGACGTCCGGCGGCACGATCTTGAACTCCAGGATGGCGACGTCTTTGAGGGTCTTGACCGCGTCGTCCGGATTTTTCACGTTGGGCAGCTCGACGAGGAGCCGGTCCGTCCCCACCCGGGTGATCACCGGCTCGGAGACGCCCAGTCCGTTGATGCGGTTCTGGATGACCTGCTCGACCTGCGATTGCACGTCCTGAGTGATCTTGGGCACCTCGGGCGACGTGTTCAACTGGAGCAGCACGCGAACGCCGCCCTGGAGATCGAGGCCGAGCTTGATCTTGTTCTGGATCGGCAAGATGAGGTAGAGGCACAGACCGACGATGGCCAGCACCACCACACCCTTGACCCAGTTCTTCGAACGTGACCACATACTGAAGTAAACCCGGTGGAGAGGGGGATAACCTGGGGATTGTAACCCACCGGCCGGGACGCGTCAAACAGGGAAAAGAGGGCCGGGGCCTCTAGCGGCGGCCGATCGCCAAGGCGACCAGCCAGCCGCCGTAACCGATGACCGCGAGCACGATCGCCCCGGACAGCACCGCCGAAATGGGGCGAACCCAACGCGGGGAGCCCCCGTTCGGCTCGAGGCCCCAGACGCTGAAGCCGTAAAACACGAACGTCGCCACGATCACGCCGACGTAGTCCAGGTCGCCCATGGTCCCTCAAACATACCACGCACCCGGCTCACTCAGCCAGGGGGCCCAACCCCCTCGGCCTTGCGGCCGCGGGGTCGGGTGGGGCCGGTAGCCTAGTCCGTCGGGAGCAGCGGCTCTGGGGCGACGAACGGCTCGGGGAGGGGTTCGAGCGGCATCGGCGCCTCGAGCTGCACGGACGGCTGCACGATGGCGGGGTGGGCGTGGGGCGGGCGGCCGAGGGTGCTGCCGGGGCGGCGCTTCTCGGTCTGGTCGAGCCAATCGTCCACGGAGGCCGTGCCCAGCGACCAGTCGCGGTCGCGGGCGAACTTAGCGACGATCTCGTCGGCGAACGCGTCGTACAGCTTCAACACGCGCTCGTCGAAGACGGGTTTGCGCAGGCCGTAGTGGTCGTGCAAGATCGCGATCGCGAGCTCACTCGGCCCCGCGGCATGATAGCCCCAGGCGAAGCGCGGGGTGAAGAAATCGAGGCAGCGGAGCGGCTTGGGGCCGCGACCGCCGTCAACGGTGACCGTTCGTCGGCCCTTGTCCGCGCTACCGGAATAGGTTTTCTCGGTGGCTTGGCTCATGGTGGTCCAACTACTTTCAGGAGCCGCGCGAAGCGGTTCCACTCTCTATAACACCAAATGTGGCGAAAACGCCTCAGCTGCTACTGATGCACCCGGAAGCGGTCGTTGCGCCTGCGGTTGCGCTGCGGAGCGGCCGGCGACGCGACGAACGCCGGCGCGGCGACGTGCGGCAACTCGGGGTTGCGCGAGCGCGGGATGCGGCCGCCGAGGTGGCGCTCGATCTGCGCGAAGTAGCGCTCTTCCGACGGCGCGACGAACGTGATCGCGTCGCCGGTGGCCTCCGCGCGGGCCGTGCGGCCGACGCGGTGGATGAAGTCTTCCGGCACCATCGGGACGTCGTAGTTCACGACGTGGCCGAGATCGGCGATGTCGATGCCGCGGGCGGCAACGTCGGTCGCGACGAGCACGCGGAAGCGGCCCTGCTTGAAGTCGTGGAGCGCCCGCGTGCGTTGAGCTTGCGAGCGGTCGCCGTGGATGCGCTCGGCGGCGACGTTGCGCTTGGCCAGCAGCGCCGCGAGGCGGTTGGCACGCGACTTCGTGCGCGTGAACGCGATCGCGCTATAGATGTTGTTGTCTTTGAGCAGTTCGACGAGCAGGTCGCTCTTGCGATGGTCGTCGATCGTGTAGACGGTCTGGGTGATGCCGCTGGCCGTGGCCTTGGCCGGCGCGAGGTTGATCCGCACCGGGTCGTTGAGCATGTCCTTGGCCAGCGCCACGGCCGCAGCCGGCGTGGTCGCGGAGAAGAACAGCGTCTGGCGCTCGCGCGGGAGTTTGGCGAGGATGCGGCGGACGGCGGGGATGAAGCCCATGTCGAGCATGCGGTCCGCCTCGTCGACGACGAAATACTCGATGCCGGCCAGCGACGCGGTGCCGCGGTTCATGTGGTCGAGCAAGCGGCCGGGCGTCGCGACGATGATGTCGGTGCCGCGCTTGAACGCCGTGATCTGCGGGCCGAAGCCGACGCCGCCGTACACGGAGGCGACGCGAATGCCGGACTTGCCGGCGAGCGCGGTGAGGTGCTCGGCGATCTGGGCGGCGAGTTCGCGGGTGGGCGCCAGGATCAGGCAGCGCGTCTTGCCGCGCGGCTGCTCGGAGAGCGCGTTGAGGACGGGCAGGCCGAAGGCCGCCGTCTTCCCGCTCCCGGTGGCGGCGCTGGCGAAGATATCGCGCCCCTCGAGCGCGGCCGGGATGGCCGCCTTCTGGATGGGCGTGGGCTCCGTAAAGCCGAGGCCCTTCAAAGCGCGTAAAAGTTCCGGCCGCAGCCCGAACGTGTCAAAAGTACTGATGATTCACAATCTCTCAAGAGTGCGCGGAAGTTCGATCGGCACTCGAAAGATCGCGCGGTGGATGCCCCATTATCGCACGAAAGCAGGATTCGGTCAAATTGAGCGGTGGTTGGCGTGCGTTTAGGCCGCTTGCGCCGCTCCGGCAACGCCCGCAGGCCGCAACTCCAGGTCGGGCGGGAGTTCGCCGAAGGCAAAGACGTCAACGGAGAGCCCGAAGCGGCGCAACACGTCGGCGACGCCGTGCCGGATGGCGCCGGCGCAGACGACCGCCGCGCGGTCGCGGCGCACGTGCCGCACGTAGTCGTCGACGGCGTCTCGCAGCGCGACGACGGCTTCCGGGCGCGGCGCGGCCCCGCGGCCGCCGGAGAACGACGCCGACAACTCGGCCTCTAGCTCGGGTGAGACGAGCAGCGGCTCGAGCAGCGTGACGCCGGAGCGCCGAAGGTTCGCCGGTACGATGACGCGCCGCACCATCTCCGCTAACTCGCGTGGATCGCGGGTCGTCGCAATGCCGTCGACGATCGTCTGCAGCGTGGCCGTCATGTCGCGCGGCCAGGTGCGTTCGCGCAGCAAGCACTCGAAGGTCTTGTGCACGGTCGCCAGCGGCAACGCATCGGTTCCGATCTCCTTGACGACGCTGGGCACGACGGACCGCAGATGCTCGAGCAGCGTCTGTAACTCTTGTCGCCCGAACAGCTCCGCGGCGTGCGAGCGGGCGGCCTCCGCGAGGTGCGAGCCGATCACGGAAACGGCGTCGAAGCACAGCGCGCCGCGCTGCTCCGCACGTTCTCGCAGCGCCGGCGAGATCCGCACGGCCTCGAGGCCGTAGACCGGCTCGCGGACGCGCTCGCCTCCCAGCGACGCGAGCACCGGCTCGTCGCCGACGGCGAGAACGGCAGAGAGGTCGAGCGAACCTTCACCCACGACGGCGTCTCTCACGCGAACGGCATACGTGTCCGGCTCGCGGGCGAGATCGTCGCGCAACCGTACGCCCGGGATCACGACGCCGATCTCAGCGGCGAGCGCGCGTCGCACCTCGCCGACCCGGTCGAGCAACGCGTCGGCCAGCGGCGGTGCCAACAGCGACGCGAGCCCCGAGCCGACGTCGATCGAGAGCGCGTCGACGCCGACGAGCCCGAGCGCCATCTCGGGCCGCCGGATGGCCGCGCGGCGCGCGGCTTCAAATGCGTCTCGCTGGCGCCCGGCCAGCGCGGCGGCGCGGGACCGCGCGACCTCCGCTCCGACGAGCAGCGCCGCGCCGAGCAGCCCAAACACGGCGCGCGGTAGCGCCGGGACCAGCGCCAGGACCAGCGAGAATCCGCCCGCCGCCCGCAACGCATCCGGCCTCGCGAGGACCTGCGATGCGATGTCGACGCCGAGCGAACCGTCCGCGGCCACGCGCGTCACCATCAGCCCCATCGATGTCGATAACAGGAAGGCGGGGAGCGTCGTCACGAGCGCATTGCCGATCGACAGCAGGGCGAACGTGTTCAGCGCCTCGAGCGGCCCCATGCCGTGGTAGGCTGCCCCGACGACGACGCCGCCGACCAGATTGAGGGCGACGATGATCAAGGCCGCGATCGCGTCGCCCTTGACGAACTTGCCGGCGCCGTCCATCGCCCCGTAGAAGTCGGCCTCCCGCTGTACGAGCGCGCGCTTGCGCCGCGCGCCCTCCGCGTCGAGCGCTCCCGCATGGACGTCGGCATCGATCGCCATCTGCTTGCCCGGCATCGCGTCGAGCGTGAAGCGGGCGGCGACCTCGGCGACGCGTTGCGATCCCGACGCGATGACCACGAACTGAATCGTGATGAGGATTGCGAAGACGATGATGCCGACCACGAGGTTCCCGCGCACGACGAGTTCGCCGAACGCCGGGATGATGGCACCGACGCCGCCCTCGACGTGCCCCTGCGTGAGGATGAGGCGCGT
>Ga0182012_10008505_pt1 | contig 10148 bp, 17 predicted proteins | sample 612S2SmetaG_FD_120486 | JGI IMG/M metagenome (GOLD analysis project Ga0182012, IMG submission 120486) | Permafrost microbial communities from Stordalen Mire, Sweden - 612S2S metaG | ecosystem: Environmental > Terrestrial > Soil > Wetlands > Permafrost | place: Sweden: Stordalen | collected... | reverse complement strand
CCATCTTCGAAAAATGGCCACCCTGGTTTCGTAACGCTGGCGATATCCGCTTGTCGCTGGTGCGCTTTTGCTTCTAGTGCGGAGACGGCTGGTAAAGCGAATCTCCCAGGACTTCGAATGCCCAGGACACCAAAACATTTATGAACGAACGAGAAACACTGTTGAGGGCAATCTTCGGCGAGACCGGCGATGATTCTGCTGAGCCACACAAGGGGGAGACCCACACCGTGCCGCTGTTTCCACTTCGTCAGATTCTGCCCGATCTGGTCGAGCGACTCAAGCGGCTCCTTACCGAAGATGGAGAGCTGGACTTGGCGGCCACTGTCTAGACGGCTTGCAGGTTTACGACCGATGCCGCTGCGGCGCTGACTACTGCGCAATGGTCATTACTCAACCTCGACCGCGCCGCCGTTTTCCGCTCAACCGCCGCACTATTTCGTATTCGAAGTCAACGGCGAATGACTCTAAGATGCGACTGGGCTTGGGTGATCTTTCCGCCGCGCCAACTACGGAGTTTCTGACGATTATTGAGGTGGTTGACGAAGCGATTGACCTGATCGAGATCCTTGATGATCACGAGACTCGCGCAAGTTTGCTGAATGCCCTGCCGGACGAGGAATCATCGAATGATAGACCGCGAGGAAAGTCGGCTGGAAGCGATTCCTGATTTAGGGAATGGTAGTACCGAAGAACTAGCCAGTCTGACCGCCGAATATCGCAACTATGCTGAGTTCTAACCCGCGCTCCTGTTTGCGACCGTCTCGCGTCGTTCCATTATCGAACTCTGACGTAGTCCTTTAACGACGGTTGGACAGAATTGATTGCTGCGGTTGCATTCCGCCTTACGTCACCTTGAAAAGTTTCGCTACATACAAACTCGCCGCGACAACCGACGCCGTTTGAATTAGGACGCGTTTCCATGCCGTCCTGGGCGGCGAGTTTTTGGCCGAGTCGCTCTCACGGTTGTCCATGTTCCGGCGATAAGTGTATTGAAAGACAAATGGATAATAAGATTCTCATTAAGTCTGTTTCTATAGCAATTGTCGTTTGGCTGGCAATGTTTGTGGACTTGTATAAAAGCGATTTGTCGGTAGGTGATCAAGGGCGACGGGAGAGGGCTGATTCACTGATTAGCGCTTCTCATAGGGTGGCACTGTACTGACGCCTGCGACCATGGCCATGCAGACAGTTGCAGCGCTATCGCTGCGATGTACCACAGCGGCAACGGCGTTGCGCAAGATGTTCCTCGTGCAACACTTTTCTATAAAAAGGCTTGCGATGCTGGACAATCGGATTATTGCGCAAAGCTTCCTCCGCTAGAGCAGACAGATACAAAAGCGGGAGCGCAGGCATTACCACCTCAGCACCGGCAGGCCAGCACTATTCTAAGTGGGATTAGCGATATTGCAGCAACGAGCGCCATCATGCATTGCGATGTGCCAGCCCACGTGAACGGTGTGGCGGTTATAACTCCACGGACATGTACGGATGAACAAATTGAAGAGGTCAGACGGGGCTTGCACGCCGATGCCGTTGACGAGCTTCGTCTGCTTCGAAGATAATGCGGTCTACGGCGCAAATGTATGGCGAGTTTGGCGCATGATTGCCGATTCAAGCGCTCGTGCAATCGCCGCCGACGCGATAGCTACCGCTTGGGAGTAGAAAAACTGTAGCACTTCGGACAGCGCACACAGCCGTGATTGTGATCGCCGAGCACAGCCGCATCGTCCGCATTGGTCACCGGCGTCAAAGCCCTCTTCTGCCAGTGTTTGTTCTTCTTCGGTGGTCATTGAACTTCTACCTTCATTTTAGTTGCGACCGCCCCAACGATCCCTGTTTTGTTGTCGCACCCCTGCCGCTTTGCACCAGCCATTCTGCCGTGGATTCCTTGACTTGCTGTCGCCATTTCAACAGAATGGATCTGTAAGCCCTCCGTACGGACGATTTTGAGATGTAGGACTTCCTTCACCATGCCGCCGCCCGCCGAAATCCGCCTTGGCCCATTGACGGGAACTATGTCAAATGGGGCGAAGTGGTGGATAGAAGACAAATTTCCGGCGTGGCAAGAGTGGGCGGACGAAGTGGAGCGAGTGCTGGAACATCTTTTGGCTCATGGCCAATTCGAGCGATTTCTTCCTCGATTGCGGGACGTATGCCAAACATCGCGATGCCAAGCTAGCGGAGGCACTAACCTCGTTCTTTTTCTTCCGAAACGGGTTTCAGATATTGGATTACGATCCACCGGGTGCAGATGGCAATGAGGGCGACCTTACAATTCAGTGGCGAACTTCTACGCGGATCTTCGTTGAGATCAAGAATCCAAGTTGGCTTGGTGAGTTGCTACCCAGAACGAAAGGGGAACAGGACCGCCTCACAAAACAGCAGTGGCGGCAAGTGACGCCTTGCAAACTTCCGCACGAGGTCGCAACAGGTTTCAAAAGAAACACTCAGCAACGCAGAGCGAAACGCCGGCGACGAACGTAAGTGCCAAGTCGTCCATCGCAACTGAATCGGCAGAAGGCTAAACGATACGCCCGCTGATCGTAGATGTCGCTGTCGATATATTCTTAGCAGTGCGGGCGTGCCAGCGATTGCGCAGGATGCCTTGACCAAAATGTTTAGGAGAATCACGAAGCTTCACGAAGTATCTGCTCTTCGACGGTTAGTCAATAGCCCGCATCGACTGCGATGGTCAGGCGACTACTCCGGCAGCGGTATATGATTCTGTTACTCAACCGTCCCGTTAAGCCACAGGAGGGCGCGTCAAGAGTCTTTGAACTGGTTGGCGCTGGAGCCAGCCGCAAACGTTCGCTGTACTAATGGCGGGTGCAAACTGAGAGCACTTGTGGCAGCCGCTAAAGTCAGCGGAATCAATTTAGCGGTCAGCATGGTGCGCTTTGTCGTCCGTCTGCCAAATATGTAACCCTGCTGTATGATTCTAGTGATGCGGACGGGATGAATGAGCTATTATCTTCGCGTTTTTCTGAACCCGAACGGGCAAAATAAACAGGTATGGAAAATCGAAAACGACACTGCCGAACGTATCGATGTCTCAAACACTGAAAACGGTCCGGGTACCTTTTTCAGAGCGAACCCTGGTGAAACGATTTGGGATGCGCTCAGCCGCCAGACGCATTGGCTAACTGAATTTCACCCACTCAAGCTTCAACCCGGTGTGTATTATCGCCGAATGGCACGACCCATCGATCATCATCCTTCCCAACGCTTGGGTTGGAACCCTGGAATCCACGAAGAAGCCGATTTTGTCGCCAATGCCGAAGGGCAGTTAACAGCCCTTGCGCGGCAACTTGGCCGCATATGCCAGACCGTCCAGCCGGAGGAAGAAACCTTCAAAACGTTCGGTCATGATATTCGGAACCTCTTGATCCTTGCCTGCACCGAAGTGGAGAGCCATTGGCGGGGTGTGTTGGTTAAGAATGGTGAGACGAAAGAGCATTTGAACACCCGTAATTATGTCCCGCTTCGGGAAGCAATGCGGCTTGACGAATATGCTGTCGCGTTCCCAGATTATCCATGGCTCGTGCCTTTTAAACCGTTCGAAGGTTGGACCACTGCCAGCCCCACTTCGACGCTTCGATGGTACGACGCCTACAATGCTGTGAAACACAATCGTGAGCTAAAGTTTAAGCAAGCCACACTGCGGCACACCTTTGAAGCGGTAGCTGCCTGCGCTATTATGATGGCCGCACAATTTGGCCTGCACCTAGACGGTGGATGGCGATCAGAACTACAGTCATTCTTCCTTTTCTCAGCCGTTCCCGAATGGCCGTTCTCTGATGTTTACATTTCTCCCTACGGCGTAGGAGGTTGGTCGGCTGTACCTTTTGATTTCAGCGGGCATAGCGGCACAATTGGCCCATAGTAAATGCGCCTATCATAAGCATCGCCAGACTCGACAGACCCAAGCTTCGGCGATAGAGTAAAGGTTGTACAAGCTTGGCAAAAACGGCGTTTCTGCTGGGCTCGATAGTTAGTTTGGTTGGGGGCGTTGCGTATTCCCTTATAACGGTGAAAGCCAGCGCAGGTCTCAATGTAAACGTCATGGCGAAAGCTGCTGTGGATGCCAGCTTGGATTCCAAGGCGAAAGCGAGTTCCAAGCCAGAAACGACGGCAAAGTCAAAGGCGTTAACGAAGGGTACTGCAAGGGGTGGATCTGCGAAAGGAAAGAAAACAATGAACACAGTCAATGTTGGTCAGAAAAACGTTTGGTCTAAGGCGTCGTCGCTTCTGGGAGAGTGATGCCCCCAACCGGACCCTAGCTATTGTGTCCATTCGGCATTTTCACCGGAACCAAGAGAAGCGGGGGGGGTGATTCCTTCCTCTCCCACCAGTTCTTGGGATTGACGGAGCGAGTTCTCGCTTCGGGGCAAACCACTCATGTTGGGTTAATCACGTTTTGCAATCTCGTTCCACACCTTTACGAATAGAACGACCGATCAAAAACCTGTCTCTGTCCCTGAGCGTGAGGCCGTTCGGCGTATTCTTGATCACCGCCTTCACAAATTGTTCATATTCGCTCCAGAGTTTGTCGGAGAACCCGCGCCAAGGCTTGTATGTTTGGCCAACTTCATCGCAGACACGCCAGTCATAAACGGTAAAATCATCCGGGTAGAGGAGCGTCAGAATGGCCGTAGCTGTCGGAAGTGCGAATTCCCATTTTTCCATGAGAGCTTGCAGTCGTCTCTTTGACTCGGTACTAGCAAACAGATCGGACGCGATGTTAGCGACTGCGGCGTCGAATGTGCCAGCCTTCTGCTTCAGTCTCTCTCGATGGTAGTTTTTTGCGCGATTAGCTTTCCACATCAAAAGCATGTAGAAATCGGCGGCGCTTATTTCCCCGCTCTTGCGGAAACGCTGCCCAGCTTCCATTAAATAGCCTTCGTCGCTGTAGAACACGCGATAATCGGTATTGTCTCCCATAAGACTAGAGATCTTTTCCTCTCTTCAACAGCGTTGGATTCATAAATTATCACTGATGGCCAGCGGCGCACTTTGAGATCTTCTCCGCCCACGAATCAAAGCCCCAATACAGCCGCAGCATTTTCACGAAACAAACTCCCATCTCTGATGTACCTTCGAACCGTTACCAACGACCGATGGCGAGTTTGCCGCATGATGGCCGCTTCCGACGCACCAGCGATTGCCGCTGATGTCGCCAACCCGGAGCGGAGACTATGACCAGCGAAGTTGGTGGCATCCAATCCAATTCCTTTGATGTACCGTTTGACAATTCTCGCCACCGCCTTAGTTGAAAGGCGTTTGCATCCCATCTTGCCGTACCTATTGATAGGGCGGAACAGCGGACCTTCGACAATGCCACCTGCTTCAAGCCAGTCTTGAAAAGACCGTACCGGACACGTCGCCGGATTGGAACCGAAGGGTAGACCAATCTTTTGGCCCTCGCCATCCTGATCAGTCTTCGATTGGCGGATCGTGACGACAAGGCCGTCTCTAGTAATCGCCACGGCATCACGGTCAAGGCCGACCAACTCCGACCGGCGAAATCCGCCCGTGAATCCGATCAAGAGGAGCGCCCGATCCCGCGTGCCCAATAGGTTTTCAGGCAACCGGGCGATCATCCGTTTAAGCTCATCGATCATAACTGGAGTCTTCGCATCGGCTGCGGTGCCTTTAGTCCGCCGAATTCCGGCCATGACCATTCGGAGCTTAGAAGATTTTGTAGGCGTCTCGTAACCAGCGATTTGATGCGCCTGCGAAATTGCGGAGACTCGGCGCGTGAGCGTGGATGCTTTGTGTGTCGTCGCAAGATCAGACAAATAGAATGCGACAGTCTCAGCGCTGGCCGGGAGTGCAACCAAGTTATGGGAGCCGCACCAGCGGGTGAAATCGTTCCAGTCGGACCTATATGCCTTGACAGTGTTGGACGCCTTCGAGTGAGCGGCGAAATCTGTAGCCTGATCCGCAATCTTACTGAGGAATGCCAATTCTTGCCTGTCGTGAGCGGCGGGGACCAAATCAGTTGCAGTCGAAGGTGGAATTGTCTGGGGTCCCATACAGTTCTATTATCGGACGTTAGCTGGCAATTGTGAATTGGCAAGTCACAATAAACGGCCTACCTCTCCAAAGGCTGATTAGGCTATTGACAAGTGTGAATTGTCGGACGCGATAAACTGGCATTACGATGGCAACTAAGAAACAGGTCAGGTCTCCAGTTCACGCCAGTGAAACGGAACGGACGAGCCGAACCACCGGAATAAATCTTCCTGCCGCGATGTGGGAAATGCTGAACAGGGTTGCCTTTGAGCGTGCGAAGAAGTATGGCGGCAGGCCGTCCGTATCGGCTTTGCTGGTGGATCTGGTGGAACGGCACCGGAAGGAACTGGAGAAGGAGCTGAGCGGGTGAGACGTGCGCCATTCCTACGAGATCGCCTAATTCCTTGAGAATGCGTTCACGACGACGGAACAGGCCGTGACGTTACCGCATATTGCCACACGCAGCTATAAGCCTCAAGAAACATCAGCTATTCTGGGCCTTGGCCGCACGTCATGTTACAAACTGCCACTACTTTCGGCGACCGCAACATCATTGTGCAAGTTTCCGGCGACAACAACGTTGTGACCGTACATGACCGTGCTTTCCTAACGCTCACAACATTTTCGCCAGCCCGCTCTCGTCCTCCTGCCAAAGACCTTGACCTGCTGATACCACAATCCTGTGCCATCCCGCTCATCGGTCGCGACAACGATCAAAACTCCCTTCGTCGTTGGCTATCGAGCTGGCGTCCTATTTCCGTACTGACATTAACTGGCCCAGGTGGTTCAGGCAAAACCCGGCTTGCGCTCGAAACCGTTCTGGAATGCCTTGCCGCATCGTGGGACGCGGGCTTCGTTACCCATACAGAACTGCGCCGCTTTATAGCTGCGCAAAATATTTCTACGTGGGGCTGGCAGCGTGATACCTTCATCGTCATCGACTACGCGGCTACGTTAGGCAGAGATCTCCGCACTTGCCTGTCCGAATTAGCGCAATCTGTCCCAACTCAACCGCACAAACTCCGCATCTTACTTCTCGAACGTCACGCCGACATCAAAACGGGATGGTATTCCGAGATCCTCCCAGACGGTTGGGAACGCGATGACGTTCAGGCCCTCTTCGATCCCTGGGAGCCTTTGGCGATTCAACCCATTGCAGATGTTCGGCAACGCCACGAGATCTTACGATGCACTCTCGAAAGAGGGGCAAGTCTCCGCGCAGCTCCCGTTTCGCCACTCCCCACTCTCTCCGAAGACCGTGCCTTCGACCGACGCCTTCTGGATACCCAGTTTTCCGATCCCCTCATGCTCATGATGGCCGCTCTCACTGCCCTAGATACCGGCGTGCCGAGTGCGCTGGCTCTCTCCCGCCGCGAGGTTGCCCTCCGGCTCGCCGCTCGTGAAGCTGCGAGACTCCGTCGTTTCGCGGCTAACGATGAACACGCTGCCGACTTCCTCATCCATCTTGCGGCTTGCGTCACGGTCTGTGGTGGTCTGACACACGAGCAAGCGCTTTCGCTTGCTGCTCAAGAATCTGAGGCTTTGCACTATCAGTATCCGCAAGGCAGTCTCGCCGTTGTCCGCGATCTCGAAAAAGCTCTCCCGGACGCGGATGGCATTGATGGTGTCCGTCCCGACTTGATCGGTGAAGCATTCTTAATGGATGTATGGAAGACTCAGAACCCGATCCTTTCCATCAGCCGTGCATTGGAGTTTTCTGATCGAAATGTCTTTAGCTCCCTTGTCCGCACGGCTCAGGATTTCGCAGACCTCAAGGAAATTAGGCCGATTGTCTGGCTCAACTTATTAGTCGAGCAAAGCAGTGACTATGGCCGCCTCGTGACTCTATACGATGCCATGCCGACCGAAACGATTTGCCTTCGCGACTCAGGACACCGAGTGGTAAGCAAACTTTTGTCACTCGGTGAGCTAATTCCAAATTCACACCGACCGGACTTGCTGTTCGGCCTTTCGACGTGTCAATCCAGCCTCGGTCAGCTCGAACTAGCGCTTGGGAGTATTCGTGAAGCCGTCAAACTCTATCGCGATTTGGTTGCAACTAGAACCGATGCATATTTTCCGCGTCTCTCCATCGCACTCAATTATCTCGCCGAATGCCAAGGTGCGCTGGGCGAGCACGAAGAGGCCCTCGTGAGCGCTCAAGAATCTGTCCAAATTCGCCGCGACCTTATCGCTGCTCGACCCGACCGCTGTCAAAACGATCTCGTCGTTCCACTCAACAACCTATCCCGTCACCAGATTAAGGCCGGGCGTCTTGAACAAGCTCTAGCCAACAGCGAGGAAGCGGTAAAAATTGGGCGCGATTTTGCTGCCGGATCTGATGAGGCACTTTCGCGCCTCGCCAATTCGCTTGTAAATCTGTCCACCTGCCAAAGCTCGTTAGGCCAGCATGAACAAGCTATTGTCAGCGTTCAAGAGGCTCTTGAAATCTATCGCGGCTTCGCCGCCACTCGGCCCGACTCCTATCTGCCCGCTTTAGCTGTTACATTAAGCAATCTCGCAGCCCACCAACGCGGCTTTGGCGCACTCAAGAACTGCATCGAGAACGCTCAAGAAGCGGTCAAAATTCAACGGCATCTTGTGATGGGACATCCCGACTCATTTCTCTCAAACCTCGCCACGTTCCTGACAAGCCTTGGTAGCTGTCACAGCTCGCTGGGCCAGCACGAACAGGCCGTCGCGAGCGTTCAAGAGGCTGTTGATATCTATCGCGGCTTTGCCGCCACTCGGCCCGCCGCCTATCTACCAGATCTCGCCCACTCCCTCAACAACCTCTCCATTCTGCAAGCTAAATTGGGCCAAGACGAACTGGCCTTCGAAAGCATTCGAGAATCGGTCACGATTTATCGCGATCTCGTTGTGACGCACCCGGCTATACGTCCCGATGTTGCAAGAGCGATCAGTACGCTTTCCCTCCGTCAACGTGACCAAGGCCAACACGAGCATGCCTTGGAATGCATCCACACGGCGGTCCGACTTTTTCGCGATCTTGCCAAGACGCAGCCAGATGCCTTCCGCCCGGACCTCGCTTCCTCGCTGAATAACCTTTCTAACTGTCAAAGGGCTGTGGCACAGAACGAGTACGCCTCACCAGCAGCCAAGAAGCCGTCCACATTTATCGTGATCTGGCAGCCACCAGTCCTGACGTTTTTCAGCCCAAACTTGTCACGGCGGTCTTAACGCTAAGTCGTTGTTATGGAGCCCTCGGTGATATGGAAACTTCACTGTCGGCCTCCGCCAAAGGCTTAACTCTTTTGCGGACCACCTTCCAAAAGCATCCCGATCAATTTTCGGATCTGGCGCACGATCTCGTGGATGTTTACCTATTGCGAGCCCGAGCACTAAACCGCCTGCCTGACACCGAGCTTCTCAAACCCTATCTAGATCAATTCAACTGGCTCAATTCACCGGAACAATCTACCCCATGAATCATGCATTCGAACTCGCCCAACAAGCGATCCAACACCTCCGCCCTGAGCTGCTGCTCCTCGCCGGTAAATCCGCCGAAGGTGCTGCAACCGAATCCGGCAAACAACTCATCTCCTGGTTCCGCGACCGCCTCAAATCCCCAGCCGCCCAAGCCGCCCTCACCGAAGCCGAGACTCACCCGGACAATGAACGGCGCATTGCTGCCCTCCAGCTCCAGATTGAAGTTCTATTGGAGGAAAACGAATCGTTCCGCACTGCCCTAGAAAAACTCTTAAAAGACCTTTCGGCTTTCACGAGCACTCATCAATCGGTGACAAGCGTTGGCGACAATAACAAAATCGCTCAGGCCGCTGGCCAAGGGAACAAAATCAATATCGGTTAGTCTATTCGCCACCCGCTGCGAAGCTGGGCAATCTAGAAACTTACAAACCATCTGTACGGAGTGTTCAGCGTATCAAGCGTGAACACTTAATTCTTTCGGGCTTCTGTTTAGTAAATTGTGATCTGATCATGAACACAATCCGGTTGCAAATCATAGTGTCCGGCGTACTGCTGGTTGTCATCGCATGGCGGACGTTCGTGGATATCTTCGCTACTCTTGGGACAAGCACGCCAAACGACCATCCACTTTCAATTGTCAGCTTTCTCGTTGTTCGGCTGGTTATCATCTTGCTTCTGCTGTG
>Ga0182012_10008503_pt1 | contig 10148 bp, 5 predicted proteins | sample 612S2SmetaG_FD_120486 | JGI IMG/M metagenome (GOLD analysis project Ga0182012, IMG submission 120486) | Permafrost microbial communities from Stordalen Mire, Sweden - 612S2S metaG | ecosystem: Environmental > Terrestrial > Soil > Wetlands > Permafrost | place: Sweden: Stordalen | collected... | reverse complement strand
GGCGCAGCAACGCCGGATGGCACCGAGACGTACTGGTTTTCCAAGGCCTTTTGGCATTCTCTCGTTGCTGCGCCCGAGGACGGGCGCACTCCGGCTTGGTCGTGCATCCCAGCGTCTCATCAGCAGGTGATTACAAACAGTGACATTTATAGATTCATTTGGGAGAGAGGATAACACAACTTGGCGCGAGGGCCGTGGGGTCTTCTCCCCACCACCCCTTCCCCTACCCCTCCGTGTGAAAGCCCAACGCGAAACGGCAGACCAAACCCAGCATCAGCATCAGGCCGATCAAGCCGCCGGAGAGTCCGCCGCAGCAAAATCCGCAACCGCCGAACAAGAGCACCAGCACGAGTATAATAATTAATAGATTCATGCAGGCAACTTAACACCGCGCGGCAGGATCACCATCAGGTCTTCTTCCCTTGCCGGGGGACTGTTGAAATGCCCTGGAGGCGTCACGCTGCACGGCCACCGTTACGCGTGGGAGGAACGGGCCAAGGAAGCGGGCTACCCGCAACGGTTCGCCCAGGAAGCGCCTGGGCACCTCAGCAAGGCCGTTTATCGTGCCTAAGCGAAACGGGCGTTAATGTCAGGACGGTGGGATAGGCGACACTGGGGTGCCCTCGTCCTCGGCGGCAGCAAGCTCCGCAGGCCCTGATAGCTCCCCATTTTTCATGGGTGATCGGCGCTCGCACGTTGCTGCGCCCGAGGACCCTCCTTCGCTGAAGCCACGGCGGGCAGGCGGGCGCACCCCGCTTTCGTCAAGCACCCCACCGGCTCCGCAGTAACGAGAATTCTGTCATCCGATGCCGCGAAGAATTTGACGCTGTTGGGTGGCGGACTGCCCAGCGGCTTGAGGGGCCGTGCGGCCACCAGAATCGGCAGGTCATGCGGCTGGCAGTTCAGCACCCAGGCCACCTGGTTGCGGTCAGCCCGACCGGGAGGCGGCTTGGCCGCCGCATAAATTGCGGTTGTTCCTTGCGCCGTCCGATGCGCCATTGCTTTTCAGGTAAAGTCCTTTTGCTGCCGAATCCAAAATGTTCAATGCCACCAGGACTTCAATGCGCCTATTTTTAAACAACACATTTGTAATCAACTGGTTAAGCGCGTTATCGCGGCGCCCGCATTGCGGGACCGCCGAACTTCAGGGGGCGATGCGCGGGCCTCGCCGCCTTGTCCACAGTCAAAATCCCTTGCCGCAGAACCCCTTTCAATTTTCAGACAGGCTGTAACGGTTCACGGCCCATAAAAGGGCCAGGTTCGCCGGGTTGGTTGTCCAAGATATTCCTGCTCGAATTCGCCTTTATGGCCAGCTTGCAGCAGGCGGTGCAATTGTTCGTGTTCCGGTTTCATGAGGGGCGACGCCAAGAGGCGTTCGAGCAAGCGCCGGTTGCCAGCATCGAGCAAAGGAGCCGCGGCCGAGGGCCGCCAATGCATGAAAAGTGACTGGAACGGGCGTCCGCTGCGAGCCCGAAGATCACGCAAGATGTCGAAGCCTTCCGGATCGCTGTCGCCAAAGTGCCAGAATTCCATCGCGGCGGGCAGCTTTTGCAACAGGGTCAGGGTGGCCGATCCGGGATAACTGGTGCAGACCAGCAGTTCACCCGAGTTCAGCTTGGCCAATTCGTGAAAGCTGGTTTCATTTTCAACCGTAAGACATCGTTTGGCCGTGCAGGCAATCTGGGTTGCCTGATGGAGGTCGGTTTCCGACAGGCGGCAAGGCCCCTGGAGGAGGCCAACGTTAAGCCATTTCCCACCCAGCAATAGACCAAGGGGGCCGTGAATCAGCACAAAACGCGGGACTTGCAAAATCCCAACATCCTCCAGTGACCGCATTTGGCCGCCGGTGACTTGTTCGAGAACCAAACCAATTTTTCCACAGCGATGGCCCGATTGATCTTCGCCGGCCAACTCTCCCAGGCGCTTGGAGCTTCCCGTCAGCACACAACTGGCGAATCGAAGCAGCGATTCCCCGCCCCGGGCGTGCCAGACAAGGAGCTTGGGGACAAGCGCGAGCAATTCGGCATTCGCCTCAAGCTCGTCCCGGGAGAACGGCGCCATGGCCGCACCCAGCAGGGCGGCTTGTTGCAGGACGACGCAATAATTTTTCCAGCCGGCGCGCCAGCGTTCCGGGACATCCATCTGCGCGGCGGCGGCAAACTGCCGCGCCAGCCGCTGACGGCGCTCCGTGGGGGAAGTCTCCCCCAAGAGCGCAAACAAGGCGGCCTCGTTCGCGATGGCAAATCGGACTTGGTGGATAATGTCACTGTCCCGGCGCGGCCCTTCAAGCGTCAACAACCGGCCGTGTTGCTGGCGGAGCTGGCGAATGGCCAGCTCCCGCTCGTCGCCATCCTCACCATCGCACGCCGCCAAAAGAATTTTCAAATCAACCAGGAAGTCACGCTGTCCGGCGCCGGTGCGGCCGGCCTTGGACTCCGAATAAAGGCGGGCCAAGGCGCGTAACACTGGTGAGGTCGAATTCAATCTAAAATCCTCCCCGGTTGAAATTTCAGGCGTGTTCGGCCATCCATTCGCGCCCTTCTTCCGAATCCCGGAGAATGCACACCGGAACATTGCGGATGTGCGGGCGATTGCCGCGACGCTCCTCCTGGCGGGAAACCACAATCAGTTGCTGGCACAGGCTGAAGGCCGCCGGGACATTGCCCGTGCTCATGGAAAAGGCGCCCTGCAAATCCAGGTCACGGATGGCCTCGATGCAATCCTTGATGCGCCCGGTGTCCATCTTCGAAAACGCCTCGTCAATGGGCACGAGCGCCAGCGAGGGATCCTTCCAGCGGCTTTCGTGGCGTTTGTAGGCGCGCAGGTAGCTGGCGAGGATGGCCACAAAATAAGGCGACTGGTTTTCGCCACCGCTCATCTTGCCGCTCTGCTTGTCCACGCTCACCGGCTTGGACTGCCCGTCACGCTCATCCCATACCAACAGGTCGTAATCGAAATATTGGCGGTAATCCAGGAGATGGGCCGCCTCCGCACTGTTTTGTTCGTCCGTGAGGATATTCAGGAATTGATTCAATGAGTCTTGCAGCCGGCCTTGCACCGCCTGGTAAAACAGGCCGTCGTCCTGAAACTGCGCGTTGAGATCAATGAGCTGACGGTACAGGCCAAAATCGGGATTGGGCCGTTGCTCAATCTGATATCGGTCATTGCCAATGGGTTGTTTTAAATGGTTGTTAAGCAATGAGATCGTCTCCTTCACCCGGCGCAACGCCTGATCCATGCGCTGAAGCACATTGCTGCGAAACAACTGCTCCCACCGTTTGCGTTCGGCCTCAGCTTTCGCCTTGTATTCCGGAATATTGGCTTCCGCGATCTGGTCGAGCAATCTGGCCCACGATTCGTTGGAAGGATTTTCAGGGTTGAGCTCATCAAACTTGGGATGAACCAACGCCAATTCACGGCGGGCCGCCTTCAACTGTTCCCAATGTTGTCCCAACGCCGCTTCGGCCTTCAGCTCCAATCGGCCGAATTCACGGGCGGCCGCATCCAAAGCCGGCAGGGCCGTCATGACTTCGGCCCGCCATTCGTTGAGGCGCGCGGCATGGACGGAAATGTCACCGGTTTCTTGCTGGACACGGTCAAACGCGCGGGCGGCGGCTGACTCTTTATCCTTCATGCCCGTCAGGGCCTTGGCCGACCGATCAATTTCGCCACGCATCTGGCTCTGGAGCAACCCACGCTGCTCTTTCTCCCAGCCCTCCAGTTCCTGGCTGAGGGCAGCCAGTTGCTTTTCTTTTTCCTCAAAGCCGCCCCGGTCGATGGTTTTCAAACGGGTCATCACCTGCTCCAGTTGGTTATCAACCTCGGCAAGCCGCCGGGCATCCCGCAAGTCCCCCAGCAACGAAGAATGTTGAGGAATGAATTCAGCGGCCCGCTCAATAATCCCCTGAATGGCGTTGACCACCGGAGCCAACTGGCGTTCCGAGGCTTCAACTTCGGCGAGCAAATCGCGCTTGAGCGCAAGCTGTTTGTCCAATCCCCGCAGGCCGACGAAAGGAAACCCATCGTAGTGACGCCGTCGCTCAACGAATGCGCCACGCGACATGAACCCGTCCTTTTGAATGGCGAAATCATGCCGGGCGAACTCTTCGCTGCGTTGAACACAGATCAATTCACCAAAGAGGTTGCTGATCACCGCGCGCACAACCGGATCCCCGGCCTGCATTTTCTCAGCGAGCGAACCGGGCTTCACCGGCCGGGCCAGACGCAGGGCCTTGGTCGGATGAATCAACGATTCCTGCGGCGACTCCGCCTTCAGACCCTGGTAAATTTTCAGGGCCGCAGGGTAATTCGCCTCGCTCACCAGAATGGCGAATTTGCGGCTGAAGGCAACCTCAATGGCCGCCCGCCAGTCTTCGTCCGTCACCTCGCACAATTTGCAAAGCGGTTGGGCGGCCGGGGTGCGGCCTTGGGCCGGCAGATTCTGGTTGAGCGCGTTCAACACAAGGGTGGGAAACGGCATCTGACCATTTGCCAGCAGGGTGACCTCATCGTTCAACCGCCCCTTCTGTTCGCGAATGTCCCCGAGCTTCCGTTCGGTCGGTCCGATCGCCCGCTTTAACGCGGCCTTCAATTGGTCAGCTTCCGCAGCGACGCCAGCCAGAGCGGCCTCGGTCTGGTCTTTGGCGCAACTTTCGAGCCTTTTTATCGCCGCTTCCATGGCGGCATCCGGCACCGGCCCGACCAATGGCGCCTGGCTGACTTCCTGCAGCCACTGGCGGGCCTTTTGAACCAGATTTCTTAAGGCGGAATCAACGGTGCTGCCAACCTCGCGCAAGCGGCGGCGGTCGGCGACATGACGTTTCTCCTGCTCCTTTAGTTCAAGATAAAGCGCCCCACCGGGCATTTCTTTCAAAGCCGCTTCTTCGCTTTTGATCTGACTCTTGCGCCCGGCGACAAGCTTGTCCAATTCTCCAATCCGTGCCTCCTCCTTGGCGAAGGCAGCCTGTTGCAGGGCCAGCCTTTCCGTTTGCTCCCGAACCACGGCCACGATGTTTTCATGGTCCAGCCGCGCCGCCAGCCAGCGAGCCACAATTCTGTCACGCGTGGCGTCGGCGTGTTGGCGGTGCAAATCACGAATGGCCTCCAGCCGCACCTGCTGGTCAAACAAAGTCCGCAGGTCGTTCTCGTAGGCCCTGAAGTTGCGATAGCTGGCGACCACGTCCGCGACATTCAATTTATCATCCGGGAGGATAAACCGCCGGCAGAACTCGTCGAAACTCTTCAGGTTGGTGAAGGACATCGCCTGCGGGAGCAGCATGTTCAAAACCGCCCGGTTGAAATTCAGGTGCTGGTCGTTGGCCATGTCCCGCAGGTATTGGTCCTGGGTCTCGAACAGCCTTCCATCCCGGGTCTTTTCCACCAGATGTTTGAATTCCACCGCTTCCAATGGCCGCCTCTCAGAATCCAGGAAATCCGCCTTGGCCAACGAACCATAAACGACAAATGGCTTGATGTGCCCTTGGTTTTCCGCCGGGTTGCGGAACTCGATGCGCAGGCCCCACGTTTCGACGCGCTCCTCCTCGTCCGTTTTGCGCGGCCAGGTGAATTCCAGGGCGATGTACGTGATGGCCGCCGGCCGGAGGTATTGCGCCACGCCATTCTCCTCCCGCTTGGTGTCCAACAAACAATAGCTTTTCACCGTGCGGTCGGACTGGGAGCCCGTGGCGGACCGGTTGAAATGATGGTGGGCCGCTTCCGTGCCGACCAACACCGTCATGAGGAGGTCCATCAGGACGGATTTGCCCGAGCCGGTGACCCCGGCGAGGAGCAGGTTGCCTGTCACGGGCAAAGAATCGTTGTAGCCATACCAGTTGATGGCGTGAATCCGGGTCAGTTTGATGGCGCGGCTCATGATTCAACTCCTTCGGCTTCGTCCTCAATCGTGACTGCTTCCCGGGGCACGGCCGGTGGATTCCGATGCAATTCCGCGGTGCGCGTCCATTCGGCAATTTCATTGAATTGAATCACGCGCGGCAGGGTCTTGAGCACCTCGATTTGCGATTTCTCGAATGGCTGCGCCAGTTCAAACCGGATCAGGTTGAAACGTTGGGCCTGGCGCAGTATTTCGTGCATCCGACCCGCACTCGGCTGGCTCTTGAGGTCGGGCAGCAGCTTCTCCTTCAACAGTTGATTGAGTTGCTCCACCGTCAAAGTCACCTGCGCCGCCCCCTGATCCCGGATTTGGGTGTCAAATTCATACCAGAGGGCGAGCAGCACGATGGTGGCATCTTGCCGCAGATTCAGCATCAGGGCGGGATGTTCGGGCACGGCCTGAATGAGCCGGCTTTCATGCTCCATCCGCACGCTCAAACCGGCCAGCGCCGCGGCCTCGCGCACCCAGTCAAAGTTTTGCCGGCACCACGCATAGAGGTCCCCATCGCCCGCTTCGAGACCGAGGATGGATCCATGGGCCAACAGGGCTTTCAAGGCCTCGCTGAGCCGGGCGCGATCGGGATCGGTCAGGCGCAATAATGCGGGGGGAGCGGAGATGTTAATATCCATGTTCATTTCTTGATCACGAAGAAGCGGTCAATGTTGTAGGTGAGTTTATGATCTTTTTCCGGCGGCCCCGCAGCCTCTTGGGCAGATGGCACTTCAATGCGGTAACGGGTTTCCGAGGACTCGGCATGAAGCAGCATGGCCAGCAAATCGTCCAGGTCATCCTCATTTCGGACCGGCAGATCCCGGCTGGCGTAACGGGTGCCTTTGCCCCCCGGCAATTGCGCCACAAACCGGTTCGCCCGCGCCACCGTCAACGAATTGCGCATCGCCCCGCCGAGCTGGGCCTTGGCCGAATCGCGCATTTTATCAGTAACCTCGTCGTCCACCGGCGAATTCTCCTCCAAGGTTCGTTTGCGCGGCGGCTCGTAGAGCGAATCCCTCCCGGCCAGCAGCCTGGCATTCGGCAGCAGAAGGGGCGGCCAGTCAGGCATTTCCCCGAGATCCACCAACCGCCGACCGGGGAAAACCTGGTTGATCTTCTCGAACAACTCCTTGATCTGGCCGCGGCGTTCCCCGACAACCTCCTGGAGGTAACGGGAGCGCGCCAGCGACCGGCGCGTGAATTCCGCAGTCCGATGATCAATTTCATCGGCCAGTGGTTGGACGAAATCAAGTTTGTCCTCCAGGTCTTGCAGATGATTGCGCACCCGGGCCATGGCGGGCGCCGCCTCGGAATCCTCGCGCCGCATCACCTCGGCCTGCATTTTGTGAACCAACTCCGGGTCAGCGAGGATTTGCCGGATGCGTTCCCGGGCGGCGTCAAGCCGGGCCGGCAGTTGCGCCCGCACCAGCCCCGCATAGCATTCGTGGCCAACCTGTTCCGCATATTGGTCAAAGACCACCGCATAGCTCTCGCCCAGGGTGCGGGCCTCCAACTGCCGGCGGATGAACCGCTCAATGCTCTTGCCCATGCCGCGAAGTTCCCGCAATCCGTCCGTCGCGTCTTTCAGACAGTTCTCCAGGTGGATGAAAGGTTCTTTGGCGAAGGCATCCACATTCGCCAAAGTGGCGCAAACGCCCACGAATGGGTCGGTGAACACGGCGGCATCCGGCCGGGCGATGCGTCGCAGGGCATCCAATAAAGTGGCTCCGTGGGGGTCAAAACGGATGCGACGTTGCCAGTCGGGAAGCTGAACCTCCTCCACCCACCCCACATCTTTGCGGGCAAGATAATCAAGCACCCGGCGGGCGCGCTCCCTTGGCGGCAGGGCGGCAAAATCATCCGGGACTTCCTGAATTTCGGCCGCCTCCGGTGCAAACTCGGGGTGCTGTGACAGAACCTCGCTGATAATGCCCAATGCCTCTTCCCGGCTCATGCCCTCGTGCCGTCGCGCTGATTCGCTCTCCAAGGCGTCCAGCAGGTCAATATAGGTTGGGGCCATCCTGCCCCCCAGAACCCGGAACAGCCCCGGACGAATTTCCCGAAACAGCTCTGTGGCCAGTGAACCCATGTCGTCTCAATTTACAGGATCACAACGGGAAAAGAACATAAAAAAATTGGTTTGGCCAAAGAGTGGAATGGTACATCAACCCGGTAAAGATTCAGAGCGGAGAGCATAACGCAACTTTGCGCAATGGCCATGGGGTCATTCCCCCACCATGCAGTTGAAAGAGAACTTAACCGCAGATGAACAGATGGAGGCGGAGGAGGAGAAATGGCAAAGCCCGAAATCCCGGCGGCCACTGGTTAAAGTGATTTCTTGACGGCACCTTGCGGCATTCACCCAATAGGGTGGTGGCCCGGATAACGCCCGCCGCCCGATGGGCCTCAATCCAGTCGGGGTTGTTCTTCCAAGGGGACCGTCACGCAGGGTGGCGCGTCAGCCTTTTGCGCCATACGCGCACCAGCCCCACCCCAAACGGCAGCAGCATCAGTACTCCGGCAAACAGCGTGCTTGGTTCAGGCACGGGTGGTATTGGTGTTAGAGGCTTCGGGGTTATACGGTTTCCAAGCGGCTGGTCCTCCGGCGTGCCTAAAACCAACGGGGTGGTTTCCGTAACAGATGAGACATTCTCAACCGTCCCGCCGTCGGTTTTGGTTAATGAGGCACCGGCCGGCGGCGTGCCGGCGGAGATTGCCAACAGGGCCACCAGTGTCAATTTTTGGATCTTCGTCATGATTTTTACGCGCAATTACCTGTCCCAAGTTCCCGGATTGGCTTTCCCGGCCCGGCACTGCCACGGCACGGGAAAGTCAGTGGCACCAACGATCGCAGAGGCGGCCACACAAGTTATTTCCAATTACCCGTTCACGTCGAACCTCGGCACCGCCCCGCGCCTAATGTCACTGTTTAGATCATGTCATTTTCGGCCAAGTTCGTCAATACATGAGCGGGACGTGCTGGTACACATATGGGACATGCCAAGACGGTGAGCGAGCGGATGAATTTGCGGTCGTTGAGGACTCCAATTCACTCATGCCTCTCCGCCTCCCGAATATCCGCTTTTCAGGGCGTCACCGTCCGATAGAAACGGAGCATAGAATTGGTGGCGCCGATGTCCCGGTACGCCGGCAACCCAGCGGGGCCGGCCACTTCGTTCGTCAGGGTGGTCCACCGCGACAAGTCGGTGCTGGCCTGCACCTCATAGCCCATCCCGGGGATGCCACCACTGAAGGTTAACTGGACGGTTCCATCGCCCAGCACCAAGGGAAGGCTGATGTTCACCAGCGGGCTTGCCAGCAGCAGTTTGGTTGCCAGCACCGGCTTTGCCGGCATCGCCGCCAAGGATGCCCCAAACGGTAGACCCGTGACGTTCAATACGCCGGTGGCGTAGGTGGCAATGTAATTGGTTGGATTGAACGTTCCGCCGGTGGCCGCGCTGGGAGTGATAATGTAGCTGCCGGCGGGGGCGGTGGCCGCGCCGCCGTTGTTGCTGACGGCCAACGTCACCGAGCCAATCGTCTCGCTGTTCTGCAGGCCGTTGGCGGTGAACTGGGTGCTGCCGTTGCCGAAGAGCATCGTCTGGCCGTAAATCTTGGTGGCGGCGGTGGCCGTGATCGTCAAGGGGGCCGGCGTCACCGTCAGGGTGCCGTTGACCAGGACGAAGCCGTAGTTGGTCGCCTGCAAGGTGCCCACTTGGTTGGTGATGGCATAGGTGCCCACCGGGCTGTTGGTGATGGCCCCCACCGCCAGCATGGGTGCACCGCTGATCATCGCCGCCGTGTCCCCATTGATGAAGCCCGAGTAACTGACCGTCAAGACCGGGTTGACCGCCCCGTAGGAACGGCTCTGCGGGTTGACCGTGACCATGATCGCCGCCGGGGTCACGGTCAACGCACCAGGGGCATACGTGATGGTGTAGTTGACCGGATTAAACGTGCCGCCGGTGGCCGCGCTGGGGGTCAGGCTGTAGCCACCCACGGCGGCGGAGGCCGCGCCACCGCTGTTGCTGACGGCCAACGTCACGGAGCCAACGGTTTCGCCATTTTGCAAACCGCTGGCGGTGAATTGGGTGCTGCCACCGCCAAAGGCCAGCGTCTGACCATACACCTTGGTGGCGGCATTGGCCGTGATCGTCAGGGGGGCTGGCGTCACCGTCAGCGTGCCATTGACCAGGACGAAGCCGTAATTGGTCGCCTGCAAGGTGCCCACTTGGTTGGTGATGGCATAGGTGCCAACCGGACT
>Ga0182012_10008501_pt1 | contig 10149 bp, 9 predicted proteins | sample 612S2SmetaG_FD_120486 | JGI IMG/M metagenome (GOLD analysis project Ga0182012, IMG submission 120486) | Permafrost microbial communities from Stordalen Mire, Sweden - 612S2S metaG | ecosystem: Environmental > Terrestrial > Soil > Wetlands > Permafrost | place: Sweden: Stordalen | collected... | reverse complement strand
CTGTGCGCCGTCAGGGTTTCGAACCCCGGACCCGCTGATTAAGAGTCAGCTGCTCTACCAACTGAGCTAACGGCGCCTTGGTCGGCCGAGACCGCGTTTGCGACAATAACAGGCATTGCGTCGCAGAGCGAAATCCCGGACCCATCCCGCAAGAGACGTCAGCTGCAGGCAATCTCCCAGCGTTTGCAGACCCCCGGATGCTGGCTTAGTGTCACGGGCTTGCGCGAAAAATCCCCGCACCGGCACTCCGCCGTCGTGGCGGCGCTGGACCGGGAAAACCAACCCGGTGTTGCCTCGGTGAGTGGGAATAACCCATTACACTGCTTGTGACAATTCGGGTTCAGTGGGGACCTCAGCGGTGACAGTAAGCAAAACGAAGGTAAGTAGAACCCTGTGAAAGGTTGCTCGATGACACCTTTGCGCAAAAGGCGATTATCGCTGGCTGTTGCGATAATTGCCGTTGCTGTGTTCGGCGCTGCGTGCAGCAGCACCCACAGCGCCGCGCTTGCGAAGGTCATCGCCGACAAGGGCACCCCGTTCGCCGATCTGCTGGTTCCCAAGCTCACCTCCTCGGTGACCGATGGTGGCGTCGGTGTCACCGTGGATGCACCGGTGACGGTGAGCGTCGCCGACGGTGTGCTCGCGTCGGTGACCATGGTCAACGAGAACGGCAAAACGATTAACGGCCAACTCAGCCCCGACGGACTGCGCTGGTCGACCACCGACCAGCTGGGCTACAACCGGCGCTACACGCTGAACGCGAAGGCGCTCGGGCTGGGTGGCGCGGCGAACCGCCAGATGACCTTCCAGACCAGTTCCCCCGCACACCTGACGATGCCGTACGTGAGCCAAGGTGACGGCGAGGTGGTGGGCATCGGCGAGCCGGTGGCGATCCGGTTCGACGAGAACATCGCGAACCGCGCCGCGGCCGAGAAAGCCATTGCCATCACCGCCAACCCGCCCGTCGAGGGTGCGTTCTACTGGCTGAACAACCGCGAAGTGCGTTGGCGTCCAGAGCATTTCTGGAAGCCGGGCACAGCCATTGACGTGGCGGTCAACACCTATGGCGTCGACCTGGGCGACGGGATGTTCGGCGAAGACAATGTGAAGACGCACTTCACCATCGGCGACGAGGTCATCGCGACTGCTGACGACACCACGAAGATGGTGACGGTGCGCGTCAACGGCGAAGTCGTCAAAACCATGCCGACGTCGATGGGTAAGGACAGCACTCCGACGGCCAACGGCTTCTACATCATCGGTGCGCGGTTCAAGCACATCATCATGGACTCGTCGACATACGGCGTACCCGTCAACTCGCCCAACGGATATCGCACTGATGTCGACTGGGCCACGCAGATGTCCTACAGCGGAGTGTTCGTGCACTCTGCACCGTGGTCGGTCGGTGCGCAGGGTCACACCAACACCAGCCACGGGTGCCTGAACGTGAGCCCCAGCAACGCCGAGTGGTTCTATGACCACATCAAGCGCGGCGACATCGTCGAGGTCGTCAACACTGTGGGGCCGACGCTGTCGGGCACCGAGGGGCTTGGCGACTGGAACATCCCCTGGCCGCAGTGGAAGGCGGGCAACGCCAACACCTGACGCCTGACACCTCGAGATCTGCCCGGCCTGCTACAGCCCCGGCAGGCAGAGGCCCGGGATGCACCCGAGGTTCGGCGGTGGGTGGTCGCCCTCATAGACGAAGTGACCACGATTGGCTTGGAACCCGTAGTCCACCCAGAACCAGGTGTGGCAGACGTTCATGTCCCACACCACGTCCGTTTCCGGCAAGTATTGTCCTGGACACCATTGATATGGGCCCCTCGTGTTGGCCTGGGCGGTACCCGCGGCCAGCCCGAATCCGGCGATGGCGACGCTGCCTGACAGCATCGCTGCCGCAATGATCCGCTTCAGGGCGTGGGTGGTGTTCATGGTGCGTTCCTTTATTCATGCGCCGCCTTGCGTGGCGTCAGCGCAAGTACACAGGGGCCGGTCCGCTACCGATCACAAAAAACATCGCAGAGACACCGCGCTCGCTGACCCCATGCCGGGGTGGCGACGAAGGAAACAAAACAAAAAGGTAAGAGGACACAGATGCGCTCTGACCTGTGCCCTCTGACCTGTGGGGTGAGTGACGGGACTCGAACCCGCGACATTCAGGATCACAACCTGACGCTCTACCAACTGAACTACACCCACCATTGCCGCGAGCCTGCCCAGCGATGCATGTTGGGCCAACGAGCGGCGACGTCGATACTAGCCGCTCGTCGGCTCCTCGTCCGAATCGGCGGCCGAATCGATTGCCCCCGGTGCGTCTTCCCGACCTTCAAGATCGGCCACGACCTCCGCGATTTGGCTGGTCGAAGGTCCAGGCTGAGCCACGAATGCGGTACGTCGGTAGAACTGCAGTTCGAGGATTGATTCGTGAATGTCGGCCAGCGCCCGGTGTGCCAGCCCCTTGGCCGGCTGGCCGAAGTAAATGCGCGGATACCAACGCCGGCAGAGTTCCTTGATCGAGCTGACATCGATCATCCGGTAGTGCAGAAACGAGTCCAGCGTGGGCATGTCGCGGGCGATGAACGAACGATCAGTCGCGATCGAGTTGCCCGCCAGCGGCGCGGTCTTGGGTTGCTTGACGTGTTCGCCGATGTAGTCGAGCACCATCGTCTCGGCGGTCGCCAGGTCGACAACGGAAGCCTTCACCTCGCGGGTAAGCCCGGAGCGCGAGTGCATTTCGGCGACCACGTCGACCATCGACGACAGGGCGGCATCGTCGGCGTGGATCACCACGTCGATGCCGTCGCCGAGGATGTTCAGCTCGGCGTCGGTGACCAGCGCCGCGATCTCGATCAACTTGTCTGAGTGCAGATCCAGCCCGGTCATCTCGCAGTCGATCCACACCAATTCGTCCCGCACAGCGCCTAGAGTAACCACGTCGGACCTGCCCCTGCCTCCCACTGCCAAGTAGTGTGATGCTTTGCCTTACTGCATGGGGAACTAATCGGGAAGAGGACCGCAGCACGATGACCACGGAATCAACGCCCGGGCCCGCGAAGCGGATCGCGGATGGCTATGCCGTCGAAGGCCAGGCGCTGGAATTGGGGACGGTCGTCGTCGACGGCACGGCTGACCCGAGCGCGCAGATTCGGATTCCGCTGGCCACGATCAACAGGCATGGTCTGGTAGCCGGAGCAACCGGAACCGGCAAGACCAAGACGCTGCAGCTGATCGCCGAACAGCTCAGCGCCGCGGGTGTGCCCGTGCTGATGGCGGACGTGAAGGGCGATCTGTCGGGGCTTTCCCGACCGGGAGAGGCCAACGACAAGACCGCCGCGCGCGCGAAAGACACCGGCGACGATTGGCAGGCGACGGGATACCCGGTTGAGTTCCTGTCGCTGGGCACCGGTGGGATCGGCGTGCCGATACGCGCGACCGTCGAGAGCTTCGGCCCGATTCTGTTGTCAAAGGTTCTGGGGCTCAATGCCACTCAAGAGTCGACGTTGGGGCTGATCTTCCACTGGGCCAAAGATGCCGGCCGCCCTCTGGTGACACTGGACCAGCTGCGCGCTGTCATCAGCTACCTGACCAGCGACGAAGGCAAGGCCGTTCTGAAAGATCTGGGCGGGGTGTCGTCGACGAGTGCGGGCGTCATCCTGCGGGCGCTGGTGAACCTCGATGCCGAGGGCGGCGACACCTTCTTCGGTGAGCCCAAGCTCGACCCTAACGATCTGCTGCGCAACGACGGCCAGGGCCACGGCATCATCTCGCTGCTGGAGTTCACCGGTCAGTCGTTGCGCCCCGTCATCTTCTCCACCTTTCTGATGTGGCTGCTCGCCGACCTCTACACCAAACTGGACGAAGTCGGTGACGTCGACAAGCCCAAACTGGTGTTCTTCTTCGACGAGGCCCACCTGTTGTTCACCGATGCCTCGAAAGCCTTCCTCGAGCAGGTCGAACAGACGGTCAAGCTGATTCGCTCGAAGGGTGTCGGCGTGTTCTTCTGCACCCAGTTGCCCACGGATCTGCCCAACGATGTGCTCTCTCAGTTGGGCGCCCGGGTCCAGCACGCTTTGCGCGCGTTCACCCCCGATGACCAGAGGGCGCTGAGCAGAACCGTTCGCACCTATCCGAAAACCGATGTCTACGATCTCGAATCGGCGTTGACGTCGCTGGGAATCGGCGAGGCCGTTGTCACCGTGCTGTCGGAGAAGGGCGCGCCGACGCCGGTGGCGTGGACCCGCATGCGCGTACCCCGGTCGCTGATGGGCGCTATCGGCGCCGACGCCGTCTCTGCGGCGGCCAAAGCCAGCCCGCTGCAGCAGAAGTACGGTCAGACCATCGAGCAGGAGCCTGCGCCGCCAGTGCCCGTCCCGACGTCCGGATCGGACTTCCCGCCGCCTCCAACGGACTGGCAAGTGCCGCCGATGCCCGAGCCCGCGGAGCCCAAGGGACCCGGCATGCTGGAGGAAGTGCTGAAGAATCCCACCGTGAGGAGCGCGATCAACACCGGAGTCCGCGAGATCGTCAAGGGCATGTTCGGTACCGGCCGCCGCGGGCGGTAATGCCTACCCGCCGAGTCTTTTGTAGAAACTGCCCACGATAGGCGCGACGATCGCGCGTGGAGCGTACTGGCTGGCTACCGACATGGCTTTCGATGTCAAGCCGGGAACGACGCGCATCTTGTTGCGCTCCAACGCATCCAGCGATACCCGGGCGCTGTGCTCCGTTGAGATCCACAGGAAGTCCGGCACCAGTCTCTCGACCAGAGACGCTTCGGCGGCATCGGGTAGTTCGGTGCGTACCGGGCCCGGCGCCAGCAGCGTGACGTGTACACCGGAGCCCCGCAGCTCACCACGCAACGATTCGCTGAAGGTGTTCGCGAACGCCTTGGTGGCCGCATAGGTTGCGTTGTAGGGAATCGGCGAATTGCCGGCGGCCGAACCGGAAATCAATATGCCGCCAGCCTTACGCTCGATCATGCCGGGCAGTACCGCCAATGTAAGGTCATGTACCGCAACCGCATTCAGCTGAACCTGAGCCTTTTCGCCGGCCGGGTCGAGTTCCGAAACCGAACCGAAAGTCGCGGTACCCGCGTTGGCGCACAGGATCGAGATGGGCCGCGCGGCCAGTTCGTCGCAGAGTTTCGCCCGTTCCTCCGGGTCGGCGAGATCGGCCGGTCGCACGTCCACGGCGACGCGATAGTTGTCGGCCAGACGGGTGGCCAGGTCGGTGAGCACGTCCTCGCGTCGCGCGGTGATGATCAGGTTGTGTCCGCGCGCGGCAAGCTCGGTGGCCAGCGCTGCCCCGATGTTTTGCGAAGCTCCGGTGACAACGGCACGCGCGTCGGGGCTGGGAGCTGGTATCGGCATGCGCCAATCGTAGACAGGCCAATAGGCTGCCGGGATGAGTCAGCCGGCGTCCGGCACGATGGTGCGATCTCGCGTTGCGGCGTGGGCGCTGTGGGACTGCGGGTCCACCGGTATGAACGCCATCGTGGCGACCTTCGTCTTCTCGGTCTATCTGACCAGCAGCGTGGGGGTGGGCATATCCGGCGGTACCTCGCCGGCCAGTTGGTTGGGCCGTGCGGGGGCCCTCGCCGGGTTGACCGTCGCGGTGCTGGCGCCGGCCGTCGGCGTCTGGGTGGAGTTCCCGCGTCGCAAGCGGGTGGCACTTGGCGTGCTGACCGGCCTGGCGGTGGTGCTGACCTGCGCGATGTTCTTTGTCCACGATCGCCCCAGCTACCTGTGGGCCGGGCTGGCGCTGCTGGGGGCGACGGCGGCATGCGGTGACCTGGCCAGCGTCCCGTATAACGCGATGCTGCGCCAGGTCTCGACGCCGCAGACAGCCGGCCGGATTTCCGGCCTGGGCTGGGCATCGGGTTACATCGGCAGCGTCCTGCTGCTGCTGCTGATCTACACGGGATTCATTTCCGGGTCCGGCTCCGGCCCGGATGCAGTGCGCGGGTTGCTGCGGGTGCCCGCTCAGGACGGGCTCTACGTCCGGGAGGCCATGCTGGTGGCGGCGGCGTGGCTGGCGATTTTGGCTCTGCCGTTGCTGTTGGTCGCACACCGGCTACCCGAATCTGCATCCGAATCTGCATCCGAATCTGCAGGGGTGCATCAGCCGACGAGCATGCTGGGCGGCTACCGCAAGCTGTGGACGGAGGTCGCCGCAGAATGGCGGCGCGACCGCAACCTGGTCTACTTCCTGGGCGCCAGCGCGCTCTTCCGGGACGGGCTCGCGGCGGTGTTCGCCTTCGGCGCCGTGTTGGGTGTCAACGTCTACGGCATCTCGCAGGCCAACGTGCTGATATTTGGTGTGGTTGCCAGCGTGGTGGCCGCAGTGGGTGCGGTGCTGGGTGGGTTTGTCGACCATCGGATCGGATCCAAACCGGTCATCGTCGGGTCACTCATCGTGATCGTCACCGCGGCGCTCACCTTGATGGCCCTGTCCGGTTCGCTGGCCTTCTGGGTGTGCGGCTTGCTGCTGTGTCTGTTCATCGGACCGTCGCAGTCGTCGGCCCGCGCCCTGTTGCTGCAGATGACAACCCACGGTAGAGAAGGGGTCGCGTTCGGCCTGTACACGATGACCGGACGGGCGGTTGCGTTCGTCGCGCCGTGGCTGTTCTCCGTCTTCGTCGACGTATTCGGCGCTGTCCGGGCCGGTCTGGGCGGGATCTCGGTGGTGCTCATCGCCGGGCTACTTGCGATGCTGGTGGTCCGTGTCCCGCCGCGCCACGCCGATTCGGTGCCCGAAGCGCTTTAGCTTTAGTGGAGCGCTCAGCGCCGGGCGTCGCAAATGGTCAGGCCCACACCGACACGTTGGCGCATCTGCACGCCGGCGACCGTGACCGAGCACGTGACGTCGTGGCCGATGTTGACGATCGTGACGCTCGCCGGATGCGCAGCCGACGGTGACAGGCTGACCTCTTTGCTCCACGGCAGGGAGACGTTGAACTCGGTCTGTATGACGTCGTCGCTGTCGATGTACATGATGCTGATCGCGCGACCTTCACCCGTGACGTTGTAGACCACGGTTTCCATCGCGCCTGGGCTGGTCGTCTCGCTGGGTCCGCCGGCGGTCGGTGGCGGCGGCGCCGCGGTGGGGGAGGACGGCGCCCTGGAAGGCGGCTTGTACGAAGGGGTCGGGATTGGCGAACTTGAGCCGGGCATGGCAGGCAACGGCGGGACCGCGGTCTGGGTTTTGATCGCATCGTTCGCGAGTATCAGCGCGATGACCAGCCCAACGACGAGTAGCACCGCTGAGACGGCGGCGACCCACAACCAGCGCGGCGATCTCGGGCCTTCCGGCGGCGCGGGGGCCAGCCCGTCTGGAGGTGGCCCTCCCGCGGGCGGTTGGTCTTGCTGCCAGTACGCCGGCAGACGTGTGGTCGGATTGGTTTCATTCGGGCTCGACGTCCAGTAAGGCGCATAGCCGCCGTACGTGGACGCATAGGGCGCCTGATCGGCGTAGGCCGGATCAGTGGGGGGCTGAGTGCGCAGCCCCGGCGGCTCGGTCGGCATAGACCCCGGTAGAGGGGGACTAAATCGCTCGGGTCGACGTGGATCGTTCATGTCCACCTCATGGTTTGCAGGGTACCTGGGCTTGGCGTGTGGGCGGTGATTCACCCGACGCGAAGCTCAGCGGACCTGATCCCCGGCTCGTAGCGCGGCGACGGTCATGGCCCGCATGAGGGCGCGTGACCGCGCCGACCGGGCCGGCTTGCTGTGCGAATTATCCGGGGCCTTCATGCTGTGGGGTGTCGAATTCAGCAGGCCGAATACCGCGTGTGCGGTCAACCGGGCGTCGGCTTCGGCCAGATCGGGGTTCAACTCGCGCAGCACCCCGACCCAGACCTCCACATACTGGCGCTGCGCCTTGCGAACCTGCCGCTCGGCGAGCGCGGGCAGGTGCGCAAGGTCGCGGTCCTGGATGCGGATCAGGTCGGGTTCACCCAAGGCGAAGTCGAGATGGAAATCGATCAGGCCGTCCAGCGCCACCGCTGCGTCGGTGCTGCCGGCAGTGACATCGCGTGCACCTGCGAGTAGCCGGGCGCTGATTCCGACCAGCAACTCGACCAGCATCGACTCCTTGTTGGGGAAATGCCGGTAGATGGCCGGACCGCTGACACCGGCGGCTGCGCCGATGTCTTCCAGCCGCACCGCCAGGAAACCCCGTTCCGCGAACAGCCGTTCGGCGGCCGACAGGAGTTGCAGGCGCCGGTCGGATTTCAACTGACTGCGGCGATTCGGAGCTTCCGGCTGGCCGGGCCGGCCGTCCGGGACGGACACCGTCATGACGGACCTCCGTCGTCCACTCGTTTGGAGAAAATCATTTGGAGAAAATCATTTGGGAGAAATTTCGGTTAATCGTCACTAACTTAACACGGGTTATTCTCTGTCAACTCGGCTCGCGGCGATGTCGACAGGTTCCAAGGCAGTCTAAATTGGGAATGCAACCAGCCGGAGGAACCGTGGCAGCCGCACGCCTTTCCTATGATCGGGGTCCGAGCACGCCGCCGCTGCTGGAAGCGACCATCGGCGCCAACTTCGCTGCGACGGTCGACAAGTACGCCCACCGCGACGCGCTCGTCGACGTGTGCGCGGGCAGGCGGTGGAGCTACGCGGAACTGCAAACCGCAGTGCGCCGACTCGCGACCGGGCTGCTGCGGGCGGGAATCGAAGTGGGGGATCGGATCGGCATCTGGTCGCCGAACCGGTGGGAGTGGGTCCTCGTCCAGTACGCGACCGCAGAGATCGGCGCGATCCTGGTGACCATCAACCCCGCCTACCAGGCTCGCGAATTGGAATATGCGCTAAGGCAGTCCGGGGTGACGATGGTGATCGCCGCACCGTATTTCAAGACCACCGAATACACCACAATGCTGGCCGAAGTGGCGCCGCGTTGCCCCGGCTTGCGGGCCACGGTGTTCATGAACACCGATCGCTGGGACGAGCTGGCCGGCTCGGAAGCCGCCCCAGCGACCGACCAAGCAGCGCTGAATGCCATCGCGGCAAGGCTGGACAGCCGCGATCCAATCAACATCCAATATACCTCCGGCACAACCGGATACCCGAAGGCCGCCACGTTGAGTCACCACAACATTCTCAACAACGGCTACCTGGTGGGCGAGCTGCTCGAATACACCGCGCAAGATCGGATCTGCATCCCGGTGCCTTTCTACCACTGCTTCGGCATGGTGATGGGCAATCTCGCGGCCACCAGCCACGGCGCCTGCATGGTCATCCCGGCGCCCGGCTTTGAACCGGCCGCCACCTTGGGCGCGGTGCAATCTGAGCGGTGTACCAGCCTCTACGGCGTGCCGACGATGTTCATCGCCGAGCTCGGCCTACCGGAGTTCAACGAGTACAAGCTGAACAGCCTGCGCACCGGGATCATGGCGGGCGCGCCGTGCCCGGTCGAGGTGATGGGCAAGGTGATCGAGCGCATGCACATGCCGGGCGTTTCGATCTGCTATGGGATGACGGAGACTTCGCCGGTTTCCACGCAGACTCGCGCGGACGACTCGCTGGCGCGTCGCGTCGGCACGGTCGGCCGGGTGGGCCCCCACCTGGAGATCAAGGTAGTCGATCCGGCCACCGGGGAGACCGTACCCCGCGGCGCGGCCGGCGAGTTCTGTACGCGCGGCTATTCGGTGATGGTCGGTTATTGGAATGACGCCGAGGAAACCGCCGCGGTCATCGATGCGGACGGCTGGATGCACACCGGGGATCTGGCTGCGATGGGCGAGTGCGGATACGTCGAGATCAAGGGCCGGATCAAAGACATCGTCGTGCGCGGGGGTGAGAACATCTCGCCGCGCGAGATCGAGGAGCTCCTGCTAACCCATCCCGACATCGTGGACAGCCACGTCATCGGCGTGCCGGATGCACGGTACGGAGAGGAGCTGATGGCGATGGTCAAGCTGCGCGACGGCGCTTCTGGGCTGACCATCGAGACCCTGCGTGAGTTTTGCAGCGGCCAGATCGCCAAGTTCAAGATCCCGCGCTATCTGCGGATCGTCGACGAGTTCCCGATGACGGTGACCGGCAAGGTGCGCAAAGTCCAGATGCGGCAAGAAGCGGTCGAGTTCCTTCGCGGCCAAGGGTGAGTTCCTGGACGTAACAGCGCAGCCGATGGTATTCT